>Ga0163152_10006726_pt1 | contig 12877 bp, 12 predicted proteins | sample OliLakLV19MP8IB2_FD_148635 | JGI IMG/M metagenome (GOLD analysis project Ga0163152, IMG submission 148635) | Freshwater microbial mat bacterial communities from Lake Vanda, McMurdo Dry Valleys, Antarctica - Oligotrophic Lake LV.19.MP8.IB-2 | ecosystem: Environmental > Aquatic > Freshwater >... | reverse complement strand
CGCAGGAGGCGTGCGAGATCGAGGGCCGCTTTCGCAGCGACCCCGTTGATCTCACAGAGCGCGTAAAGGCTCGATTCCGACCGACCGACGAGCGTGCCCCACTCGCGGACCGTGGGCACATCTAGACCGTGGCGGACGACAGCGACCACTGCTAGGGCCAGGCGGTCGATCGGATTATGGGGAGATGGGGAGATGGGAGCGTAGCGAGTCCGCCTGCGCAAACCCCGGCGCGACACCCGCGCGCAGGTTCGCTTGACGCTGACGGTCGGTCCGATCCACGCGCGACGGGCTTTCGGCCTCGACGATGTTGACGAGATTGTCGAGGCGGACGAGCTCGCCGTTACGACGCGGCACGAGCAGGTGGCCGAGCGTGCGTGGGTCGTTCCGATCGCGCTCTGCGAGTCGAATTTGCACATCGTAGTCGTCGTTGACAGCCGCGTCGCGGTACCGCGTCACCTCCGCGTCACCACCCACCATCACGCGCAACGCGGTGGCAATGTCCTGCGTCTCAACGCCGAGGTCGGCAGCGCGTTCGCGATCAATGCGCACCTGCAGCTCAGGCTTATTGAGTTTGAGCGTGGTATCCGCGTCGACAATCCCAAGGTCAGGCGCCATGTCGCGCAGGCGCTCGCTGTATTCGGCCAGTGCGGTGAGCTCCGGTCCCCGAATCGCCAGGTCCAGCTCCGTTCGGCCGCCGCCAAGATTGATCGACGGCACGTTGCGCACCGACCCACGCAGCTCCTTGAACGCCCGCAACTTCGCGCGTGCCTGGCGCATGATGTCGCCCTGCGACGCGTTGTCCCTGAAGGCCGCGCCTGGGTCGAGGGTTACGATGCCCTTGAGCAGACGCATCCACGAAAAGACGCGTTCGCTGTGGGGCGCGAGCCCGATGTAGAGCTCGCCCTGATTGACGCCGCCTAGGAATCCGCCGCCCGCCGATGCCAGGATCGTGTGCACTGCGGGCAGCTCCCGCATCTCCCGCTCAACGGCCAGCATGGCCTCGTTCATGGCCGCCAGGCTCGTGCCCTCGGGCGCCGTGACACTCACCTCGAACTCGCCCTCGTCCACACCGCTCGGCACAAACTCCTGAAGCACCTTCCCGTAGATGGGGACCATGCTCACCATGACCAGCACGGTCGCGATGGCCAGCACCGGGCGATGGCGCATGGACCACCCGAGCATGTGGGTGTAAAAACGATCGATCGCTGCGTAAAAGCCCTGGCGCGAGGCGGCATGCGCGCCCCTGCGGTTGCGGAAGAGCCGCGCGCTCATCATCGGCGTGAGCGTGAATGACACAAGCAGGCTGACCAGAATCGCCACAGCCGCCGTGATGCCGAACTGATACAGAAACCGGCCGGCGATGCTCGACATGAACGAGACGGGTACAAAGATGATGACAAGGCTCAACGTGGTCGCGAGCACGGGCAATGCGATCTCGGCCGTCGCCGCCTTCGCCGCTTCGAACGACCCCATCCCCTTCTCTTCGACGAACCGGAAAATGTTCTCCAGCACCACAATGGCATCGTCAATCACGATGCCGACCATGAGCACGAGTGCGAGCATCGTGACCGAGTTCAGCGTAAAGCCAAGCGCAGCCATCATGCCGAACGTGGAGATCACTGACGCGGGAATGGCGATGCCGGCGATCACCGTGGCGCGCCAGTCGCGCATGAACACAAACACCACGAGGCACGCCAGAATGCTGCCAAGTACGAGGTGGACGTTGATTTCGCCCAGGGCGGCGTAGATGTACCGCGATTGATCACGAATCACTTCGAGCTTGATGTCCGCCGGAAGCTGCGAGCGCGCCCGGTCGAGGTTGGCCTTGACCCCTTCGATGACCTCAACCGTGTTTGCGCCAGACTGCCGTCGAATCGCGAGTGTGACCGACGGCACCCCATTCAACCGTGCAATGGACCGCTGTTCCTTGGTGCCGTCCTCGGCGTAGCCAATGTCGCGCACACGAATCGGCGACCCGTTCCTGGTCGCGACGACCAAATCGGAGAAGTCCCGCGCGTTGACCACCCGCCCCATCGTGCGCAGGGTCTGCTCGCGGGAGTCGTTGGTGACGTTGCCGCCGGGCAAGTCGGCGTTCTGTCGCGCGAGGGTGTCGCGCACGGCGGTAATCGGCAGCTGATACGCCGCGAGGCGCCCCGCGTCCACCCACACGTTGATGGCGCGTTCGAGTCCACCGACAATTTCGACTTCGCCGACACCGCCGGACCGCTCGAGGAACGGTCGCACGACCTTGTCGGCCAGTTCAGTCAATTCACGCAGCGGCTTGTCGCCCGAGAGCGCGATCGTGATGACCGGCGACGACGCGATCACGCACGTCCTGCGTGGCGGTATCGATGTCGCGTTCAAGTTTGAAAGTCGCGATGACGATGGAGGAGCCGGGGCCGGAGACCGAGCGCAGTTCGTCGAGTCCTTCGACACGATTGACCGCCTCCTCCATCGGCTGCGAGATGAGCACTTCGACTTCTTCAGGCGACGCACCCGGCAGCGTCGTCCGGACAAACACCGATGGCAGGTCCACGGCTGGGAAGCGGTCGACACCCAGTGTGCCGTAGGAGGCGGCACCCACGACCACGAGGCACAACACGAGCATTGACGCAAAGACGGGACGCTTGATGCAGATGGCCGCCAGGGTCTTCACAGCTGCCCTCCCGCGCCCGTCGTTGTGACGGTCTCGCCGTCAATCAGATTTCCAGGCACGGTGACGACGAACTCGCCAACCTTGAGGCCGGTGAGCACTTCCACCTGACCGTCATGGCGACGCCCCAGCGTCACCCGTCGTTCCGCAGCTTTGCCGGCCGCGACCACAAACACCTTGTCCACGCCGGCAAAACTGGCCAGCGCCGTCTCTGGCAGCAGAATCGCCACCTGCGTGCTCTCGGTCACGACCTCCGCATTGGCGAACGCGCCGGGACGCAGGACGCCAGTGGGATTGGCAATCTCCGCTTCGATACTCAGGGTACGGCTCGACTCCTCGATGGCGGGGCTGATGCGGGAGACACGTCCGGCATACGGTTGCGGATCCCCCTCGAGCAACACCCGCACGGTGAGGCCGACCTTCACGGCCGAGGCCTCACGCTGGGGAATCGAAAGGCGGAGCCGGAGTGGATTCACCTTGACGATCGTCACGACCGGGGCACCCGTCCCCAGGAACTGCCCCGGCGTGGCGTGGCGTTCACGGACCCGACCGCTCAAGGGTGCGGTCAGGGTCGAATCGGTCAGCGCTTGTTTCGCGAGCTCAAGCTCCGTACGCCGTAGCGTGAGCAGCGACTGGCGATTGCGGACTTCCTCGATCGCATCCTGATACCGGCCCTCGGCCACCTTCCAGCCGGCAGTCGCCTCATCAAGATTGGCCTGACTCCCGATGCCGTCTTTCACGAAGGTCTCGGCGCGATCCCGGGTGAGCTTCGCCTAGTCCAGCACGGCCTTGGCCTGCCGTACCACCGCCGTGTTCTCCACGGTGACGACATCGTCTCCTCCGCCGGCCGGCAGACCGAGGCGGGCACGCGCCTGCTGCAGTGCGGCATCCGCCTGCCTCACGCGCAGCACAAAATCGGTCGAGGTCATTTTTCCGATAGTCGCGACTCGGTCGCCTTCACGACCTGCACACTCCGTGCGGCCGGAGCATCAGTCGGTGTTGCGCCTCCCGACGACGCAGACGACCCACCACCACACGCCACCGAGAGAGACACCACGGCCACAGCCACGACAAAACGCATGCGCGTATTCTATTGGACCGCTGAGGGTCGGGGTCACCGCACGGTAAACCCTACGTCGCGCTTGCCGGCTACGACCGTCACTAGCGGAAGATACTCCCCCGCGGCGAGTTGTCGCAGCGGCAACTCATAGGGATTTCCTCTGGCACGCTGGCACGCTGGCACGCAATTTTTTCGTGCGCAGTCGAAACACAGACTCAATTCCTGAGCAAAATCGACACGCTTGACAACAGGTGCCAGACGATGGAAACGTCGTCCGAGGGATCACAATGGAACGATATCCATCGCTCAGTCGCCTGAAGAAGGCGGGTGCGAGCGCACGTCAGGGAGATTCAACGCGAGCGGAGGGGCACATGACACTGGAGCAGTACTATCAGACACCCGAGACCTTGCTACCGCAGGAGCTGATTTTTGGCGCGGTGCGCGCGGCGGATGCGCCGTTTGTGCCGCACCAGCGGCTGGTGTTGCGTCTGGCGTCCACGCTGCAGGAACACGTGTCCGAGCTCAACGCGGGCGAAGTGTTCGTGGCGCCCGTCGATTGTGTGTTTGATCGGGAGCGTGCGCTTGTGCTGCAGCCGGACATCGTGTTTGTATCACACAGCCGGCGCGACATCGTGCTTGACCGCATCTACGGTGCGCCGGATTTGGCGATCGAAATTTTGTCGCCGCACCCACGGATCGGGCGTCTGGACGAACGCGTGCAGTGGTTCGCACAATATGGCGTCCAGGAAGTGTGGCTCTACGACCAGACCGAAAGCCAGCTCCACGTCTTGACGTGCGCCGGCGGGCACGTGGTGGCTCGACGGACGTTTGAGGCCGACGAGCCGACTCAGTCGATCGTGTTGCCGCAGTTTCAATCCACGATGCGGATCGTGTTCGGTCGTTATTAAACAATAGGACGCGAGAGCCGGATCGCCGCGACCATGCGACCGGTCTCCGGGCCTTCGGCGCGGTGTGAGTAGCACCGGTCGAGCGACTCGGCTGTACACACCGCGGAGACGTGTATCGATGCGTCTGGGATGCCTGACGCCTGGAGCTGGTCCACATTGGCCTTCCACAGGTCCAGCTTCCAGCGCTCGATACCGTCTTCGATCATCCAGTCAGCGGCGTCCGGTGTCATGGCCAGAAACGCGTGTCGAACGCGGCTGTCCACCTGGTAGCAGCAGCCCCCAATGCTCGGACCGATGGCGGCCACGAGATCCGCCGGAGGTACGCCGAGCGCTTCAATCGCCGCCACTGTCGCCTGCGCAATGGCCGCGCACGACCCCTTCCAACCCGCGTGAATGGCCGCGACGACGCGATGATGCCGATCTGCGATGAGAATGGGGACGCAGTCAGCCACGCGCACCGAGACGACTCGTGACGGGTCGGTTGAGATGATTGCGTCAGCTTCCAGATCATCTGGCACCGCCTCACCTGGTCGCACGTGCACGACGACCCGTCCGTGGACTTGGCGAACGCGGATCACATCCCGCTCCTCGACGCCGAACAGAGTTGCCAGCTTGGTGTAGCCGCCAACGGGCTGCCGACGGAACTCAAGGGAACGACTCGAAAAGACGTGCGACGCCAGTTGTGCGAGCGCCGCGTTCTCCAGCACGTCCCCCACCGGCGACGATCGCCATGACCACGTCTGATCGTCAACCACGGTAGTCAGATCCCGAATGCCCGAACGATCGGGGCGCTGGTACATCGCGCATAAATCCCACTCTACCCGACGTTTGCGGCGACACCGCCCCTCACCGAAGACCTGGCGTCACGTTTGCCTTGAATGGAGTGCCGGAATGGTCCGGCGGAGGCAACGATCATGACAGTGAAATTTATTCCAAACGACAAAGGCACCCCTCCTGGGAAGCTCGCTGATGCCGAACTGCATTTTGCCGGTGGGCCGCTCGACGGGCTCAGACTCGTGGGCTTTTCCGTCTGGGAGCGCAAGACCGGGGGACGCAACGTGACGTTCCCGGCGCGCCAGTATTCGCTGAACGGCGAGCGGCGCAGTTGGGCCATTCTTCGCCCCATCGTCGACACCGAGGCCCAAACACCGCTGCGCGAACTGATTCTCGAGGCCTACAAGGAACACGAGATGCAGCTCGCGGAAGCGGTATGAATCTTCGCTCTGACCCTTTTCTTCGGGGCCGTAGGGCTTTAGCCCGACGGTGTCAGCCGGGCTCAAGCCCGGCTGCTCCGAAGAGAGCACCCCGAGTCCAGAACCGTGAACCGTGAACCCTACGAAGTGACGCGCCTTGGCTGAATCGTGACTTCCGCGCGGAGGCTCTTGTCGAGTTCGGTGCGGAAGAAGGATTCCTTCATGCCGCCGTCGATGATCTGCCACGGCAGGAAGGGGTCGGCTTCCTTGTTGCGGTAGAGGTAGGCGTCGGCGTCGAGGCCGACGTCGGCGACGGCCGCGCGCCAGTTGCCGCCGTTGGCCTCGGCAAGTTCGATGACGGCCGAAACCCGACGATCGCCCAGCGACAGCAGTCCCTGGTAATAGGAGTGCCGTTCGGACTTGATGTTGAAGTACACGTTGTCGAGTCCGGCGACCAGTTGGCGCAGCCGCTTTGACTTCTGGTCGATCGTGGCCGAGTCGGTCATCGGCATCCACTGATAGGTGGTACCGGGTTTGGGGACGAGCGGATTGACCGACGCGATGATGCGGCCGACGGTGCCACGCGCTTTGGCGTAGTGCATCATCCGGTCGCGCATCGCCACGGTGAGGTCGCGGATCTCGACGAGATCGTCATCGGTCTCAGTCGGGAGGCCGACCATGTAGTAGAGCTTGAGATTCTCGAACCCGGCGGCAAACACCATGTCGGTGCGTTTGAGGATCTCCTCGTTGGTCACCGTCTTGTTGATGACACGGCGCAGGCGATCGGACCCGGTCTCGGGCGCGATGGTGATGGACCGTTCCCCGCTCTCCCGCAGAAGGCGCAGGACGGGCTCGGTCAAGTCGTCCATCCGCAGCGAGGCCGGGCTGATGCCGTAGCCCATCCCGAGCAGGCCTTCGAGGATGGGCACGATGTCCGGGTGATCACAGAGGGCGATGGACACCAAGCCCACGCGGGTGGCGTGTGGGCGGGCGGCCTCGGCGAGTTCGAGGATGCGCTTTGTGTCGAACGGCCGCACGGGCAGGTAGTTGTAGCCGGCCCAGCAGAAGCGGCACATGTTCGCGCACCCGCGCACGACCTCGATGAGGAAGCGGGCGCCGAACTCGGTGTCGGGGGTAAAGATGCGCGTGGAAGGAGGATCCACATGGTCCGTCGCCCTGACGGCCGCCTTGCGAACCGTCGCCGGTGCACGAGTCCCCGCCTGCGGAGTGATGGCCGCCACACGTCCGGGACCGTCGTATGTCACGTCGTAGAGGCTGGGAATGTAGAACCCGCGTTCCTGCGTGAGCCGATCCAGCAGGTCGGGCCGGTCCGAGGCGCTGTGCCAGGCCTCAATCAGCGCGGGCACCAGCACCTCGCCTTCGCCGGCCGCGATGACATCGGCAAACAGCGCGAGGGGTTCGGGATTCACAAAGGTGACGGCCCCGCCAATCACGATCAGCGGATCCCGATGGTGCCGGTCAGCCGCACGCGGCCTCAACCCGGCCATCCGGAGCATGGTCAGGACGTTGGTGTAGTCCCATTCAAACGAGACGGAAAATGCGAACACGTCGAAGTCGGAGACCGGCGTCTGCGATTCGATGGTGACGAGCGGCTGGCGTCTGGCTTTGTCGTTCGTGAGGTCCTGGCGTCCGGGCAGGAACACCCGCTCGCACACCACCCGGTCATCGGCGTTCAACAGCTGATAGACGGTCTGCAGCCCGAGATTCGACATCCCGACGAAGTAGGTATTTGGAAACGCCAGGGCCACGCGCATGCGCCCGCCATGCGGCTTCCTGATGAAGCCGACCTCCTTGGCGAGGGTCTCAAGCGCTTCAGCGCGGCGGTCAGTCCCGCCAGTGCTGGAGACGCGACCGCCGTATCGACGTGGGGGGGGACGTTTGGGCATTCAGAACCGCCACCAGTCGTGGCGCCCCGCCTCACACGAAGGCGGAGCGCACGCACGTGGCTGTTCCGATTGTACCTCGGGGGGACCAGGGAACCGTGAGGTTTCCTACCCTTCCTGCCGTCTCAAAAACGCCGGGACGTCGAGCGGGGAGGCGTCGTCGTCGAGCGCGTCAAGCGACACGCCGCCTCGTTCACCAGCCACCTCCGCCTTCGACGCCGCGACCGACGGGAGGTCAAGCCCGGGACGACGGGTCACCGAGAGGGCCGGCCGGAGCGAGCTGAGCGGCGATCCGTTGACGACCTTGCGCTCCTCTTCGAGAATCCGGTGCGCGCTGTAGGCGGTCAGGTCGATGGGGGTCGGGATTGCGGACTGCGCCATCGGCGCCATCGCGTTGCGGGCCGGGTCAAAGCCGGTCGCGATGACCGTGATCTTGATCTGCCCCTCCATCTTCGGGTCCACCACCGCGCCGAAGATGATGTTCGCGTCCTCGTGGGCGGCGTTGTAGATGATCTCCGAGGCTTCGCTGACTTCCGCGAGTGTCAGGTCCGGGCCGCCCGTCACGTTGATGATGACGCCGCGGGCGCCGTTCACCGTGGCGTCTTCGAGCAGCGGGCTCGAAACGGCAGCGGTGGCCGCCATCTTCGCGCGGTCCATGCCTGACGCCACGCCCGTGCCCATGATCGCAATACCCATGCGCGACATGATCGTCTTCACGTCGGCGAAGTCGAGATTGATGATGCCCGGCACCAGGATCAGGTCCGAGATGCCCTGAATGGCCTGCCGCAACACATCGTCGGCGGTCATGAAGGCTTCCGACATGCTGGTGTCCTTCTTGACGGTCGAGAGCAGGCGCTCGTTGGGGATCGTGATCATTGTGTCGACCGCGTCCTTGAGTTCCTGCAATCCGCGCTCCGCCTGCGCCGCGCGGCGGCGTCCCTCGAACTTGAACGGCTTGGTGACGACCGCGATGGTCAGCGCGCCGATCTGATTCGCGAGGCTCGCGATGACCGGCGCGGCGCCGGTTCCGGTGCCCCCGCCGAGTCCCGTCGTCACAAACACCATGTCGGCGCCTTGCAGCGTCTCGACGATTTTGTCGGTGTCCTCAAGCGCGGCATCACGACCCACGTTGGGATCCGCGCCAGCGCCGAGTCCCTTCGTCAGCAGTCGTCCCAACTGGATTTTCACCGGCGCGGGGCTGTTGGCCAGCGCCTGCTGGTCGGTGTTGGCCACAATGAATTCGACGCCGGTGAGGCCTGCCACCACCATGCGGTTCACGGCATTGCTGCCGCCGCCGCCGACACCAATCACCTTGATGCGCGCGCCGGCGCGCGATCCTTCATCGAGCAGGATCCTCAATTTGTCGCCCGCCTGATCTGTAAACGTAATGGGATTCATCAAACTGTCTCCTCTCGACTCAGAAAAATTCCTTGAACAACGTGCGTAGACGACCGGTCAGCCGGCCAATGGCTCCGGCGCCCACGCGCTCGGGTTCCTGCTGCAGATTCCTGTGTGCGTACATCACGAGCCCGACCGAGGTGGCAAAGGTCGGGTTGTTGACGTGGTCGGCCAGGCCGCCCACCTCTTCCGGTGCGCCACGACGCACGGGCAGGTCAAAGATTTGCTCGGCGATCTCGACCATGCCCTCGAGCATCGAGCCGCCGCCGGTCAGCACGATGCCGGAATGGAGTGACTTCTCGAACCCGGCCTTCCGGATTTCATCCCACAGGAGATGGCAGATTTCCTCGGCGCGCGGCTGCAGGATTTCCGACAACACGCGACGCGGCATCATGCGCGACCGTCGCCCGGCGATGCTCGCCACTTCCATCGTCTCGTCCTCGGGCACGAGGGAGGTCAGCGCGCAGCCGGATCGACGCTTGAGCTTTTCCGCCTCGGGAATGGGCATCCGCAGCCCGACCGCGATGTCGTTGGTGAAGTGGTCGCCGCCCACGGCGAGCACGCCGGCATGCCAGAGACTGCCGCGCTCAAACACCGCGAAGTCCGTCGTGCCGCCGCCGATGTCAACGACGCAGACGCCGAGTTCTTTTTCATCAGGCGTCAGCACCGCCTCACTGGCGGCCAACTGTTCGAGCACGGTGTCACCCACTTCCACGCCGGCACGATTCACGCAGGCCACCATGTTCTGCATCGACGACGAGCTGCCGGTGACGACGTGGACGTTCACTTCAAGACGGGAGCCGGTCATGCCGACGGGGACCGAAATGCCGTCCTGGTCATCGACGACAAAGTCCTGAGGCAACACATGGAGAATTTCACGTCCTGCCGGCAGGGCCACCGCGCGTGCGGCGTCGATGGCGCGTTTGACGTCCTCGCGCGCGATCTCGCGATTGCGACCAGCAACGGCCACGACGCCGCGGCTGTTGAACGCTTTTACATGGGCACCGGAGAGCGCCAGGTGCACGGTATCGATCTCGACACCAGCCGTCAGCTCGGCTTCGTCGAGCGCCTTCTTGATCGCCTCGGCTGCGGAGTCGACGTTGTTGACGACACCGCGCCGAATCCCCTTCGACTCGGCCAGGCCGATGCCGATGATGTCGATCGTGCCGTCATCCATCATCTCGCCCACAATGGCCGAGACCTTGGACGTTCCCACGTCGAGTCCGACCAAATACCGTTCTTTTCGTGCCATGCCGTCTCCTCGCCTGCTGCCGTCTTACGTGCGGTCTTTCAAAAACACCCGGTTCCCGAACCGGAGATCCACGTAGTCGATCGGCTTCTCGCGGTCAGCGAGCGCCGGGGTCAACTCGAGGTACGTCTGGATGCGCTCCAGAAACATCTGGTCGCCCAGGTGCAGATATGTGGGGTCGTCGCCGAGCAACACCACCACGTTGCCGACCGTCGACACATCCACCTGCGACAGGGCGCGGAGCAGTTCCGGACGCGGCGCCAGCGCCCGCAGAAACTGCGTGGTCAACTGCGCACGGTCGGGGTCGATGGGCGGACCGTCGACGGTCTTGGGCGCCGCCAGCCCGTCGACAATCGGCAGATCAAAATCTTTGTACTGCGGTCCGTACTCATCGATGATCAACCCGGTCTCGTCGATCAGATACAGCAGCTGGCCGAGCCGCGCCACGGCCACCGGTTCGCGTTCAACAATCCGCACGTCCACGACCGACGGAAACACCCGGCGCACCGTCACGTCCGCCACCCAGCGCGAATCGAGCAACTTCGCGCGGAAGCGACCCAGGTCAACCAGCAGCAGGCTTTCGCCGCGCACGTCGCCAATGAGGGCATCGATCTCGGCCAGGGTCAGGCGGTGATTGCCGCGAACCGTCACGTCGTCGACCGCGAGCATCCGCGCGCCCACCACACGCGTCGAGGCAAAGGCCCCCAGACCCGCGAGTCCCAGTACGACCACCAGCACCCGACCGACCTGCCAGACCCGCTGCAGCACGCGGCGTCGGCGCGCGGGCCGCACATCGGTGCGGCGGAATCGTTTGTCGGCCACCGATGCCGACCCCGTCGGCAGTCCACGGCGCGGCGCAGTTGCCGTACTCACGACACCACCTGTCCCGTCGTGCCGATCGACGACGAGGCCATCTGCTGCAGCAGGGCGACGATGCGGTCGGCCACATGGCCGATGGAGCCGGCGCCGAGTGTCACCACCAGATCGCCGGGCTGTGCGAGCAGCGCGACGTGGGCGGCGACGTCGCCCACCGACGGCACCAGCACCAGTTCCTTGACGTGCGGCCGGATGGTCGCCGCGAGGCTCTCAAGCGAGATGCCCGGGATCGGCGCCTCGCTGGCCGCGTAGATGTCGGTCAGCACCACCACGTCGGCGAGACCCAGGGCCGGGCCAAAGTCCGCCATCAAATCGCGGGTGCGCGAATACCGGTGGGGCTGGAACGCCACCACGAGCCGGCCTGGCGCGCCCTCACGCGCAGTCCGCAGCACGGCAGCAATTTCGGTCGGGTGGTGCCCATAGTCGTCGACCACGGTCACGCCCGACACCGCCCCACGAATCTGATAGCGGCGCTCTGCGCCATGGAAGCCGCGCAGGGCCTCAGCCATGCGACCAAACGGCACGCCGAGCTCGCGGCCCATCGCGGTCGCAGCCAGGGCATTCAGCAGGTTGTGTCGGCCGGGCACGCCAATCACCAGTGCGCCACGTTCCGCCGTGTCGCGTGCAGGGCTCGTATAGGTTCTGACCTGACACCGCGCCGTTCGGCCGTCGCTGGTGGCCCCTTCACCCCGCACATCGGCCTGGTCGGAGAACCCGTAGGTAATCACCCGCCGGGTCAGTCTCGGCAGGAGTGCCGCGACGACCGGGTCATCGATACACGCGATGACCGCGCCGTAGAACGGGACCTTGTTGCCAAACTGGACAAACGCGTCGATCAGGTTCTGGAAGGTGCCGTAACTCTCCATGTGCTCGTGGTCGATGTTGGTGACCACCGCAAAGGTTGGCGACAAAAGCAGGAACGACCGATCACTTTCGTCCGCCTCGGCGACCATGTACTGACTGCTGCCCAACCGGGCATTGCTGCCAAAGGCCGAGAGGCGTCCACCAATGACGGCCGTCGGGTCGAGCCCGGCTTTTTCCAGCATCAGGGCGACCATCGAGGTGGTGGTGGTCTTGCCGTGGGCGCCGGCGATGGCAATGCCGGTCCGCAGTCGCATGAACTCAGCGAGCATCTCTGCGCGCGGAATCACGGGAATGTGTGACGCGCGGGCCACCAGCACTTCGGGATTGTCCTGGGCGACGGCTGACGAGGTGACGACCACATCGGCGTTGCCCACGTTGGCGGCCGCGTGGCCGATCGCGATGCGGACGCCCAGCTCCGCGAGGCGCTCGGTGATTTCCGAGCGTTTGGCATCGGATCCGGAGACCTCGTAGCCGAGGTTGGCCAGCAACTCGGCGATGCCGCTCATGCCGATGCCGCCGATGCCGACGAAGTGAATGCGCCGTGTGCGCCCCAGCATGGTCGTCATGCGGCGAGCTCCAGCAGACGATTGACGATCACATCGGCCGCGTCCGGTCTGGCAAACCCCCGCATGGCCGAGCTGACGGCATCGCGTCGGACCTGATCGGTCGACAGGCCGATGATCGCGTCCACAAACTCTGCGCGTCCAGCGTCGGTGGAGAGCGCACGTTCCTCCATCAACACCGCCGCTCCGCGATCGGCCAGGACCAGCGC
>Ga0163152_10006724_pt1 | contig 12878 bp, 8 predicted proteins | sample OliLakLV19MP8IB2_FD_148635 | JGI IMG/M metagenome (GOLD analysis project Ga0163152, IMG submission 148635) | Freshwater microbial mat bacterial communities from Lake Vanda, McMurdo Dry Valleys, Antarctica - Oligotrophic Lake LV.19.MP8.IB-2 | ecosystem: Environmental > Aquatic > Freshwater > Lake... | reverse complement strand
GTCTTGCTTGATTCGGACTGCTTGGGCGCAAGCGCTTTGGTTGCGGCTACTGCCGGCAAGGGAGCCGACTTGGCGCTCGGCTGCGCTGTGGGTTTGGCTGCGGCAGTCGCTGCGCGCGTCGTTTTCGGCACGCCCGCAGTCTTGACTGCAGCAGGTTTGGTTGTAACCGGCTTCACCGGCAGCGGCACCGGGTCTCCGTTCAACCACGCAAATACTTCCTCAGCATGGCCATCGGGTGCCACTTTCTCCCAGATCTTTTCGATCTTGCCGTCTGGCCCGATGACAAAGGTGCTGCGCGCCACGCCCATGTAGTGACGTCCGTACATGTTTTTCTCGACCCAGGTGCCGAACGCCTCGCAGATGACGTGGTCAGGGTCCGGAATCAACTTGAAGGTCAATGCGTGCTTGCGTGCGAAGCGAAAATGCGATTTCTCATCGTCGGCACTGACGCCGAACACCTTGATGCCCAGGCCGCGGAAACGCGGGTGGTTGTCGCGAAACGCACATGCCTCACGCGTACACCCCGGGGTGTCGTCCTTTGGGTAGAAATACATGACGTAACGCTTGCCGCGCAGTGAGGCCGCGGAAATCGACCCAAACGCCTCCGACGCGAAGGCGAAATCTGGCGCTTGGTCACCCACCTGTAATCTGTCACCTACTTTGAGCATGGAATTCTCCTGGACGCGTCCACGGGCGTCCGCCCCTCGACGTTATGTTGCGAAGAATGCCCGAAGACGCGGCAAATCGGAATGCTTCGACGGCGAGAACCTGCGCTATGTCGCGTTTTTGGCCCCTATCCGACAGAGGAAAGCCCTGAGCGCGTCCATTCCCGCCCCGGAAAGCTCGCCAAATGACGCTATTGGAGCTTGACTCCGACCAGGATCGGATCGTGGTCCGAACTGCGAAATGGGTCTGCGCGATACCGCGCGCGCAGGCTTGAGGCGTCATATCCGGCCGAACCATATTCAAATGCTGGCGACTCGTCGGCATTGATGTGCCATTCCGCTGCGCGGCTCACCAGCGCGGCCATTTCAGGACTGGCGAGGGCATGATCCAGGCGCCCAGATTCACCTTTGAAAACATAACTGTACAACGGTTCCACGGCGGTCTCTGCGAGCACATCACGCATGCCACGCGCCTTTAACAGTCGGATCGGGTCTTCCTCGCCCAGCGCGTTGAAATCGCCAAGGGCGATGTAGTTTTTCGAACCGCTTCCGGTCGGGTCCGCCTGCAGCCAGTCCCACAATGACTGGGCCATCGTTACCCGTGTGGCGTTCCAACAGTCCTGGCCATCGCCCTGATCCGCATTTGGACCGCGGGCCGGATCGCATCCACCCTTGGACTTGAAATGATTGGCGACAACGGTAAACGTGACTCCGCCCGACTCGAACGTCTGCGCCAACGGCGGTCGCCCCAATTCAAGAAACGGCGCTTGAGCCAGAACCGCTGCTGCTCCAACCAGTTGCACGCGCGCCCGGCGATAGATCATGCCCACGGTGATCTGATCGGTTCCCAGACTTGGCGCGTCCAGACTGACGAAGGCGTAGTCACCAGCAGCGTTGCCCAGTTGATGATTCAAGCCGTCGGTGAGGTCGGCGATGGCGCTGTCTTTGCCAAAGCCGTCATTCTCTATCTCCATCAACGCAACGACATCGGCCTGCATGCCGGCTAGTGCAGTAAGGATCTTGTCACGTTGCCGGGAAAAAGCTGCGGGCGTCTGCGCACCCCGCTCCGTAGGAAACCCGCCTCCCTTGCCATCGCCATTGAAGTAGTTGAGTACGTTGAAACTGGCAATGCGCAGGTCGCCGTCAAGCTCGGGCGGTTGCTGTGGTCTGGGTGCCTGCTTCACTCCTTCGATCGGATCGGTCAGTTGCATGCGCCAGGCGCCCTCACGTTGCTCCAGAACCCCTTCAACTCCAGTTACCTGGCTGTCCACGCGCCAGGGCGTTTCAGCCGCCAACGCCTGCGGCAAATACCAAAGCCGTTGCGGATAGGAATTGAGTTGACCATCGTCCAGGATCAGGCGCGTGCGCCGATTGGCCTCGCTTCGGGCAGAGGCTTCTGGCCCCGGCGCATGCAACTCGGTCGGGGCAAAGTCGCGCCCGTCGAAGGAAATAGTCAGTTCACCGTTACGCAATAACGCATCGTTGCCAATCACCGATACTGGCCCTGGCAAGAACACCCGCTGACTTTCCAGCGCTTCCCACGCAAGTTCGGACAGCGGCGCCGCAGTCAGGCGCAATGGCAGCACCTTCGCCGGTTTGCCGCATTCGATCAGATCAGTCACTTCGATCAGCGCAGTCAAAGTATCCGGCGCCTCGCCCAGCTCAGCCACTCGACCGCGCACACGCAGACGGGCATTCCTTGCTAATCGCAGCAAACTGCCCTCATAACGCACGAAGATGCCTTCAGAGGTGGCGGGGTTTTTGTCATCATGAGTGGGCTCAGTCACCAGGAACAAGCCGCCCAGACCGTCCATGAAACGCGCGGACAGGATCGCCTCCACCTCGACGCTGCGCCCGAGCACCGGGCTCAGTGGCCCCTCGCCCTGGATCGCACCAATGAGCGCCGCCGGCCGACCACAATTGAGTGGTCCCTCAAACGCTCTGGGCAACTCACCGTCATCCGCTCCACTCCGGCAAGCTGCAAGCATGACCAACAACACGCCGGACAAGATCAATCGAGCCGCTAGAGCAGCGCGGAGCCAAGGACGCACTGTCAAGTTTCGATAGTTCCGGGTTGCAGTACGAGATACAGACATGGCGCTCACGGCTGGATACAGAAGCGGCGGCGCCGCCCCGACGGCGGCGTCAAAAGGGACATGAGGCAGCTTACTTGAGGCTGTCGATCATCCACTGCACCGTGGCCTTGACCTGCTCATCATTGAGCGAGGGATTACCGCCGCGTGCCGGCATAACCCCCGCTGCGCCCTGATAGCCCTCGATCGCGTGCTTGACCAGCAGGTCCGTACCCTGAGCGACGCGTGGCGCCCATAGCGCCTGGGTCAGCTGTGGAGCACCACCGGCCCCTGAGATATGACAGACCCCACAGAGTTTGCCGTAGATCACGCCGCCATCCAGCGTGCCGTCGTAGGCCACCTGGGCCTGCGCGGCCGCCGCCGCTACGGCCTTGGCTGCGGCCATCGCGGCCTGGCCAGTTGCGCCGGCATAGACATCTCCAATAGGCGCAATGCGAGCGGCCACTTTGCCAGCGCTGATCGCGCTGGGTTGCGGCAGGTGGTCGCTGTAGATCAAGCCGGACCCGGCGATCAGCACCAGGGTCAGCAACATCAATCCGCCAATGACCATGGCAAAATGCTTCAGAAAGACGAGATCGGTCTTGTTCACAACGGAGTCCTTGGGGCGCCAGCGTGGGGCCCGTACATGGAAAAGCTGCGGTCCACTTTCATGGGCCGGCACGATAAAGGGCGCGCATTGTAGCGCGCTGCCTCGCGCGGGAAACAGGCTTTTAGCCGTGCGCGCCTTCACTGATGAGTAATACCTCGATCCAGCGCAGGTCGCCGCTGCGAATTCGCAGGGTGCCGGCGCCGCGTCCGGGCACTCTGAAGAACCAAGTAGCGGCGGACCGTGCCAGGGGCGTTACGCGTTGACCGTCGAGCATCAGCTCAGGCGCCTCGAGGCCATTGAACACCACACGCAAATTGCTCACCGCGATCACACCCGCACTGGGTGCAGCAAGAGCGAGAGACAGTTCCTGGTCTGCCTGCTGTGTCAGCGGCCAGGGCGGATACGCGCGTACCAAATCGTCTGTTTGTGATTGTGCGCTGTGTACTATCGCCGCCACCTGCACGCGACCCATGCCACCGAAGGTCTGCTGCGGCATCAGGCCTGCGGCGCGCAATGCGAACATCGGATACAGCGCGACAGCTTCTCCCTGGTCGCCGCCCAGCTGCCAGTGTCGATCGTCGGCGCAGTGCAGCGCGCGCAGCGAGCCCTGGGTCATGCGCAGCATCGCCGCGCCATCGCCATGCAGACTCATGTCATGCGACTGCGCGCATAGCCAGCGCACCCATTGTTCCTGGCCGGCCACTGGATAGGCAGCGTTGGGCACGCTCGCATCGATCTGCTTATTGCGATCCGCATAATTGCCGACGACCCGGTACGGGACCTTGACCCAGGCCTCAGCGGCCCCGTTCCATCGACTGCCGGCAAACACCAGAAACAGGCCGGCGACGAGCGCCAGCAAAGACGCGTCGGCGACGCCGCGACGCCGCGTCGGCACAAATTCCAACGCCGATTGCCAACCAAGAGTCAGCAGCGCTGCCAAACCTGGGGTCAATGCGTACACCATCCAGTAGGGCACCTCCGGGCGCAGCCAGAGTACAAACAGAGATCCAGCGATGACCGCCACCACGACGAACGCCCGAAACCGCAACGGCTTGCGCAAAGAGAACATTCCGCACAATGCCAACAACCAGGGCACAGCAAGGAGCAGCACCGCAGCGGCGCGCAGCGTCACCGACTCTGGCAGAAACTGCCCCGCCATCCGCTTGCCGTCCACCGCGATCAAAGCGCTGAGGAATGGCTGCAGTCGCGACCAAGGCGATGGTGCATCACGCGTTGTGACGAAGTCGCGGGTGCCGGTCAACATCGGCCAGCCAGTTCGCGCCTCATCGATCAGCATAGGCACGAACGGCAGCAAAAACGACGCGAGGGCCAGCGCCAGGTGCAGCCATAGCGTCGATCCGAACGATCCGCGTCTTGACCACAGCGCCGGCAGCAGCAGCCACCCCCAGAACAAGCTGGTTGGGTGCGCGTGCACACTCAGCGAAAACAATAGCGCCGCAGCAACCAGCGATCCCGCACCCGCGCCGCGCGACCAGCGCAACAACCACAGGGCGTAACCGAGCAGACAGGTTGCGGCCAGATTGGTGTGCGAAGTCACCAGCCATTCAAACATCCACCACCCCGGCATCGCGATCGCCAGAAGACCCAGTCGCGCGGTCCGCGGTCCACCAAATTCCGCGCCCAATCGATAAGCCAACGGGAATTTCAATCCGGCAAGGAACGCAACCAACACCGCCGCAAGCGCAGCGCTATGCGTCAACCACAGTGGCAATGCCAGCAAGTAGTACCAGATCGGACCCAAGGTCCAGGTCGTGTACAGCTCCGGTCCGCGCAGCGGAAACTCCACGCCGCGCACGATGTCCCATGCGGCGATCAGGTCGCGGGCGGTGTCGGTGGCGATGGTGGTATGTGCGCCGGCCAGGACGTAAACCAGATAAAACGCGAACACCCATATCCAGTCGAGGCGCGTTAGCGCCGCGGTCACGTTGTCGACCGCGCCGCGCTGCGGGCGCGGCGGCGCCGCGTTCATGCTGCCACGCGACCCTGATGACGCCGCAGGTGCACGAGCAACAACGAGATTGCCGCCGGTGTCACGCCGGCAATGCGCGTTGCCTGTCCCAGCGTCTGTGGACGCACGCGCGCAAGTTTTTGTGCCACTTCGGCAGACAGGCCCGACACCTGTGCAAAGTCAAATCCGCTGGGGAACTCCAGCGACTCGTGGCGACGCAGTCGATCGATTTCGTCCTGTTGTCGATCCAGATAACCGGCATAGCGGGTCTGCACTTCGACCTGTGCGGCAACGCTGGGGTCGGCAACGCCCGGACCAATACCGGTCACTCGCATCACGCGCGCGTAGTCAAGTTCGGGTCGGCGCAGCAGTTCCTGTGCCGAGGTCTCGCGGGACAGCGTGATGCCGAGCGTGCTTTCAATCTCGCGTCCAAGTGCATTGCCCGGCGCCGCCCAGATGGACTTGAGCCGCGCCGACTCACGTTCGATGGCTTCGCGCTTCACACAGAACGCCTGCCAGCGATGGTCATCGATCAGTCCGCGCGCGCGACCCAGTTCGGTCAGGCGCAGATCGGCGTTGTCCTCGCGCAAATGCAAACGGTACTCGGCGCGCGAAGTAAACATGCGATAAGGCTCAGTGGTGCCATTGCTAATCAGATCATCGATCAGCACGCCGACGTAGGCCTCGTCACGGCGTGGCGTCCACGGGTCGCGACCCAGACTCTGCAACGCAGCGTTCATGCCCGCGATCAGTCCCTGAGCGGCGGCTTCCTCATAGCCGGTGGTGCCATTGATCTGGCCAGCAAAGAACAGACCCGCTATGGCCTTGGTCTCCAGCGAGGCCTTCAAACCGCGAGGGTCGAAATAGTCGTACTCGATCGCATAGCCGGGCCGGGTGATATGCGCGTTCTCGAACCCCTTGATCGAGCGCACCAATGCCAGCTGCAGATCAAATGGCAGCGAGGTCGAGATGCCATTGGGATAGACCTCGAAGGTATTCAGCCCTTCGGGCTCGATGAAGATCTGATGCGAATCACGGTCGGCAAAACGCACTACTTTGTCTTCGATCGAAGGACAGTAGCGCGGGCCGACACCCTCGATCTTTCCCGTGTACAACGGCGACCGGTCCAATCCCGAGCGAATGATGTCATGCGTGTGCGCGCTGGTGTGGGTGATGAAGCAGCTGACCTGACGCGGATGTTCTTCAACAGACCCCAGAAACGAGAATACCGGCATCGGCACATCGCCCGGCTGTTCTTGCAGTCCTCGGTAATCAATGCTGCGCCCATCAATGCGCGGCGGCGTTCCGGTCTTCAGACGATCTACCGTGATGGGCAGTTCGCGCAGGCGCGCTGCCAATGTTTGCGCAGGTGGATCCCCAGCACGGCCGCCGACATAGTTGGCAAAGCCGATGTGAATCTTGCCGGCGAGAAACGTGCCCGCGGTCAACACAATGCTGCGGGCGCGAAAGCACAACCCCATTTGCGTGACCACGCCAACGACACGATCACCTTCAAGCATCAAGTCATCGACCGCCTGCTGGAACAGCACCAGATTGGATGTGTTTTCCAATATCGAGCGAATCGTCGCTTTGTACAAAGCGCGGTCGGCCTGGCAACGCGTGGCGCGAACCGCCGGCCCCTTGCTGGCATTGAGCGTGCGCCACTGGATGCCCGCTCGATCTGCGGCTTGCGCCATCACACCGCCCAGCGCGTCGATCTCTCGCACCAGGTGGCCCTTGCCAATTCCGCCAATGGCCGGGTTGCAGCTCATCTGCCCCAGCGTTTCGATGTTATGGGTGAGCAACAGGGTGCGCGCTCCGGCCCGCGTCGCTGCCATGCAAGCTTCAGTTCCGGCATGCCCACCACCGACGACAATGACATCAAAGGACTCGGGGTACAGCATGGCGTCGAAATCCTCTGAATATTTCACATGTGCCGCGATGCAATCGGTTCCGACACCGGCTGCACCAATGCCGAGCGCCGGGTTAAGAGTACGTGCAATCGAAGATTTTAAGCCCAAGGCGGCGACCGGATGCAGTCGTCCAACCGACGCGTCACTGCAAGCAATTGTAAAACGAGTCGAATACGTGCGCAGCTGGCCCACTTTCTGCTGTGACAGTGTCGCACTTTGGTGGGCACGCCGGCGACGATTCGCTGCGGTCAGGCTCAGGGGCTGACACCGCGCTGCCAGAGGATGCATAGGAGCCAGATCCATCTCCGGGAAGAGAGGCTGGCGCCCGGCGGTCTTGAGGGAACAGGGGGAATCCTTAAGGACCTTTGGTGCCGGGCGCCAGTGACCGTTTGCCTAGCGTGCTCACGCGCGTCTTGCCAAGTGAATCTGAGTGTCCTTCATAAAAACGTGACACAGTTCAAGAAACAGACGTTTGTCGGGCAACAGCGACGAAGACGGGGCAGCAGCCGACCAAAAATGTCAGTGCAGTTGCCATCTGATTTAGACCTCAGCAGTTTTCCGATGAAATGTGACTTGGCACACAATCTGCATGTACATCAGGGCAATGATCTAACGCGAGAGGGCTCGTCATGAATGCACAATTAGCCGCATTGGGAATGGATCCGGTTTCAGTCCACCACGATCTTCTGATCGAGATCGGTTTGGTTGAGATGGCCATCGATCAAGTGCTGTTTCGTGATGATGCCGCGATGGATGCGGAAGTAGAACGCCTTTCGTGCAAGCGCGCCAAGCTCAACGCCGCGCTGGCTCAACTGGCTGCCTAAGAATCAATTGTGCGGTCGCGTTTGTTTGTAGGGTTCGTGTTGGGCCGGTTCGTGTGATTGCCCTAGTTGTAAATCCCCGCGCTCTGCGGGGGCGGTGTCGTTCCAAGGTTTCTCCTCCCATTTGGCCCCGCTTGCGGGGCTTCTTTTTTGGAGAATAGCTGCCGGCATCGGTGCGGCTTTGCCGCAACCCGAGCGCGGTGTTAAGCCGCGCAACGTCGGCGTGGCAGTGTGCATTCAATCCTCGTCGCGACTCCGTCTGGACTCTTCACGCGCCGACTCGCGGCCACTGGATTCACTGCGTTCTGGTTGCGAATGTTGTGTCTCTGCGCTGCGGCTTGGCTGTTCGTAGCGTGGTGACGGTGCCTCATACTGCGGCGCGCTCTGCCGGGACGGAGCCTGCCGTTGCTCGCTGATGCTCTGGTAGCGCGACGCATCGGACCGCTCGACCCGCTGGTAGGTCGGAGCCGACTGCTCGTAGGTGTAGGGCTGCTGACGCTCTCGACCCACGCGCTGCTCACCCGATTGTGTCGGGGCGACACCTTGATATTCGACCACTTCGCGCCGCTGCTGAATGCTGCGTTCTACTCCCGAATCCAGCGGAGGTTGTCGGTTGATTGGAATCTGGGCGCCGCCCACATCCCGGTAGTAAGGACCTGGGCGACCGCGCGCTGCTGGTTGCGCGAAACCCTGAGTCTGCTCGGGTGGCCGTTCGCTGACCCATCCGGAGCTGCGGACACCGGGGTTCTGCGCCTGCTCGCGGATGGGCTCGCCGCGGTCATAGGTTCGCGCCCGACTGGGAGCAGACTGGCCGGAAGGATAGGTGCCCGGATCGCGCTGCCGAAAATCGCCGTCGCTACGCATGATCGCGTCGCGCCTACGCGGGTCATTGCCGATATTGCTGTTGCCATAGCGGCCTTCCGACTGAGCCCCGCGCGAAAAAGATTCGCGCGCCAGCGGATTGGTACGCTGCGCGGCATAGGGATCGTACTGCACACCAGGCTGCTCGCCACTGCGTTGATAACCCGCACCGGTGTGTCGCGCCAGCTGCTCGGCCTCGTTGCGCGCGCTGCCATACAAGTAGGGATGGTTCACATTGGCGCTGTAGCCATGGGCAACACGATGACCCACTTGCCCGCGGCGCCGGTCCCAATGATCGTAATAGCCGTCCGAATAGCTGTAACGGTAGGGCGAATAGGCGTGATAGTACGGCCACGAATTCCAGTAATGATTCAGACCGAAGTAGGTGCGCGGATACCAGGTCACGCCGTAGTAGAAGCCGGGCGTGTAGAAAGGATCGTAGTAGCTGCGGTACACCGGCCAAAGCACTGAATAGTAGTCTGACCAATAGACGTAGTCCGGATAGTTGCCGTATCCGTAACCGTAGCCCGCGCCATGGCCCGGGGAACTGTCGTAGTAACGGCCACCAGTGTGGTAACGGTCTTCGTAGTAGCCGTCGTCGCGGTAACCGTAACTGTCATAAGTCAGGCAACCGGAAAGAGCGAAGGCGAGCAGGACGGCCAGAAAGCGTTTCATGGTTTACCCCTATGGGAACCCAGTCAGTCTGGAATTCCTCTGGTGAATTGTGGCTTAACCCAGACGCTTGTGCGTCCCGGATTCAGCTTCTGGACGAACTGTTAGTGTTCCGGGCGATTTGACTCAGGCAGCTGGCAGCCGGTTTTGCCAAGGGAACTCTTCGATGGCACTGCACACGACCTCTGGGCGCTGGCGGCTGGGAATGGGCTTGGCGATGGTGACGGCATTGTTCTGGGCGACACTGCCAATCAGCTTGAAGGTCTCGCTGGAAGTACTGGATGCATGGACCATCACCTGGGTGCGATTTGTCACTGCCGCGGTGGCGTTGCTGCTGTGGCTGACGCTGAAGGGCAATCTTGGTGCCTACCGGGGTCTGTCCAGGCGCATCTGGGGCATGATGGCCATCGCGGCGGTGATGTTGACCGGCAATTTCGTCGGGTACTTGTTCGGTGTGCAATATACGACGCCCGGCAATGCCCAGCTGCTGATTCAGGCGGCGCCGCTGCTGATGGCTCTGGGCGGAATCTTTGTGTTCCGCGAACAATTCGCCTGGGGCCAATGGCTCGGCCTGGCCCTGGTAGCCATGGGCTTGGCCAGTTTTTTCGCTGATCAGACCCGGCAGACACTTGGCATTGCCTCTAACTACGGCCTCGGCGCACTCATTGTTTTTGGGGCAGCGTTGGTCTGGGCGGTTTACGCACTGATCCAGAAGCAGTTACTCAACCATCTCGGTTCGCAGCACCTGTTGTTGTTTATTTACGCGGTTGCGGCATTGTTGCTCACGCCTCTCGCCCATCCGTCGCAATTGTTGCGGCTCGATGCGCTGCACGCTATTGCGCTGTTGTTTTGCTGCATCAACACCCTGGGTGCTTACGGCGCGTTTGCCGAGGCATTGGCCCATTGGGAAGCCTCACGTGTGGGTGTAATCCTGGCGCTGACGCCACTTCTATGCGTCGCCGCTGTTGCAGTGACACGCCACTTCGCGCCGGAACTCATTGCTGCCGAGCACATCGCGCTGTGGGGTTGGATCGGTGCCGGCCTGGTGATCGCCGGCTCAGTGCTGGTCAGCGTCGCCAAGAAAAAAGGCGCAACCTGAGTTGCGCCTTTTCCACTTGGTGAATGGCAATTTCAACCAATCTCCCGCTCCTGGTTCAATCTCCAATCATGACCGTGACCGTCGCGGTGTCGGTTAGACCGCGCGTGTCGGTGATGGTGTAGCTAAAGTAGTCGGTGCCTTCGAAACCCGATCGGCCCTGGTAATAGAGCTGTCCGCCCGTACCGGTAATCACCACGCCGTTGCTCGGCTGGTTCACGCTGACGATCGAGATCGGATCACCATCCGGATCGCTGTCGTTGGCCAAGAGCTCCAATGTCAACAGATTGCCGCGCATGACCATGTAGCTGTCATCGACCGCGTCTGGCGCGCGATTGGCCGGCGTGACAGTGACATTGACGGTGCCAATAGCGGTGGCGCCAGTGGCATCGCGCAAGGTGTAGGTAAAGCTGTCGCTACCGACAAAGCCTGCAGTCGGCGTGTAGGTCACGCTAGCGTTTGCGTTCAATACCAGCGTGCCATTGGCTGCCGTGCTTAGTGCGGAAACACTGAGCAGATCGCCATCGGGATCAGTGTCATTGGCCAGCACCGGAATCGTCACCGGTATACCCGTCAGCGTGGTGGCAACGTCTGGGTTAGCGACCGGCGGCCGCCCACTGATGGTCACCGTCACTGTCGCCGTTGCTGTGCCGCCATGCCCGTCTGAGATGGTGTAGGCAAAGCTGTCGGTGCCAACGAACCCGACACCCGGTTGGTAGCTGATGTTGTTGCCACTGATGGTGGCAGCACCGTTTTGCGCCGCGCCAACCGCGCTGATACTCAGCGTGTCACCATCCGGATCGGAATCGTTAGCCAAGACAGCGATCACCACCGCCGTGCCGAATGCGGTGCTGACGCTGTCATTTTGCGCAACCGGGCCACGGTTGGTGAATACGCGCGGACCCAGCGTAGTGGTGCTCTCGCTGGTCTCGAAGCGATAGACGTCGACGGTACGCTTGTGTTCGCCCGGATTGCGCAAAGCGCGCTCAATCCATGCGGAGGGTGCTGCCACCGGCTCCTTGACCCATTCAACGATGGTCTCTGTCTTTGGCGGCGCCGTGGCATCTCCCATTTTCTCTTCAATGGTCAGGAAGCTGACGTCGACGCGACGATTCTTTGGGCGGCCCGCAGCATCATTGGCGAAACGCGGATCGGTTTCGCCCTTGCCAGACACATCCAACTCCGCAGCATCTACCCCGTGCGCCGCAAACCAGTCGCGCACGCTGGCGGCACGGCGTTCGGACAAGCCCTGATTGTAACGTTCGCTTCCGATATCGCAGGTGTGACCCACAATGCTGATGCGGCTGACGCGTTTGCCACTCTTGATTGCCTCGATCAAAGCGGCGAGCGCGCCTTCACCTTCCGCAGTGATCAGCGCGCGATCAAACGCAAAAAATGCGTTGGCGTCCATGCCGATCTCGTTTTTGATCAGCGTGGGTCCGCTATTGCCAGCGCTGGTGCCGGAAGTCACCTCGCGTTTCACCTCGACCAGGCGTTGCGGCGCAACCGCGCGAAACGATTTGCGCTGGCCAAATTCGTAGCGCCAAGTCAACCAGGCGCGCGTATCGTTGTTGACGATCTCGAAGTCGCCGTCCTTCTCCAGGTGCTCGATGTTCAATGCCAGGCTGTGGCCCGAGTTGTAAAAATACTTCTCCAGGCCGCCTGAGACGGTGACCTGACTGGAGTCGAATTTGCCGAGCTCGTAGTCCAGTCCACCGCTGAGGCGCAACAGATACGGATCGAAGTAGCGACCGATACGTGCGCCGATGCCGGTTTCGTAAGGATGCTCAAACGCGCGCAGCAGAGTTTCGATCGTTTGCGTCTGCGTGTACGGCCGACCCGCATCCGTGCCAGTCAGCGTGCTCACAGTCGTGTTGGTACTCGCGCCCACCTGTTTTTCGCCAGTGATACCGCCCGCGACATAAACATCGCCATACCAGCTTTCGCGCTCCATGCCGACGCCAATGCTGACCTTGCGCGCCTCGTTGGCATTCTGATCGACCGCGATGAAAGACTTGGCGACGGTGACACTTTCCGGGCGCTCGATGCTGTCCGCGCGCGTTGCGCCGCCCCACAGCCAGTTCAGTCCAAACTTCAGTCCGCCGGCGCCGCCATCGCCGAGCCAACCCTCGCCAAACCAGATTGAATCGCCGTCGTCTGCGAAATAGCCTCGAGCTTCGCCATGCAAGTCCCCCTGCT
>Ga0163152_10006722_pt1 | contig 12879 bp, 14 predicted proteins | sample OliLakLV19MP8IB2_FD_148635 | JGI IMG/M metagenome (GOLD analysis project Ga0163152, IMG submission 148635) | Freshwater microbial mat bacterial communities from Lake Vanda, McMurdo Dry Valleys, Antarctica - Oligotrophic Lake LV.19.MP8.IB-2 | ecosystem: Environmental > Aquatic > Freshwater >... | reverse complement strand
ATTTTACATTTCATCGGTATTGCTGCTAATTGTCACATTTGTTATAGGAGAAACAGTTCGAGGTTCTAGGCGTTGGATCGACTTTTATTTCTTTCAGTTTCAGCCAAGTGAATTTTTTCGGATTTTTTTTGTATCTATGCTTGCTGCATACTTCTCGCAAAAAAAGAACCACACACTTGTTTTTTGGCTGAAAAGTTTTCTTATTTTTATTATTCCAACAGTCATTATTCTCAAACAACCTGATCTAGGCACTGCTCTAACTTATTGCTTTACTTATGTTGGGCTCATTTTTTTGGTTGGATTTCCTATTAGGCATTTTTTATCTCTTGGTGCCATCTTTCTTCTTTCAACACCTCTGCTCTGGAGGCTTATAAAAGAGTATCAAAGAAATAGAATTTTGAGTTTTCTACAGCCAGAGGGTGATAGTCAGGGGATAGCATATAATCTGATTCAGTCGGTGATAACGGTCGGGTCAGGAGGTCTATTTGGGCGTGGTCTAGGGTTAGGTACCCAATCACGTTTTCAATTTTTACCTGAATATCATACCGATTTTGCATTTGCAACGCTCATTGAGCAATTTGGGCTTGTCGGTGGATCTATTGTATTGATGCTTTATGGAGTACTTATATATAGATTGATCCAAAAAGCTTTAAAACAAACCATTGGAAGCTTTTCATTTTATTATCTATTTGGTGTCATTCTTTTTTTATCAATTTCAGCGACGATAAATATCGGTATGAATACTGGGATACTTCCTGTTGTGGGCATAGCACTTCCATTTATATCAGCGGGTGGTTCATCTATTGTTGCAACACTTATGATGATAGGAATCGCTCTTGCGGTTTAAATACTTGTTATCTTGAGCCTGATACTTTATAATATAAACTTATGAAATTTGCAGTGATTAAAACTGGTGGTAAGCAATATTTGGTGTATGAAAATGACGAGATTTTTGTCGATAGATTGCATACTGATAAAGATGCCAGCCTTGAATTTGAAACGCTAGCAACAGGAGACGATGAGAAAAATGAAATTAATCTAGGTACTCCACTACTTTCTCCATCGGTAAAGGGCACGGTCATTGATCACCTAAAAGGTGATAAAGTGCGAACAGCTCGATTTAAAGCAAAATCTAGATATCGAAAATTAAAAGGATCTCGTGCGCATCTTACTAAAGTAAAAATTGCTGCATTATAATATACATATATGGCACATACAAAAGCACAAAAAGCTGCTAAGGGCAATAAAGACAGTATTTCAAAGAGACTTGGGGTAAAAATTTATGGTGACCAAGTAGTCAAAGTTGGAAATGTTATTATTAAGCAAAAGGGAACTAAGTATCATGCAGGAGATGGTACTAAATATGGTAAGGACTATACTATTTTTGCTATGCGAGATGGTAAAGTACACTTCAAGATCAAACATGACAAAAAGTATGTCTGCGTAGTTGCTGCTTCTTAAATCTTCTCCTATTTTTGTATAATGAGTCAAAAAGATGAACACAGATATTTCTATATATATTCAAAACATACAGTCTCAGACTGATATTTTCAAAAAAGCAAAAGAGATACAGGATTTACTCTCTTTAAAAAATCTTACATCACGACAGTTGGCTGGATTTATGAGTGTTGATCCATCATACATATCTAGTTTGCTGAGACTTTTAACGCTCCCCGAGATTGTAGTAGACGGATACTACTCCAAATCAGTTACAGCAACTCATCTTATTATTTTGTCGCGAATAAAAGATCAACAACTACTTGTTTCTCTATATGAAATAATTCTTACAAATAGTCTTACAACTGCTCAAACAGAAAGACTTATTAGTGAGAAATTACAAAGCGTAGACACAACAGGAACTCGAGTAAATGATCAAGTAAAACAAAAAATTAAAGCATTTTTCATGCAGATTGATCCCACTATTGACGTTTTTGTTACACAAACAAGAAGAAAGGCTAGCGTAATTATTACATCAAAAGGAGGATATACAAAATCTTCTCACATTCTTTCTAAAATAAGTGAACTTTATCGAAGTGATAAGTAGAAAGGCACAAGCGTTTGAAATGGATTTTTTACCCAACCCATTTTTTGGGGTGGGAAATATCGATATATTACTTTTCCAATAATATTTTCAAATGGAATAGGGCCAAATTCACGCGAATCTGATGATCGCGGTCTATTATCGCCAAATACAAATACATATCCATCAGGCACTTCAAAATCAATTCCTTCTTCCATAAATCCACCCTCAAAAATAGCTGTATCTACATTTATATATTCTTCATCATATAAAACATCATTAACAAAAACCTTGCTTTCTTTCACCATAACTCGGTCCCCTGGTATGCCTACAATTCGCTTAATGAAGTCAATATCTTTATTTTTAAGTGAAGAGAAAACTACAACATCTCCCTTTTGTGGTGAGCCAAAACGATACGCAATTTTACTCGTTAATATGTAGTCTCCATTTTCAAAGGTTGGGTCCATAGAGGCTCCTTTTACTTGATTGGGCTGTAAAACGAACAGATATATAACAATAAATAGAGATCCTACAAATACGACTGTTTCAAGTATGTCCATTACAAAATTAATTATCTTTTTAGCTACTTCCATAAGCTCTCATTTTAAGCAACTGTCATGCAGATAACAAGCGAACTTTGCCTTACTTTCCGTTTAATTTGGTAAAATATTAGGGTTTCCAGTTTATTAGGTCGCATAGCTCAGTTGGTAGAGCGTTGCATTCACATTGCAAATGTCCGTGGTTCGAGTCCACGTGCGACCACAAAAAACAGCAAAATTGTTTAGATTTTTTTGCTTGCAATTAATCCAAAGTAAAACCTCAATAATCAACCTAATTTACAATTAGGTTGTCTTGATGAAAGAAAGTATAGTTTTTTTGCGAAAATTGTAAGAACTATTTTTTTTGCAGAACAATTCCAAAAGGTGTATCACGACCAGGACCGGCTATGTATTTTCCTCCATGCATAAGTGCTGTTGAACCACCGCTATCAAGGTTTAGCGCATAGTCAAGTCCAAGAGCTTTCAATACTCGCGCCACTTGTGCTACGTTTGCATTGTGTACTATTCCTATAAAGACATTTGAGCCTTTGGTTCCAATAAAACTACGTGATCCCTGACCAGCCCGTTTGACTTCTGAGTCTCCACCATAGACGATATTACCTCCCGATAAAAGCAGAGGTTGGCTTGCAATTACAGAATCTACTCCCGTGTCACGTCCCCAATCAGAGGATCTACCTACAAAGCGAGCAGATGAGCCTGTAAAAATAACAGCAGGAACAGAGCTGTAGATATTGTTATCAGAATTAAAATATGTTTTATTTTTATTCATCAGCAGTGTATCAAAGCTATTTGTTTTGCCTGCGCACGATGGGTATGAAGAGGGACAAAAATAAGGACCATTAATGCCTGCAAAACCACCCGATCGAGAAACAAAATTTGACAATGATAATACGGGGCAGTTATCTTTGCATGTTGAGTCTGATGCAGTATCAACTATTACTTTCGTCGATGATAAATCACCTGAAATAATGTCGACTAAAAATTCCCCAATATCAGTTGTTACTTTTTGACGACTATATCCTGAAGCTGGTGGAGAATTATTAGAAGTAACATTTGCAGGTATTACAAATGAAGTAGTTATTTTTTTATTTTCAAGAACTATATCTTTTACTAGTTTTGTAAGTGTTGCTTCTGCGCTTGCATAATTTTTGTCTGACAAATATGACAGTGCTTTTGCAAAAGTTGTGTCAAGTACTTCAGTCTTTTTTATTTTTAACTTTAGTTCTACCAAATCTTCGTATGTGGTAGCTGCTTTTTTGTATGCTATATGAATATTATTAATCTCAGAAATCAATGTTTGATTAATTTTATATTGATCTTGATTTAATAAATCAACATATTTATTTTCAAGAGTTGTTCGTTGATTTTGTGTGGTGGAAAGATTTTTTTTGAGATCAACTTCTTTAGCTTGAAGTCTAAACACATGTGATTGAAGTATGTTGGCAGTTCTTAAATAGTAGACAATAATAAGTAGCGAAACAGTAAGTGTTACCACATAAATCCCTGCAAAGATCCAAACTTTTTTTCTATCGTGTGGCAGTAAGGTCACATAGTCACTGTATCATATATCGCCCCACTATTTAAAGCGGTTTAGTTCTCGCACGACGTTTTTACCTCAAGCCATACAGGTGTCAAATCCAGAAGCCCCATTTGCTCGATCAAATCCTAATGCGCCATTCAATACATCATTTCCAGAACCACCATTCATGTGATCGTCTCCACCTTCAGCCAAAACGGCGTCGTCACCAGATCCACTATCTATATTATCATTTCCTCCTCCTGCTCCGGCCATCAGAGCGAGAGCTGTAGCAATTGTTAGCGCTGAAGTTGCAATTCGTCTATTCATTCCTTTTCACCCCCTTTTCATATATGTAAAAGGAACTTTCGGTACGAGAAGATCACGTAAGTTACAAAAAAGCCAGCCCGATGGCTGGCCTTAAATGTTTGCTAACGCCCAGATAGCAAAAGCTGAGTGACCAGAATACCGGAGATTCCCAAAGTTAATTTTACAATTAACAATTACTTTATAATCCTTTTGTAAAAGAATTGTCAACAAGTATTTATATGAGCGCATTTAGTGCAAAATATATCAGGCAGTGTGAGTCAGTCTGATGTGCCAATTTAATTGTCCATGTGAGTATAATTAGGACGTTTGCAGTAAGATAATTTATTTTTAAAACACTAATTTACGTGCTATTACAACCTACTACAAAAACTGAGGAATATTATGCTCGATATGCAAAAGCAATTGACATGATGTCTCCGCCATTGCAGCAAAAAATTCTCAAAACATTACTAGAAAAGCATATTCCAAGTCTTACAGCATCTAGTGTATTAGACTATGGGTGCGGAGTAGGCTTAAACATCTCGACGCTAAGAAGTCTCAACGTTAAATCCATTACAGGAGTTGACATTTCACAAAAGGCAGTAGACTTGGCCAAAAAAAAGCATGGTAAAGTAGCTCATATTTCATTTCAAAACGTGTCAGACAAACAAACACAGTTTCAAAAAAACCAATACGATATTATTATTTGCACTGAAGTATTAGAGCATGTAAGCGATCCTTACGAAATAGTAAATCTTTTTTCAAAACTACTTAAAAATAATGGATATATTTTTATCAGCACACCAAATTACTTAAATCCAACGGGTATTATAAAGTTGTTTTATGATATGTTTTCGAGTACTCATGATTGGAATCCATGGGGAGCACATAAAGGGGGCTTCGAACGTTTTACTACATCTATTTTTATTCGATCACTTTTTAAAAAGTTTGATTTAGTAAGCGACACTGGTGGCGATATTGTTCTTTCTTGGGGCTATCCGTTTCGACACATATTGTCAAATTATCACGAGAAGCTTTTTTGGCCACAACCCTTAGCACAGTTGTCTAAATTATTTCTTATGAATTACTATGCACTCTACCAAAAAAAGTAAACTAACTTTTTCGATAATTATCCCAACATACAAAAGAGAGCCAACTCTTAAGATCGTATTGGATTCTATCCTTGCCAACTTAAGATCTGAAATACAAGAAATTCTAATTATCGATGATAGTGAAGATAAAAACCTTTCTAAAAACACATCATTTACAAAAAATCATAAAATTCAGCTGCTTTTTACTGGCCATAAAGGAGCTGCAGCTGCAAGAAACGTTGGAATAAGAAAAGCCAAAGGAGACATAATTATTTTTTTTGACGATGATGTTATAGTTACACAAAAGTGTATAGAAAGTCATATTACGTTTCATACTAAAAATCTTAACGGCAAGGCAACGCTCGTTGGTCGTACAGTGCTAGACTATGCGCGACAAACGCCAAACGACATAACCATTTTTCTCCATGCAAGAAACTATCAATTTGCAACACCTAGGCAAAGCAAAAATATAGGTTTTAGATATTTTTATTCATGTAATTTATCTGTTAAAAGGACATTCCTTGTGGAAGGTGGTATGTTTGACGAAGCTTTTTCAAGTGCAGTATACGATGATCTAGAGCTTGGCGTGCGACTTGAAAATAGGGGCATGAAGCTTGCATATGATAAGGACTGTCTAGCATATCATATAAAAAACTACACAATCGACGCAGTAAGGATTCGATATGAAAACATGGGGGTGTTTGCTAAAAAGTTGGCTGATAAACATCCACATTTGCTCAATACATTTATATTTCTTACACCTCGATTATCCGAAAAAATTTATATTAAGTCGTATCTATTATTTAGTGTGATCTATTCGTTTAAAATAAAGCCTATTTATAAATATTTTTACAAATCTCTTATTGCTACATCCTTTTTCAAAAAAATATCATGATTAGTATTGGCATAGTTTTATTCCAAAATGAGGAATTTATTGAACATTTTTATGATTCATTACTCAAAAATATAATATCGGATACGCAGATCATATTTATTGATAATAATTCCTCAGACAATTCTGCGAGGATAGTAAGAAAGTTAATCGGTAACTCAAAAGGCAAACTTAATGACCACAAAATTTCATATACATTTATCCAAAATAACAAAAATTATGGTTTTTCTTATGCAGTCCATCAATTTGTAGAACGTTCTACATCTGAGACGCTGCTTCTAATAAATCCTGACTCTATCGTTTGTAAATATTCAATTCAAAAACTACATGAGTGTTTGAAGAAGCACACAAAATCGATAGTCGGAGGTCAATTCGTAGATTATAAAGATGTACAAATTAAAAAAAACTCGACTGTCTTAAATAGTTCATATAGCAGTTGTTTGCTTGAGCTAACTAATGTAGGCAAATTGATTCCACAAAGTCTGTATAAAAATACATTTTGGGATAATAAAGAAGGTGAAGGAGATCACGCCGTTTCAGGCATAACAGGTGGGTATATGATGTTTACAAAAAACATATGGAATACATTAGGAGGGTTTGATAAGCACTTTTTTGTGTACTTGGAAGATCTAGATTTTTGTATGCGTGCAGCAAATAGTGAGTTTGGTCTGTATGTTTGCCCTCAAGCCAAGCTACAGCATTTTGGTGGGGGTAGTAGTAAAAACGAATACAAATACAATAGAAAACACTGGCTTGTCTCGCGGAAGTACTTTTTTAAAAAGAACTTTTCGAGTCTTCAATACAGCTTGTTTAAAGCAATCGACTTGATTGAACGTGTGTTCATTTTTTAGCAACGATGACACTTTTAGGTGTACAATTTAACTACTATGCTCTCAGGTGTAATCCTTGCAAAAAATGTTGAAAACACAATTGCAGACTCTGTTGTTAACTTATCTTTTTGTGATGAAATTCTTGTTGTAGATGATGACTCTAAAGACAATACTGCATTAAATGCAGCTAAAGCTGGAGCCTCAGTTCTTACCCATTCTCTAAATGGACACTTTGACCAACAAAGAAATTATGCACTTTCTAAAGCAGAAGGTGACTGGATACTATTTGTAGATTCTGATGAGGAAGTACCACTAAATTTACAGGAGGAAATTAAAAGGGCTATAGATAATGGAAATGAGTCAGTTGGTGCATATTATCTTAAACGACGTGATATTTGGTGGGGAAGGGAACTCAAATATGGAGAAGTATTTGATGTAGCTCACAATGGTCTAATACGGCTGATGAAAAAAAATAAAGGTGAATGGTCAGGTACAGTTCATGAAACGTTTAAAACTAAATCAAAAACAAAAACACTTGATAATTTCTTAATTCATAGGCCTCATCCGACTCTTACAGATTTTTTATCGGTTATAAATAAATATTCTACGATTAAGGCCGATGAACTGTATGCAAGTAAAATCCAAAAGTCTATTATTTTGTTAGTACTTATACCCCCATTAAAGTTTATATCTACTTATATTTTTAAACTAGGATTTCTTGAAGGAGCAGCTGGTTTTGCATATAGCTTTTTAATGAGCTTCCATAGTTTTTTAGTGCGTGCTAAGCTGTATGCCTTATATGTTAAAAAAGAAACATGATGAGTTTTCTTTTATATTCACTCTTTATATTATTATCGCTTGGTCAGTTGCAACGTCTATCTTTTTTTAACTTTCAAATAAATGGATATATCCACGAATTGCTAATGCTGACTTTCATTTTTTTTTGTTTTTATAAGTTAGCTTCAAAAAAACAAGACATTCTAAGTATATTTTCTAAACAAAAAAGCATCACAATATTTATTGCTACGCTTTGCATATCATTTCTTTTAACTTTGCCTAACTACTTACTAACTCAAAACAGCATAGGTTTTTTATATCTATTTCGTATTATTCTTATTTTTACCTTTTATATTTGTGTTGATTGGTGGGCAAGTCAAAAGAAAGAGAATATAGCTCTTATAACAAGGGGAATTATTCTATTTACAATTTTAACAATTACTTTTTCTTTAGTTCAATATTTTTGGTATCCAAATTTACGCAATTTATTTTATCTTGGATGGGACCCACATTGGTATCGCGTATTTGGGACATTTTTTGATACTTCAATTACTACGGCATTGTTATTAATTTGTTTTTTTTGGTCCTTGTATAGAGACAAAACTCCAAGAAATCTTAGTTTGTTAATATGTTTAGGCATTGTTTTACTTTTTACGTATTCTCGAGGTGCATATATTAGTTTTATTGTTGGAATGATGTATTTTTTCTATATTAAAAAAAAGTTATCCTATCTACTGGGTGTAATTTCATTGTTTTCGGTATTGATAATTTTTCTTCCGCGACCGGCTGGAGAGAGTGTAAGGCTTGAACGGATGTTTAGTATTGAGTCTCGATTGCGTGATAATAGAGAAGGTATAAATTTATTTCTAAAAAATCCAGTTTTTGGAGTTGGATATAATCGTATTGGTTTTAATCGAATTATAAAAACACAATCTAATGTTCCCAATCATGCACAATTTTCATTTTCATCAACTTATATAACACTTTTAGCAGCAAGCGGAGTAGTAGGTCTTTTTGGATTTATTTACTTTTTTATAGACACTTATAATAAAAACTCACAGACGGTAAAAACTATATTAATAACGCTTGGAGTATTTTCTCTTTTTGATAATGTATTTTTAAATACATTTGTCCTTGCAATCTTTCTACTTGCTTTAGTACGTCAAAAAATTACTCCTCGGGTTCAAACTTGACAGTAACAGTTTTTGACTCTCGATTTCCAGCAGCATCTTTTGCATCAATAGTGATCATATTGTCTCCTTTTTGAAGTCGTACAATTTTACTAAATGCATTGTTTGAATCAAGAATTGCAGGAGCTCCATTCACTTTCACTTCACTTTCAGAATTAACTTTTCCCTTAATCGTAATTTCATCTTTTGATGTTGTTTCACCATCCTGTGGAGACTCTATGGTTATTTCAAGCCGTTCGTTTTTATAAACCACGGTATGTGTAGTAGACCTTTTTGTCTCTTTTTGTCCATCAATTTCAATTTCTGCATATATCTCATTGGTGCCTCCACTAAGGGATAGTTCAGTTGTAAATTCACTATCCTCAGGTATCACTTCTTTTTGCTTGTCACCATTTACATAGAGTGCAATGCTTTTTTTGGAGTTGCTGTATCCTGTAACTTGAATTGTGGCTGAATTAGTCGCAGTTACAATCGATGTAAATTCGGGCGCAGATACTAAATCGTCACTAACTTCTTTTTCTACCGTATTTTTATGAGAAAGATTTGAGACAAACGATGCACCACCTAAAATAATATTAAGTCCGACAGTAGCTAAAAAAACAATAAGTAGCCCGATAAAAAAAATACCTAACACTATTTGTGTTAATTGTTTTTTTCTGCGTGTTGAGCTGACTCTTCCCATAAGGATTAATTTACATTCAACTTTGAAGTATATGGAGCCGGGAGTGGGAGTCGAACCCGCGACCTCTGCTTTACGAAAGCATTGCTCTACCAACTGAGCTATCCCGGCAGATTATCTTTACTATAAAATACTTACATTCAATTATAGCAGAAATACGGCTATGTAAATTAATCTGCGCTATTAAAAAAACTCCTGCGAGATCTCAGCCCGGTAAGCTTTAAAGTTTTTGCAATTTTGGATTATTATGAGCGGGATACGAGAATCGAACTCGCTTCTCATCCTTGGGAAGGATGCATACTACCACTGTACTAATCCCGCATTATATGTATTATAACAATACAAAACATATGTATGCGTAATCACTCTTCCCAAACGCTTTTTATATTTTATCTTGGTATAGATAAAACTTGTCCCGCTTCAATATAATCTGGATTTGCCAACTTATTTGCTTTCCATATTTTGGTCCACCCATACCCATCACCATATGTTTTCACTGAAATTGACCATAACGAGTCACCTTTTACTACTTTGTAGGATGTGCCTGTTACAGTTGCTTTTTCAGCTGGTGTAGGTGAGACGACTTGTTTTTGAGCCATTACTTGTTTTTCCTGCAATTTTTCCTGCGGGAGGGTTGACGTATCTACTTTTGGCATGATAAGTACTCTACCTTCTACAAGCATATCGGCATTTGCAAGTTTGTTTTCATTTGCAATTGCGCTCCATGCATATTCATTTTGGTAATACTTTTTACTTATTGACCATAGTGTGTCACCTTTTTTAGTTGTATATTTTCCAGCTTCAACTACTTTTGCGCCTGGGTTAGACTTTTCCTGCATCTGCTTTGCCTCATCAGCCTTTTTAAGCTCTGCATCTTTTTGCTTGTTTGCAACTCTAGTTAAAACACTAAATCCGACAAGAAGTACAAGTGCTCCGAGAATAATGGAATGTGCGTTATCTTTAACTGTTTTTTCGAGTCCATCTGGTTCATTTTTTGCCATATTGTGTATACACCTCCTTTCAAAATACTATCAAAATAGGTCAAACAGTAACTACTATGAGAATAGTATCCGTGACCTAAAGTAACTTATAAAATCTTCAACTGTGACATTATAATTGCCTTTCTAAAACGAAATCAATGATGATGAAGTATGCATAACTGTATCAAAAGAGTTTATTATGAGTTTATTTGTCTCCGAAGAGCTGCACAATGTTGCCATCAAGATCAAAAAAGCTCGCAAAGTATTTTTCCTTGAAGTGAGTTGGCGCGAGAAAGGGGGTAGCTAAAAATTCAACTCCGTTATTTGTTAATTTTTCATATACATTACTTACACTATTTACTTCTAGATTAAACATGTGGCGGTGTGGATCGATGTTTTTACCCACAACTAGCGAATGCTGACCAATAAATAATCTGCTTTCGCCTATTTTAAATGCTACACCAGTGTCTTGAGGATGGGTGAGTTCAAATAGGGGAGTAAGTTCAAGATGCTTGATATACCAATCTGCGAGTTTACGATAATTCTGTGACCATATAAGGATGGAACTGATAGATTTGAACATCTTAGGCGGGATCAACGGGACTCGAACCCGCGACCTTCCGCGTGACAGGCGGACGCTCTAACCAACTGAGCTATGACCCCAAAGTTGACCCTATTGTATAATTTTTATGTGAAAACTTCAAATAAAGAGATTGTGGAGCTACTACGATCGGTAGCTGCAGTATATACGCTACAAGATGTCAATAGATTTCGTATTATAGCCTATGATCGAGCAGCCGACGCTATAGAACAGCTCAATCGTGAGCTTATGGATATTTGGGAAAATGGTGCCATGACTACGGTTGCGGGTATTGGGCCACAAATACGTCAACACATTGATGAATATTTTAAAAAGGGTGAGGATAGTTACTTAATAAAAACGAGAAGCCAGGTTCCAGAGAGTGTTTTTAAACTTATGCAAGTGCCCGGAATTGGTGTAAAAAAAGCATATAAACTCGTTACTCAACTTAATATTTTAAGTGCATCTACTGCTTTTTCAGATTTGATAAATGAAGCTCAAAATAACAAAATAGCTCCTCTTGAGTCTTTTGGAGAGAGGTCACAATCTGAAATAATCAAAGCTGTTACACACTTTCAAAAAAATGAAAAAAATGAAAAAAGAATTCCATATGGCGCGGCACTTTCAATCGTAGATGATATAAAAGCATATATGCGTGCTAATAAGAATATAGATCGTATCGAGGCGCTTGGATCACTTCGTCGTGGTACTTCAACGGTCGGAGATATAGACCTTGCGGTGGTATGTAAAACAACCGATATGGAGGGTGTTATAGAGCATTTTTTAGCATATCATGGCAACGTAAAACTAGAAAACAGAGGACCTGAAAAAGCCTCAATTTTTATAACAGGTGGAGTGCGAGTAGATCTTCGTATTGCTCACGCAGAAAGTTATGGTGCTATGTTGCAGTATTTTACGGGTAGTAAGGCACACAATATTAAGCTGAGAGAATATGCATTGAGGCAAGGCTTATCGTTGTCAGAATATGGAATAAAAAAAGTCTCTGAGGGCAAAAAAAGTCGTATCATACCATTTGATACAGAACAAAAATTCTACAATTTTTTAGGATTGCAATATATTCCCCCCGAAATAAGATCAGGAACAAATGAAATAGATGCAGCAAAGAAAAAAAAGATACCGCAACTTTTAGAGTTCTCTAACATAAAGGGGGATTTTCATGTGCACTCTTCATATAATATAGAACCGTCTCATGACCTTGGAGCAAATAGTTATGAAGAGCTACTTGAAACAGCTCAAAAACTAAGATACGACTATATAGCATTTGCAGATCACAACCCGTCTGTATCTAATCACAGTGCAGCCGAGATAGTCGGCATTATGAAGAAAAGGTTTGAACATCTCACTAAATTGCGTACAAAATATGAACGTATACATATTTTCATCAGTTGTGAGGTAGACATACTTCCCTCAGGCTCGCTAGCCCTTCCTACAGAG
>Ga0163152_10006720_pt1 | contig 12879 bp, 6 predicted proteins | sample OliLakLV19MP8IB2_FD_148635 | JGI IMG/M metagenome (GOLD analysis project Ga0163152, IMG submission 148635) | Freshwater microbial mat bacterial communities from Lake Vanda, McMurdo Dry Valleys, Antarctica - Oligotrophic Lake LV.19.MP8.IB-2 | ecosystem: Environmental > Aquatic > Freshwater > Lake... | reverse complement strand
TCTCAACCCGGAGGCGACGCGGATCCACATGAACCACGTCATCACACAACTGCGCGCGGGGTTGGGCGACGACCTGGCGAAAAGCGGCATCGAGAATTTTTATCTCGCGAGTTACGAAGTCGTCGGCCGCGTTTGGTCGCCCGTGTTCGCTAGTGAATTTAAGCGCCGGCGTGGTTACGAACTCACCGCGTGGTTGCCCACGATTTTCGGGGCGCGCGTCGGTGGCGCCGAAATGACCGCCCGTTTCCTTTTCGATTACCGCAAAACACTCGGTGAAGTCGTCGTCGACGCCTACTATCGCACCGCGGTTGAAGTCGCCCACGCGAGTGAGCTGAAGATCAAATCGGAAGCCGGCGGGCCCGGTCCACCGATCCACACGCCGCCGATGGACGCGTTGCTCGCTAATGGTGCAGTGGACAATGTGCAGGGCGAATTCTGGCCATTCTGGCCCGACAACGATGCGATCAACGTCATCAAGGAACCCGCATCGGCCGCGCACCTTTACGGGAAGTCGCGTGTGCACCTCGAGTCGTTCACGTCGTTTCACCATTGGGCGGAAGGCCCGCAGGATCTGAAGCCGAGTGCCGACCGAGTGTTCACCGAAGGCGGCAATCATTTCGTATGGCACACGTGGACGCACCAGGCGCCGAGCTTCGGTCTGCCCGGGCTCGTGTATGGCGCGGGCACGCACCTCAGCCGCAGTGTGACGTGGTGGTCGAAGGCGAAGCCGTTTCTCGATTACCTCGCCCGCGGCTCGTTCCTGCTCCAACGCGGTCGCTTCGTCGCCGACGTGCTGTATTATTACGGCGATGGCGGCATGAACTTCGTCGGCCCGCGGCGCAATCCGACCACGCTGGGCCCGGGTTACGATTACGACGTCACCAACGCCGAAGTTATCCTCACGCGCCTCAGCGTCCGCGATGGGCGGCTGACCCTGCCCGACGGCACGAGTTACGGCGTGCTCGTCCTGCCGGAGGGCGATGCGATCCATCCGCCCGTGCTTGAAAAGATTGAGGCTCTGGTGCGCGACGGCGCGACGCTCATCGGCCCCCGCCCCAGCCGCGCGACAGGGCTGGAAGGTTTTCCCGCGATGGATGGCAAGGTGCAGGAAATCGCGAGCCGACTGTGGGGCAATCTCGATGGCAAGACGCGCACCCAACGCGCGCACGGTCGCGGCCGCGTCTTCATGGGCGTGACCGAGCGCGAGGTGCTCGCCCAGCTCAAACTCGCGCCGGACTTCCAGGGGCCCGCTGCGCTCGACTTCATTCACCGTCGGGATGCCGAAGGAGAGATCTACTTCGTGCGCAACCAGACTCCGGATACGCTCGAGGTGACCGCGTCCTTTCGCGACCATGGCAATGCGGCCCCCGCATTCTGGGACCCCATGCGCGGTACGATGCAGCCCATCGCTGCGGCGCGCGCGACCGCCGGTCGCATGGACGTGCCGCTGAAGCTGGCCGCGCACGGCTCGGGTTTCGTGATCTTCCGCACCAGCGCAAAAGCCGATGCGCCCGCCGCAGTTCGGAAGACTCCAGCGGGAAACGGCCCCCCGCCCGCGCCCATCGTGCTCGATGCGGATTGGACGGTGGAATTTACCGCGGCGTTCGATGCCCCTGCGGCCCTGCAACTCGCCCGGGTCGAGCCGTGGACGCAGCAAACCACCGCTGAGCACCGCTATTTTGCGGGCAGCGGCAAATACCGGCGCACGGTCACGCTGCCCGCCGGGTGGCGCACGCAAGCCAGCCGCGTTGACTTGGAGCTCGGCCGCCTTTGGGCGATCGGAGAAGTCTGGGTGAACGGGGTCTCGCAGGGCGTGGTGTGGGCCCCGCCTTTCAGCGTCGACTGCACCGCGGCGTTACGCGACGGCGAGAACGAGATCATCATCGAGGTCGATTCCACGTGGCACAATCGCCTGGTGGGCGAGGCGCGCGGCGAATTGCCGAAGCGCACGCGCACCAACATCACGACCTCGCAGCGCAAATCCTGGAAAGAGCTCGATCCGATTCCGTCCGGCCTCTTCGGACCCGTGCGGCTCGTGCCCAACACCGAACTATGAAGGCACACCAGCTGATCCTTGCCGCCGCGTTCGCCTCCGGCGCGACTTCGGCCGTGGCCCGCGCGGCCGAGGTTTACCGTGAACCGTTCGCGCAATCGTTCCCGATTCGCGAGCAGCAACACCAGCAAATTAAAGCGTACGCGGATGCGTTGCTGCGCGAACAGTCCCAACGGGCGCTCGCGGCCGTCACCCCGGATTTCACGAGCCCCGCGGCCTACGAACACTCGCTTGAGGTGCATCGTGAACGTTTGCGCACATTCCTCGGCACGCCGCCGCCGCACGCGAAGTCGGGCACCCTCACGAAATTCGACCAGGTCGGCGAGGACGCCGAGGCCACGATCTTCCGCGTCTGGATCGAAGTCATCCCGGGCGTCGATGCCTACGGAATTTACCTGCTCCCGAAAAAGCGCCCACCCTCCGGCAAAGTTCCGCTCCTCATCGCCCAGCACGGCGGCGGCGGTAATCCCGAAGCTATCAGTGATCTGGATACGCGAGTGAATTACCGCGCGTTCGGCCGCGAGGCGATCCGCCGCGGCTACGCGATCTGGGCCCCCGCGCTCGCGATGCGTTGCGGCTACTGCGACGATCCGGTCATTGCCGGCGGCAGCCGCGAACTGCTGGATCAAAAGCTCAAACTCGCAGGCACCAGCATTATCGGGCTCGAGCTGCACAAAATCATTGAAGGCACCCAGACGCTGCTGCGCACCCGACCCGAACTGGACGCCGCGCGCGTCGGGATGACCGGCCTGTCCTGGGGCGGCTACTTCACGATGTACGCCACCGCGCTGGCGCCGTTCATCAAGGTCGCTGCGCCTTCGGGGTACTTCCGCGACTTCGAACAGCTGCTGAAACGCGCAACCACCGACGAGGCGAAACTTGCGGACCGCGACATCTTCGGCGGGCTGGGCCACGCGCAGGCAATTGCGCTGATCTGTCCGCGTCCCTGCCTCGTGCAGATCGGCGAACAAGACGGCGCGTTGAATCCCTTGCCCGGAGCGCGGGCCGAAGCCGAACGCGCGGCCGCTTACTATCGCCAGCTCGGCGTCGCGGATAAGTTTCAGTTCCATGTCCACGCGGGCGGACACGAATTCGACCCGGCCGCGATTCTCGATTTCTTCGACCGACATCTCTGACCCGTATGATCTAGACGATTGTCATCGCGAGGTACGCGAACCGCGCCGGGGCGATCCAGCTCGATTGCTTCGTCGCTTCGCTTCCGCAATGACAGTCTAAAAATCATGGGCTATTGGTATACAGCAGCAACGCACCTCCCCAGTGGATTTTACCTGGGAGCGCGGCCGCCCCCGGCCGCTTCCATCACCGCCGGCACCGGAACTCCAACCCAACCCGAATGCCACTGAAAGGTGGAGCGAGTTGTCCTCAACCCGCTTCCGAATGGCCGCTCTCACGTCAGCGGCCTGGGGACAAGCCGCTCCACCTCAATCGCAGCAGTCCGGCTCACCCCATCATTTCGGTCACATGTTTCGTCTCACTCTCCTTCTCCACCTGCTCCTGCTCGCCCCGGAAATATCCGCCGCCGCGCCAGTCGCCACTGCGGGGCGTCCGAACATCGTCCTCATCCTCGCCGATGACCTCGGCTACGGCGACCTCGGCGCCTATGGCGGCAAGGACGTGCCGACACCCCAGATCGATCGCCTGACGCGCGAGGGTATCCGCTTTACCGATGCGTATGTCACCTGCCCCGCGTGTGCGCCCAGCCGTCTAAGCATCATGGGTGGGGCCTACACGCAGTGGTTCGGCATGACCTGGAACGACGATCGCAGCGCGCACAAACTCCCCGATTCCCAACGTCTGCTGCCCGAGTTGCTCCGCGCTCAGGGCTATCGCACCGCCGGCATCGGCAAATGGAATATCGTGCGTCCGGCCGCGCAGGTCTTTGATGAAGTACACGACTTCATCGAGTGGGAGTCGGACTACCTGCCGCAATCCGACGGTCGTTACATCGGGAGCGGGTCAACCACCGCCGCCGGCGTGCGCTCCAGCAAGACTCAAGGGTGGGGCCGGGAAGGCGACGAGTACCTGACGGAGCGACTGGCGCAACAGGCCGCCGCGTTTATCTCCCGCTCACGCGCGAATCCATTTTTCTTATACGTCGGCTTCAATGCCGTGCACAGCCCGTGGCAGGGCCGCGCACGCGACCGCGAGCGTTTTGCGCACCTCCCGCACGAGGTCCTCCAGCTCTACGCCTCGATGATCGCGGCGCTCGACGACGGCGTGGGCCAAATTCTCGGGGCCTTGCGGGAGCATCAGCTCGAAGAAAACACCATCGTCATTTTCCTCAGCGATAATGGCCCGGCGAAAGGTGGCCGCCACATCGAAGGCTGGAAACCGGAATGGCCCGCCCAGCTGATCGTCGGGTCCGCCGGCCCCCTCCGCGGCGCCAAGACCGATCTGTTCGAAGGCGGCATCCGCGAACCGCTCATCGTGCGTTGGCCGGCGCAACATGGTTCAGGGTACTCCGTGGGCCACCGGCTTCCCGCCCTTTCCCCGCCTGGGTGCCCTTTGCGGCACCTCCGGATTAGCGCCCATCAGCGTCCATCAGCGGTTTTTCCGCCGTCCGACTCTGGCTTCATCTGGCTTCGCGCCACGCCGACCGTGTTCACCGACCAGTTACCACGATTTACTGGTTGGCTTGACCACGTTTTCACTCGTAATTCGACCCTGGCCCCGCCTGGCAGCCTCTTCGCCTTACCAAAATGAAAACGTCTCGGTTACTTAAATTTATTCTCGGCACGATCGCGTGGTTGGCCTTCTCCACGCTGGCAGAAGCTCAAACCTCCGGCAGCGGCCGGATCACCGGCCGCATCTTCAACCCCGCCACGCAGGAGTATGTGCGCAATGCCGAGGTCACCGTGGCCGGCACGAACATTGCCGCGTTCTCCGCGGACGACGGCTCTTACGCGCTCTCCAATGTTCCGGCGGGGAACGTCACGCTGTCCGTAAGGTATACCGGATACGACGCCGCCACGGGTGCAGTCACACTGCAAAGCGGCCAGACCGCCACGCGTGACTTCGATCTGCGCGGCTCAACCTTCGGCACAGACAAACCGGCTGCACCAGCGCCGGGTCAGGTGGTCACCCTGGAAAAATTCATCGTCTCCAACGAGCGCGAAGGCAACGCCAAGGCGATCATGGAACAGCGCGCCGCGTTAAACATGAAGAGCGTGGTAGCCTCCGATAATTTTGGCGATGTCACCGGCGGCAACATCGGCGAATTCATGAAGTATATGCCCGGCATCGTCATGGATTACGTCGATGCCGACGCCCGCGCCGTGCGCATCAGTGGTCTCGATCCCAAGTACGCCGGCGTCAGCGTCGACGGCATGCGGATGGCGAGCGCCGCCTCGGCGACCTTCGGCGGAACGTCGCGTCAGTTCGAATTCGAACAAGCGTCCATCGCGAGCATCGAGTCGATCGAGGTCAACAAGACCCTCACGGCGTACATGGACGCGGATGCGCCCGCGGGCACGATGAATCTGCGCAGCAAGAACGCCTTCGACCGAAAAGGCCGCGAGGTCGTCGTTCAAGCCAGCATCTCCGCCAGCCCGTATGAGATGACCGTGCGACGCACGCCCAGTCCCGGCGATGGGGTACACCGGAAGATTCGCCCTGGCTTCACGTTCGGTTACGCGGAATCCTTCGGCGGCAAGTTCGGCGTTCAACTCAGCCTGTCCGCAAACAGCTTGTTCAACGAACAGGCCGGCCTCACCCAAACGATCGACACGTCCGTCTCCGCCCGTGGCCCCGTCATCAATGCGCTCATCTTCCGCGACAACCCCAAGATCACGACGCGCGCGGCGTTCGGTCTCAACCTCGACTACCGCATCGCTCCCGGGCTCGTCGCCTCGCTGCGCACGTCCGGGTCGCACTTTGAAGACGACATCAACGCGCGCACCCTGACGTTTCGCGCCGCCACCGCTGACATCGACCCGAGCTCCACCCTCACCTATCTTCTCGCCCGGCCCACCGCGAACATCAACACGCGGCTCGAGCAGAACATCGGTCATAGCCACAAGTTCAACGACACTGTCACCTACACGCCGAAGCTCGAGTACAAGCGGAACGATCGCGTCATCACCGCTGGCGGTGGCTACTCGCGCAGCCGGACCCATTATGAAGACTTTCGCTCGGGCTATATGACCGGCGCCCTCAACCGCATCACGCGCATGAGCTGGAGCGCGCGACGCAGCAGCCCGACATCGACCGACTGGCAACTCACGCAACTGTCGGGCCGCGACTGGACCAACCTCGAAAACTACAATCGCGATGACGCGGTGCCAAACAACATCGGCACCGCCGCGCGCCATGGTCAGAGCCAGGTTTTCACGGGGTATCTCGATGCGAAACAAGCCTTCAACGTCATCCTGCCCTTCACCGTGCAGGTGGGCGTGAAGACTCGCCTTACAACGTACGATCTCGCCCGCACGGGTTCTCAGACGTGGACCTATGTCGGACCGACTGGGAACCAACTCGACCGCTCCACGGTGATGGTGCCGCACACGTTCCCCAATTTGTACGATCCGAAGCAGGGCGCGAATATCGCGGCGCTGAATATCGCAATTCCGAATACGTCGGCGATGTACGACTTGTTTCGCAGCAGTCCGGGACAGTTCGTCGAGAACACCTTCAACAATTTCCTGGTCCTCAACACCAGCGTGCGCGCGGTGAAGGAACAGATCGATGCGCGCTACGCCGAGTTCAACACCCGCTGGCGCCAGTTGCGGCTGAATCTCGGCGTGCGCCATGAGCGGACGCGCACGGTGGGCCGGACGTTCGACCTGATCCCCGCCGCGCAGGTCCGCGCCGCCGGCTACACGCCCAACACCATCCCCTTTGCGACCTACCAATACCGAAACTTCGAACGGCGGAATCGGTATGGTGGATACGGCAACACGTTCCTGAGCGGAGGTGCGAAATATGCCCTGACGCAAAACCTCAGCCTGCAGCTCGCCGCGAGCCAGTCGATCGGCCGCCCCGACTACAACAATCTCGCCGGTGCCATCGCCGTCGATGAGACCAATCAGATTGTGCGCACGCCCAATCCCGATTTGAAGCCGGAGACCTCCGACAAGTATTTCGCAAGCGTCCAGTATTTCATCGAACCCGCCGGCACCTTCAGCGTTTCGGGCTACACCCTGAACGTGAAAAACATGGGCACCACGAATACGGAAGTCACCGCGGAAGCGGCCGGGTACGGCGACGACCCCGAGTACATTGGCTACACGTTTCTCCGGCCCACGAATCTCGACGGCATCCGGAAAATCAAGGGCGTAGAGGTGGAGTACAGTCAGCAGCTCGTGTTTCTACCCGGCTTCGCGCGCGGCTTCAGTGTCTTCGGCTCCATCTCCCGCGCCGCATCGGATACCAAGGTCACCAACATTGTGCCGAAAGCCGCCAACGGCGGTATTCGTTTCAGCAATCACAAGTTCAACTTCCAGGTCCGCTCCACCTGGTCGTCGGCGCGGGCCACCTCGATCGCCGCCACGCAGACGCAATGGCAGTATGAGCGGATCATGTTCGACGTGAGCGGCGGCTACAAGATCGGTCGCAGCTACGAGCTGACCCTCAGTGGCCGTAATGTCCTGAATTCCCCGATACGCGGCTACGTCAACGAGCCTGGCATTCTCCGGATCAATCAATTATACGGAGCGGTGTGGACGCTTGGCTTCCGCGGGCGATTCTAATCGGTAGCGATCGCGACGGTGCCATGGATTTTCCTTCGCGCCCATCAGCGGTTTCCCTTTTTGTCGGAGTCAGTCGTGGGACCGCGGGCGCCCTCGTCCGCATCCGTTCGATCTGTGGCCGGGGGCAGTCCCATCGATCCGTATCGGTCACATCATTCAGTCGGACGACCGTGCGACTCAGATTCGCCCCCTCGACGCTGCCACCATACTGAAACTGATATACGTCGCGAAAGTCCGACGGCAGCGCCGCGAAGATCGTCCCGGCGGTCGTTTCAGGCCGCTCCGCTCCCGTGCAATGCGCTTCGCGTCTGTTGCGCAGCCGACGCGATCGGAGACCGGTCGAGGGGCGCATCTGCCGGTTGGTGGTTCCGGCTCCGGCGCGGAGCGGAGTCCGCGCCCTACCTTTCGGAGGTCCCGATAGGTAGGGCGGCGAGTCCCTTCGCCGCCTTTTCCGAAGGTCACGATCGGTAGGGCGGCGAGTCCCTTCGCCGCCTTTTTCAAAGGTCGCGAGGGGTAGGGCGGCGAGTCCCTTCGCCGCCGCGGTGGCGGCCACCGCCAACCGGCAGATGCGCCCCCGATCGCGTTTAGCCTAAAACACATTTTGACACCGTTTGTTAGCTTATTGCTAACTCGAAGGGTGTACCTTCAAGCCTTCACCAACGCCCGTCGCGGAATCATGGGATGGATGTATCCATCCGCTGGCGCACGTGCGAGGGCGAACCGCCAGCCTGGTTTGGCCCGCTCCGGAAGAGCCCGAAAGGAGGGGCCGCAGTCATGATCGAAAACCTGCTCGATCCTCTCTTTCTCTTTTTCCTGGTCGGCTTCGTGGGCGGAATTCTGAAGTCGGATCTGAAGCTGCCGGAAGCGGTGTATCATCTCCTGAGCACCTACCTGCTGCTCGCCATTGGTTTGAAAGGCGGAGTGCAACTGGCCCAGGCCGCGCCCACCCGGGTCGCGTTGCCCGCCCTGGCGGCGCTGGGACTGGGAGCCGGCATGGCGTTTATTGTATTCTATCTGGCATTACGCGTGGGACGACTCAAGCGGGCCGACGCGGCGGCGTTTGCCGGACACTATGGCTCGGCGAGCGCGGTGACGTTCGCGGCGGCCCTCGCCGTGCTGAACCGGATGGGAATAGCGCATGAAGGTTTCATGCCCGTGCTGCTGGTGATCATGGAGGTGCCCGCGATCCTCGTAGCTATTTATCTCCACCGCATTGGCCAACCCAGCACGCGCGGCGCGCGCTATGGAGAGATAGTGCACGAGGTGATGCTCAACCGCTCCGTGTTTCTCCTGTTCGCCGGCTTAGCCGTCGGCTATGCCGCCGGCCCGCAACGTTTCGCTCCGTTCGAACTCCTGTTTGTGTCCGCCTTCAAACCGATCCTCGCTTTCTTCGTCCTGGAGATGGGACTGCTCGCGGCCTGGCGTCTCCCTGAGTTGAAAAAGGGCGGCGGCTGGTTTCTCGGCACGGCCGCGGTGCTCGTTCCACTCGCGGGCGGCCTGACCGGCGGCTGGGTTGGCCTGCAGGTTGGATTGTCGACCGGCGGCGCGACGGTCCTCGCCACCCTCGCAGCCAGCGCCTCGTATATCGCCGCTCCCGCCGCGATGCGCGTGGCGATACCGGAAGCCAACACCGGAGTGTGCGTCGCCGCGGCGCTCGGGATAACGTTTCCCTTCAACCTCGCCATCGGCATTCCGCTCTACGTGCAATGGGTGCAGTGGCTCGCGCGGTAGTTGCGCTTCACGCCTGCGGCGGCCGGCCCGTGCTCTCGCGGACAATCAGTTCCGTGGGGAAAATGGTCTGCGACGGACGCCCCGTCGCCTTCCGCTCGATTCGCTGAATCAGCAAACTCGCGGTGCGTGCCACCATGTCCTTGATGGGTTGCGCGATCGTCGTCAGCGCGACGGGCAGAAATTCTCCGAGCGGAATGTTATCCACGCCCACGACCGAGAGATCACGTGGGATCACGAGCTTTTCGTCCGCCGCCGCGCGCATGGCGCCGATCGCCGAGAGATCGTTGAGGGCCATCAGCGCCGTGGGGCGCTTCGATTTGGTCTGGCGAAGCCGATCGCGAAAGGCATCGCGGGCGCTCGCGATGTGATGTTCACAGCGGACAAACGAAATGTTGTCCGGCGCAATTCCCCGAGCGCCCAGCAGGCTGCGGAAAAGCTCGGGGCGCCGGCCGTCATCCTGCCCTTTTGCCAAGGCGCAGAGGAAAGCAAAGCGCTGGTGCCCGAGGCCGATCAAGTGATCGATGGCTTGGGCAAATCCATCGGAGAAATCGCTGACCACGGAATCGATGGGCAGCGCAAACTCCGGCTTCGCCGCGAGCGCCACGGCGGGAGGACCGTTCAGCGCCAGCTTCGCGAGAAACGGCCGATGCAAATCCGGATCGCTGATGATCAGCGCGACGCCATCCACCTGCCGGTCCAGAATCGATTGAAAACAATGCTGCTCGGAGGCGAGGTCGTTGCGCGTATGCTCGACAATGAGATCGTACCCACCCGCCGCGACCGCTTGATCCAGAAAATCCGCCAGCACGGGATAAAAGGGATTGTGCAGATCCGGAATCACGAGACCGATCGTCTTGTAACTTCCCAGTCGCACGCCCAGTGCCGCCTTGCTTGGCCGGTAATCCAGCTCTTTCGCCGCCAGAAGTACGCGTTCCCGCGTTTCTTTCGAGGCCCATGAGTCCGGCCGGTTGTTCAAAATTGTCGACGCTGTGTTGGGGGCGACGCCAGCACGGGCGGCGACATCGATCAGGCGGGCTCTCATGAATTAAATAAATAACGGAAAAAATTCGGGCGGCGCAACCTCCAGACTAGGAAACTTTTCTTACCGGCAGGAGTTGCTCAACGATTCGACCGTCGGACAGAAAGCAGTGCCTGAATCTCGATCACGTGCGATCGAGAAAGTGGATACAGCACAATGCACGCCGCCCCCAGGCCCAAACCGACCAGCGGCGTCGCGATCAACGTCATTCGCAATTGCTGCAAGATCTCCTGCGTGGGCGTGGTGCTCGTGACATAACCGCAGCGACCGACCAGATAACCGCCGAGCAGCGCCGCCATCGCGAAGGCGACCCGCTGTTCCAGCGCAAACACTGCCCCGTAGAGGCCTTCCCGGCGCAGGCCGGTCACGAGTTCATCGCTGTCACACACGTCCGCGTTCATCGTCGCCGACATCAACCACACGCCCTGCATTCCCCAGCCAATCAGAAAATAGGACGCGAGCGCCCAATACGGATGCGCCGGCAACAAAGTCAGCGCGAGAGAGGCAAAGCCCACGGCGCCGACTCCAAGCGACAGCAGGGCCGTACCGCGTTTTCCGAGTCGCACGGATACGGCCGTATTCACCGGAACCCCCGCCAGCGACCCGAGCATCTGCGCCATGCCAACGCCGCCCGTGAGCGTGGCCGCGGCGTCCTGGTCGCCCTGAAAAAGAAAGTAGATGGACAGCAACAGTGCCGCCGTCACGGGCGCATACATTCCGATGATGGAAAAGAAATTCATTCCGATCATATAGAGAAACGGCCGGTTGCGAAGCGTCCCTTTCAGCGCGTGACGCAGCGAAACTTTCGTCGTGGACGAGATCACGATCGTCTCCCGGCACGCAATGGCTGGAACCAGGCACGAAACCAAAATTAGAACGCCTACGCCCAGACCAACCCAACGCGCGCCCGCCAGAATTACGTCGGCCGAGGGGCCGGTCACTCCGCCCGCACCTCCGCCAAAGACCAGGGTAAGTTTATAGAGCCAGGGCAACCCAAGGCCGCCGATCAAGCCGACCATCATGCCCCAACCCTGAAGTCGCGTGCGCTCATGATAGTCGCTCGTTAGCTCGAGCCCGAGTGCGCGATACGGTACGAGGAAAATACTATACGCTGCATAAAATAACGTCGTCGCCCCGAGGAAATAGCAGGCCAGGGCCGTCTGACTCCACCCCGCTCCCGCGGGCGGCAGCCACAACAACACCATTGTCACCGCCAGCCCAATTGCGCCCGCAAAAATAAACGGCCGCCGGCGCCCCCATCGCCCGCGCCAATTGTCTGACCAGAATCCCACCACAGGATCGAAGAACGCATCCAGCAAGCGGGGCAACGAAAGCGCCCAACCGATCAGTTCCGGTGACACCCCCAGCGCGACCGTGTAAACCGGATCCTTGAGCTGACTGATCGTATTGCCCGCGTAGTTGTCTCCCAATGACCCGATCGCCCAAGTGAACTTGGTTCTGCGGGGAAGGCGGTCCGCAGTCACCGGCGCGGGATTGGATTGAACGGATAACACAGGAGCGATCATCGAGTCTCAACGCACCTTGCCGCCGAGCGCGACTCTCTTTCCCAGCGGATATAGAAACGTCACGCCGCGGCCGGCCGAGGCCTCGAACCGAAACGCATCATTCTAGAAAATGGAGTTGAAGTCACCGATTCCACGGATGAGCACAGATTACCAGGACCCTATAAATTACGCCCCTGCGGAGAGGCGATCCAGATTCGGCGTCTTATAATCCATCGCCGCAGGCTTTTCCCCCGTAAGCCGTGCGGCATAGGCCGTGTAGTCCATATAACCGAGATCATCAGCAAGAATGAACACGACATTCGGCCGAACCGGGGTTGATGTGGAAGCGGGGCCGGAAGCCGCCAGCGCTGCGAGGGCATTAACCTCCAGCACTACAGCGAGCAGGAGAATGCGGGGTGGTTTCATCGTCACAGAGGGGTTGGAGGAAGAGGCCTATGCGTATTTGAGTTTTGGATGCAGTGGGGAGAATGTATACAACGAATCACGTTGCACAACCGGGTTCCACCCCGGCCGGAGCCGCACGATGCAGCGGTCGTCCCTTCCCGACCGAGCGAGCCTGCCTCATGACGACCTACGCACTTCAAAGCGGTAGGTGCCAGCGCCGACTTCCACCCGAAGGGAATCGCCATCCTGGGCAACGGCGCGGACGCCCGGCGTTTTTGCCGTCGGAAGAGGCTTGCCGCTCTCGGTCGTACGCGCCGCGGTAGCGTCCGGCAGGAAGACACTCGCCGTCGTGTTCGCCGGAATCGTGACGTCGAGCGTGAAACCATTGTCGGTTTGTTTCCACGCGCTGGCGATGCGACCATTGATCGAGTCGTAATG
>Ga0163152_10006719_pt1 | contig 12882 bp, 10 predicted proteins | sample OliLakLV19MP8IB2_FD_148635 | JGI IMG/M metagenome (GOLD analysis project Ga0163152, IMG submission 148635) | Freshwater microbial mat bacterial communities from Lake Vanda, McMurdo Dry Valleys, Antarctica - Oligotrophic Lake LV.19.MP8.IB-2 | ecosystem: Environmental > Aquatic > Freshwater >... | reverse complement strand
CGCCCGATCTTTCGATGTAGTTGCGAAAACCCTGGGCAATCGCCTGGACTTGAAGTTCGCTAAACTTCACGGGCGGAAAATCGAGTTCCTTCTTGGCTTCGAGTCGCCATTGATAGTCGTGGGCTATATGAGCGACAGATTCACGCGTGTTGACTTTCGTTGCATCACCGTAACGAAAGAGTTCGAAGTTTCGAATCCATTCGGACCACGAACCGCGCGGGTCGTTGGGGAGCCAGAAACCGTAGGCGCTGAGGATGACGTGGTAGGCGAGTACCATGGCTGCGCTCCTCGTTCGTGCCGTTGGCTCGAACGCTAAACAATACTGGGTTAACTGGGTTTTGGTGCCGCGTCGATCTTCGCCTGCAAGTCCGGGTTCACCTGCTTGGTCCCCTTGCACTTGGTTTTCGCCCACGCGGTACAGCCAAGGAAATACCGCCCTCTTGCCTCGCAGAGCTTCATGGCCGAGCCGCACTCGGGGCAAATGTCCTTGATCTCAACTTCAGGCAGCTTCTTTTTCTCCATGGGTGGCGGCAGAACGTCTTTCAGTTTCTCTTTCAACTCTGCGGAGAGCGATTTGGCATTGCGGCACTTCGGGAAGCCGCTGCACGAAAGAAACGGGCCACGCCAGCTTTTGCGAATGACCATTTTCGAGCCGCACTTCTCGCAGTTCACGCCCGTCTCGATCGGTGGCAAGGGCTTTTCACCGGTTTTGTCGGCCTCCATCGCCGTTTTGCATTCCTTATCGACGCATGTGAAATAGGGCCCCTTCGTGCCGAGACGCCAGAGCAAGTTCTTGCCGCAGGTCGGGCACGGATATAGCGTCGGCTTGCAGGTCACGACAATCTGATCGTTGTCGCGAAGCGAGCAAATCGTGTTGCAACCGGTGCCGTCCGGCTTGTAGGTCGAGCAACTCAGGAACGTCCCCCAGCGGCTCGAACGGGCAACCATCGGCGAAGTGCAAGTCGGACATTTCACATCGATTTCGCTCAGGTCGGCTTCACCCTCGCGCGGTTTGATGTAGCTGCACGGATTCTCCTTCTCACGCCAGCCGGAACAACCGATGAAGGTGCCCTTGCGCTTGGCACTGTACATCTCAACCAGAGGCCGGCCGCATTTCGGGCATGGCTCGCCCGTTTCTCGACCTTTGACTTTCGGCAGCTCCGCGTCGGCCTTCTTCAGATCCTCGGAGAACCGAGTCCAAAACTCGTTGAGAACATCGTCCGACTTCAGCTTGCCGGTCGAAATGTCGTCGAGTTCCTCCTCGAAATGCGAGGTGAACTTCAAGTCCATCTCGTGTGGAAAACCTTTCACAAGTAGGTCGGTCACAACCTTGCCCAACTCCGTGGCCGTGAATCGGCGATTCTCGGCCTCGACATACCCCTTCTTGGTGATTGTCGAGAGAATCGTGGCGTAGGTGCTCGGGCGGCCGATGCCTTCTTTCTCCAGCGTGCGAACGAGCGATGCCTCGTTAAATCGAGCCGGCGGCTGCGTGAAGTGTTGGGTCGCACTCAGGCCCAGTTTGTCGAGAGCCTGGCCAACGTTGATGGCCGGCAGCATGACGTCTTCCTGTTTGCCTGCCGGCCAGACTCGGCGATAACCATCGAACTTCTCGATCGAACCGCGAGCTTTGAACAAGCCCTGGCCGGCCTGGATCTCGACCGTCGTGGTCGCAACGACGGCAGGCATCATCTGACTGGCCACGAACCGATTGTAGATCAACGTGTAAAGCCGAAATTGATCGTGATCGAGGAATGGCTGCACCCGTTCAGGCGTGTTGGTCAGGTCCGTGGGTCGAATGGCCTCGTGGGCCTCCTGGGCACTTTTGCCGGACTTGAAGAAGTTCGCCTTGTCAGGCAAATAACGCGGACCATACTTGTTGTCGATATGTGTGCGCACCATGCTCAGTGCGTCGTTCGAGACGCGGGTGCTGTCGGTTCGCATGTAGGTGATGAGTGCGACTTGGCCCTCGGCACCCAGGTTCACGCCTTCGTAAAGCCGTTGGGCATTTTGCATCGTGCGTTGTGCGCCCATGCTCATGCGGGTGCTGGCTTGCTGTTGCAATGTCGAAGTCGTGAACGGTGGCGATGCGTGATCGTTCCGGTCCTTCTGCTCAATGTTGAGAACCTTGTAGGCGGCCTTGTTCAAGACCGCATAGATTGCGTCCGCCTCCGTTTCCGATTTCGCGCCAAACGGTTTGTCCTGCCAACGCTCCAACTCCGCGAGAAAGCTCCCGGCGGGAATCGTCTGCTTCTCGCTCGGCTCATTCTTTCGAGGTTGTTCGGCTCCATCGGCCTGCTCCGGGATTTCGGCATCAGGTTCCGTGTCAGCGGCCTGCTTCTCATCGGTTGCTTTCTCGCCTTTCTTCTTGGCAAGCACCTTGGCGGGGAAGTCAAACTTTCCGAGCTTGGCCAAGCCAGTCGGCGTCAGGAGAGCCGTCAGCTTCCAGTATTCTTCGCTTTTGAACGCCTCGATCTCCCGTTCGCGATCGACGACCAGTTTGACGGCCACCGATTGCACCCGGCCGGCGCTCAGGCCACGCGTGACTTTCTTGCTGAGGAAATTGCTCAGCGGATAACCGACCACGCGGTCGAGTGCTCGCCGGGCTTCTTGGGCGGCGACCAGATTGCTGTCGATGTCGCCCGCCTGTAACAGCGCTTCCTGGACTGCCTTCTTGGTGATCTCATTAAACGCAATGCGGCGTGAACGCGATGGCTCCAGGCCCAGCTCCTGCTGGATGTGCCAGGCGATCGATTCGCCTTCGCGGTCGGGGTCGGTCGCGAGATAAACCATCTCTGCCCGGTCGGCCTCGCGCTGAAGTTCGTTCAGAATGTCTTCGGTTGAGCGCCGGGCCTTGGAGCCCCCCTTGTCCGTGCGGTCGATGACTTGATACCGCAGCTTCCAGTCGCCCTCGTCGATGTGGATGCCGACAACCGCTTCGCCGCGCAGTTTGCCGCTGACCGGAAGATCGCGGATGTGGCCGTAGCTGGCCCGGACGCGATATGCCGAGCCTAGATATTTCTCAATGGTCTTCGCCTTGGCCGGCGATTCGACGATGACGAGATTGCCTTTTCGCGGCCCGGTGTAGGTTTCACGGGTGCGAGGAGGGGCCTGTGTCACCGCGACGGGCGTTTGCTTCTTGGCTGCACGCTTCGGGGCAGCCTTCTTGGCAACTGCCTTCGTCACGATGGTTTTCTTGGCCGGGCGTGGGCTGGCCTTCTTCTTCTTGGCAGCGGTTTCGGGCTTCTTGCGCGGCGGCATGTCGTTTCCTGTTGGTCCGATGGCGTTCAGCAGTCTAACCGGTCTGTCAACGTTGGAGTCATCATTCCATCAAACGGATCGCAATCCGTCCTACTATATGGTTGGCGTTGTCCCGCTTTGCCGCATCGCTACAATTTCCCCAGTGAGCAAGGTCGACATTCCATTCAAATAGTACGCCCGGTTGCGAAGCGTCAACCCCCCCGTGGGGGAACGCTGCCCAGGACGGCCGTCTTAAACCGAGTAACGGAAATGGCTTTTAACCCGTTCGAAGCATTTAGTGTCCGCTCCAAATTAGGCAAATCCGTGATGGCCGTGCTTGGCATCGTGGTCATGCTGACCTTCGTGCTGTCCACCGGGGCGGTCGGCTCCAAGAACGATTTTTTCGATCAATTTATCAGCATGTTCGGCGGAAAAGGCGGAGGGGAAGTCGTCGCCACGGCCTACGGCGACAAGATTCGCGACGTGGATTTAACCGAGATCAACCGCCAGCGACGTGCCGCCAATTCCTTCCTGGTGCTCGCTTTGGCATCATCGCAAATGACTGCCGCCAAGGATCTGGCCGATGAATTGAACGGGAGTGGCCTGACGGCGGAAACCAAGCGCGACATTGAAAAATTCGTGACCCTGAAGCTGAATTCGGAAAAAGAGCCAGGGGCATATATTGCTTTGCTGCGCGGCTTGACTGACTTCCAACGATTTAGCCCGGAGGCCTCAAAGCTGATGCAAGCGATGAGCCGGGTTCGCGCCAAACCCGAGTCGCAGGATAAGAAAGCGCTGGATACCATCGGCTCGATCATCATGCACGATATCGGCCTGAGCCCGATCATGCTGGTGGAATTGGGCACCTCAGATCGCGATCTTCTGGATTTTGCCCTGCTGCTGAAAAAGGCGGATCAACTGGGCATCCACTATTCCAAAGACGGCCTGAAGGGGCTGATCGAGCGCGACACCGGCGGAGTCCTATCCAACGATTCCCGGCTGGCCATCGAGCGCCGGATGCGGGAGGCAGGCCGCTTTGGCGATTATAGCCAGGATTGGCTGATGCAAGCGATCGCGAATGAATATCGCGCTCGTTCGGCGATGTCCGCTCTGCAAGGGGAATCTCAGATCGCCGCCGTTACTCGTCAACGCCGGAACGAGAGTTTGCCTGCGATGATGCTGGGGCTAGACACGAAAACTGCTCCCATTCCCGGAGTTTTGGCCACGGGAAGCGCACTTCCGGGTGCCATCACTCCAGCGGAGTTCTTCGAGTTCTACAAGGATTTTTGCTCTGAACATACCTTCGACATGATCGAAGTTCCGGCCGAGGCGTTCTTGGACAAGGTGACGACCGGGCCGACGCCGAAAGAGCGAAACGACCTGTTCAACAAGAATCGCGGCGAACTCTTTGACCCGAGCAGGGAACGGCCGGGCTTCAAGGAACCGCGCAGGCTGAAGGTCGAGTATGTGACCTTGGATGCAACTGCACCCCGAATCGCCGCGGCCATTCCGAAAGTTCAGGCTGCGAAGACTTTCCTGGGGGCCTCGACTGCGGCACTCGGCGGAAATCCGATGGCGGCCCTGACGACCGCTTCGCTGCCCACCGTGGCCGAATCCTTGCCGGTGAAGCAAGCACTTGCATTGAAGATGGACGAGAACTTGAGTGCCTACACGTCTCTCGAGCAGTTCGCGTTCACTCCGCGAGATGTCAGTATTTACCGCCCGCAACCGATCGTCAGCCTGCTCGCCGGGCTTGGCGGCTATCCTTCGCCGACCTCGGCTGTTGCTGCCTACTCCATGATGTTCCGCAATGTGGAAGCACACGATCTTCAGACGCGCATCCCGTTCATGCTGCAAGGCTGGCTGATGCCGTTTTCGCCAACCATGGGTAACTATTTTGGCGTGCCGGCATTGGCATTGGCCTTGAATGCCAAGCTGCCACCGGAGGCCCTCTACTTGCCGGAGATTTTGAAGGATTTCAAGAAACGGGAACGGCAGAACTTGTTCGATGCCGACGTAAAACAACTGAACAACAAGTTAATGGAACTGACTCGCGATCCCAACGTGTTTGCCGCCAAACCAGACAAGGCCAAGATCGACAAGGGTCGCGAAGAGTCGAAAAAGTACATTGCGGCATGGCTGAAGGAGCGAAATCTCACGCCCTTGGGGACGAAGACGGCTCTCGACGAGAGGGACATGGCCATCGATCCCGAACTGAAGGTTCTGAACACGCTGGCGATTTCCGAGCCGGATGGCACGAACTCGCTCACGAAAAAGCTGTTCGCGATGATCGACCCTCGGATGCGCGGACAGACGGGTTCGCCAACTCCAGCCGTCGAGCCATTTCAGCCGGATTGGTTCCCGGGCGATCCCGCCGGCGATGGGCTCGACAAGCCGAATCATCTCGTTTGGGTCACCGAGGATATCGACGTCAAGACGTATAACACGTTCGATCAGGCCAACAAGGCAACGAACGGGGAAATGATGAAACGCGTCGATCGAGCTTGGAAACTCGAAAAAGCCCGTACGCTTGCCAAAGAGGAGGCCGACAAGCTCGCCGAGCAAGTCCGTGCGATCGCCAAGACAATCGGCACCAACCCGACCGGTGTCGAACGGCAACTTCGCGACCTGGCAGTCCAAAACAAATACCGCATGATCGAGATCGAACGGATGGCCGTGTTAAAACTGCAACCGGGTGCAAGCCAGGCGAAGATCGGCTACGACGAGCCCAAGATTGAAAAGAATCAGGTTCTGTATCCGACCGATAATTTTGCGGCCCAACTGCTCGATCTTCGCAAAGAACCGGTCGGCGGCGTCAAAGTCTTGCAGGATGCCCCTCGATCGCGATTCTACGTCGTCTGTGAGGTTGCGCGAGCCGAAAAGACTGTCGATCAGTTCCGCGATGTGTTTGCAACCTCCACGGCAACTGGGCCGGCCAACAACCCGCTTTTCGATAGATATGCCATGGCAGTCGAACGGGAAAGAGCACGAGAGACCGTGTTCGCCCGCCTGCGAGCCGAGGCCAAGCTCGAAGAAAAAGACGCGTTCAAGAACCGAGAGAAACGCGATATGGAGTAGTGATTCGCCGGATCAACAAAAAAGCCCTCTCGCGAAAGCGAGAGGGCTTTTTTGTTGATTCACTCTGTGAAGTCCGAAGCATCATCGAGGGCTTTCAGGTGACGCTCGCTGATCGTTCGGACTCCGGATATTTTTTTTCGGACGTGTCTAGCCAGCAACTTACTTCTTGTTCAGTCTTTCCATCAGCGACTTCAATCGTTCCGCGTCGGCCCCCTCCTTGAACGGGTTCGGGCTATCCTTGGGGAAGGTGCGATTCGCGGTTTTTCCATCGAGGACCCAGCGATATCCTATCGTCTCCAATGATTGGCGTTGCTTCAAGACGATGGCCTGAATTGCTTCGAGTTTGGCATTAGCGTCCGCGTCCTTGATCTCGGTTGCCGCATCAAGCCCCTGGAGTTGCTGGGCAATTCCCTTGCGGTCTTCATCGCTCAGATTGATCGTGATGGGCTTCTCGGACAGAGAATCGAGAGCGTTTACAAGTGCTGCCAATTGCAAACGTGGACTTGGTCCGGCCGGAGCGCCGCCGAGTTTGCTTTTGGCCGCACCACCGGGAGCGCCCCCTTTACCTTTCACACCGGCCCCGCCCATCATTTTGGGCTCAAAGTTCGGGTCCATTTCCGCGAGCGGTGGTTGCTCGGGGCCCGTTGGCTTGTAGCCAAGTCCCGCCATAAAGATGATTCCGATCGACAGGCCAAGCCCCAGGGCACCGAAAGCGACGGTGATGATCGAGGGGATCTTGATCTTTCCGATTGGGAGGAAGTAAAAAATCACACCAAGCACCAGCACCCCGCCGCCAATCATGGCGAACCAGTGCCAGGTCTGCATGTCGTTCCAGTCCATGTGCCAACTCCCGAATAAAAGGTGAAGGAATTTTGAAGATGGGGGATACCATAACGCAACGCAGTGTCGATTGCCATGAAAAAAGCCCCGCGATTTGAGCCGCGAGGCTTGACCAAGGCACGATCTTCAATTGCCGATCACTCGGCGGGCTGTGGAGCCGGTGCCGGAGCTGGGGCAGGTGCCGGAGCTGGGGCAGGTGCCGGAGCTGGGGCTGGGGCAGGTGCCGGCGTAGCTGGCTTCTTCTCGGAAGCCTGGACGCGGGTCTCGCCTTCCTTCAACAACTCAATGATCGCCGTTTCACCTGCGTCGCCAAGACGACGCTTGGTGAGCTTCATGATGCGGGTGTAGCCGCCCTTGCGGTCCATGTAACGCGGCGCTATCACGCTAAAGAGCTTGCCGATCACCGTCTCGCCGAGGGCATTCCCTTTGTCGTCGATCAACTCGACCTTGGCGACTGGCCCGAGTCGAGCCATGATCAAGCGGCGGGCGTGCAACTCTTTGATCTTGTCGCCCGTGGCGATGCCACGCTTGGCAAGCGTGATGAGCCGCTCGACGTAAGGTCTCAGCTCTTTCGCTTTGGGGATCGTGGTGGTAATTCGCTCGTGTGTGAACAGAGCCATAAGCAGGTTGCGATTCATCGATCTGCGATGAGGCGCATTACGGCCGAGCTTACGGCCCTTTTTCTGGTGGCGCATGGCGTCAAATACCTTACAGGGTTAAGCCGGTTTCCACGGGCACCATCTAGGATGATGCGCTCGCCCAGCCAAGGGGACCAAGTTCAAAGTAGGAAAGTTCAAAGTCAAAAGTAAAGAAGAGACATCTCTTCACTTTTGACTTTGAACTTTCCCACTTTTAACTTTCATTATCGGCGTGAGGCCATCCTCATGCCCAGGATCAGGCCATGCTCTTGGAGCTTGGCTCGGACCTCGCGCAGGGTGGTTTCGCCGAAGTTTCGCACTTCCAGCAACTCATCCTCAGAGCGGCTGACCAGGTCGCGGACGGTGGAAATGTTTTCCGATTCCAGGCAGTTCGTGGCTCGAACGGAAAGTTCGAGTTCCGCCAGGCTCATGTTCAGCTTGCGTTCCAGGTCCACGTCGCCCACTTCGCGAACGGTGCCGCCGGATTCGAAGCGATCGTCGATCGGCAATTCCGAACCCGGATCGGTGTATTGAACGAAGGGGTTCAAATGCTTGCGGAGGATCTTGGCGGCCTCGACCAGCGCCATCTGTGGCGTGGTGGTGCCGTTGGTCCAGATTTCCAAAAGCAGGCGGTCGTAGTTGGTCTTCTGACCGACGCGGGTCTCTTCAATCTCGTACTTGACGCGTACGACCGGCGAGAAGCTCGTGTCGACAGGGATCATGCCAATTTCGCGTTCCTTGCCGGCGTTGTCGTCCGCCGAGCGATAGCCGCGGCCATTCTCGACGGTCATCTCCATCACGAACGGCACATCGTCCGTGAGCGTGGCGATCATGTGTTCGGGGTTGATGATCTGCACGTCGGCGTCGTGTTGAATGTCCGCAGCCTTGATCACGCCCTTATTGTGGCGATCGATGCGAATGGTCTTGGTGGAGTCCGAGCTGTTCTTTACGACCAGTGCTTTGATGTTCAAGATGATGTCGGTGACATCCTCGACCACGCCCGGGATGGTGCTGACTTCGTGTTGGACACCTTGAATCTTGACGCGTGTAACGCCGCTGCCTTCCAAGCTGGAAAGGAGCACGCGCCGAAGGCTATTGCCTACCGTGATGCCGAAGCCACGCTCGAAAGGCTCGGCCACGAATTTTCCGTAGGTGTCCGTAAGCCCGCGTTCGGCCGCCACGCGACTTGGTAATTCCAGGTTCCGCCACTTGATTCGCATTTGTTAGCCCTCCAGAGAGTGTTTAGCGGCCAGTGGATAGTGATCAGCCAGAGAGAAGCCGTTCAGCTCGTCTGGCTGACCACTATCCACTGGCCACTGACCACTAAGGGTGTTAGCGGGTCACAATTTCAATGATGAGTTGCTCGCGGATCTCGCTAATTCGCGGGTCCACGTCGCCTCGGCTGGGCAGGCGGGTGAATCGCCCTTCCGGAATCTCGCCCGGCACCACTTCGAGAAAATCGGGGATGCGTTCCTTGGCCCCTTCCCGCATCAGTTCGCGGGCCATTTTTAGCGATCTCTCACGGCTCTTCACCTTGATCGTATCGCCAGGCCGGAGCAACATGCTCGGAATGTTCGTGGGACGGTCGTTCACCGAAACGTGCCCACCGTTCACGAGCTGGCGAGCCGCCGCCCGACTTGGTGCAAATCCAAGTCGATGGATGGCGTTATCCAGTCGGCGTTCGAGCACGCTGAGAAGTTCCTCGCCCGTGTTTTCCGGCGACTTGGCCGCCAGCACGAAGTAACGCCGAAACTGGCGTTCCAGAACTCCGTAGAAGAATTTCAGCTTCTGCTTCTCGCGGAGACGCACGCCATATTCGCTTTGCTTGCCCTTGCGAGCACCGTGCATTCCGGGCGGCTTGTTCCGGTTGTCCCGATCGATCGGGCACTTGGGCGAGTAACAGCGCGAGCCCTTGAGATAGAGCTTCATGCCTTCGCGCCGGCATCGCTTGCAAACTGGATCGGTGTATCGTGCCATCAGTAGTGGTGGTCAGTGGACAGAGGACAGAGGATAATTGACAGTTGATAGTTGAAAATGGAGCTTAGCAGCCCATCGTCAACTATCCAAAACGCACTAAACTCGCCGCTTCTTTGGCGCTCGGCAACCGTTGTGCGGCAGCGGGGTCACATCTTCGATTACTTTCACCGTCAAGCCGGAAGCTTGGAGGGCAGTGATCGCGGACTCGCGGCCAGCCCCCGGTCCCCGAACTCGAACCTCGACTTCCTTGACGCCATACTTCGACGCTTTCTCGGCACAGGCTTCTGCCGCCCGCTGGGCAGCGTAAGGCGTGCTCTTGCGGCTTCCCTTGAAACCGACCATGCCGGCCGAGGTGGTACAGAGGGCATCGCCGGCGGTGTCGGAGATGGTGACAATCGTGTTGTTGAACGTCGAATGGATGTGCGCGATTCCGCGACTCACATTTCGCCGCTGCTTGCGTTTTTTACTTTTAGCCATTCGAATCAGTGGTCCGTGATATGGGGCCAGAACGGACAGGGCGGGTCAGCCGAAATGGCTGACCACTGACCACTGACCACTGACCACCAGAAATTACTTGAGATCCTTGACGCCCTTCTTGCCGGCGACCGTTTTTCGAGGCCCTTTACGGGTACGGGCGTTCGTCTTACTTCGCTGGCCACGCACAGGCAGGCTGCGGCGATGCCGGGAGCCTCGATAGCTACCGATGTGCTTGAGCCGCTCGATATTCCCGTTCTCGGTTCGACGCAAGGCCCCTTCAACCAGGTATTCCCGGTCTAGAAGGGTTGCGATCCGCGCGATGTCGTCGTCCGACAACTCTTTCGCACGTCGTTGCGGGTCGATCCCTGCTTGATCGCAGAGTCGCAAGGCCAAGGTCGGGCCGATACCACGCAAATAGCGCAGGCTAATATGCGTCGGCTTGTCTGGCGGAAGGTCAACGCCCTGAATACGGGGCATAAATTCACTAGCTCCTTAACCCTGTCGTTGTTTGTGTCGGGGATCCGAGCAAATCACTCGAACAACGCCCTTGCGCTTAATGAGTTTACATTTGTCGCACATGCGTCGAACGCTCGATCTAACTTTCATGGCTGCCTCTCGCCCTCATTGGGGCGAAAATCTAGGAATCTCTTAATGTAGGCGCGGCACCCACACCGGCAAGACAATTTGGAAATAATCAGCGCGGGAACCGATTCGTCCAGTTGGCTGGCGGACGAGAATCTTCAACTCGGACGCATTTAGGGCGAGACAGTCAGGCGAAATCGAGGCTGGCTCAATTTCCCAAACCAACGATCCAAAGCTCTGCCACGACAATCCGCCGAATTGACTTCCTACAGCTGCAAACATCGGAAGCAACTGCCACTTACGCCATAGCGGCGGAATTATAGGCGATTGAAGCAAATCATGTATCCCGGCGTACTTCTTTCGCTGTGAGCGTGTGCAGAACTCTCTGTGGCATAGCCTCCAGGCCTGTGAAGACGAATTTCGAGGCACTATCTTGCAATCCTTCGGCAGGCCTGGAGGCCTACCGCCACATCAATCGATTCATGCACAAGCTCTCGGATGTTCCATCCTGCCTTGTGTTCGGCAATGCCGCAACGCGGTCATTTCAAATCAATACGCATGCCATTGTCGTGCTTGTGGAAGCCGAGTTTGGAATAGAAAGCGAGATTCTGGTCGTTGCAGCTCAATATCACCTTGTAGCAGCCGGACTGGCGTGCCAACTCGACAATTGCCTTGACGACGGCCGAGCCGACGCCCTTTCCCTCGTGGCTAGGATGAACGGCCACGTCTTCGATGTGGCCAATGGTGCCGCCGCGATGGATGAACTTGTGCTCCAAAATTAGGCTGCCTGTACCCATGACCCTGCCATCGGTATGAACGGCGACGACCGTGCGAACGCCGGCGGCATTGCGGCCACGCCAGATGCGAATCGCTTCTTCCGCCGTCAGATCGACGGCTGCCAGATGAGCGAGCGATTCCAAAAATCCGTGCTCGAAGTCTCGTTGTTCGAGCGGCCGTAGTTCAAACGACATGATCTTCCCTCCCTGGGAGAGTGGCCAGTTCCATGTTAACAGAGATCGTCGCCGCTGATGAGGCCTCTTTCCGAGACCACCCAGTTCGCCTTGACTGGCAATGTTAAGATGGCTATGGAGAGGGGCTAGATTTGGTCAGGAGAGCCGCTCCAATGTCCGTGCCAGCAACCCACCCGGTGTACGCGTGGGAAGTACCGCCGACGCCTCTTTCCGTTCCGGTCGCGGTCTCAGAGCCGGACCCGAGCGAAGCCGAGCGATTGGCTGCGCGCGATGCCTGGCGCGTGCTTCCATCTTCCAAGCCGGTCGGCGGCGAGTTGGAGCCACTTTCGAAACAATGGTTCGAGTATCTCGAAAGCAAACGCTATCGCCGGCATGGTCGTTGGGCCCCGGCTCTATTGGAATTCAATCGCCACGCTCGGGAAAGTCTGATGGCCGTGGGTGATGGTCTCGGAATCGACTGGGTGAAGTATGCGGAAGGTGGAGCAGACGTCACGATCGTCGATCCCTCTGCAGAACGATTGAGACTTTACAAAACGCACTTCGCGGCCCGCAATGTTAGCGGCCAGTTTTTGCAAGCTCCTTTCGATCATCTGCCCTCGGCCGATGCACGGGTGGATGTGGTCTGTGCCGTGTTCAACGAGCCCCCTGTCGTGCCGTGGAAGACCGCGCTGGAAGAAGCTTTCCGGGTGCTGCGTCCGGGCGGGAAAGCGATAGTCGCGCTCCCGTCGCAATACAACGCGGCTCAATGGCAAAAGCTGCTGATGCCTTGGCGGAAATGGTTGTTCACGGTCGAGCGTCCGTTGCCTGGCCGATTCACGGCTCGTGAGTTAAGAGAGGCGTTTGCCACCTTCACGGACGTTCGTGTTTTCAAGCGACACTTGCGGCGAAGCGAGTTGCCTTACATTTGGCGTTGGATGTTCTTGCCGTTGGCGGAGAAGCTAATTGGGCGATTCTTAATCGTAAAGGCGTTCAAGCCGTTGACGGCGTCGGGAGCGAGCCTGCGAGTCGTGGCGTAGCCCTGGGAATGCCAATCTCCTGATTGGCAAAGAGTCACACGCCAATCAGGAGATTGGCGTTCCCGG
>Ga0163152_10006717_pt1 | contig 12884 bp, 14 predicted proteins | sample OliLakLV19MP8IB2_FD_148635 | JGI IMG/M metagenome (GOLD analysis project Ga0163152, IMG submission 148635) | Freshwater microbial mat bacterial communities from Lake Vanda, McMurdo Dry Valleys, Antarctica - Oligotrophic Lake LV.19.MP8.IB-2 | ecosystem: Environmental > Aquatic > Freshwater >... | reverse complement strand
TCCTGCCGAGTCGCGCCACGTCCGAACTTTTTTCGATAGAGCGCGTTGATGTAGCTCGCGTTGGCTATCGCGAGAGGATTTGCTGCGCTCAATTGTTGAGAGTCGATGGGCATGGTTAGGCAGGAGAAATGTCCAGTTTTTTTGCGATGGCCAGCAGAAGCGGAAGAGTGGTCTGCATGTAGTCGTTCGTGGCGGCGGCAATCTGTGTTGATTGCGGGTCGCGATTCTGGAAAATGGCGGTGAGGCGAACCAGCTCGACTTCCTTAGCCTTGATCTGACCTTCAATGACTCCGATCCGTTCATGGAGGGTGTGCATCTCTCTGCGATGGGTGTCCTCACGTATCTTTAGATCGGAGCGGTGAGTGTCTTCACGCTGCTGCATATCCGACCGCAACTGGTTAAGTTTATCCTCATACGCTTTGATCTGTTCATTCTTCAGATCAATCACTGCCTTGGCTGCGCTTGCCCCACCCTGACGGGAGTACAGGATCAGGAATCCCGCAACGCCCGCGATCTGAATAATAATTCCGATGGAGAGCGTGGAAAAGAAGTCGTGCATGCTAAATCGTTGAGGTGTACTCGATGAACACGCCGAGCATGTGGTAGTTGTTCGTGTTCGTGTCGGCGCCGAGGGTACGGTCACAGTTGACCATGATGTCGAAGGCGTCGGTGCCGGTGAGGTTGGCTCCGGTGATCGTGGTCGTCGCGTCAAACGGTACGTTGGTTGTGGCCGCGGTCGGATTGAGTGTCGCCGACTGAGTGAACGTCGAGACTAGGGTCAGGCCGGATTGCTGGCGCAGGATGTTGACGGCCATCGCGACAACGCCCACTGAAGCGCCATCGACACTCCCGCGAATGCGTAACGTGAAGTTCGTACCATCCCAATCGGCGGGCATCCGAATGCCGCCGGCCAGTGCGTAGGCGTTCACAGCGTCCTGGTACCTCACAGCGGGGTGATAGGTAACGGTCAGGACCGAGGTTGTGTTTGAGCCCTGGTTGAAAGCCGCGGGGTCAATGCGGAGGGTTCGGGCAGTCTTGCCGCCGGCCAGCTTGCTCGTCGCAAGGGCCATGTCGGCCGCCATGTGAACGTTGCCCAGACTGTTGAGGGTCGTCTGGATAGCGCTGAACGCGTTGTAGATGGGGTCAGGGACTCGCGGTTGGCCGATTGCGATTCCCGTGAGGTCGAGGTTGAGAGCTGGTGCCGCCATAGGGGTGGAAAGTTATTTATACCCCTCCATGGGCTGATGATGAGGCGTGAGGCCGAGAAAACGGAATGGTTGGTTGATGAGATTGGCTCCTACTTTGAACTGTACACCACGTGACTTAGAAAGGGAAAAGTGCCGGAGGTAACCCTCGATGATGTCGAGGCCTGTCCACACGTCCCCGGTAGCCTGCCAAACGGTGCCGTCGTTGGCCCACGTCTCCACGGAGGAGCTGAGAGACACGCTTTCCTGATAGAAACCACCAATCGTGGAAATACGCCACTGGAGCAGCGCAGCCCACGCTCCGCCTGCGTCAAATTGGTAGAAACAGTGCTTCCACTTGAGCCGCTGTTTCCTGCCCGCCGGAGCGATATAGGGGAAGACGTAGTAGGCGTTGATAGCTGAGCCATTGTGGTTGTAGGAGGCATTGGCAATGGCCGTATAGCGCCGATAACTCCCGCTGGCTGTGGGTGAGCCGAACGTGAGTGCCAGGGTGCCATCTGACTGCTCTTGTACCGCGAAGCAGGAGACCGTCCAGTCCTTGCGAAGGAACTGGCCCGAAAGAGTCTTGTAACGCAACACGCGGTCATTCATGGTTTGGCCACTGCGGGTATAGGCGACCCAGTATTCGTTTTCAAACCATCCGCCCGCAAGGCTCGATTCCTTCGTTCCGTCCATTGTGCGGAAGTCAGGCTCCACGTCTCGCGACAGGTAGTCATCTTGGTCGTAGCCGCGATTGCGCCAGACGCCCGTGCGGTTCGTGAAGTAGAGGAAACCGTCCGTTCCCTTGACGACCGAACGCAGGGACGTGGTGCCTTGGTTGCCAAGCGCACGGAAGGCGATTGTGGAAAACGTCAGCGCGTCCCAGCCATACTTCATCCGTTCTTTGACGACGATCTGCTGGTTTCCCAGGTGACGTAGGGCCACGATGAGGCCAAAGCCGTCCTTCTTGTAGCACTCGACCGACCCGCCGCCGGCAAAGTCTTCGTAGGAGCCAAGAGCCGAGTAGCTGATTGTCGAACCACTGGCTGTCCACAGGCGGTCATTGTGAAAGTCGATGGTCTTGCCGTTCGTGATTGCTCCGACCCCTGAGGTCGAACCAGTGAAGGTCCACTTGAGGGGCGTGTCGGTTCCGTTGACCATGTAGACCACGTCGTTGGCAACCACAAAATCCCAGACGAGACCGTCAGTGAGACCCGTAGCAATGTCCTGCCAGGCTGAGCCGTCGAAATACTGGATCTTCGTACCGAGCGAACGCAGGAGATACTTGGTCCCGTCGTTCTTCCGAGCCTCGAAGTGATTGGTTACGGGACTGGCGCCGGTCGTCGAGCCAATGGCGGTATAGCCCAAGTCGGTCTCGATGATTCCGTCCTCGGTGGTGTCAACGTTCAGAAGATCCGGGGACTGGTTGACGAGCGCCCGCGGGTTGTCCCGGAGGTTGAGTCCGCCGAAAGGGCCGTGGAGGGGAAGGGGTATCCATTCCTCGTTGTCTCGGATGATGGGGCGGGGTTTGGGCATAAGCAGGGCTCAAGTACCGGGCTTTGGTGGAGGGTCCGCCGCCCGGTGCCTCAGAACTTCTTTAGGGATAATTCGGGTACTGGTCACGGATGTCGCCCCATGCAACCGATTTGCGGCGTGTCCGACGGAGCAGCTTCCCGGTCAGCCGCTCAATGGCGTTGTCGACTTCCGTGTAGTGCGCGACGGACTTTGCGTAATTGCCGTTGGCAGCCCTGTAGAGGCCCTTGGCGTACTCGGCAATGAGCGGTTGAAAAACCGTAGGCATCTTCGGGACGTCGGCGTCCAGGGCAAGCGAGGCCGCCTGCTTGACGTAGGCAAGGGTGCCACTGGTGGGAGAAGGAATGGCCCCGATTTTCGTTCCCCAGAAGTAGAATGCGTACGGGTCAGAATTCGCCGTCCACTGGTTCCGCTGCTCGTAATCGATTTCCGTCCGGTAGAAGTTCCCGTCCTGGTCTTGAAGCTCGACCAGGTGCATGAAGTCGCCCGGTAGATCCGCCTGGCCGTTGGTAAACGTAAGGGCGGCGGTCGTCTCAAGCTCAGGGAGGATAATGAACTGCTGCAGGTACTCGTAGCCCCGATTAAGCCAGCCAAACAAAATCGCCCCGTCCACCGTGTCGTCGGTGTCGTTGAGGACGATATTCTTGAGGTCTGAAACTGTCATTCGGTGGTGAGAATTAGTTGCTCTGTCCCTCCACCTGCCCCAAGTTCAAGCCTTGGCGGTGCGTGCTATTTCTTCGGTTTGCTTCAGTAGATCCTCTTTGCCCGCCTCGAAGTCCCGCTCATCGAACACGACTTCGCCGATGTGCCCGACCTGGACCCTGCTGTCCAGCCAGACCTGTAGCCCGGCCTTTCGGGCGTTCCAGCAGAAGGACGAATCTTCGGGCAGTTCACGGTCGGTCTCAGGGAAATAGATAAAATTGAAAGGATGTGGTCCAACGCGTTCCAAGGCACGACGGCTGATGAGGGTGAAGGCCATGCCGCACGACTCGACCTGCTGGAGCGCTTCTTTTTCAAAGTTGATCAGGGTCTCCACTTCTCCGTCACGCTCTGTGCTGAAGCGTCCGACGACCGGACGAACTGGGTACTTGCGGGTAAAGGCATTCCCCGTCACGACGTCCTTGTGGTCATCAATGAGTTGCTGCAGCGCGTCGGCTTTGAACATCATGTCGCTGTCCACGAAGAGCAGGTAGTCGGGCTTCTCAGGACGGTCCAGGAAGAGCCGGACGAGCTGGTTGCGGGAGCGGTGGATGAGGCCCCCACGGTGGAACGTGACGATGGAATCGTAGGCCGCCGAATGCGTCAAATTGAGAACGCAGGTGGCTGTTTCCGCCCATACCTGCTGGTAGCAGGGGACGGCGATGAGAACGAGCGGGGGTTTCTTGAGTTTCAATTTCGAGAACATAGTCCCTCCAGGGATGAAGGGCGCTTAGCCCTCGGATTCAGCGTCGAGATCAGCGGCGGTTGTCGCCTTGACGGCTACGGCGGCGCGTTCGCCTTTCTTGGTTCGGACAGGCTTGGCTACCTCGGGAACCTCGTCGCCGGTGACTCTACTGACCTGTGCCTGCATTGGGACATTGGCCTGGGCGTCATCCTCGGCGAAGAAATCAACTCCATAGGCTGGGTGGTTCCTGAGGAACTCGATGATGGCGGGGTCCGACGTCTCGTAGCGACCACGGTGGAATTCCGCGGCGCGCCCGGCTGTCTTGATGAGCTTGTTGCCGTCCGCGAGCATGCTCGTGCTGTGCTTGTAGACGATGCGGTGCTCCGCATACTTCGAGAAAAATACGACTGGTTGATTGCTCATGGTGTTCTCCAAAGTTTACTGGTGAGTCCTCCGCTCCCCCCGATCGGATCGGGGAGAGGTGGACGAATCGCCTAGCCAAACTAGCTTCAATAAGTTATTACGTCCTTTAGAATCGCGTGTGTCTTCTCTTGGATGACCTGGATGCCAGCCTCGGTGATGAACTGGTCCTTCTGCCCGTCCACGTCGTTCGTCTGAATGTTCATTTGCAGACGCGTGTCGCGGTTTTGTAGAGGGCGGTAGAACGTGTTTTCGAGGTCGATCAGGTAGCCGTAGCCACCGTACTCCTGGTTGGTTGAACCAGTGCCTTCCAACATGTCGTGACCAACGAGCATGACTTCACCATGAGGTGAGAGGTACTGCGCGATGGCAATCCCGTAGGTCTTGTCCTTGGGGAACATCTGCAGCTTGCCTTGCGCCCACGAACTGATCGCGGAGAGCAACAGGCGGGAGGCGAAGAGGTACTTCTTCGAGCTGCCGTAGCGGAACCCGGAGCGGAGGAACGATTCAAACTCAGCTTCCGTGATGGTGCCGGATACGTCGGTGACGTTGGTCGTGATCCACTTGTCGAGACCACGAACGTAACGACGTGGGTGCGTGCCGGAAGTGTCCAGCGCCCGTTCACCGAAGAAGAAGGCGCGCTCAAGTTTTTGGGCGTGCTTGATGCCGGTGATGCGTCGTTGCTCCGGAAGGTCCGGGCCAGTCCACATGTCGGTGTTCTCCAACGTGTTGGTCGTTTCAACGGCGCTCTTGAAGATTTGAGCGTAGTTGAACTGCTCCGTCCCGAGACCGGTGTTGGCGGTTGCGGAGGCAGAACCTTCCTCGAAAGCCGAGCCGATGATCCACAACGGTTCTGCGCTGACGAGCGTGTTGGCCGTGGTTTCACCGACGCCCCGGACGATGGTCAGGGTGTTCGTCACGATGGCGGTCACGCGGAAGACTTCACCCGTGCGCGGCACCTTGACGGTGTCTTGTGGGGAGAAGTACGTCCCGTTGGCCACAACGACGGACGTGGAGCCCGAGGTGTAGCCCGTGCCGAAGTTGATGGAGTCGATGTAGCTTTCGATGTCCTGCTCGAACCACGAGAACTTCGGGTTCGTTGTGACGCGCTTGCGCAGCTTTGCGGTCAGGGCGACCAGCGGCGCTTTGTTGGCGTCAAGCAGGTACAGCTTATTGTCGATGTCTGGTTTGACTTGCGCTGCAGTAACGTTTCCGGTACCGCGAGCGCCTGAGAGGTTGGGCATTGGTTTAGGTAGTGTCTAAAGAATTGAGCGCGGAACTCTTCTATAACAGAATTGAGTCTCCGTGCCCTCCAGCTTTGGCGATTTCGTCGAAGACGTCGCCCTCTGCACCCGACTTGCCGGTCGTTCCCGACTGGCTCTCCGCGTTGCCCTTGTTCAGGTCGCGCATTTTCTTGTCCTTGCGCTCCATGCCGGCCGCTTCCAAGTCTTTCCCGGCCACTGCGTAATACAGCTCGTCCAGTGAAAGTTTCTCGCGGGTGACGGCGTCCTTCTCACCCATCGCCTTGCGGTATTTACTTCGCTCGGGGTGGGCCTTGAAGTACGTGTCGACCTCGGCGGCGGCTTTCTCGCCGTAGATGGGCTGAACCTTCTTCTCGGCGGCCATTTCACCGCCTTTGAAGATTGCTTCCTCAATCAGGGCAATGACGTCGTCCTGGCTCTTGGCCTGGGCAAGTTTGGTGCGGTCGATGAGAATAGGGCGTTCGGCTGCTTCCGTGGCGCCCGGGTCTCCGGCCTTGCCTCGTGCGTCGAGAACGGCCCGGGCTTCTTCCACGAGCGTCTTGACCTGGCCCATGCGCTCTTGAAAGCGCGTGTTCATGGCCACATAGGAAGCCTTCAGCTCTTTGGGGAGCTTGGCAACTTCTTCGGGTGTAAGGAGCGAGTCTTCGGCTTGTTCGCCTTCCTCGTTCCCGTCGTCTTCGCTTGTCGCGGTCTCGTCGGTCCCCTCCTCCGTGTCCGATTCGTCCTGCGGTGCGTCGTCGCGGGCGTCGGAGCCGTTCTGGGACTCGCCGGTGTCTTCAGTCGCTTGTCCGAGATCCTTGTCGTTGAGGGCCTCTCCTGATTGGTCCCCAGCGGTGGAGTCTGCGGGTGCGACGGACTTGTCGGTCGTGTCGTCCATAGTGGTGTTCCTACTTAGTGAAAAGAACCAGCGTTTATGCGCTGGCGTCTGGGGGGAACACCCCTTTGCAAAATGTTCCCCACCATGCGCGAGCGCGCAACGATGCTTGCAAAGGGTATGTGGAAAGGTTCTAGGCGAGCTCGCCCGTGGCGGGACTGTTGTCCGGCTCCTGGGCTGCCTTCTCGGTAAGTGTCTTGATGTCTCTCTTCATGGATTCGAATTCACCGAGGACTGCCATGATGGCTTCACGGCGGTACCAGAGGGACAGATAGGCGTCCCAGTCCTGGCATTTCACCGTAGCAAGGGTGTTCTCAATTCGGGCAATCGCGTCCTCCAGTTTGACCTTGCGAAACTTCTGCCAAACGGGGCTATCTGTAAGCTCCAGGAGTTCCTGGTCTTCCGCAAGTCGTGCGAGTTCCTGTTCGGTCAATTCCATCTAGGAGAGGAGGAGTGAATGATTCTGCTCTTCTTTGGAGCGTTCCGCGATGATGTCCTTGCGGTCGTCGCGAATGCCTTCGATCACTGTGATGAGGTCGTTCAGGCAACGGCTGAGGATGGCGTCGCGCTCCTTCTCTGATTGAACACCCTCGCTCTGCTTTTGGCAAGCGGAGCGGGCCGCGTAGGATGCTTCCGATACCCTGCTGAATACCCCTTCGTAGGCTCTTTCGGCCTTCTCGGCGGCGAGTTCCTTCTCTACGACGTTGCCCAACTTCTTGGCGGGTGTCTCCTCATTGTCGCTGGAATCCGAGGACTTCGAGAGTGCCGCGGCCCGGCCAAAGCGGCCTGCTTTGTCCATTTCCTGACGTTTCTCGGTGCTTACCCCCACCATTTTGTCGGCGATGTCGTAGTTGACGGTGCTCATATTGGTTGAATCTTAGAAGCTGATGCGATGATTTGCGATTGATCTGGGGCGTTGTCGGTCACCGGTACCGTGGAAACCTGATCCTCCTGGGGCATTGGTGGCTCGATAGCGCCCTCTGGGGGCAAAGCAGGCTCTGGGACACCCGCAGGGGGCAATCCGACCATCTGGAAGGCCGCCTGTAGCTGTTCAGGACTGACGGCCAGGGGGTTGATTCGCATGATGTCGGCAACGGCGGAAAGTACCTTGGTGGGATCAACCGGTGGCGGGGCCTCAGTCATGGACTTTTCTTTGTCCTGAATGTAAGCCTCGATAGCGTCCATCAGCTCCTTCGGCTGCACCTTGATTTCGTCATACAGCTCCATGAGCGGCAGGAGTACCGGCTTTAAGGCGCGGAACTTCTTGGGGTCTGAGTCAAGAATCTTGCCCAGCATTTCCATGAGCTGCATCCCCTGTTGCCGGGCAACTTCCTTGTAGGCGATGACGGATTTGGCGTCGTAGCGGACCTGATCGGGTGAGACGTTCTGGAAGTCTTGCGGGTTGATCTCGTCCGACTGGGATTCGCCCTGGCTGTCGGTCCAATCCATGTGCTGCGACTCCACAAGGGTTTGCTGGACGATCAGGTGAACGAGGCGGGCGTGGCGGTTGAGGAACCGCTCAGCACGGCGGATGACCCCGTCGTAGCGTTCATTGGAGCTGGAAGCGATGAGGTCAGCCTCGCCAAGGGTCCTGGCCGAGCGGGGACCACCGGAAAGCACCAATTCGCCGGCTCCAGTTGCTTTGGCAATGTCCTGCTGGAGGATGTTGTCTTCCTGATAAGCGTTTTGGGTGACGTCAGGCTGAACGTCTCGCCGCATGTTGGCCATGTCTTTGAGACGAATCACACCACTTGGCCGGTGTGTCAGCTCGCCGTCTTCAATGGGTTCGTCGGTCTGCAGAACTGTCATCCCGTCAACGATCCGGCTGACGTTGTCCATGCGCTGGTTGCGCTTGTCGGCGCGCTCCAACACGAGGCGCTCCATTTCACGGGCGACGCCGATGCCGCGGTAGTTGAACGTGTCCTCGATGTACCGGAAAGCGTTGATCGGAAGCTCATCCTCGGGCATTGGGTTCGCCTTATCGCGCAGAGTCTCGACTCGGTTCCCGATGCTTAGGAGTCGCCCCTTAGGGTACTTCTTGCACGACCGCTCCCAGATTTCCCACAGCTCGATGGTTGGGTCGTCATTCTCGTCCTCCTGGTTGGTTAGATCAGGCGTTGCGACACCAAGGTTGTCCTCGTTCTGTTGGCCTTGGACCTGTGACTTACGAGGGATTACATGGACTTTGTCGCGGTCGAGAGTCAGGTCATTGGGAAGGCTCTTTGACGCCGTCAGCCGGCCAAGCGCATCGGCGTCATAAATGGATTCGTCCAGTTCGGATTTCTTCTTGAAATACTGGAAGAGCACCCAAGGCAATTCTTCATCAGTCGGGTAGCCTCGTGGAAAAAAGACGCGACCTGGATCGCATACCTCGACGGCTGGCCCTGCGTAATCCACCACGAAGCGGGTTTGTGGCTTTCCGTCCGGACCAATGACCGGCTGCTGCTGTCCAGTTGGCTCGCCGAATTGGTCGAGCACGTCCTGCATGATCGGCTCTTCGTGACCCTCCACTTTTGGAGTGACCTTCTCGACGCCAAATCCGAACCACGTACCACGCTTGATGATGGTTTCGAACTTTCCGTCCATGCCCATCTTGTCCCAGTAAGCGTCATGGGCGCGTTGAACACGCAGAAGGTGTTCGCCCTCGATGCCACCGCGGGATTTAACGATGACCTTCGCCCGGCCTTTGGTCAGTCGTGGGGTGATGGATTCCACCCCAGCATGAACGTCCGGCGGAAAGATGTTGGCGCGGTAGGGTCCTCGAAACTCCCGCCACATGTACCAAAACTCGAACGCCTGCTGGTCGCGCTCGAAGTAGGGTTTGAGAAATGCCTCGGATTTGCTAAAACGCCCCGTCCAGACCTTGATGGTGTCGGCCTTGGTGGCTTCCTCCTTGGACGGCTGAACCACCGGAATTACCGGGTCTTGCTGTCCTCCGACGGGAACGGTTGACTCGATGGGCATGAGGGAAGTGAGTGGGTCAGTAACCTGTGACTGAGTCGTAGGCCGGCTCAACGGCGCGACGCCTGTGCCTGGTGATGTAGGGGTTGTGTTTCATGACTTGGAGGGTGACGCCGGCGGACACGACGCGGTCATCCTTGCAGTTCTCTTGCGCGGAGGTCGTGCCGTTAGGCTGGCGGACAAACGTGAGGCACTCGTCGATCGTGGCAGCAGCATTGATGACGATGGAGCGCTCGCGAATACGCTGGCGGAGCTCATCTACCATTAGGGGCTTTGTCTTCGATGTTGTCAACCAACCGAGCTTGTTCATCGCCTTGTTCGTGCGCTCATCCACCTGCACCGAGCGAAACAGGTTGGAGTAGCCAGACTTCTTGAGGGCCACGAGGACAGTCAGCCCATGATTGTTCCGTTCGACACCGACTTCAGCGTTGCGGTAGTACCAGCCAAGGTTGGTGAGCACTTCGGAGCCGAGCAAGTCCGGGTCAATCAGGCCATGCCACTGGGCCACCTGCTCGCTCGTCTCCTTGTCGAACACGTCCACAGATGAATAATCCCCGCCTGCGATACCTTCCGAAGTGTCGGCCCCGATGGCGTACTGACCCTCAGCCTGCGGCATCTTCCAAATCGAGAGGGGGCCTTTGGGATCGACGACAAAGCGGATCTTCTCCACCGGATTCTTCGGATCACGCTCGTCCATGTAGGTTTCGAGGAATCCGCGCCACTTGGGCAGCGTCGTGGTCTTGCGCATCTCACGCAATGCCTGGACGGGGAGGGCTGGGGAGCCAGACGAGAGAAAGCAATCGACGTCGTTCTCCGGGTATTCCTGCAGGAACAGATCAATAGAATCGAATTCCTTGACCTTCTCGCGCCGCCACTGGAGTTGCTCAAGCTCCAGGCCGTAGGTGGTCTGCGCTTTACGCTCCTCTGCGGTCAGGCTCTTCTCGAAGCGGTCACGATCTTCCACAGAGGCAAATGGCAGCCGGTACTCACGATGGACAAACCACGGGAAAAACAGCGGAGTGAATGGGGTCTCGCCGCGCTTGGAGGCTTCCCAGAGCCGATGAAACTCGGCGCCAATACCGTTAGCGGTGGACTCGATGATGATGGCCGTTCCAGGAAGATTCGGAACCGCTTGAAGGATGCCGGTCAGGAATGTCCGTAGGTCAGGATAGAACGCGGCTTCCGACAGGTGGAGATCGTGAATGGTCTTGGATCGACCGGCGCGGAGATTCCGGGCCAGCGCCACGGAAAGCCGACTCCGTAGCCCAGGCTTATCCCGACGCGCGTTGTCCGACGGATTCTCGAAGACAAGCTCGCGGCGGTTGGAGTACCGCTGCATGGGCAGGAGCGAGTCCGGCAAGCCGTCACGATACAGCTTGACCATTTCGAACAGGTGAGCCGTGGAGTCTTCATCGTGGCTGACCACGACAGCGGTGCGGTTCTTCCTGGTCGTCGTGCGATTGAAAAAGCGACCCTCAACGTAGGTGGAGACGCCTTCCTGCCGGGCCTTGAGGATGATGTAGCGGATGGCCTTACCCGCAGCCTCGTCGGCGGTCCAGCGTTCGTCCAGGAGGTTTTGGGTATCGTTGAAGTCGAGACGTTGAATACGCTCGTCTTTGGTCTTGATCGACAGACAGCGACCCGCGTACCAGCGGAAGTCGCCCTTAATTCTCCGGATCAGATCCCTCGTCGTCGAGGAGGTCTTCGATTCCGCTAACTCGGTGTTCATGCTTTTCAGGGGCAAAGTCGCCACGCAACTTGTAGGCAAGCTCCAGGCCGGCCTTTACTGCCTGGCTATCCGGTTGGTCAGTCAACTCATGGTGGGATTCCTTGCCTTCCCTCACCACGATGACTTCTCGCTTATCGAGAAGCGCATGATGGCGGTCAGCAAGCAGTTCGCTGGTCACTCCCTTTGCTTCAAGAGCCTCCAGCATCGTCGTCTTGACCTTTTCCGACAGCACGGCGAGGATTTTCTCCGCGTATTCCTTTGCGTACCCAGCCTTGATCGCCGACTGATAGGCATTGCTGAACGTCTTGGACTTCCGATCCGTGTAGTACTTCAGGAAGTCAGCCTGACGTGGGTTGAGGGTTCCGGGCTTTTGCATTATTCGAGTGGTGCGCCAAACAACACGGGGAGCAGGAGAAACCCGAGCAGTAAAGCGAGGAAAACAAGCAGAGCGATGACAAGCTCAGCCGTGCTCCCAACTGTGAATCTAGGTCGCGGCAGACGGATCATGGGGGTTGAGAAATACATGCTCAGGGATAAGGGCTTTCGTCGGTGGGAAGTGGGTCAAGCACTTGCGGCACACGAGCCGATTGACGTGCCTGGCTGTTCTGCCGTCAATGAGCACGATATCTCCGACCTTCTCTGAACCCGTGGGGAAGTGATCCATGATGGCAACCCGTTTGCGACAGGCAGGGCATAGCAGCGTCACGAGGACGGTTCGATTCTTTGGAAATACCTTCATTTAGGGATGTTCTCCTTCGGGGTAGTCGAGCTTCCCCCACTCACGATCAAGGTTTCTGACGGCGGTAATTTCTCCCTCGGCTTCAAGACGTTGTTTCTTTTGGTTGAGGGTGGCCATTTCTCCCATGCCGGCTTGTTCTATGCGGGAATGGTCCTGATGAAGGCCCATAATGTCGTCGCGCCAGACAAAGCGCAGACCGCAGGTATCGCGTAATCGGCGGGCCAGGTCATCGTCATCGAATCCTGCCTTGTCAAAGTCCTCGTCAACGCCGTTGATGGCCAGCAGGTGCTTGCGCCATAGGATCGAGAGGAACCAGAGAGGGCGGGCAGCGTGCGAGCCGCACATGAGGCTGCCCATGTGGCCTTTTAGGAAGTTGACGACCCGGGCGAACACCCAGATACCTGGGTCATTCTTTACGGAATCAACGAGCTTCTTGATCGTGATGTCGTCGGAGTGGATGACTTCGCCCCCCTGCAAGATGATGAGGTCTGCTTTTGCTTGGCGTATGCCGATGTTCAATGGACGAGCGGGATTGCTCCAGCCAGGACGGTCGAGGTAGAAATAGCGGATCGGGAAGTCCTTGCGCAGCGACTGAGTGTCGTCGGTGGACCCGTCGTCGATCAGGAGTACCTCGAAAGGCGGGGCTGTTTTCTTCTGGGCGTAAATGGACTCCAGCGTCCGACGAACCAATCCATGGCGGTTGTAGCTCGGCAGAACGATTGAAACGACGGGTTTTACCCTCCTGGTTGGCATCTAGGCTGTGTGGGAAGTAATCAAGGGAGTTTCGAGGAGTGGGGC
>Ga0163152_10006714_pt1 | contig 12886 bp, 9 predicted proteins | sample OliLakLV19MP8IB2_FD_148635 | JGI IMG/M metagenome (GOLD analysis project Ga0163152, IMG submission 148635) | Freshwater microbial mat bacterial communities from Lake Vanda, McMurdo Dry Valleys, Antarctica - Oligotrophic Lake LV.19.MP8.IB-2 | ecosystem: Environmental > Aquatic > Freshwater > Lake... | reverse complement strand
GATAAGTGGATCGCCCGCTTGGGTCCAAGACGACGTTCATCCTGTCATCTTGTCATCCTGTCACGCTTGAGCTCGATCGCTAAAGACGGGAGACAGGATAAACACGATTTACAGGATGGATTCGATGCCTCGCGACGCTTCGCCGGCGAAATCCTCAACCCAGCGGCTTAGGGACAAGCCGCTCCACCTTAAACCATTCCTCCGGCAACGGGGACCGCGGCCGCCCCCGGCCGCATCCGGGATCGGAAATGGAAGCCACGCCCCTTTCCCTCAGTGAAGATCGGTGGTTCGCCCGCTTGGGTCCGAGACGACGTTCATCCTGTCATCTTGTCATCCTGTCATGATTGAGATCGATCGCTGAAGACGAGAGACAGGATAAACCCCGATTTACAGTATGGATTCGATGCCTCGCGACACCTCGCCGGCGAAGTCCTCAACCCAGCGGCTTAGGGACAAGCCGCTCCACCTCGCGCATCCTTAAGGTCTTTCGTCGATGGGCGCTTCAGTTCTCTACCCACTGAACCAGCGAGGAAGATAAAAAAAGCAGTTGAACCACTGATCTTCACTGACGATCACTGATGATCACTGAATCGAGCAGAGTTGGGCGATCCGCGGCTCGGGAGTTGAGTCGACTCTCCCTTACCGCAGCAAAGCGATTAGCCGCGTTCGGCTGGGGACATCGAGTTTCGCAAAGACCGACGTCGCCTGCTTTTTGATCGTAAGCAGACTCTTCTTGAGTTCGCGGGCAATTTCCTGATTGGAACATCCCTCGCAGATCAACCGCGCAATCTCGCGCTCGCTCGGCGTGAGGGCCCACAGCAGTCGTTGCCGTTCGGGGGTAACGGCAGCCTCGGTTCGCGGATCGAGCGTGCGGTCTTCCAGCACCACCAGAAACCCAGGTCGGGTGAGAAGGCCGGGCGCGGCGTTGACCGCCGAGACACTGGCGATCCGTGAAACGGTCGTCGGATGCACGAGCCGTTCCAGCCGCCGGGGAAACTTGGGGCGCTCTTTCGCGTTGGCGCTCAAGATCTCGATCCGCAAACGCTCACAGGCCTCGCGAATCCCTCGCGGCAACTCCAAGTGATCGCGGGACATCAGCCCCCGAGCAACGCCCGCACCGTGATTCCACACCGCACACTCCTGGATCGCCTGATGATTGGCAAAAATCGGATGCAAATCCCAATCGAGCAGCAGCAATCCGATGGGGATATGGCGGTTGAACTCTTCCAGAACCTTCCGTCGCAATCGCTCGTGCTGCAGTTTCCGCACGCGATCGATCGCGATCTCCACATGCGGCCGCAATGTCCGAATATTCGCCATCTCGGCCGGACTGAATTCCGGCTGATCGGGTGAACGATAAAGGCTGAACATGGCCTTCACTTCGTTCCCGTGCCAGAAGAGTTCTGACAGACCCTTATCCCAGCCTTCGGCCCGGGCAAAGCGCCGGTAAAATTCAGTCCGGGCAAACGTTTCTTTCGGCCCCACCACCTCGCTGAAACGATAGTTGGGCACCCGACGCCGGGCCGCAATATAGGCGGAGAACGGATTGATGCGCCCGCGTTCCTTATACCATTCCGCGGCCCGCTCGATGGGCGGATCGGTAAACACCAGTCGGGCCTCGCGCATTTCAAAGTGTCCCAGAAAAAGTGTTACGCGGGCACAGGGGCCGACCGCCACGCGCATCAATGGGTTCACCGCCGCCCACAGCTCGTCAACCTCCGTGGCCCCATGCAACGCGAGCAACTGCGGTTGCCAACCGGCCACCTCGGCGGCTGGCGTTGACGGCATGCGGCGACGACTCACCCCGGCAAAGAACGGAGAGTGATCGCATACGTCAACGATGACGAAAAGCGACCGACCCGCGCAGCCGGCTCGCTGCGGCTATTCCAGCCAGATATATTTCAGGCGCCGGTCCGCGAAGGATCGCGGCACCCAACCTTTGACGCTGGGATGCACGAGGATAACTTGGGCGCTGAAAAAAAGCGGCAGAACGGGCAGCTCGGTGAGAAGAATTTCCTCCGCTTGGCGAAACGCTTGATTGCGCCCATTCAGATCCGAGGTCCACGTGGCGGCGATCAGCTGGTCAAACGCGGCATTCGACCACTTGGATTCGTTGTAGAGACCACCCGTTTGCCAGGCGCCGAGGAAATAGATCGGATCCTGATAGGTGGTGGCGTTCCAGGAGCCGCGCACCATCTGGAAATCCATGGTGCGTTTGGCGGCATTGAGCACCTGCGTCTCCTGATTCCGCAACGTGACGGAGATGCCGAGATGGCGCTGCCACATCTGTTGCACCGCTTCCGCCACGATCACGTGGTTCTCCCGTGAATCGATCATCAACTCGAGCGAGGGAAAGCCACGCCCTCCAGGAAAGCCGGCGGCGGCCAACTGCTCCTTGGCCGCCGTCGGATCAAAGCGAAGGAGAGCCGGCGCATCGTAACCACCCAGCGCGAGAGGCGTAAAGTGAGTGGCGGCCCGGCGGCCGCCTTTGATCACGCTGCGCACGAGAGCCTCGCGATCGATCGCCAGGGACAACGCCTGCCGCACGCGGACGTCATTCAGCGGCGGATAGGCCAGATTCAGCGTGTAGAAATAAATGCCGCGATCGTCGATCGTATGCAGCACCCCGGGCTGGTCCCGAGCGTACACCTCCAACTTGTTCAGCGGGACGAAACTGGTCATGTGCAGCATGCCATTTCGAAATGCGTTCTCCTCCACGCTCGGACTTTCGATCGGGGCAAAATGCGCCTCCCGCAGTCTGACGTTGGCCACATCCCAGTAATTTGGATTCCGCTCGAGCACGACGCCCTGATTCGCCCGCCACGACTTCAGCTGAAAGGGACCATTGCCCACGAGGTTTCCCGGGCGGATCCAGTCATTGCGGCGTTCGTCCATGGGTGCAAATTTTTCCACCACCAAGCGGGGTACGGGGAAAAACAAATACAAGGCGGACGGGAAAAAAGGCGCCGGACGTTCCAGCGTGAACTCAAGCGTGCGCGTATCCAGACTGCGGACACCGACCGCCGCGAAGTCGGCCAGCGTACCCGCTTGGTAGGCGCGGGCGTTCTTAACAAAGAAGAGGTTGTTCTCCGCATGGCTCGCCGCGAGCTTGGGCGCGAGCAGCCGCCGCGCGGCATAAACAAAGTCCTCCGCCGTGACGGCGGTGCCGTCGCTCCACCGGGCATTGGCACGCAAGTGAAACGTATACGTCAGTCCATCGGACGAAACTGACCAGCGCTCGGCCACGCCGGGCCGAGGCTCGAGGGTGTGGTGGTCCGGCACCGTCAGCCCTTCAAACAAAGAGCCCACCAGCGTCCACTCCACGGCGCCGCGAACCAAATGGGGGTCCAAGGACTCCGGTTCCGTGCTATTTCCGCGATGCAGGATCTGATCCCGAATGCCCGTCTGCACGGGGGTCTCGCGGCGCGCGCAGCCGGCAAGACTCCCTACAACAAAAAACAGCAGCCACCACCGCGGCCGATCCGCGCGTTTTTTCCAGGAAGTCAGACGGGGGCGGCAAGCTACGCCCCCACCTTTTACTTCGTTGCTCACGTTTGCCGCCGATGATCGCACGTCCACCGCACCACTCTGCCGACGAAGGGCACGGGCGCAGCCCAAAACCCATACATCCTTGGTGGTAATCCCACCCCGCGACCTCTTTTCGATTTGGCCTGGGCGAGAACCCAGTGAAGCTGCGGTTATGGCGCGTTCCCGCTGGCTCCTCGCCCTGCTCGTTTTCGGCCCGACCTTCGCTGGGCTCTGCCGCGCCGCTGACTACACGTATTATCTGACGGGAAACGCCGGTGATGTGCGGCCAAAGCAAACAGAAGGCGCGCTGCTCCTGATGGGCGGAGGCGGGGACGTGAACGAAGCATTCCACTGGTTCGTACGAAAAGCCGGCGGCGGAGATATCGTGGTTCTCCGCGCGTCAGGCGGGGACGGATACAATGACTATCTCTTCGCCAAAATCGGCGGCATTGATTCCGTCGAGACCCTGCTCTTTCAGCAACGGGCCGCGTCGGAGGATCCGCGCGTGCTTGAGATCATTCGCAATGCGGAGGGGATCTGGTTGGCCGGCGGGGATCAGGCGCGCTATGTGAATCTCTGGAAAGGCACGTCGGTCGCGTCCGCGTTGAATGCCCATGTCCGCGCGGGCAAACCCCTTGGCGGCACCAGTGCAGGCCTGGCTGTGTTGGGGGAGTTTTCATTCTCCGCCACGGAGCCGGGAACGCTCACTTCCGAGATTGCGCTGAAGGATCCTTTCGATTCCCGCATCACCTTGGAACGCGATTTTCTCCACTTTGATCTCCTCCGCGGAATCATCACCGATTCGCATTTCATGCCCCGGGCGCGCCTGGGACGATCGCTCGTTTTCCTCGCGCGTTTGCTCGCGGGTGAGAAACGCGACCGCCTGCTCGGGATCGGCCTCGATGAAAAAACCGCGTTGGCGATCAACGCGGACGGCACCAGCCAGGTGTTTACTACCGCGCCGGAGGGCAGGGCTTGGTTGATGATACCGACGAAATCGGCCGAAGTCTTGGAGGCCAAGCGTCCCCTCACGTTGCGTGATGTCCGCGTGCTTGCGCTCGGGCCAACCAGCCAGTTCGACCTGAAGCAACTTGATGTCCAGAAGCCCGCCGCTGCCGCGATGATTGCGGTGGTTGACGGTAAACTTTCTCCTTTGCCATGACTCTTCCCGAATCCATCGCCCGCCTGCCGCAGCGCACGGCGGAGTTCGGTGCCATCCTCACCGAGTGGTGCGAAATCAATTCCGGCTCCGGCCACCGTGCCGGGCTCGACCGGATGCGCGCGGCGCTGCGGTCGAAGTTCGGCGCGTTCGCGGGCGCGCACGTGGAAGAAATTGCCTGCGCGGGCACCGCCGCAGCGCTGCGAATCCAGATGCGCCCCGAGGCTCCGGTTCGCGTATTACTCAACGGTCATTTCGACACGGTTTATGAAGCCGACGATCCGTTCCAACGTTGCCGCTGGTTGGACGCGGAGCGACTCAATGGGCCTGGCGTGGCCGACATGAAAGGCGGGCTATTGACGATGCTCGCAACGCTCCAAACGTTCGAAGCAACCCCGCATGCCAGCCGGATTGGGTGGGAGGTTTTGCTGACGCCGGACGAAGAAACGGGATCGCACGGGAGCGCACCGCTCTTCAACGAAGCGGCGCAGCGACTGCACCTCGGGCTCATCTTCGAACCCGCCCGCACCAACGGTGACATTGTTCGTTCGCGGAAGGGCACCGGCAGCATGGTCGCAACGTGTCGCGGTCGGGCCTCGCATGCTGCGAAGATTCCCAACGACGGTCGCAACGCCATTCTCGCGCTCGCGGAATTCCTGCTCGCCGCAACCAAAATTCCCGCGGACCTGCCGGGAGTTCTGGTTAATGTCGGCAATATTCGCGGAGGCAGTGCGGCCACCAACGTGGTGCCTGATTTTGCGGAATCGGAATTGGATTTGCGCATCACGCAATCCACCGACCGTGAGCTCCTGCTCGGCCGGCTAAATGCGCTCGCGGCGGAAATCAACCAACGTGAAGGCTTCAGCCTGACGCTGAAGGGCGGGTTCAACCGTCCCCCCAAAGAATGCCTGCCGCTGGAGGAAAAGTTGTTTCCAGAATGGCGTCGGGCCGCACAAGACGTCGGCCTGTCGCCGCCAAATTGGGTACACACGGGCGGGGCCTCCGATGGCAATCTGCTGAGCGCAGCGGGACTGCCCAACCTGGATGGCATCGGACCGATCGGCGATCACCTGCACAGCGACCGGGAATATGTGATCGTTCCCACTATTGCCCAGCGGGCGCAAGTGGTCGCCCTGTTTCTCCACCGGCTCGCAGCTGGTGAAATCGCGTTGAGCGGATAAGCTGTCCCACACCCGCGGATCGGGCGGGGCGAAAGTGTCTAACGCCACAGTCTCAAGGCCTCCATGCTCGTCCTCCGTCCCATTCGCGAAGCCGATCTTCCCGGCCTGGTGGCCCTGGCGGGTACCACCGGCGGAGGTCTCACGACGTTGCCACCCCACCAGGAATTTCTGGGCGACCGCATCGACGAATCACTGCGCGCGTTCCGGCCACGGGTGCGGCAGCCCGGCGGTGAGTATTATCTCTTCGGCCTCGAAGATACTGCCACCGGCGAACTGATCGGCGTATCCGGAATCGCAGCACGCGTCGGCGGCTTTCAACCGTGGTACAGCTACGAAATCAGGATCGAGGCGCACACGCATGCTCCGCTCGGAATTGCGCGGGACATCCCCGTCCTCCATTTGAAGCAGGAGCACCAGGGACCATCGGAAATCTGTTCGCTTTTTCTTCGGGCCGATCGTCGACGCGGTGGCGCCGGCCGCCTCCTATCGCTGGCGCGACTACTCTTCATGGGCGCACATCCCACGCGTTTCACCCCGCTGGTGATCGCAGAAATGCGCGGCTACATCGATCAGACGGAACGCTCGCCTTTCTGGGAGGCGGTCGGGCGGCACTTTTTCGAGTTCGATTTCTATCGCGCCGACGTGCTTTGCGGACTGGGCGAGAAAGCCTTCATTGCGGATCTCATGCCGCGGCACCCGATCTACATCCCACTGCTGCGGCCGGACGTACAGGCCGTCATTGGCCGGGTGCATCACGACACTGAACCTGCCCTCGCGCTTCTCCTCGGGCAGGGGTTTCAGCAACGGCAGGAAGTGGACATCTTCGACGCGGGTCCACTCGTGAGCGGCAAGCTCAGCGAATTGAAAATTGTCCGCGAGACCCGCACGTGCGTGGTGCGTGGTGTCGCGGACATCACCCTCGGCGCGAGCCCGCCGTTTCTCCTGGCAAATGCCGGAATGAATTTTCGAGCAGGTCTCGGCGACGTCGTTCTCCACGCCGACGACACCGTGTCGCTGACGGCCGAAACCCTGGCGGCGTTGGGTGTCGCGCCCGGCGAAATGATCAGCCTTGCGCCGGTGAAGTAAAAACGCCGCGCAGCGTTTCACCTCATGACGTTTTCCTCGGTTAATCCAGCCACCGGAGAGACGGTGTGGAGCGGATCCGCCGCGGGGCGGCAGGAAATCGACGCCGCCATCGCGGGCGCGCGGCGGGCGTTTCCCGCGTGGTGCCGGCGGCCGCTCGGCGAGCGGGAAGCGCAGCTGCGCGCGTTCGCGTTAACGCTGGAGCGCCGCAAAGCCGAGCTCGCCGAGGCGATCTGCCTCGAGGTGGGCAAGCCTCGGTGGGAAGCGGCGACTGAAGTCCAGTCGATGATCACGAAGGTGGACTTCGCGATTCGAGGTTACGCGCAACGCACGTCCACCGTGGGCAGCGGGCCGGCGGTGACGCGCTTTCGTCCGCATGGCGTGTGCGCCGTATTTGGCCCCTTCAATTTTCCCGGTCACCTGCCCAACGGCCACATCGTCCCGGCCTTGCTCGCGGGCAACACGGTCGTGTTCAAACCCAGTGAATACACGCCGCTCGTGGCCGAACGCACCCTCGCGATCTGGCGCGAATCCGGACTGCCGGAGGGTGTCATCACTCTCATCCAAGGGGCGCGTGACACGGGCGCGGCCCTCGCGGTGCATCCCGGAATCGACGGCCTTTTTTTCACTGGATCCGGACGGACCGGCCAGTGGCTGGCGGAACAGTTTGCCCGCACTCCGGAAAAAATTCTCGCGCTGGAACTTGGCGGTAATAATCCCCTCGTGGTGTGGAACGCCGGTGACACTCATGCGGCGGCGCTCATCATCGCTCAATCGGCCTACCTGACGGCGGGCCAGCGCTGCACCTGCGCGCGACGACTGATCCTCCCGGCTAACGCGGCCGGAGAAGCAGTGTTGCTCGAACTGCGCGACGTCATCAGCCGGCTGCGTATCGGGCCTTTCACTACAACGCCCGAGCCTTTTTGCGGCCCCGTCATTTCCGCCGACGCCGCGACTCGGATTTTGGAGGCGCAGACCGCGCTGCAACAGAACGGTGCACGGACGATCCTCGCGGCAGCCCGCCTCAAGCCTGCCACCGGCATGCTCAGTCCGGGCCTGCTCGATGTAACCACGATGCCACAGGCGCCCCCTGATGAGGAAATCTTTGGTCCGCTGTTGCAGGTAACCCGGGTGCCCGATTTCGACGCCGCTCTCGCCGTCGCCAATGCCACGCGCTACGGCCTCGCAGCGGGACTGATCAGCGACGAGGCGGCGCTCTATGCGCGTTTTCAGGACGAAGTCCGAGCCGGCATCATCAACTGGAATCAGCCGCTCACCGGCGCAAGCGGAGCCGCACCCTTCGGCGGCGTGGGCCGCAGTGGCAATCATCGCCCGAGCGGTTTATTCGCCGCAGATTACTGCGCGTATCCCGTGGCCAGCATCGAGGTGCCAACGCTCAAGCCACCCTTTCCGCTGCCGCCCGGCCTCGCGTGACACACATGCCCGCCACCGAGTTTAACTTCGACGGCCTCGTCGGCCCCACGCACAACTACGCCGGTCTGTCGTTGGGCAACGTCGCCTCGATGAGTCATCGCGGCGCGCCATCGAATCCGCGCGCAGCTGCGCTTCAGGGCCTGGACAAGATGCGAAGGCTCGCGGACCTCGGGCTGGCTCAGGCCGTGTTGCCGCCCCATCCGCGTCCGGCGCTCGAGCTGCTGCGCGGTTGCGGATTTCGCGGGCCGGACCAAGCGGTGCTGCGTCAAGCCGCCGAGCAGGCCCCGGATTTACTTCGAATCTCCGCCTCCTCCTCGAGCATGTGGGTCGCAAATGCCGCCACGGTGACCCCAAGCCGCGACGCGCCGGACCGGCGGGTTCACTTCACTCCCGCGAATCTGATTTCGAAACTGCACCGGTCAATCGAACCACCCCAGACCGCCCAAACTCTCCGCGCGATTTTCCGCGATCCGGCGCGTTTCGTGATCCACGCACCGATACCCGCCGGCCAGGGAACCGGGGATGAAGGCGCGGCGAACCACACCCGCTTCGCGCCGACACCCGGGGAGCGAGGCCTGCACCTTTTTGTTTATGGCCACCGGGTGTTGCCTCACTCGCCCGAGGCGCCGAAACCCCGTCGATTTCCGTCGCGGCAGGCGTACGAAGCGTCGGTCGCCGTCGCGCGCGGTCATGGCTTGGCGGATATGCAGGTGAGCTTTGCCCAACAGCAACCCAAGGCGATCGACGCCGGCGTTTTTCACAACGACGTGATCGCGGTCGGCAACGAGAACGTGCTGCTGTTTCACGAGAACGCCTTCCTGGATTCGCCCCGCGTGGTTCGCACGTTGCGACGGCAGTTCGACGCGCTGCATGCGGGGGCGGAATTGCAATGCGTGGAAGTGCGGGCTCGCGATGTCCCGCTGACGGATGCGGTGCGCTCGTACCTCTTCAATTCGCAACTGGTCACGACCGGTTTGAATGAGATGGCTCTCATCGCTCCTGTGGAATGCCGGGGAACGGCCAGCGTGCAGCGATATTTGGAGAAACTCGTAGCGCGTGGAAACACGCCGATCCGACAGGTCCATTACCTGGACCTGCGGCAATCCATGCGCAATGGCGGCGGACCGGCGTGCCTGCGGCTGCGCGTCGTGCTCACGCCCGCGGAGGAAAGGGCGATGGCCGCTGGCGTGCGTTTCACTCCGCAGCTCCAGGCGAAGCTGGAACTCTGGGTGAAAAAACATTACCGCGACGAGCTGCGACCCCGCGATCTCATGGATGTAGAATTGCTCAACGAATCCAACCGGGCGCTCGACCAGCTGACGGACCTACTCGGCTTGGGGAGCATTTACCCCTTCCAGCGCCCCGGCTGATTGATTCTAAATTCCTCAGAAGAAGTAACCACTGATGAGCACTAATATACACTGATCCAATAGATCCCGATCGAGGAGATCGAACTTTCCCTTGAACGGCGCCATCGCGCAATTCTGTTTGCATCAGTGGTCATCAGTGAAAATCAGTGGTTCAACTGCGTTTTTAGGTTGATCGTCGCGTCGTATTGAAAGCATCGATACGCGCCGACGCCAGCCGGGCCCGCCTTAACCCGCGGTCGGCAAGGGAACGTGGAGCCGCGCGGCCCAAGGCTCCAATGCCGGCAGGATGCCGGGGTAGAGCGCCACGCCGTGCGACCGTTGCTCCGCGCGTTTTCGCAGGCCAGCTTCACCGGGCAGGCGAACCGACTCGAAACCAGGGCGGGGCGGCGTCGCCCGACATTTCGCGGCTACGAATTCGGTCTGACGGCGAAAGGCGTCGGCGCCTCCAAACAAAGCCGGATCATAGACCTGCACCATCACGGTCGCACCCCAGCCCTCTTTCGGATCAGCCCGGCCATGGCCGGCGAGGCCGCCCGTCAAGGCCTCGACCAGCAGCGTCAGCGCGTAGCCTTTGTGCCCATGATCGATCCCGCCGGTGGGGAGAAGGGTGCCGGGCGGTTTTGAAAACAGAGCCCCGGGATCGTCCGTCGGTGCGCCCTCGGCCGTAAGGGCCCACGGCGCGGGGAAACGTTTGCCCTCGTGGTGGAGCCGCTTGGTGAGCGCGTTGGTCGTCACGGACATGGAAACATCAATGATGACGGGGTCGCCTTCCGTGGGCCATGCGGCCGCGAGCGGATTGGGGGTGAAAACGTCGGTGCGGCCGCCGAACGGCGCGACGCTGCTCACATTCGGGTCCGAGCAGGTCAGTAACACCATGAAGCCGCGATCCGTCGCGCGCTGCAGATAAGCCGCGAGACAAGCCAAATGATGACTGCGGCGAATCACGATCGTGCAGCTGCCATTTTTCTGCGCGCGTTCCATTCCGAGTTCGATCGCCCGCACGGTCAGCCAAGGACCGGGTAGCCGTAGCCCATCCCACGTTACCGCCGCGGGGAAATCTGCCAGCACCCGAGGCTCGCCGCTCTTGGTCATCGAGCCCTGCTCGAGTTCCGCGAGGTAGCCCGGCAGCAGAGCCAGCCCGTGCGTGTTATGCCCGAGCAGATCTCCCTCGACGAGGATCTCGGCGACCGTGTTCGCCTTGTCCGGATCCAAGCTCACCCGACTCAACAAGGCGCGGGCAAACTCGATTAAGCGGGAAGCGGGATAACGATCAGACATCGTGACGCAACCGTGGCAGCGCGCGCGCCAAAGTGAAGTCTGCACTCCGCCCGTTTAAGGCGCGGGGGTGGATGTTTCGTCCGGCTTGACGAGGGAGACCGGAACATGACCACCGGTTCGCACCAGCGTGAAACCCAAGGCAGCGAGCACGGCTGAGACCGCCACAAACCAATCCCCGAAGTCCGTGTAGAACGTGGTTCGATCCAGCCAGCGCACGTCGCGCTGCACATCGATGGTTTGGGTACCACGAAAATAGATGGTGCCGGCATCGTTGGTCACGACGCGGCGCACGTTGCCAAATTCATCGATCCAGCCGCTCCATCCGGCATTACCCGCGCGCACGATCGGCCGGCGCGTCTCGACCGCGCGCAACACGGAATGCGCGGCGTGTTGATACGCTGCCCCGCCCTCTCCGAACCAACCGTTGTTGGTGAGCACCGTTAGCAGCGTCGCGCCGCCCAGCGCGCTGAACCGGGCGAGTTGAGGGTAAATATCTTCGTAACAGATCAGCGGCCCGATCACGAGCGGTTGGCCGGCGACCATCGCCAGAATCGGAGCCGACGTGTCACCGGGGGCGAAGTCGCCGCCGATAGGCACGAACTTCCCGATCCACCCCAGTAGCGGCCGCAGGGGCACGAACTCCCCGAACGGGACGAGCTTGCGCTTGGCGTAGTAGCTGGCCGCCACCCCTTCGTCGGGCGTCACGAGGAAGGCGCCATTGAGCCACATTTCATCGGGCGTATTCAGATTCTCGATCGCAATGGAGCCGAGCAGAAGCGGAACGCCGGACGTTTTCACCACGCTTTCCACGAACGCCTTCGCACTCGCATCTCCGCGCACTGCCATCGGCGTCGTCGCCTCGGGCCAAAGCATCAAGTCGGGGCGATTGCGCGCGGCTGCCAGCGTGGTGCTGCGCAATACGTCGAGGATCTCAGGGGCTTTGCTGGCATCCCATTTCACATCCTGTGGAATGTTGGGCTGAACCACCGCGATGCGGGCGAGCCGCTGCGTGTAGCCGCGACGGTTGAACGACTCCTGAAAATGCACGGAGACGCAGGCCAGGAGGATGAACAGCGCCAGGAAAAACTCCTGACTGCGTTTGTTGATGCCCGTAGCACCTTCGCGAAAGAGACGATGCGCGTAAGCCGCAAAGCCCAGATTCATAATCACGAGCACAAATGAAACTCCGTAGGCCCCCGTGAAGGACGCAATCTGCAGGATGCTGGCGCGCTCCCATTGGCTGGCGGACAACGTCAACCACGGGAACCCGCCCAAAAGCCAGGATCGCGTCCACTCAATGAAGACCCACGTACCAGCCAATCCCAGCATCACCGCCAAGCGCAATGGACTCGGTTTACCGATGATTCGTGGCAGCACCCACCACGCGGCAAGGTACCACGATCCGACCCAAGCCCCGACAAACGGGCCGAGCAGGATCAGACCGAACCAGGTTACGTTATGCAACCAGCCGAGTAAAATCGTCCATGCCACCGCCTGAGCTAAAAATAGCGTGACCGCGAAAAGCTTCAGGCTGGGGCGCGTGTAAGCCCAGTAGATGCCAGGCACCAACATGGCATAGGCCAGCTCCGGGACTTTGAACGGCGGAAACGAGAGCACCGCCATCACGACGGTGAACCCGAACACGGCCAACGCGGCCAGCTCGTTTCGATAACGTTGGGAGAACGTCAGGCGAGGAGCGTAAGGGTCGGAGGCGGGAAAAACGGAGGCGGGAGAAGACACGCGATTGAACGTGGAACAAGGCCAAGGTTTGGCGCGCCTGCAAGCAGGCAGAACGCGAGGCCTCGGCCAACCGAACCGCCGCGCTCGTCCCGGGTCTTTGCCGGAATGGAATG
>Ga0163152_10006713_pt1 | contig 12887 bp, 9 predicted proteins | sample OliLakLV19MP8IB2_FD_148635 | JGI IMG/M metagenome (GOLD analysis project Ga0163152, IMG submission 148635) | Freshwater microbial mat bacterial communities from Lake Vanda, McMurdo Dry Valleys, Antarctica - Oligotrophic Lake LV.19.MP8.IB-2 | ecosystem: Environmental > Aquatic > Freshwater > Lake... | reverse complement strand
TCTCCTGGTCATACGCATCCCCGCCGCGAGGCAGCCAGGTTTCGGCGGGGAGCATCGAAGGCCGGCCCAGTCTCTGGGCCTGGCTAGATCTCAGTCGTGAGTGCTGATGGTGTTCAAGCAGCGCGACTGTGATCACCACCGTGCGTGGTTCGCAATGAAGCAGGCGGGAGCGCGGCTTTCGCCAAGGCAAAAGTCGGCATACGGGAAAGCATCGCCAAGAGGGCGAGTGAGAAGCTCTATGTGTAGCGTGAGAGCGGGGTGGGGCAGTCCGAAATTGTTCCGAATCGTTTCCGAAAGCTGGAAATGCCTGCTGACCAGTGGCTCAGGCAAAACCAGCCCGAAACAAAACAGCCCCGAGCTCATGCTCGGGGCTGTTTGATGTGCGTTTGCTACTCAGGCGGATGGGACTGCGGCCCTTACTCTGGTCGGCCCCTATAGCTGGGCCGGCGCTGACAAACCGGCGGACCCCACCAGCCACATCGTCGTCGGAACGCCATCATCCAGCGGGACTGCTAGTTCCAAGGTGGCGCTGAACGAAGGATAGTATCTCTGAATAACACTTGATCTTGTTCTCGATCTTGAGCACGTCGTGGCCCTCGTTCTCGAACACCAGGTAGTCCACCTGCTTGCCGCCGGCGCGCAGCTTCTCGACCACATCGTGCGACTCGGGCTCGACCACGCGTGGGTCGTTCTTGCCCTGGATCACCAGCAGCGGGCAGGCCAGGTGGTCAATGTGCGTGGCCGGCGAGCGGTCCTTGAGAAAGTCGTGGTCCTTGTCCGGGTGGCCGACTGCGGCGTGAAAGTAGGGCTTCCAGGTCTCGGGGATGCGCTGCATGAAGCTGAACAGGTCATACGGGCCGAACATGTCCACCGCCGCCGACCACAGCTCCGGGTGGCGCGCGGCCAGCGTCAGCGTCATGTAGCCGCCGTACGACCGGCCAACCACGGCGGCGCGCTTAACGTCCAGCCGCGCGTCGTGCGGCAGCACCTGCGTCATGGCGTGCACGTGGTCCAGCCGGTCTTGCCCGCCCCAGTCGTGGTCAATGCGCTTCATATAGCTCAGGCCGTAGCCGCTGCTGCCGCGCGCGTTGGGCACGAAGACCGCGAAGCCGCTCAGCGTCAGGAACTGGATCAGCGGCATCGAGAACCAGGCGAAGTCTGGCCGCTCCTGGCTCTGCGGCCCGCCGTGGACGTAGTAGACCAGCGGGCGCGGGCCGGTGTAGCCCAGCCCTTCGGCCGGCAGGTACAGCCGCGCGGAGACGCGCAGCCCGTCGTGCGAGGTGAACGAGGCGTCCTCGCCGGGCGACAGGTGCTCATCCGGCAGGCCCAGCACGCGCTCCTGCGTGTGGCGCGTGATCTTCTTGCGCTTGGGGCCGCTGATCGAATAAATCTGCGTCGGCGAGGTGGCGGTGGAGTACGACAGTACATGCGTATCGCTGGCCTTGTCGTACGCGGTTGACTCGAGCACGCCGTTGGCGATCGCGCCCTTGCCGGCCAGTACATACAGCAGCGTCATGGTGCGCGCCGCCGGGTCGAACTCGCCCTCGTACAGCCACGAGACGCCGTCAATGTTGTAGGTCAGGCTGAAGCGGTTGCCGCGCAAGTGGTCGAGGCCCACGAACTCGCCCACGCCCTGGTGCTTGACGCCGCTGGTGGTCACCGGCTGCACCGTGGCCGGCGCGCCGCCAGTCAGGTCAATGTAGCCCAGCCCGTAGGCGTCGCTGAACAGGGCCGTGAACAGCACCAACCCTTTGTCATCGTCCACGAAGAAGCAGTTGCCAAACGCGGGCAGGCCGTAGTCCTGGCCTTCTTTGCGGTCGGCCAGCGGCGTGCCGGCCAGCACCTGCTGCGCGCCGTCCTTATACCAATAGAGCACGTTGTCGCCGATGGTGTAGCCCTCGTTCAGGATCACCTGCTGATGGTCGCGGCTGTTCCCGTCGGGCGCGTAGCCCCACTCGCCCTCGGCCAGGTAGTCAAGCGTGTCGGTGTCGAGGTGGGCGCGGTAGGAAGTGTTCTTGGCCTCGCTGCGCGACTCGGCGTAGAGGTAGATGATGTTCTGGTCCGCGTCCGGCCGGCCGGCGTGTACCCGGTTGGCCGAGAGCTGGCCGCCAAAGGCCGGCTCGGGGAAGCCGCCGCCCAGCGGAATGGTCATGGGCAGGTAGTTCTCGTCGCCGTCCTTATCGAGCATCACCAATATCTTTCCCACCGCGGGAAATACATAGAACGACAGCCCGCCGATCAGGTGCGGGTTTTGCAGCGCCAGGTGCGGCGGCAGCAGCGGCTCGGGCACGCTGCCGGCGGCGCGGGCGGCCATGCGGTACAGGCTCATCCGCCCGCTCAGGTCGCTGATGAAATAGAGGTAGTCGCCGACCAACTGCGGCGCGAGAAACAGGCGGGCGGCTAAGAGCGATTCGATGCGCATCGGTGTCTCCTGGGGTCGGGTTAGGCGGGCAGGCCGTAGATGTCGCTGAGCTTGTGGCGCAGGTAGCGCACGTACGGCCCCACGGCGATTGGGCCGCCGACCACGCGCTGCAGCATCTCGGGCGGCGTGAACTTGCGGCCGTACTGGTGCAGCGTGGTGCGCAGCCACTCGCGCAGCGCCATGAATTCGCCCTGGGCGAACTGCGCCTCCAGCCCCGGCAGGGCGGCCTGGGCCTTCTCCCAAATCTGGCACGAGATGATGTTGCCGAGCGAGTAGGTCGGGAAGTAGCCGATCATCCCGCCCGACCAATGGATGTCTTGCAGCACGCCCTGCGCGTCGTTCGGCACCGTCACGCCGAGATAGTCCTTCATGCGCGCGTTCCAGGCCTCGGGCAGTTCGGCCAGCGGCAGCCGCCCGCCCATGATCTCCTGCTCTAGCTCGAAGCGCAAGATGATGTGCAGGTTGTAGGTGGCCTCGTCGGCCTCCACGCGGATGAACGACGGCTGCACCTTGTTGATAGCGCGGTAGAAGCCCTCGGCGTCCACCCCGGCGAACTGCTCGGGGAAGGCGGCTTGCAACTGCGGGAAGAAGTATTGCCAGAACGGCCGGCTGCGGCCCACCAGGTTCTCCCACAGGCGGCTCTGCGACTCGTGCAAGCCCAGCGACGCCCCCCGGCACAGCGGCGTGCGCTCCAGGCTGGGGGCGATGCCGTTCTCATACAGGCCGTGGCCGGTCTCGTGCATGCTGCCGAACAGCGCCGGGCCGAGGTAGTCTTCGTAGTAGCGGGTGGTGATGCGGATGTCGGTGGTGGCCGAGTTGCTGGCGAACGGGTGGACCGTGGGGTCCAGCCGCCACGAGTCTGGGTTGAAGCCGAAGCGCTGGATCAGGCCGGTGACGAACTCCACCTGCTTGGGGATGGCGAAGTGGCCGTGCAGGCAGCGGTCGTCCACGTCGCTGCCGCGCTCGGCGATGGCGGCGATCAGCGGCACCAACTCGCGCTTGAGGTCGGCGAACACCCGGCGCACGTCGGCCGTCACCATGCCCGGCTCGTAGTCGTCCAGCAGCACGTCGTAGACCACGGGCGTCTCGTCGAAGCACTCCACGTAGCGGTGCTTGAGCTCGACCGCCTTTTGCAGGTGCGGCAGGAACAGGCTGTAGTCGGAGGTCTTGCGCGCCTCGATCCAGGCCGGGTTCGCCAGTGCGGAGGCGCGCGTCATGTCGGCGCGCAGCTCGCCGGGCACGCGCCGGGCCTTATCCAGGTCGCGGCGCGTCACGCGGATCAGGCTAGCCGCGTCCGAGTCGTAGGGCAGGCTCGCTTCGTAGGGGGCCAGCTCGTCCAGCAGGCGGGCGATGACGGGGTCCATGAACTTGTCGTGCGCCACGCGCCCGACGGTGGCAAGCTGTTCGGCCCGCACGCGCGCGCCCTTGGGGGCCATCATGGTGCGCTGATCCCAGCCCAACACCCAGCCGATCTTGTTCAGGTCGTGAATCTCGGCCAGGCGGGACTTGAGTTCGTTGAATTTGGCTTCCACGCTACCTCCGAATGAACGAATGACGGGGAGTATTGTACAAGAGGAGGGTATAGGGGGCCTAAAGCGTATAAAGGGGGGACTTGGGGGAGGCTCGTGGCCGATGGTTGGATTGTTCTCCGCTCACTCCGCCTGCCGACTGGCCGCTCCGACCTCCGACCTCCGACTTCCAGCCTCATGCTACAATGCCCGCCATATTCCGCAAAAGGCAAGGAGAACGCGAACTTGAGCCGTCTAATAAATCCGGATGGGGTGGGTAAGCAGCGCGATCGGTTAATGAAGGCGGTGATGTTCACCCTGCGCGCGCTGGCGACGCGCCCGGCGATTGATGCCGAGACGAAGGACATGGTAGCCTTCATCGCGCTGGCGCTGAACGAGATTGACGCGACGATTGACGTGACCTGCGCCGCCTGGGAGAAGCGCGACTACTGGCTCAAGGCCGACACCTTCCGGCGCGAGTGGGGCTGGGCCGGCCGCATCGGCGACAAGCTTGAGCGCGTGGCCCTGGGCGACGAGTGGCAGACCCTGCCGGCCCTGATGGTCGAGCTTTCCAAGCACCTCGAGAAGGTCGTGCTGCCCAAGCGCAACACCCTGGGCACGCCCTGGACCGGGGCGCTGGCCAAACTCCAGCAGGAGCGCGAAGTCGAGGTCTAGGCCGCCGGCACTAGCGTCGCGGCCAGCCCGGCGTTGATGTCGGGGTGCACCACGTCGGCCACCGCCCCCAGCGTGGCCTGCTTGGGCGACCCCTCCGGGCCGATGCCGTGGCGGGTGAGCGTCAGCCGCAGCCCCAACTCATTCAGCCGCGCCACCGCTTGACCGACCGCGCGCAGGCTGCTGGCCGAGTCGTCGAACACATGCACGGCTTGCCCCACACAGGCCGTCAGCGGATAGCGCAGGTGATCGCCACGCTCCACCGCCAGCGCGGCCTTAATGCCCTCCAACTCGTGCCCACTCCGGGCCGCGCCGATGGCCGCCATCGCCTGCACCGGCGAGGGCTTCACCAGGTCGGACCCGGCTCGGCCCACGCGCTGGGCCACCCACTGTAACTTCCCAAACCCAATCACCGGCACGCCTGCCAGCCCAACGAGATCGCGCGCCATCTCGGCCTCGGGCGTATAGCCGCGTGGGCGCGGGCCGGCCTCGGCCGGGGCCAGGCTGGGCCGGGCGGTGTAGACCACCGGGTAGACCTCGCCCGCCTTGCGTCCAGCTAGCAGCGCATCGCGCCACTCCGGCGCGAGCAATGGCACATCCAGCGTCTCCAGCAGCGCCGGGCCGGTCACCAGCGGCGGCAGCCGGTAGTAGGCGGCGTAGTGCTGGTCGCCCAGCGCGTAGTTCTGAAACATCTGCATGGCGGGCGAGGTGTCAATGGTGTAGATGTCGTCTAGCAGTTGGTGGAGCAGTGGCCGCGCCACGGCCAGCACCGCCTCATCTAGCTCGGCCAACACGAGTTGATGGTAGGCGCGCGACGGCAGCCGGCCGGTCTCGCGGCTGGCGGCCCCCACGCGGCGGGCCAGCGCGCCGTAGTCAATCGTAAAGGGCGCGGCGTTCGGCACGGGCGGCAGGGCGGCTACGGCGGCCCACACCTCGGTCGGCAGGTCGGCCAGCGCGGCGCGGCGGGCCGGGGCCGCGTGGCGGGCGAGGGCTGCCACTTCGCGCCGCAGCCGCTCGATCAGCAGCGCGGCGGCGATGATGGCGCACTCGTCCCACTCGATGGTGATGCTCTCGGACTCAAAGACCTCAATCTCGGCCAGGGTCGGCGGCGCGGCCGGCACGCCCACGCGCCGGCTGAACTCGCGCGCGGTGTGCTGCACGCCGACCTTGTAGGCCACGTTGTCTACCAGCACGCCGTCAATGTCAAGCAGAATAATCATGGGGCGGTCGGGCTCCAGGCCAGGCGGCGCGGCCGGGTGGGCACAAAGTGTGGCGCGTCAGGCAGGGCAGGGGCCTGGCGCGCCACAATCTGCGCACACGCTCGGTCGCCGGTGGGGGTTATGACGCTCAGCCCCGATTGTACCTGACGACGGCGAGGATTGGCTAGCTGGTTCTGCGTCCAACAGCGTGGCGCGTTAGTTGAGCGTGGCGGCGCGCAAGAACTGCCGCACGATGTGCACCGGCACCGCGCCGCCGACGGCCGGGCCGGTCATGATGGTGTTGATGCCCAGCATCCGCCCGGCCGCATCGACCAGCGGGCCACCCGAGTTGCCGGGCCGCAACATCAGGCTGACCATCAGCCACTCGCGCTGGCTGCCGGTCAGCTCGGGCATATCGGCCCCGCCGCCGATGATGACGCCGGCCGTGACTGCGTTGGCGACGCCCCACGGGTGGCCGACGGCGAATACCCACGTTCCGGGCCGCAGATGTTCCGAGTCGCCTAGCGGCATGGCCGGCAGCCCGCTGGCCTTGACCGCCAGCAGCGCCAGGTCGCGGGCCGGGTCGTGGGCGCGCACGCTGGCCGGAAGTTGACGGCCATCGGGCAACGTCACGGTCGGCGTGCGCTGGTGGACGACGTGGGCGTTGGTTAGGATCAGGCCCTCGCTGCTCCAAATGAGGCCGGAGCCGGCGCCCGTCTCGTCGTTGCTGACGCGCACCAGGCTGGCGCGGGCGCGTTGCACGGCGGCGCTCATCTCGCGGCTGAGGTCTTGCAGGATGTTGGTCATGGCCGCTAGCCTGCCCGCTCGCCGATGGTGACGGTGGCCTCTCGCAGGCTGCCGCCGCGCACCAACGTCAGCGGCACGGGCGCGGGGCCAGGCTCGCCGCCCAGCACGGTCTGCAAGTCGCGCAAATCGCGCAGCGGCTGGCCGTCAAGCTGCACCAATGTGTCGCCCTGCACCAGGCGGCCCTGGTCGGCCGGGCTGCGCGGCTCGATGTGGGTCAGCAGTAGGCCGTGCGTCTGGCCCAGCCGCTGCGCCAGCGCCTCGGGCAGGGGCACGGCCTGGGCGGTGACGCCCAAGTAGCCGCGCGCCACGCGTCGCCCGCTAAGCAGCGCCGTCACCACGCGCCGCACGGTCGGGGCGGGCACGGCCACCCCTAGCCCTGGCACGAGCGCCGACGAGTTCATGCCGACCACGCGCTGTTCGCCGTCCACCAGCGGGCCGCCGGAGAAGCCGGGGTACATCACCGCGTCGGTTTGCAGGTAGTGATCAATCTGGCCGCCGGCCCGGGTGGTCCAGGCGGCGTCAACGGAGCTGAGGATGCCGAGCGTGGCGAGCACTTTGTGGCCCGGCCGCCCGAGCGCCAGCACCAGCGCGCCCACGGCCGCCTCGTCTGGCTCGACCCAGGGCAGGGCGGTGAGGTCGGCCGCCTCGGCCCGCAGCAGCGCCAGATCGGTGGCCGGGTCGCGGCCGATCAGGCTGGCGGCCACGCGCCGGTCGCCGGCCAGCCCCACGCTCAAATCTTGTTCGCGCTCGAGCGCGTGGTTGGAGGTGACGATCAGCCCGTCGGCCGACCACACAATGCCGCTGCTCGGCAGACGGCGGCGGCCTTCCACGCGCACCACGCCCGCCTCAGCGGCGGCGACGGTCTCGACCAGGGCGGCTGAGACGGCTTGCAGGACATCGCTCATGCTGTTTCTCCCTCACTCGCTACCAATAAGCTCAATCTGGAATGAGGCAGTTATAGCAGGTCGGGCGGTGGATGCGCCCTCACCGCTTGGCGCGCCGAGGCCTGGCCGAATGGGGAGGGCTGGCCGCCTACAGCCCGTACAGCTCGCCGTACTTGCGCTTGAGGCAGGCCAGATAAGGCTTGGCGGTCAGCGGCCGGCCGGTGACGCGCACCATCAGGTCAGCCGGCAGGTACTTGCGGCCGTGCTGGTGGACGTTCGCGCTCAGGTCTTCGATCAGCCGGCCCATCTCCGGCGTGATGTACAGCTCATGCGCCAGCTTTTGGAGCGTGGCGTATTTGTACGAGCGTCCCTCGCCCCCGGCCGGCGGCATCATCACCAGCTGGTCCCATTCGAGGATGGCGGCGGCGTTGTCCACGTCGTCTATCTCGGCCAGGCGCGCCTTAAGCGTGGTGAGTTTGTCTTGCATAGACGTACCTTTCTGTTTGTGGGTCTGGCGGGCATTATAGCAATAGGAGGAGGAAAACCATCGGCCACGAATCGCTTCGCGCGAATAGCACGAAGGGGGCGGCGCGAACAACAAGCCTGCACCAGAGTCGCAGCCGCATATCAACGTGTAGCTAACCCGGCCGCTACAGTTGCTTCACCTTTTTCTTAGCGAAGCCTCCCCTTTTTTCTCTCCGGGTGCATTGCTATTTATTGGCCGCTGCATTTTTTTCACGCTGCCTTCCCAGTCGGCCCAGGCCGACTTCGCTTTGCGAGCTTGCGACCGAAGGGGGTGCCGCGATTTTAGCGAAGCATCCTTTAGGACAATCGCCGGGGTAAAAGGCGGCCACCATCTGGCGATACACCCCTTTCTCTCCTTCGGGTTTGACGTTCTCGCCTTCTGGCAGTAGATTCAACCTAACTATCCGATCCCCCTGGAGCTGGTATGCCTGCTACCCCCCTCGACACTCTCAGCATCAACACCATCCGCTTCCTCTCGGCCGACGGCGTGCAGAAGGCCAATTCCGGTCATCCGGGCCTGCCGATGGGCGCGGCGGCGATGGCCTACGTGCTGTGGACGCGCTACCTCAAGCACAACCCGGCCAACCCCAAGTGGGCCGACCGCGACCGCTTTGTGCTGTCGGGCGGGCACGGCTCGATGCTGCTCTATTCGCTCCTGCACCTCACCGGCTACCCGCTCTCGCTGGAGGACATCAAGAGTTTTCGCCAGTGGGGCAGCCTGACCCCCGGCCACCCGGAGAGCCACCTGACGCCCGGCGTCGAGACCACCACCGGCCCGCTGGGGCAGGGCCTCTCCAACGCGGTCGGCCTGGCTATCGGCGAGGCCCACCTGGCCGCGCGCTACAACCAGCCGGGCCACGCGCTGGTCAACCACTATACCTACGTCATCGCCACCGACGGCGACCTGATGGAAGGCGTGGCCTCCGAAGCCTGCTCGCTGGCCGGGCATCTGCGGCTCGGCAAGCTGATCGTGCTGTACGACGACAACCACATCTCGCTGGCCGGCACCACCTCGCTGGCCTTCGACGAAGACGTGCTCGGGCGCTTCGCCGCCTACGGCTGGCACACCCAGCGCGTCAGCGACGGCAATGACCTGGACGCGCTCGACGCCGCGTTGAGCGCCGCCCAATTCGCCACCGACCAGCCGTCCATCATCGCCGTGCGCACCATCATCGGCTACGGCGCGCCGCACAAAGAGAACACCTCCGAAGTCCACGGCAACCCGCTCGGCCCGGACGAACTCAAGGCCGCCAAGCGCAACCTGGGCTGGCCGGAGGACGAGATGTTCACGCTCCCCGGCGCGGCGCTGGAGCACTTCCGCGAGGCGCTGGCGAACGGCAGCATGGCCGAGGCCGCCTGGACCGCGCGCCTGTCGGCCTACACCGGCGCCTTCCCCGAAGCCGCCGCCGAGTACCAGCGCCGCATGGCCGGTGAGCTGCCGGCCGGCTGGGATAAAGACTTGCCGACCTTCCCGGCCGACGCCAAGGGCCTGGCGACGCGCAAGGCGGGCGAGACGGTGCTGCAAGCGCTTGGCGCGCGGCTGCCCGAACTCATGGGCGGCTCGGCCGACCTCAACCCCTCGACCTTTACCGTCATCAAAGGCGCGGGTGATTTCGAAAGCCCGCTGGCCTCGGCCGTCGGCGCGCAGGGGCTGTCGGGCGGGCCGTGGAGCTACGCCGGGCGCAACCTGCACTTCGGCGTGCGCGAGCACGGGATGGGGGCCGTGGTCAATGGCTTGTCGGTGCACGGCGGCTTCATCCCCTACGGCGCGACCTTCCTGGTCTTCTCCGACTACATGCGGCCCACCATCCGGCTGTCGGCCATCATGCAGGTCGGCTCGATCTGGGTCTTCACGCACGACGGCATCGGCCTGGGCGAGGACGGCCCCACGCATCAGGCGGTGGAGCACTACGCCGCGCTGCGCGCCATCCCGCACCTGCTGTTCATCCGCCCGGCCGACGCCAACGAGGCGGCCTGGGCCTGGCGGGTGGCGATTGAAAACCGCCACCGCCCGACGGTCTTGGCCCTCACGCGCCAGAACGTGCCCACGCTCGACCGGGCCACGCTGGCCTCGGCCGAGGGGCTGCGGCAGGGCGCGTACGTGCTCAACCCGCAAGTGACCGACCCGCAGTTGATTCTGATGGCGACCGGCTCGGAGGTGCAGCACATCGTGGCGGCCGAGAAGACCCTGGCCGGGCGCGGGCTGCGCGTGCGGCTGGTCTCGATGCCGTGCTGGGAGCTGTTTGAGGAGCAGCCGGCCGCCTACCGCGCCGGCGTGCTGCCGCCCAGCGTCACGGCGCGGCTGGCGGTGGAGACGGGCGTGAGCCAAGGCTGGCACCGCTGGGTGGGCGAGGCCGGCGCGCTGCTGACGCTCGACCACTACGGCGCGTCGGCCCCGGCCCCGCGCATCATGCAAGAGTTCGGCTTCACGGCTGAGAACGTGGTGGCGCGGGCGCTGGATTTGCTGAAGGCCCAATCATGATCGTGGCCGTCGCCGCCGACCACGGGGGCTTTGCGCTCAAGGCCAAAGTGCTCGAGGTGGTGCGCGCCGCCGGGCACGCGCCGCTCGACCTGGGCACGTTCTCGACCGACGCGGTGGACTACCCCGACTACGCCCAGGCCATCGGCGAGGCCATCCAACAAAAACGGGCCGAGCGCGGCATTCTGCTGTGCGGCAGCGGCGTGGGGGCGTGCGTGGCCGTCAACAAGATGACCGGGCTGCGCGGCGCGATCTGCCACGACACCTACTCGGCCCACCAGGGCGTGGAGCACGATGACATGAACGTGCTGTGCCTGGGGGCGCGCATCATCGGGCCAGAGCTGATCCCGGAGCTGGTGCGGGCCTTTCTGGGGGCCACGTTTTCGCACGGCGAGCGGCATGTGCGCCGGCTGGCGAAGATCACCGCCATCGAGCGGGCCGCGCACGACCAGCCGGTCGAATAGGCGAGTTTGGAGCCTGCCTGTGACCGGGCTATCATACGGTCCAGGGGGGTGCGAGTAATCCACTGTTAAAGCAGGAGTCTGATATGGCAAAAAATCCCCTGGTGGAAATGCAGGCCCTCGGCCAGTCTCCCTGGCATGACAACATTCGGCGCGAGCTATTGACCTCCGGCAAGCTGGCGAAGATGGTCGCGGATGGCGACATCACCGGCCTGACCTCCAACCCCACTATCTTTGAGCAGGCCATCGCCGGCAGCGCCGACTACGACGAGACGATTGCGGCGCTGGCGCGGGCCGGCAAGGACGCCGCCGCCATTTTCGACAACCTCTCGATGGAGGACATTCGCGCGGCGGCCGATGTGTTTGCGCCGGTCTTTGCCCGCACCCAGGGCGTGGACGGCTACGTCAGCATCGAGGTCGGCCCCAACTTCGCCAACGACACCGCCGCCACCATCGCCGAGGCCAAGCGCCTGTGGGCGGCGGTCAACCGCCCCAACCTGATGGTCAAGATACCGGCCACGCTGGAAGGGCTGCCGGCCATCGAGCAATCCATCGCCGACGGCATCAACATCAACATCACGCTGATCTTCTCGCTCGACCGCTACGAGGCCGTGATGGAGGCCTACCTGAAGGGCCTGGAGCGGCGGCACGCGGCTGGCCAGCCGATCAACACCCTGGCCTCGGTCGCCAGCTTCTTTGTCAGCCGCGTGGATGGGCTGGTGGACAAGCAGCTCGATGAACACATTCAAACGCTGGGCGGCGAGAAAGCGCCCGAGGCCAAGCCGCTGGCCGCGCTGCGCGGCCAGGCCGCCATCGCCAACGCCAAGCTGGCCTATGGCCGTTTTCGCGAGCGCTTTGGCACTGACCGTTTCAAGGCCCTGGCGCAGCACGGCGCGCGCCTCCAGCGCCCGCTATGGGCCAGCACCTCGACCAAGAACCCGGCCTACCCGGACGTGTATTACGTGGAAGCGCTGCTCGGCCCAGACACGGTGGACACCATGCCGCCCGCCACGATTGTGGCCTATAAAGACCACGGCAAGCCTAAGCCGCGCCTGGGCGAAAATCTGGAACAAGCCGCCCAAGTGATCGAACAGCTGGAAGAGTTCGGCATCCACATGGACGAGGTCACCAAGAAGCTGGAGCTCGACGGCGTGGCCTCGTTCGCCAAGTCGTTCGAGACGCTGTTGAGCGTGGTGGCGGCCCGGCGCGAGGCCGTGCTAGCCAGTGACCGCCAGACTATCAGCCTGCCGGCCGGGCCGCTGCGCCCCGCCGTGGCCGCTGCGCTGGAGGCGCTGGGCAAGGCCGAGTTTGGCAAGCGCTTATGGAAGAAAGACCCCACGCTCTGGAAGCCGAACGACGCCGCTCACCAGGCCGAGATCAAAATTCGCCTGGGCTGGCTGGATGTGTTCACGGCCATGCAGGCGCGCGTGGGCGAGATGACGAGCTTCGCCGAGGAGATGCAGCGCTCGGGCCTGACCCACGCGCTGTTGTGCGGCATGGGCGGCTCGTCGCTCGCGCCCGAGGTGCTGCGTGAGACGTTTGGCCTGGCCCCCGGCGCGCTCGACCTGGCCGTGCTCGACTCGACCGACCCGGCCGCCGTGCTGGCCGCCGAGCAGCGCAGCGACCCGGCCCACACGCTCTACATCATCGCCTCCAAGTCCGGCTCGACCACCGAACCGAATGCCTTCTTCAAATACTTTTGGGCGAAGGTGCGGGCGCTCAAGGGCGACCAGGCCGGCGACAACTTCATCGCCATCACCGACCCCAACACCGCCATGGAGCGCACCGCCACCGAGCACCGCTTCCGGCATGTGTTCCTCAACCCACCAGAAATTGGCGGGCGCTACTCGGCCCTGTCGTTCTTCGGGCTGGTGCCGGCCGCGCTGCTGGGCATTGACGTGGCGCGGCTGCTGGATGGCGCGGCCGGCAC
>Ga0163152_10006710_pt1 | contig 12891 bp, 12 predicted proteins | sample OliLakLV19MP8IB2_FD_148635 | JGI IMG/M metagenome (GOLD analysis project Ga0163152, IMG submission 148635) | Freshwater microbial mat bacterial communities from Lake Vanda, McMurdo Dry Valleys, Antarctica - Oligotrophic Lake LV.19.MP8.IB-2 | ecosystem: Environmental > Aquatic > Freshwater >... | reverse complement strand
GCGCTCATGCGGTCGGAGACGGCGCGCACGTGGGATTGCACGCGCGTCGCGGCGTCGGGCAGGAAGAGGCGCGTGACGAAGCCGGACTCCAGCGCGTGGGCTCGGGCAGCCATGTCCCGCGCGCCGACGAAGGCGTCCCGGATCACCAGGGCGTCGTCGAAGCGTTCCACCGCTGCCGAGCGGGTGTCGACCTCAAGCCGGAACGCGGTTGCCTCCTCGCGCGCACGCACGACCTGCCAGACCGCGAGGGCGACGAGCAGGACGAGCGCCGGAATCCCGCCCAGGAGGAGGTCGCGCCGGTGGCGCCGCGCCCACAGGCGCAGCTTGCGCCCGCGACTCGGGGCCGACACGAGGATCGCGCGGTGGTCGAGGAACGACTCGAGGTCGTCCGCCAGAGCGTCCATCGACGGGTAGCGGTCGGCTGGCGCGCGCTCGAGCGCGTGCAGGCAGATCGTCTCCAGATCGGCCGGAATCTGCGCCTCGATCCGGCGCGGCGCGACCGGCATCGTCTGCGTCACCGCGTGGAGCGTCTGCGTGCGCGTGCTGCGCTGGAACGGCCCCTTGAGCGTCAAGAGCTCGTACAGCAGGACGCCGAACGAGAACTGATCGGAAAGCGCGGAAGCCCCGGTCCGACCGCTCTCGACCTGCTCCGGTGCGAGCGACGCGGGCGTGCCGATGAGCCGCTGCGTGACGCGGTTCAGCGAGCCCTCGGCCGCGTCGAGATGCGCCAACCCGAAGTCGATCAGCTTCGGGCTCTCCGGCGCGGCGAGCAGCACGTTGGCCGGCTTGACGTCGCGGTGCAGCACGCCGCCGGCGTGGCACGCGGCCAGCGCGCGCGCCACCGACAGTCCGAGGCGCGCGCGTGCGCCGATCCCGGCCAGGGCATCGGCGGCGGCCCGCACGCGCGGGTCGTCCGACGTCGCGGCGTCGCGCGTCGCGCGCCGCTTGAGCTCGTCGAGCACGTCGGCCAGGCTCGGCCCGTCGACGAACTCCATCGCCAGGAACGTGACGCCGTCCTTCTCGTCCACCTCGAACACGCGCACCACGCCCGGGTGCAGCAGGCGTGCGATCGTCCGGCCCTCCTGCAGCGACCAGGCGCGCGCGCCCTCGATCGAGACGTGCTCGCTGGCCAGGATCTTGAGCGCCACCGTGCGCTGCAGGTCGGGATCGAGCGCCAGGTAGACCCGCGACAGCCCGCCCTGCCCGATCAGCTTCAGCTGGCGGTAGCGCCCGAGCTGCTGCTGGTCGGCCGGAAGTCCGCGCGTCGGTTCGTCCACGCCGTCGCGCAGCGCGCTGCCGAGACCTTCGAAGACGGCCAGTGCCTGCAGTCGGCCGCGCAGCTCATCCCCGTTCTCGCCGGCGCGCGCGCACAAGGCCTCGACGTCGACCGGGCAGCCGGCCTCGCGATCGGCCAGGAATTGGGAGAACAGGTGAGTCACGCTCTCGGGCGCGCGCGGTCTCTCCGGCTCGGGCTCGGTCATGGGAACGGGTGTTCGATCCGTTGTCTCAGAGGAATCCGCGCACGATGTTCTCGAGCAGCTCGCGGTAGCGGCGCCGCACGGTCGATTCGGCCAGGCCGGTCTGCCGCGCGATGTCGGCCCACGCCACCTGGTCGACGAAACGCAGGTTCACGATGTCGCGGTCGATCGCCGGCAGCGCCAGAATGCGCTCGTACATGCGCGCCATCAGCTCGGTCTGAGTGGCCAGCTCCTCGAGCGAGGGACCCTGGGCGGGATGCTGGTGCACCTCCTCCGTCGGCGAGCGCATCTCCCGCACGCCTTGCCGCGAGGCATTGCGCAGGCGATCCTGCAGCTTGTTCAGCAGCACGCGCGACAGCCAGGCGCGGAAGCTGGGCGCGTCGCGCACCTCGAGCGTTTCGCCCTGCTGGCTCAGCGTGAGGAACGCGGACTGCATGATGTCCTCCATGTCGAAGCGCGCGCGCAGGCTGGCCGGGATGCGGTTGCGCAGCACGCCGCGCATCAGCGGCTGGTGGACGGCGAACAGCTCGTGCCACGCGTCCTGGTCGCCGGCCGTCGCGCGCCGCAGGAGCGCCAGGGTCTGATCCTCCTCGGGCTGCAGGCTGTTCGACGAGTCGTTCACGGCACTCGCCTCGGAGGGACGGACGGAAGGCGCGGGAAGCGCGCCTCCACGAGAGAGCGTTCTCGGCGCGGGCCGCACGGACCAAGGCCGAAAACCGTCACGGTGCGCGCACCTCGATGTCGAGGAGGACGCCCGACCACCCGCCGCCAGGTCGGCGCAGCGAGCGCTCGTCGAGCGCGGCCTGCGCGCTCGCGATCCACGATGCGGCCCTTGACGGTGTTTCGGACGGCTCGCCGGCGAGCGTGCGATGCAGCGCGAGCGCGCCGAACGGCAGGACGTCGAACGACGGGCGCCGCTCGACGGCCCGGCCGTCCACGATCGCTCCGCGGCGCGTCTCGAACGCGTCGCCGTCGGAGAGGATCGCCGCGCGCGCCGCGCGCACGGAGCCGCGCGAGCGCGTGCCGACTCCCAGGCCGATCCAGGCCGCAGTGCCCGGCCCGTAGACGGTCGCGCGCCGCGCAGAGGCGTCCCACGCCAGCGCGACGTCGCCCTCCAGGAGGAGCACGTCGCGGAACCCGTACGCCGTCGCGCGCTCGATCAGTCGGTCGGCCGTGGGCGCGCCGTCGGCGATCACGCCCACGAGCGCCGCGTCGAACAGCCCGAGCCCTTCGACCGGCACCTCGAGCGATGTGTCGTGCGGATCCTGCGACGGCTTCTGGACCACGTCGCGCGGGACAACCGTGTGCTGTGCGATCCAGGTCGCTGCGCCGCCGGCCGCGACGACGCGCGCTCCGCGCTCGTGAGCTTCCCGCAGCGCGCGCGTCCACTCGCGCTCGTGCCGGCCGTCGTGCGCGGCCAGATACCAATCGATCCAGGTGCCGCCGCTCAATTCGACCTGGCTGGCGCGGGAAAGCTCGTGCGCGACCGCACGGTCCTCGGCGGCCGGCAACCCGGCTCGCACGCTGCACAGGGTCGACGCTGCGTTCGACTGGGGCGGTGCGTCGGTGACGATTCCGCTGCCGCCGAGGCTGAGCAGGACGTGCCTTCCCGTCACACGCGGCAGCGCCCACGCGCTTTCGCGTGGCGAAGTGGCCGCGAGAACGACGACACCCGGGCGGGGACCCGGTGTCGTCTTCTCCGCCTGGAATGGGGCGGTCGCCGCCGCGAGGCAAGCGACCAAGGCGGGAAGCATGCGTCTCTCCTAGCGGTTCTCGGCGGTTGAGTCGACGGGGGAAGGCCGCCTTTCGAATTCCAGGAACTGCGCGCTTCGAATTCTACTCGGGGAGGCGCAAATCCAGGACGCGGCTCAGCGCGCTGATCACCAGGGAATGTCGGATCCGCCCGGAGCCCACGGCGCTCACGACATCGGCCACCGGGAGGGTGCGAACGGCGATGTCCTCGCCCGGGTCGAGGCCCAGCGCGTGCGTCCGGATGCAGCCCTCGGCCAGCCAGTGGTGGCACAAGTTGTCCTGGAATGCGGGGTTGGGCTCGACCGCGCCCAGGTATCTCCAGCGCTCGGAGGTGTGGCCCGTCTCCTCGAGCAGCTCGCGTCGGGCCGCCGCGCCGTGCTCCTCGCCGCGGTCGAGCACGCCGCCCGGGATCTCGACCGTCACGGTGCCCGAGCCGAACCGGTACTGCTCGACGCACAAGAGCTCCCCGTCGGCGGTCAGCGCGACGACGTTGACCCAGTCCGGTGTCTCGAGCACGAGGCGCTCGAATTCCTCGCTGGTGCGGGGGTTCACGAGGCGATCCCAACGCGGCCGGAAGAGGACGAGCGACGCGCCGTGCCGGCTGCCGAGGCGCGTCCAGGGACGGGGGGCGGGGGCGTCGTCCTGGGATCTGCTCATGAGTGCGCGCGATTGTGCCGTGCTGGATGCGCGGCGAGCAGGGGCAGCCCGTGCAAACGCCACCGGAGCGAGCCCGCACTAGGACGGTCTGCACGGAGCCGTTAGCGTGACCGGGATGCTCACCGTCCCCGCGGACCGCGATCGGCGCCGCGCGTTCGCGGCGCTGGCGACGGTGCAGCTGACGTTCGGGCTCTTCCCCGTGTTCGGGAAGCTCGCGATGGCGCCCGGCGGATTCTCGCCGGCCGCGGTCGGCGCCTGGCGCATGGGCTTCGGCGCGGCCGTGCTCGGCGCGGTCGCGTGGGGCCTGCACGGCCGCGCCTTCTGGGCGGCTCTGCGGTCCGACCCGGGACGGCTCCTCGTGGCGAGCGTGCTGGGCGTGTCCGCCAACATGCTGCTCTACCTCGAGGGCCTGAAGCGATCGTCGGCCAACGAGGCGACGCTCGTCATGTGCCTCATCCCGGTCTTCACGTTCTCGATCGCGGCGTTGGCCGGCCAGGAAATGCTGCGTCCCGCGCGCGCGGGCGGAATCCTCGTGGCGCTGGCCGGCGCGTCGGCGCTCTTCTGGGCGCAGGACCGCGCGATCGCGCGCGAGCACCTGGCGGGCAACCTGCTCATGGCGCTCAACGCGCTGTCCTACGCCGGCTACTTCGTGTGGACGCGGCCGCTCCTGCGGCGCCACCCGCCGCTGGTCGTCATCGCGTGGGTGTTCGTGCTGTCCTTGCCGGCCGCGATCTGGATCGCGACGCGCCACCAGGTCCTGCCCTCTACGGTCAGCGCACAGGCCGCGTGGTCGCTGGCCTTCGTGCTCGTGTTCCCGACCGTTCTGGCGTACGTGCTCAACCTCTACGCGCTGAAGCACGTGCCGGCCTCGACGGCGGCCGTGTTCATCTACACGCAGCCGATCGTGACCGTGCTGGCCAGCGCGGCGATCCTGTCCGAGCCCCCGACGCGCGGCGTGCTCGTCGCCGCGGCGCTCGTGTTCCTCGGCATCTGGCTCGTGGTGCGCCCACAGCCCCAGACGACTCTTCCCATCCGGCGGATGGGGAGCGAAAGGTGATCCATGGAGACTCCGCGAGTGCCTGACTCGAGCGCGCTGCCGTTCCGCGCGCGACTGACGACGCGCTGGTCCGACGAGGACAACCAGGGCGTGCTGAACAACGCCGTGTACCTGACGCTCTTCGAGGAGGCGCGGCTGCGCTACTTCACGGGCCTCGGTCAGATCGCCGCGAACCAGTTCCCGTTCCTGCTGGCGCAGACGAACGTCGTCTTCGTCGCGCCGGGCAGCGGCGGCCGCGAGGTGATCGTCGAGCTGGGCACGACGCACCTGGGCACGACGTCGCTGGCGCAGGCGTACCGAGTGCGCGATGCGGAGAGCGGCGACGTGTGGTGCGAGGCGGAAACGCGGCTCGTCGGGTGGGACGGCGAGAAGCGCACGAAGGCCGCGTGGTCGCCGGAGTTCCGCGCCGCGATCGAGCGTTCGATGGATCGGCGCTGAGCAGCGCGATCCGCAGTGGGCTCAGGGCAAAGTGCCCAGTAGCCATTCGACCTCGGCCCGCAGGCTGACCGGCGCGATCCACTGGAACGCCGGCCGCGTCTGCCAGTCGCGTCGCCACGCGCGATGCGCTTCCGTGTCGGGGAAATGCTCGTCGGCGCGGTAGGGGTAGCCGCTCATCGCGTGGAACGGCAGCGGCTCGACCTCGAGAGCCTGGATCGTGTTCGGGTCGCGGTCCTTGGCCCAGCCGTCGAGGTAGACGAGGAAGTCGCGCCGCATCCCGCTCGCGAGCGCCGGCACGTCCAAGGCCTTGAAGCGCAGCGTGAGCGCGTCGCCCGCCCCCAGGATCACGAAGCGATCGTCGACTGCGCCGACGAGCTCGCGGCACTCGCCGTAGCGCGTGTAGAGACCCGGGTGCTGGTTCCAGCGCGGATCGCGCGCAAGGGACTCCCAAGCGAAACGCTCGGGCTTGTTGGCCGGGTTGGCCTCGCCGGGCGGAAGGGAATCGAGAGGATCGCTGAACCCGCGGCGCCAGGCGTTGGCTCCGGTGCACGCGATCTCCGTGATCGTCTTCGGCGCGTCGTCCGCGTCCGTCGCCAGCACGATGCGATCCCAGTAGAGCCGCAGCGTCGTCGCGACGCGGATGCGCGGGTCGGCGCGGTCGAGCATCGACGTGACGTCGACGATCATCGTCTTGGTCTTGCCGGCCGGGAAACCGACCGGCGGGCCCGTGTCGCGCCAGCCGCCCTGTCCGTCGGGCACTTGGAACATGGCCGCCGCGCGCTCGCCCGGCGAACTGCGGCGCGTGCAGTTCCATCGGCTGCGGGAAGACGTCGTCGACGGCGCGCAGGGCTTCGCGACAGTCGCGGCCGTCGCTCCCGACCGCTTTCACCGGTGCGAGCGGCGCGCGCACCGTGTGCACGTGGTGCTCGGGGAACGGCGGGAACTGGAAGCGCTCGTTGGGGAAGACTTCTGTGCCGACAGGGCTGTCGACGACGAGCAGGCGCGCGTGGTCGAGGTACGTGACCTCGCGCAGCTCCTCGGTGAACTGCAGCACGTACTCGCCGTCCTTCGGCACGAGCTGCTCGCCGGTCACGAGCACGTACTCGTCGTGGTCGGGCGGCACGAACAGGTCGGGCGTCATGCGCAGGCCGAGCGGCGTGATGCCGAGCACGTCGGATACGAACGTGAACGTGCTTCCGTTCCAGGTGTACAAGAACGGGCACGAGCCGACCTGCCCGTCGCCTTGCGTGATCAGTCCCGGCACCTCGCCCGCAGCCGCCGCGACGCCCTGCGGCGTGATCTCGACGTCGAGCTTCGTCGTGACGACGCCGTTCGGCCACGTGACGCGCAGGATGTCGATGCGCGGCGCGTCGCCGACGCCGATCACGTCGGGTTCGCCGCGCCAGTACGTGCGGCGGTAGATCCGTCCGGCACGGACTTCGACGATGGCGCCGACGGCGCGGCGGTTGTCGCGCAGGCCGCGAAGCACGAATCGTCCGCCGTGGCCGGGCGGACCCGCGTTCGGGAGGATCCGCACCTGCCCGCCCGACACGATCGCGAGGTCGACGTCATGCGGGCCGTGAAAGGGTGCCGCGGCGAGTCCCTCGGCCTTCGGCGGCGAGCCCTCCAGGAGGAGCGCGCGTTCTTCGGGGAGCCCGAGCCCCAGAACGCCGCGCAACGCACCGTCACCCTCGTCGAGCCAAGCCACGTCCAGGGCGCCGTCCCGATCGAGGTCGGCCGCGACGAGCGAGCCCGGTCGGATGCGCGCCTCCCCGCGGCGGACCGGCTTTTGGCCTTGGATCACGAGCGTGGCCGGGGCGCCGGGAAACCAGAGGTCCGCGCGCGCGTCGCCGTCGAGATCTGCGACGAGCGGCTCCGTCACGAGGCCGGAGGGGAGCTCGAACACGCCGGGTTTGACCACGAACTTGCCGTCGCGCAGCGAGTCGATCAGCACGATCCCGCCCGGCCCGCCGACCAGGAAGTCGACGTCGTTGTCGCCGTCGTAGTCCTCCGGAACGATCCACGTCGCGGACGCCGTGGAAAGCCCCGCGCCCTCCGTCGCGTCGGTGAAACGCGCCTTCGTCAGCGTGACCGTCCCGTCCTTGGCGCGGTCGAGCGCGCTGTCGTTGCGCCAGAGTCGCGTGCCCGCTCGCGTGGCGAGCGCCAAGTCGAGATCGCCCTCGTGGTCGTAGTCGACCGCGACGACGGCCGTCGTTCCCTCCGGCAGCGAGGGCCATTCCGGCTCGAGCGTGTCGTAGCGTTCTCCGGTCCACGCGAACATGCGCGCACCGCCCGCGTCGATCGTGAACAGGTCAAGGTCGCCGTCGTTGTCGAGGTCGAAGGGCACGCAGACGCTCGTCGCCGCCTCGCTGACCGTGGCGGACGCGAGCCCGCCCTGCGCGTCGCGCACGAGGGCGACACCGCCGCTGCCGAACGCGACGAGGTCCGGCGTGAAGTTGCCGTCGATGTCGCGCGCCAGGAGCGCGCGCGTCCCGGCCGGGAGCGCGACTTCCGCCCCCACGCGGAATGCGAGCGGCGCCGCGGACGGCGCGACGTGCGTTCCCGCCGGACGCGGCGCCTTCACGCGACCGAGCTCGCCCAGGAGCACCGTGATCGTGTCGGGCGCCTTCAGCCCGCGCGCCTCGAGCGAGCGCAGGATCGGATCGAAGCGCCGCGCCTCGGCCTCGCGCGACGGACCGGCGCGCGTCAGCAGGTTGGAGAGGCGGTAGACGGCCGCGACGTACCACTGCTGGCCGTTGCCGGGGCCGACCTCGATCACCTTGCGGTACAGGCGCTCGGCCTCGGCCACGTCGTCGAGCTCGTCCTCGGCTTCCGCCAGCGCGAGCATCGTCGGCAGGTCGTGAGGAGCCAGGGCCAGCGCGGCCTTCAAGTGCTCGCGCGCCACCTTGCTCTCGCCCGCGTCGCGCGCCATCTGGCCGCGCAAGTAGGCGACCGTGGCGTTCTTCGGCTCCAGCTTCGCGGCACGGTCGAGGAACGCCTGGGCCTCGTCCGTCTTGTTCTCGGCCAGCTCGATTGCCGCCGCCGACAGGAGGTCCCCGGCCGTCGCGTCCGCGCCCGCGACCAGCGGACGCAGCACTTCGCGGGCCTTGCTGCGCTCGTCCCGCGCGAAGTGCGCGGCCACGCGCTCGCGCGCGAGCTGGTGCGCTCCGTCGGGCGGCGGCGACGGTTTCTCGTCGCTGCACGCTCCGAGCAGACCGGCGGTGAGACCGGCGAGCACGAGCGCAGGCAGACGAAACAGGCGGTTTCGGAGCACGGAAGACCTCGAGGGGACCGCCCTCGTGTACGGGCGCCGCCCGCGCGATGCAAGCGAAGCCAGGTCGAGGCGCTGGTCCGATGGGGCGCGCGTCCGATACTGTCCGCGCCGCATGAGCGCACAACCCGCCGTTCCCGGATCGAGCTCGCCCGCGCCGCGCCGCGCCATCGTCGTGGGCGCGAGCTCCGGCATGGGCGCCGCGCTGGTCCAGCGCCTGCGTGCGCAGGGCTGGAACGTCGGCGCCGTCGCGCGGCGCCGCGAGATGCTCCAGGAGCTGCAGCACAAGGACGCGGGTCGGGCCGGCGGCCGCCTCGTGGTCCGCGCGCACGACGCCGCGCGCGCTCACGAGGTTCCGGAGGTCTTCGAGGACCTCGTGCGCGAGCTGGGCGGCCTCGACCTGATCGTCTACGCCGCCGGGATCATGCCCAAGGTCGGCCCGCAGGAGTACGACACGGAGAAGGACCTCGATCAGCTCGCGGTCAACGTCGGCGGCTGCATCGCCTGGTGCAACGCGGCCGCGCGCTTGTTCCACACGCAGCGCTCGGGCTCGATCGTGGGCATCTCGTCGATCGCGGGGGACCGCGGGCGCAAGGGCAACCCGGTCTACGGCACGACGAAGGCCGCGATGAACACGTACCTCGAGGCGCTGCGCAACCGGCTGGGCGAGTACGGCGTGCACGTGCTGACGATCAAGCCCGGTTTCGTCGACACGGACATGACGAAGGGCCTGCCCGGGCTCTTCTGGCTCATCTCGGCCGACCGCGCGGCCGAGCTCGTGCTGAAGGCCGTGCGCTCGAAGGCCACGGTGCGGTACGTGCCGAAGCGCTGGTGGTTCGTGGGCACCGTGATCCGCTGCATCCCGTCCTTCGTGTTCCGGAAGATGAACGTGTGAAGCCGCGCGAGGCACTCCGGTTCCCGCAGCCCGCGCGCGGCTGGGAGTACGTCGAGGGCTGGGGCATGGCCCACGGCGCGCACGCGCGCGTGCTGCGGCCGCAGGACGTCGCCGGCATCCGCGCGGCGTTCTCGCTGGCGCGGCGCGAGGGCGTGCCGCTCGGGCCGCGCGGCACGGGGAACAGTTACGGCGACGCCAGCGTGCTCACGAACGGGTACGTGCTCGATCTGTCGCGCATGGACCGCATCCTCGACTTCGACGCAACGAGCGGCGTCGCCACGCTCGAGGGCGGCGTGACGATCGAGTCGCTGTGGAAGCGCGCGCTGCCGGCCGGATGGTGGCCCACGGTCGTCAGCGGGACGATGTACCCGACTGCCGGCGGGGCGCTCGCGATGAACATCCACGGGAAGAACCAGTACCGCGTGGGCACGATCGGCGAGTCGGTGCGCGAGATCGACCTCGTGCTGCCGACAGGCGACCTGGTCACGGCCTCGCGCGAGCACGAGAGCGACCTGTTCCACGCCGCGATCGGCGGCTTCGGGATGCTCGGCATCATCACGCGCGTCGTGATCGCGACGAAACACGTCCACTCGGGCGACATGGAGGTGACGGCGAAGAGCACGCGCACGCTCCAGGCCACGATGGACTGGATGGAGGCTCGGCGCGCCAGCGCGGACTACCTCGTCGCCTGGATCGACGCGTTCTCGCGCGGCGAGACGCTGGGCCGCGGTCTCGTGCACGCCGCGCGACACCTGAAGCCGGGCGAGGACCCCGATCCCGCGCTGACGCTGAGGATCGCGCACCAGGAGCTTCCGCGCGCGATCCTGGGCATCTCGAAGGGCGAGGTCTGGCGCGCGCTGCGCCTGTTCAACCACGACCCCGGCATGCGCCTGGTCAACGCCACGAAGTGGACGCTGGGCCAGCACGAGGAGGCGCAGAATCCCCACCGCCAGTCGCACGCCGCGTTCGCGTTCCTGCTCGACTTCGTGCCGAACTGGAAGTGGGCCTACGGCCGCACGCAAAAGCGCGGCCTGATCCAGGTGCAACCGTTCGTGCCCGCCGCGCGCGCGCACGACGTGTTCGCCGCGATCCTGGCGCGCAGCCAGGCGGTCGGGCTCGTGCCGTACCTGGCCGTGCTGAAGCGCCACCGTCCCGACCCGTTCTGGCTGACGCACGGGCTCGACGGCTGGAGCCTCGCGCTCGACTACAAGGTCGCGCCCGAGTCGCGCGCCGACCTGTGGCGGTTGGCGGCCGAGATCACGCGCCTCACCATCGAGGCCGGAGGCCGCTTCTACCCCGCGAAAGACCTCGTGATCGGCCGCGAAGACGCGCGCCGCATGTGGCCGGCGGACAAGCTCGACGCCTTCCTGGCCCTGAAGCGCCGCGTCGACCCGACGAACCTGCTGCAGACCGATCTCTCGCGCCGCATCCTGGGGTAGACATCGGTGTCGGTAGACATCGGTGTCAGACACCTTGCCCCCGTCATCCGCGAGCGATTCGCGCCGGAAGGCGGGAGAAGGTGTCTGACACCCGTGCGCACCGTCACTCGCCGCTCGCGTAGGCGCGGCGCGCGGCGACCTGCACGAACCGGTCTTCTTCCGCGATCCAGGCCGTGAGCTGGTTGCCCCATACGCAGCCCGTGTCGATGCCGCGCGTCTGGCGGCGCTCGATCAGGCCGAGGCGAGCCCAGTGGCCGAACACGATCGTGTGGGGGTTGTCATCGCCCGGCCAGAAGTGGAACCAGGGCTCGTACGGCGGACCCGGCGGCGGCCAGTCCTTGGCCGGGCGCGCGCCGTTCGCGTCGCAGTAGCGCACGGTGATCGCGAAGGCGAGGTCGGCGCTCTCGACGAACGGATCGAGGCCGGAGAGCGTCGCGACGGGATCCTTCCATGTCGGGTTCACGCCGGCGTGCACGGCCAGGATCCCGGCGTGCGCGCGCGCGAACGGCTTCTGCCGCAGCCAGCCGAGCAGCTCGGCGCGATCGTCCGCGCGCAGCACGTCGCCGAACGTGTCGGTCGGCTTCAGGCGCCGCAGCCCGCGCGCGGTGCGCAGCAGCGCGACGTCGTGGTTCCCGAGCACGCCGCGGGCGCCCAGCGCGCGCAGCACGCGCAGCACCCCGGCCGAATCGGGCCCGCGGTTCACGAGGTCGCCCGTGGGCTCGAGCCGATCGGCGCTCGGATCGAAGCGAAGGACCTCGAGCAGGCGCTCGAGCTCCTCGCGGCAACCCTGCACGTCGCCCAGGAAGATCGTGCGGCCGCGGCGCGCGGCCGTGGGGGTCTCGTGCTCCGCGTCCACGCCCGGCGAGGGTAGCGGAGTCGGGCGCACCCTTGGAGTGGATCCCGCGGCGCGCGAGGATCTGGGCCATGAGCAAGGGCCGACTCGTCCTGTGGTGGATTGCCGGCGCCGGGGCCGTGCTCTACCTGCTCAACCCCACGGCCGGACTCTTCGAGCTCCTGCCTGACGTGTTGCCCGGCGTCGGCAACCTGGACGAGGCCGCCGCCACGGGCCTCCTGATCGCCAGCGCGCGCGGGATCGCGGCCGCGCGCCGTGAACGCCTTGCCGCGCGAGGGGTTGTGCGGATACAACCTTCGGCCCAGAAGTCGGGCGGATCGCCGCCCGACACGCGCACGAGGAGCTGATTCGATGGCCAAGGCACGCAACAAGAACATGGGTCCCACACGCGGCCGCGTGAAGCCGCGCAAGATGGGCATGGGCTCCGGCAAGTCGCGCAAGCAAGTCAGCGCGAAGCGCAAGCCTTGAGAGACCGAGAAAAAAACCAATCGTACGGTCTCTCCGATCCTGGTGGCGCCGCTCCGCGGCGCGAGAGACTTCGAATTCTTCTCGGTCTCTGAGCTTTGTGAGCCGGGTCGCGCGTGGGCGGAGCTGAGTTCCTCCCCGCGCTGGCAGCTCTCGCCAGCGCCGCCACCTGGGCCTTCGGCAGTCACCTCTTCCGCCGCGCGCTGGAAGGCGCGCAGTCGGTGCAGCCGCCCAGCGCCGCGGCCGCCAACCTGTTCAAGAACGCGCTGGCGTTCCTCGTCTTCGCGGCGCTCCTGCCGCTCGCCGGTGGCGCTCCCCCTGAGACTGCGCGCTGGCCGCTCCTGGCGCTGAGCGGCGTGTTCGGCTTCGCGATCGGCGACTCGCTCTACTTCGCGGCGCTGCCGCTGTGCGGCGTGCAGGTCGCGGCGATGTTGGCGCTCGTGCAGGTTCCCGCCGCGGTCGGGCTGGGCTGGGCCCTGCACGGCGAACGCCTGCCCGCCGGCGCTTTGCTGGGCGCGGCTGCCGTCGTCGCGGGCGTCGCGCTCGTGATCTCCGAGACGCCGCGCTCGAGCGCGGCGTCTCGGAG
>Ga0163152_10006708_pt1 | contig 12893 bp, 7 predicted proteins | sample OliLakLV19MP8IB2_FD_148635 | JGI IMG/M metagenome (GOLD analysis project Ga0163152, IMG submission 148635) | Freshwater microbial mat bacterial communities from Lake Vanda, McMurdo Dry Valleys, Antarctica - Oligotrophic Lake LV.19.MP8.IB-2 | ecosystem: Environmental > Aquatic > Freshwater > Lake... | reverse complement strand
TATCGCTTGCCGAAGAGATGCGGCCCGAAATGCTGACGCGGTCGTTGCGCGGGTCGGCGTCTCCAGTCATTTCCGCGAAGTAGGGATCGAGGTTGTTGGCGGTTGGACGTGTATCATTGGATTCCGCCTCGTTGGCGATGCGCCCTGACTGTAGCACTCGGTCGAGGTACTCACGCTCGTTTCGGATCTCGACATCCGGAACTCTGGAATCGGTCCACGGAAACGGGAAGTAAGATCCGATGACATCTTGCTGGGATTGGTTGTCGTAGGCGATGTAGCCGAGCGGGTGTCGTGCATGGGCATACATGCCGGATGCATGCCCAGCCTCCTGGCTCATGACCGATGAGGCCCACCACATGTCGGCAAACCTGACCCACGAGGAGCCGGTAGTATTGGTAAAGGAATCGCCGCTGAGAGTGCGGGTGCCCAGCGTGGTATTTCCCGCGTTGAGATTGAAATTCCCGCCTAGTCCGCCGTAGCCCGGGAAGTCTCCCAACCCGTGGCTCACGTAGGTTCCGCTACTCGGAGTCGTGGTTGTGATATTGACGTCGTAAGTGTCGTAATGCGCCTCAAACATGCCGACGAGTAGAGGAGTGCGCGCCGCTGCATTCGTGATGCCGCCTGCGGCATCGACTCCGAGATGCGGCGTCTGATCCGTAAAATCGAGGAAATACAAGGGATTGTCACGCCGAGTGGGATAGGTGGTCGTGACTTGCCCGGAGATCACGTAGCCGCCGAGGCCGACTTCATTCTGTGCCTGCAAGACCAGGAAGTGACGGCCAGTTCGCTCGGTACGGAAGCCGAAACCAAACGCATTAGTCGCGATGACCGAGTTACTGACCACCGTGTATTCCAGGAGCTGGCCGAATTCGTTAAAGAGTGACAGCGATCGCCCTTGTTGAGAGAGACTCCCTGTCGGCGTCTGAAGGCTGAAGTTGTAGAACTCGCCTGCCGTGAAGTTGATCGAGTAGACATCTATGTCACTCAGGTTGGCCAACGTGCCAACGGCACGCGAAACGGAGGAGGTAACTGTCCATACCTGGGAGTTGGTGAAGTTGTTACCGCCTTCAGCATCGATCACGGGGCTGGAAGCAGTGTCAATGTCGCCCACGTACTGGCCCGTCACGGTGCCAGCCGCATTATCGCTTCGCAACGAAATGGCGTACGTACCACTGACCGGCAAGGTCGCGTGCAGGCCAACACCATTCAGGTCGGAGGCAATCTGGACGCCGCTCGGGTTAAAGAGCCTCACGGAGGGGTTGGCGTTTATTAGGTTGGAGAACTTCACAGCGATGGCCTGGCCGGCTGTGCCGCTGAACGAGAAGAAATCGATGTCGATATCCGACGACAGTGTGCCCCGGAAATTTCGTGGCATCGGAGTCAGTAGGTTGGCTGATCCTTGGGTATCGTTTGACTCTGCTTCCGTGGTGCCCGAATAGGCAGAGACTGTGGTGTTAATAGAGTAGCTTCCGGTGAACGTACCGTAAGCGTGCTGCGCAAACATGCGTATGTAATAATTTCCGGCAACCGGGGCGACGTAGGTTATGGCTTGGCCGACCAGAGCGCGGCCCACTACGACTCCGGTCGAGTTCTGTAACTCAACGGCGGGTGCAAAGTGATTTTGCCCGGGATCCGATCCCGGCCGGACAGTAATGAAATCCCCCTGTGCCAGCGTCGCCCGAAAGTGATCCACATCCGTGCCGGAACCGATCCCTCCGGTTAGTGTGTCGTTTGGCAAAGCCATCGTCGTCGCCGTTGCCAGTGAGTCATTCGGCTCGACCTCGCCTGTGGGATTGACCCGCTCCTCCAGCCCTTCCAGGCGAACTTTTTTCTTGTGCAGATGGTGGCGCGAAGGGCGCAAGGTGCTTCGCACCGATCTGTTCCAGAAGGGACTGGGCATGAAGGAGTCTCCGGAATTGATCGGCTTATCTTCGGCGCGGCCGCACCTGCTGTCAAGGGTCAATCTCCGCTTCCACACGAGAAATGACGGTCACTTGCTTCGCCTAGACGGACTTCAAGATTGCAGGGTAGCGTCACGAGTACTGGCCGATCACCGTTCATTACTCAGGCCCCGGCCAACTATTCCCCGTCGATAAGGCGGGGCCAAACCCTCCAATGTCAACTCTTTCGGGAGGCAAAACCGAGCCGGAAGTCGAATGCCAGATCACTAACTGCGGCAGGGACTATTCGCAATAGTGCCGCCTGCACTTCCGGAACCCAGCAAAAATGAAGCCCCATTAGCCAGAGGCAAACGAGCGCACGAAATGGGTCCAGATCGAACTCCCGCCCACGATCGATCGTCCGATCAGGCATCAGGTGCCCCTCAGTCGGGAGATCCATTTCACTGCCCCGCCTTCGCCCTCGGAGGTCAGGACATCCGGGGGACGGGACCACTAACATCCTGTGTGTCGGACTGCGATGTAGGTTCTGTACGGTCGATGGGACGCTCACGTGCCTCGTGCATCCAGGCATCGTCCCAGCCCGTTGTCGGGGTTCCGTTCCCTCCGCCCGCAGGTGGCCGGTAGACGTACGCGCCAAACAGTTTGAACGCGGCCGGTGTCACAATCTGGTCCATGAGCGTTGAGGTGATAAGCCCGCCGATGACCACAATCGCTAGTGGGTGCAGGATCTCCTTGCCAGATTGACCCGCTCCGAGAGCCAGGGGGATGAGGCCGATCACGGCTGTCACGGCCGTCATCATGACCGGAGCCAGTCGCTCGAGAGTACCGCGTACGATCAGTTCATTTCCAAAAGGTACGCCTTCGTGCTTCATGAGATGGATGTAATGGGCGATCATCATGATCCCGTTCCGGCTGACGATACCGAGCAAGGTGATGAAACCGACCCAGTGGGCCACCGACAGAGTCGTCGCACTTGCCCAAACCTTCGGCCACTGCCACCAATGGACGGCACTCAGAGCCTCCGGTTGCGGATGATTGATGAGAAGCAGGGCGATAACCGACCCGAGGGCTGCCAGCGGGATGTTAATGAGCAAAACCATCGCCGCAGCTATCCACGAATCCAGGCATCGCCATAGCAGCAGGAAGATTCCGACGAGAACAACCCAAAATAACCAGAAGAGAAGTGTATTCGCCTGCTTCTGCGCCTCGAACTGGCCGCCCACCTCGATCCGGTAACTGCCCGGCAATGTGGCGATACGTTCCTCAACTGGCCGAATCTCACGCTGGATGTCCTCGACCACTCGACCCAGGTCGCGTCCCTGAACATTGCAGGCCACGACCACCCGCCGCTGCGTGTGCTCGTGGTTGACGGTGTTCGGGCCCCGGTCATCCAACACGCGGGCGACCTGGCTCAAAGCCACTTTACGGCCGGATGGTGTGTCCAGGATTGTCTGGCCAATAATCGCCCGGTCTCCGCGTGAAGCCTCGTCGTACCAGACGACCAGGTCGAAGTACCGTTCCCGATCCAGTACGGTGGATACGACTCGCCCCTTGTAAGCCGTCTCCAGGAGTTGGGCTACATCTCCGGGAGCAAGCCCGTATTCGGCGGCGGCCTTACGATTCACTTCGAGACGAACTTGCTTGATGTTTTCCTGCGGTTCTACCTGTAGATCCACCACACCCGGGATTTTGCTCATCCGATCTTGAACGTCGTAGGCTGCGGTGACCAATTCACGCAGGTCGTCCCCGAAGACCTTGACGGCGACTTGGGCACGGACACCAGACATGACATGATCCAGACGATGCGAGATGGGCTGACCGACGTTCACGTTTGTGTTGGGAAGTTTGGAGATACGGGCCCGAATGTCGGCGAGCACCTCCTCGTGCGCGCGGCCCGTTGTTTCCACGCCGTAACTGTGGAGCCCCGGGACGGCCCGGAGGATTGCGCGCCCAAAGCCGGGCTTGTGACGTTCGTGCGGAACGAGGCGAACGTCGAGTTCGGAGCTATTCACTCCCTCGGCGTGCTCGTCCTGCTCCGCCCGCCCGGTCCGGCGAGCAACGGCAACTACTTCCGGAACTTCCCAAACGAGTGTCTCGGCTCGTTCGGCCACTCGCTTGCTCTCCTCCAGACTGGTCCCCGGCCGGAGCTGAATGTTGATCGTTAGTGTCCCTTCGTTGAACGGTGGCAGAAACTCCGAGCCCATCCAGAGGATGACGAAGTTTGACCCCAGCGCCAGAGTGCCAACGATGACGAGGATCTTCACAGGATGACGGAGGGACCACCGGATGGCCCGCACATCGAACCATTTCAACGTTCGCAAAAGAAGTGGGTCCGCCTTGTGGCGGAGGAATTTCGCTCGAGGCAGGAGGATGGATGCCAGGGCTGGTGTAACAGTGAGCGACACCACTAAAGATGCAACCAACGAGGTGATGTACGCAAGTCCGAGTGGGGCGAACATCCGTCCCTCCAGGCCGGAAAGCAGAAACAGGGGCATCACTGCGAGACAGACAATGAGCGTCGCATAGACGATCGAGTTCCGAACCTCGCTAGACGCCCGAAAGATGACCTTCAAGGGTGGATCCGGATTAGCCTTGTGCCGGTTCTCCTTGAGACGCCTGTAGACGTTCTCCACGTCCACGATGGCGTCATCCACCAACTCCCCGATCGCAACGGCGATCCCCCCCAGCGTCATTGTGTTGATTGTCACCCCGAAGTAGGTGAACACGAGGACAGTCACGAGAATCGAGAGAGGGATTGCGGTCAAGGTAATGAAACTGGTCCGGAAGTTGGCCAGAAACAGGAACAGCACCAGGACCACCCACAAAGTCCCGTCGCGAATCGCCTCGATGACGTTGTCCACGGCCGATTGGATAAAATCGGCCTGCCGGAAGATCCTTTTCTCAATCCGAACGTCTGCAGGAACTTCCCGCTGGATTTGGTCGAGAGCGGCCTCGACCTTGGGAGTCAGCTCGAGGGTGTTGGCCCCCGGCTGCTTCTGGATGGCCAGGATGACCGCGTCACCGCCGGTCACGCCGTCCGGGCCACGAAGCCGGGCACCGCCATCACCACGGCGGACGGGGCCGGCGAATCGAACATCGGCTACGTCTTTTATTTGAACCGCTCGCTGGCCGCGCCACACCACTGGCGTTTCGGCGATCTCTTCCAAGGTCAGACTTTGGCCGCTGATTCGGATGAGTTGCTCTTCCTGCTTCTGCTCCAAGATGCCGCCGCCCGCGATCACGTTCGCTTTCTCGGCAGCCTCCACGAGTTGCTGAAGCGTGACTTTCTGTGCGGCCAGCCGGCCCGGTGAAGTGATGACTTGATACTGTCGCAGCACCCCGCCCATGACCGTGACCTGGGACACACCTTCGACTGCCAACAGCCGGTTGCGGATGGTGAATTCTCCGAGCGTGCGGAGTTCCATCGCCTTCTGAAGCCGTTCGTCGGGTGTATTACCAGGATCGGTGGAACGGATGCCAACGAGCATGATCTCCCCCATGATCGAGGAAATCGGGGCGAGCACGGGGTTGACATCCTCTGGCAATCGCTCGCGAGCAAGTTGAATCTTCTCGGCTACAATTTGACGGTCCTGAAAGATGTCAGTCCCCCAGTCAAACTCGACCCAGATGACCGAGAGGCCAATGCCGGACGCGGATCGCACCCTACGGACATTCGTCGCGCCGTTCAGCCGGCTCTCCAGAGGGCGTGTGACCAGATCCTCGACGAGATCGGGCGTCAGTCCCGGTGCCTCGGTCATGACCGTCACCGTCGGGCGGTTCAAGTCGGGGAACACATCCACAGGCATGTGCGCGAGCCGATACACGCCGATGACGGCTACTACTGTGGCAGCGAGCAGAACGAGCCAGCGGTTCTTCAGTGAAAAGGCGATGACGCGGTCGAGCACGGATTCCCCTTACCGCACGGAGGCGTAGGCAGTCTGAAGTTCCTCTGCGGAGGTAATTGCGATTTCCTCCCCGGCAGACAATCCGGACCGTACCTCGACGTGCCGGTCATCGGACCGGCCGAGTTCGACGGCCCGCCGGTCGAACGTCATGTCCGCCTTGCGGATGAACACAAACGACCTAACGCCATCCCGGGCCACAGCCGCGAGCGGCACGGCAAGCGTGGCCGGGCGAGACTCGACGGTCAGGGTCATCCGGCCCATTTGGTTGTGCCGAAGCGGTGGATCGGGCTCGTGGTCGAGTTCGACCCACACGGAGAGTGTGCGATCGCTGGGGCCGACAATCCGTCCGCTACGGACCACCTTGCCGGTGAGGGTCTTGATCGGATCGCTGACGAGCCGGATGCGGGACGTCTGATCAATCCGCACGCGGGGCACCTCCCGTTCGGAGGCGAACCCGTGGACCCACGCTCGCGACAAATTGTGTACCTCGAAGAGCGCCTCATCAGCCCGGACGCTCTGGCCTAGAACCTTATCGAAGCTAACCAGGGTCCCGGTGATCGAGGATCGTACAGGGACGGATGGCATGATTTCTCTACGGCCGATGAGCGCGTCGAGTTGAGACGGAGTCATGCCGAGGATCGCGAGGCGACGCCGATGGCTGTCCCGCCGGTTGGTGCTGGCCGCGGCTGCAGCCTCGACGTTTACCAGCTTTTGTCGCGATACGCCTTCTGGGACTGTACGAAGCTGACGAAGTTGCTGGCCGAGAAGGTCAGCAGCAAGAGCCTCTTTTAAGAGATCGAGTTGAAGAGTCAGAAAGTCCAGGCTGAACACCTCGCCGAGCACTTGGCCGGCCGATACTTTCTGGCCCCGGTCCACGCGGACGGAAACCAGCGTACCAGCCAACGGGGATGCGGCCACGGTCCGCCGATCAGGCGGCAACTCCACAATACCGGGCACTTCAACTACATCCTCGATCGAGTGATAGCCGACCGCACCCACATTGAGGCCGAGGGTCTCCCGGGTCTCTGCTGTCAGGCGAACGATGCCGGGGGCGAACAGGCCGCCTAGCTCGTGGCTTCCGCGCGTCACCACGCGGTCACCCTGGAAGAGATCGGGGGAACGTATCACGGCGATCCCGCCGCCTTCACGGACGACGATTACGCTTTTCCTTTGAAACTCCGATCGATCCGTCGAATTGGCGACCTCGACAAGGACGAATCGGTCCACCCCGTCGTTGACCAAAGCGATGGCGGGGACCGATTTCGCGCCCTTGGTTACTGGCAGCTCAATCCGAGCCTGGCCGGACATCCCCGGAAGCAGTCGTGGTTCTTGTCCGGAGGGGTTAGTGAATACGGCCCAGACCGTGCAAAGGTGAGTTTCCGGGTCGAGCGCGGCATCGACCACATCAATGGTGCCCCGGATCGGTTCTGCCGGGTAGGCCGTCAGTTTTAGCTCCACATGCTGCCCAGTGTAGACCTGAAGGAGATCCCGCTCCAACACGCCGATCCGAGCCCAGACCGTCGAGTGATCCACGATCTCGAACAAGTGCTGGCCCGCTTCGACCACATGACCTACCGCAAGATCCGAATGAATCACAGTGCCGGATACGGACGCCCGGATTGGCAAGGCCGGGGTGGAGGTCACGGCACCGTCGAGGCCCTCCTTGGGCAGTCCGAGTGCCAGCCACTTGCTGGTCGCCACCTCCACGGCGTTCCGGCTCTGACTGAGTTGCGTCTCGGCGTCCAAAACCTGCTGTCCGGTCACTGCGGGAGACCCCTTCAGCCCGTCCAAAACCTGTTCGGCCTGTCGCACGTCAGTCCGGGCCGCGAGAACATCTAGCCGGAGTTGCTCGATTTCCTGGCTCTCGACCGCGGCCAGCAATTCTCCCGCCTTGACGGCCGCGCCCGACCTGGCATGCACGGCGCTGATTCTCCCACCTAGTCGGCTCGTTGCGAAGGCATGATTCTGCCACGGAGCGACGAGGGTGGCATAGGCGAGTATCGAGGCCGGGGGTGGTTCGGCATTTACATCGGCAGTTTGGACATCCAGCGCCGCCCGGGCCTCGGCACTCAGCGTGAGTTGGCCCTTCGCGATATCCACCTCGGTGCCACTAGTCGGAAGTGGGGCATGACCCTCGTGGGCCAATAGCATGCCAGCCGCCAGGGTGAGAACCATAGAGAGCGTGCCGAAACTTTGGCGGCGGCTGAATTTGTTGTGCTTCATGGTCACGCTCCTTGGGCTTTCGATTCTGATCAATCTTCGTGGTCTGCGAATTTACGCGGGAGATAGTCATTCCACCGAATCGTCTCCGCTCGCCCATTGAGTGGCAACTCGATCGTCACGCGCAACAGGACATCGGGGCAATACGCACACAATCAGTCGCATGTGACTTCATCTCCGTGCTGGCGATGCCGTGTTCCCTTTTTCCGCTTTGACCTTTGCTTTCAGTTCTTCGACTTTCGTCAGCGTCTTGTCCGGATCGCGTTCAGCGGAACCCTTGCACCCCTTGCAGCAGACGAAGATGGCCTGACCTTTGATGTCCAGCTTGATCGGTGAGCCCATTGAGCCCAACTTCGAGTCGGCTGAAATGACACACCATTCCTGGGCCTCGACCAAGGCCCGGTCTCCAGGTGATAACTTGGCCCGCTCGACTGCAACATCATCTGTCTCATTCGGTTTGGCTCCGGCTGAGCTAGCGCGTTCGCTGGTCCCACCGGACTCACCTGTTGAACTTGGCTTGTCCATGCACCCGCTGATGCCCACTGCCACCAGCAGCAAGATTGTCAGCCGTCCGCTCGCAATGAATCGCTTCATGTAGTATCTCCTGGTTCATGTGGTCGCCCCGCCCGACCATCGGGCGGGGCCCATCCATGCCTTACGTAAGGCAAAGTCGGCTCACTTCGCCGGTTTGGTGGTGAACGAGCCTGCAGGGCCTGTAATCTTCGTGGGCGTGTAGCCAGACTTGCCGATCGCCTCCCACAGGGCCTTGGGCGACACGCTGGCATCTTTCTTTGCCGTCACTGTGACCAGCCCTGTTTTCGCATCGGCCTTGGCCGATACGACACCAATGACTGCACCAACGGCCTTCGAGACCGTGGCTGCACACCCGCCACAAGTCATTCCGTCCACGGTCACGACTGTGATCCCGGTATTCTCCGCCTTAACGTCCGCGACTGGGACGGTAGGTCCACCCGCGGTGGTTTGACTGCACCCGCTCTTACAGCAGCCGGTCTTCGTTACCTTTACATCCGCTTGCTCACAACATTCCGGCGTCGTTACCAGGCCCTGGGCCGGATCGAGTTCGGACGACTTGTCTGTAGTATCAGCGGACTGCAACTCGCAGCACGCTGCCTGAACGCCGCAACAATGGCCCGACTTACCGATCAAAGTCGCGCCGGCCACGCTTAGAAATGCTGCCACGGCCAGGGCAACCAGTAGTTTCACAATCATCGCGATCTCCTCTTAATTGTGTCTGGAATCGAAAAAAACCGGCGGAGGTTCGAGCGGGAACGTCCCGCTTCAAATTACCGCCCGCCGGCGGTGCTTATTGCTTCACGTATGCTTCCGGGTTCTTGACTTCGTCCGGCTTTTCCTTCGCCAGAATGACGAACTCCTGGACACATGGCAGGCAACAGAACTGGTACGTCTTGCCGCCGATGATCCAGGAAAACTTTGGGTTGGCCTTGGTCATCGAGATTGGGCAGAGGATTTCACCAGGTTTGGGATTCGTGTCGTGGACTGGCTTGATGCCCTTGAACTTGATCGATGCGACCGTATTCCCATTGGCCTTGATGTCCGACGCGGTGTACTTGCCGCCGGGCGTCAGGAAGACCTTTTTCTCCTCCTCGTCGGCTATTGAGGCTGGCATTCCGTGGTCGTCGCCTCCAGGCTGGACAGACTTGAAGGCGATACGAAACTTCTCCTGCCCGATTTGAATTCGCGGGATGGTCACTTCAACGTTCTTTCCGGCCAACTCTTTGGGCAGATGACCGACAAAGAGCGTCGTCATGCCTTCTTTGTCTCCGGGCTGCGGCTTGGAGTTGAGAATGATCGACTCGGACTCCGTCCCACCCACGAGTTTCACGTAGGCGGTGAGGGCCTGGGATTGGACTTCCATTACCTTCGCTTCATCCTTGCCCAACGTGTAAAGCCGAAGAACTCCGCCCTTCTCGAATACGGCCTCAGCATGGTAGCTGTCGCTGCCGATTGGGACGACGATCCCCCCATGCGTCGTTTGCTTGTGGCCGTGTTCCGCGTCGGACGCCCCCGACGTCTTGGCTGGCGGAGCGGACGGGACGGTTGGAGCAGTATTCTGAGTGCAACCGACGAGTGCGAAACTTGCAGCGCCGGCGAAGAGCATGGCCAAGATATATGTGCGGGTGTGACGGTTCATAAGAATACTCCAATAGTGGTGCCGACAGCTTGCGCACGGCTCCACGGGTTTAGGGATTGAGGTGACCGGACGCACGACATGCGCCGATCAAACCCGTTCATTCGAGAGAGTAAAAGAGCTAACGAGGCCGGCGTAAAGTGCCGGAGGAGATGCGATCAGCAGCGCAAGATCTGGTAGGCGGACAGCAAATCGCGCCCGCTTAGTTTGGAGGCGGACGACCACCAATCGGTCAGGGAATCAACAAATTGCACAGACGGGCGGCCGTAAGGCGAAACTAAGACACAGTCGAAATGAACGAAGTCTAACGCGCGGAGCTGGCTGAAGACTTCGAACCCATTTTGAACGGTGAAGTTGGTTGGCAGTTGGTCGGACTTCTGATGTTTGCACGGGCACTCGTGTGGAGACCGGTCCTTTGCGGGTGCCTTTTCTGGCGAGGTGCCGCTGTCACTCTCAGTCGAACAGCAACTCCGCTTCGCCTTCTGGGGCTTGGCTTCATGCTGAACGGATGGGCACGCAACAACGGTCGTCCGCAGTGAGCAGCAACAAACCCCGGGCCCGAGAAGCACCGTAGCCGTGTACCAGAATGTGAGGATCGCCCGAACCATCGTCAACCTCCACCTTGATTCTACCGTCCAGGCCCAGAGTGTAAACGGCAACCCGATTCGAGTGACCACATGTCCACTAGCTGTGCCCAGTTTTCTTGTCAAGCAAGCCGTGTAGATGTCCTTCGTGCCAACGTATTTCGCAGGTATTCCAGAGTTACAAAGGTTTTAGCCGAAGTCGCAGGGCGTTAGCGATCACCGACACGGAACTTAAGCTCATTGCCGCACTGGCCCAGATCGGACTGATGAGAATACCAAACAGCGGATACAGGGCTCCCGCAGCGATCGGCACGGTCAAGGCGTTGTAGACGAACGCCAGGAACAGGTTTTGCCGAATGTTGCCCATGGTGGCACGGCTCAAGATTCGGGCGCGAGCGATGCCGCGAAGGTCGCCTAGCACGAGCGTTACCCCGGCACTCTCCATGGCCACATCGGTTCCTGTCCCTAGCGCAATGCCAATGTGCGCTTGGGCCAACGCAGGTGCATCGTTGATCCCATCCCCGGCAACCGCAACAATTCGACCCTCGCTCTGCAATCGCTTCACGATCTCGTTCTTCTGAGACGGAAGGACTTCTGCAATGACTTCATCAAGGCCGAGTTGACTGGCGACTGATTCCGCCGTTGTGCGGCTATCGCCAGTGACCATGATGATTCGCATTCCGTCTTCACGCAATAATCGGATGGCCTCAGGAGTGGTTGAGCGAACGGGATCGGCCACAGCGAGGAAGCCCGCTAGTCGATTATTCACGGCCAGCAGGATCACCGTTTGACCAAGCTTTCGCAGCGAGTCCAGACGGGCCTGAATCTCTCCAATTGGAATACTGCGGCCCGCAAGCATCGCTGCGTTGCCCAAGACGACCACGCTGCCATCGACGGTACCGATAACTCCTTTGCCCGTATCGGATGCAAAGTCGCGAACTTCCGCCAAATTCAATCCGCGTTCATGAGCGCCTTTCACAATCGCTGTGGCAAGAGGATGCTCACTGCCACGCTCCAGACTGGCAGCAAGTCGCAATAGCTCGTCGCTCGCAATATCGCCCACGGGTTCAACGCTCATCAGTCGCGGCTTGCCTTCCGTGAGCGTGCCGGTCTTGTCCACGACGAGCGTGTCGGCTCGATGCAAGATTTCCAGGGCCTCCGCATTCTTGATCAAGATGCCGTTCTCGGCCCCTTTGCCAGTACCTACCATGATCGCCATCGGAGTCGCCAGCCCGAGAGCACACGGGCAAGCGATGATGAGCACGGCGACTGCATTGACGAGCGCGTGAGCCAGACGCGGGGGATCGCCCCACCCAGCCCACACGACAAACGCGAGAATGCTGATCGCAATGACCGTGGGCACGAAGTAAAGCGAAACCTGATTGACCAGCCGTTCGATCGGTGCACGGGTCCGTTGGGCTTCGCCGACCATCCGCACAATCTGGGCCAGAAGTGAATCGTTGCCGACGCGCTCGGCCCGAACCAATAAGCTGCCCGTTCCATTGATCGTGCCGCCGATGACTTTGCTGCCGGACTCTTTCTCCACGGGAATCGGTTCGCCGGAAATCATCGACTCGTCAACAGAACTTCGCCCATCCACAACGATGCTGTCAGCGGGGACTTTTTCGCCCGGTCGAACTCGCAACACATCTCCGGGCTTGACGGCATTTAATGGAACATCTTCCTCGGCACCCGATGCACGCACGATGCGCGCGGTCTTGGGCGTCAGACCCAGCAAGCGTTTGATTGCCCCGGTTGTCTGCCCGCGTGCTTTCAGTTCCAGCACCTGTCCAAGAAGTACGAGAACTGTGACGACAACGGCGGTGTCGAAATACGGTTCGATGCCGCCATTGTGAGTTCGAAAGCCTTCCGGAAAGAGGTCGGGCGTCAACGTCGCCGCCAAGCTGTAAAGAAATGCGGCCCCGATTCCCATCGCGATCAGAGTGAACATGTTCGGGCTGCGATGAACAACCGAGAGCCAGGCGCGAGCGAAAAACGGCCAACCGCACCACAAAACTACCGGTGTCGACAATAGTAACTGCACCCAGTTGAGGACTCGATTGTCGATTCCGTGCAAGGGATTGTTCGGAAGCATGCCGAGCATGGCGATCAT
>Ga0163152_10006707_pt1 | contig 12893 bp, 9 predicted proteins | sample OliLakLV19MP8IB2_FD_148635 | JGI IMG/M metagenome (GOLD analysis project Ga0163152, IMG submission 148635) | Freshwater microbial mat bacterial communities from Lake Vanda, McMurdo Dry Valleys, Antarctica - Oligotrophic Lake LV.19.MP8.IB-2 | ecosystem: Environmental > Aquatic > Freshwater > Lake... | reverse complement strand
GAGTTGAATGCCATCGCGCATCGGTTGAACACGCGCCCGAGGAAATGTCTCGACTTTGCCACGCCCCTGGAAGTCTACGCGCAATGGCGCCATCATTCACCCGTTGCACTTGGAACTTGAAACCGCCCCCTAATACATGGCATTATTCAAGACAACGTCCACCATAGGGATCCTCATTCCGTGAGAATCCCTCCGACGCTTGGGTCGACTGACCGGTTGATTTCCGCTCTGCTAGACCGATTTAGGACAGTCTTCTACCACCTCTGTCAGCCATGTATCGAGTGTACAGACCGAGCATGATCCGATGATGAAGCGACCATGAAGACGCTCTGATGGCTTCCAGAGAGTATTTCACACTCTCGACTAGCACTAAAAAATAATTGCGAGGGAGCGAATGCCGGTGCGCCGGTTTGAGAAAATTCCTAGTGCAACACGCATATCTTCGATTCGGCATCAGAGGGGCATGTTGAGTACTGAACGCTGTTGGGAAAATCAGACGCGCGGGTGGCGGTTTTTGACGAGGTCTGAAGAAATAACTACAAACAGTTGTGAAGTAGGGCGTTGCACAGTGGGTGATAAAAATCTGCCGTTGAGGCAGGCATGAGGATCCATGTATGAATGCTCTCGGGGGAATAACGGAACCCCTTAGTCTGTTCTTGAAAGACATCGGCAAAAAAGCCAGCGCCGTGTGGACACTCGCAAAGTGGCGACAAAGATCAGGAAGAGGGAAATCAGGAGGCACACCCAGGTGTTTGGCATGAGCCGTGCCGGAAATACTTGTAACCCCCGCATCAAAAACATGGTGACCGGCATCAACCAGGCCAGCCTATCGCCAAAACACAAGCTACTCTGTTGGTGAGTAAAGAACCTCCGTTATCCGGGGCGGGGCATTCCAATGCAGGTTCCCGTAAGCTCTTCCACAGGAATGAACAAGTGTTGCCAGGTGCCGAGCAGGTCCACGAACTTCAAGTCCACGATCGGTATTTTGTTCTTCTTTGTAAACTCCAGTGTCTCGCAGGGATTCATTCCGGCTCCTTTCAGGTCCAATTTATGCTGGTGTTCCAATCGATACGCCTTCCGACGCATCAATCGGCTGGCCCATGAACAGATCGATATTCTGCTTGATGGTCGCGCGGATGGCCTCCAGTCGAGCGTGGTCCTCGATCTTTGCCCCATCCCGGTCCTTCACATAGAACACGTCAACCACCTGATCGACCTCCTGCCTATGCGAGATCCGGGCCGCATGGACCGACAGGCCGAGTTGAAAGATGCTGCGGGTAATGGCATACAAAAATCCTTCCGTATCGTCGGCAAACACATCGATGATCGTAGACCGGTCAGAAGTCTCGTTATCGATCTGCACCTCGGTGGCATGGCAAGTGGTAGGCAGGTGACGAACGGAATGCATACGGGTGTTTCGGCTCATCAACCGCTCGACCTCCTCTTCGCCCTTCAGCACCCGGACAATCGTCGCGGCTATGGAAGCCCGGCGCTCAACTGGGGGAACGCCGACGTAATCCGGATCTAACACCTTGAAGGTGTCCACCACGACCCCGTCATCTCGGGTGATGATTCGGGCGTCCAGAATCTGGAGCCCTTGGGCCGTTATGACCCCGACAATCTTGGAGAAGATCCCGGGGATGAGGTTGTCGTGGGTGATCACCGTATACTCGCACATACCCAGTTCCTCGTTGAAGGTTTCCTCGACCAACACATCCCCTGCCTGCAGCCTTCTGATCGCCGCCAGATGAGCTGCGATCCGCTTCGGAGGCGTCCCATGCCGATAGCGCAAAGGAAACTGGCTCAGTTGCGATTCGATCCAGTCGAACTTTACGGGCGTTACGTTCGCAAACTCTCGCGCGACCTCGCTGACCAATTCCTTGAGGCATTCAGGGCCGACCGTTTTATCCTGCTCGCCCGACACGGTCGGCAGTGTACGCAGATAGAGCTGGGTCAGTAACAACTCCTTCCACTTGGTCAGAACGCCGGGCCCCACCGCCGCAATATCGGCAGCAGTCAGGACCAACAACTTGCGGAGGAGCTCCGGAGTCCCCACCTCCTTAGCAAAGGGCAAGAGGACCTTCTCGTCATACGGATCGCGCCGGAAGGCCGTGTGGGCCATCAGCAGGTGCTTGTGCACGAGAAAGACCAGCGTCCGCGTCTCTTGCTCATCGCAGCCCAACCGCGCCGCCGTCTCTTCCGCGATCACCTTGCCCGCTTCGCTGTGATCTTCTTTCCGTCCCTTTCCCAGATCGTGCAACAGGATCGCCAGATGCAAGAGATCCTTCCGCCTGATCTCCTGATAGACCTCCCCAATGACCCCGGACTCCAGGGCGAGCACTTTGGCCTTGGCCACAGCCAACAGGGTATGTTCATCCACCGTGTACTTGTGATACTGGTTGAACTGCATCAGCCCCCGGACCGTGGCAAAGATCGGGATGAGCTTCTCCAGCAGGTGGGCGCGATGCATCGTTTCAAGCGTGCCGGCTACCGCGTCCGGCCCTGCAAGGATCTTCAGAAAGGCCCGGCTGACCTCAGGGGTCCTGAAGGCCTCATTCGACACGCTATCCATATGGCTATGAATTTCGTCTACGAGATCCCTGTCGATCTTGAGGCGCCGAGCCCTCGCCATGTCGAACAGCCGGAGAAGCAAGTCGGGACTATCCAGGACCAGAGCCCTCACCTCAAAGGGAACGGTCACATGTCGGCCGGTCACCACGAAATAGCCGTCCACCATTTTGGCCGGCAATGCCCGAGGCGATCGGCGCCTCGCAGACACGGTCTGGCAACGGTCTATAAATCGAAGCAAGGTCTCATGGAGTCCAGTCGTCTGCCGATAATACTGCTGCATGAACTGCTCCACCCCCAGGAAGTGAGCCCGATCTTCGAACCCGTACAGGGAAGCTATCCGAACCTGTTCATCGAACGACAGAATTTCTTGCGCCATCCCGGCTTTAACGTGTAGAGATGCCCGGACGCGCCACAGAAAATCACGCGCCTCCGTCACTGAGAGAAAATCCTGTCGGGAGAGGAGGCTGCGATCCGCCAAATCTTGTAGTGTCGCAGCCTGGAATCGGGCCATGCCGGCCCACCGGAGTAGATGGAAGTCCCGCAGCCCTCCTTTGCTTTTCTTGACGTTGGGCTCCAGAAGATAAATCGTCTGCCCAAACTTCACATATTCACGGCGCCGCTCTTCCATCTTCTGCTCGACAAAACGCCGCGTCCCATGGCCGACCACCTGCCGGAAATACCGGCGATGAAACTCCTGGAACAGGGACGGGCTTCCGGCCAAAAACCTGGCTGTCATCATGGCGGTACGGATCGATAGGTCCTGCCCCGCCAGCTCGATACAATCGTGAATTGTCCTCATGCTGTGGCCGACCTGGAACCCGAGATCCCACAGATGGTGGAGCACCTCACGGAACAATACCGGCGCCGCCTCGCCCGCTTTCTCGCGATAGAGGAACATCACGTCGATGTCCGAATAGGGCGCTAACTCCCGCTGGCCATAACCTCCCAGCGCGACGAGGCAGCAATGCTGAGCGCCCGCGACCTGCGCACCTTCTCCGGCCTGTCGCATGGCATTTCTGTACCGGTCGATGATCAGCCCGTCCACGAACTCCGTCAAGGCCGCCATGCCGTCGGCCCCCGAGGCCCCGTCCAATAGCCGCTGCCGAAGCACCTGCCGGTGCCCGGCCAGGACAGAGACCGGCGTGGTCTCCGCCCCAGGCAAGAGCTCAGCCAACGACGCATTGTTCGGTGTCATGGTCACAGTGCGCTTTCCCCCGTCTCGCCAGTCCTGATCCGCATCACGTGGCTGAGATCCGACACAAAGATCTTCCCGTCTCCGACGCTGCCGGTCTTCGCACTACTCCTAATGGTTTCGATGACACGCGGAACCTGATTATCCGCGATATACACTTCGATCCTCACCTTTGGTACAAAGTCGCTCGTATATTCGGCACCCCGGTAGAATTCATGAACCCCCTGCTGGCGCCCGAATCCTTGGACTTCCATGACCGTCATCCCTTTCACACCTATTTCCACCAACGCATTCTTGACCTCATCCAACTTGAACGGCTGGACGATGGCTTCAATCATCTTCATGGCGCTCCCTCCCTCCTAGGCTCACCCGATGACGCTGACCGTACATCGTCACGGGGGTCGCCGACATGATCGTTTGGTCAATCATGCCATGGTCCGTTTATGAACCTGAATCATGCGTGAAGAACAACCGAGAACGCTGTCTGGGCCTTGGGCAGATGGGTTCGCTTGGCCATCTGGCTGTTGCACAGAACCCTACTTTTTACGCAGGGTTCTACGATTAATCAGCGCCGGCGTCATGGCGGCAAACACGAGCTGGAATACCATGAACACTCGGTAGGGCACCGCCGGCCCATGTTGATCCCCCCTGCCTTACGAAGAAGAATAGGCCCTTTCATCATGTTGACTGAGATCCAAGCCTGATTGCTCTTCATCTTCACTCACACGCAAACCAGTTAATGCAGCGACCACAGCCAGAATGAATAAGGTTCCTACAAACACGAAGGCATAGGTAACCAGTACGGCCACCGCTTGGATGCCCAACTGAGCTGGATTACCAAAGAACAGCCCGTCGGCCCCTGCCGAATTCACCGCCTTCGATGCGAAAAGACCCGTCGCTAGCGCACCCCACGTGCCTCCGATTCCGTGAATGCCGACCGCATCGAGGGCATCATCATAGCCAAACAAGGGCTTCAACATCACCGCGATATAACAGAACACCCCTGCTCCGATCCCGATCCAGATCGACGAGATCGGGCCGACGAACCCCGACGCAGGCGTGATGGCCACCAATCCCGCCACCGCCCCGCTTGCCGCGCCCAGGGCCGACGGTTTGCCTCGATAGATCCACTCTGCAATCATCCAGGACAGCGCCGCGGCAGCCGTCGCCGTATTGGTGGCCGTAAAGGTGCTGGTAGCCAGTGCCCCGGAAGATAACGCGCTGCCTGCGTTGAACCCAAACCATCCAAACCAGAGCAAAGACGCGCCCAACAGGGTCATGGGCAAATTGTTCGGGTGTATTCCTTCCTTGGTAAGTCCCATTCGCCGCTTTATCACGATGGCGCAAGCCAACCCCGCTATGCCGGAACTGATATGGACGACCGTCCCGCCGGCGAAGTCCAACGCCCCGAGGTTTCTGACCCATCCCCCGACTCCCCACACCCAGTGCGCGAGCGGATCGTAGATGAACGTCGCCCACAGCAGCGTGAAGAGGAGAAAACTCTTGAACTTTATCCGTTCGGCAAATGCACCTGTGATCAGTGCCGGCGTGATCACGGCAAACATCATCTGGAAGAGCATGAATGCCTGGTGCGGTATGGTGGCAGCATAATCAGCATTGGGCTCCAGTCCAACCCCGTTGAGCCCGAACCATTTAAGCGAACCAATGATGCCGCCTATATCAGGCCCGAAGGCGAGTGAGTATCCCCACAGCACCCACTGGATACTGATCAGACAGAGGATGATGAAGCTCTGCATGATCGTGTCCATCGCATTCTTGGAACGCACCATCCCTCCATAGAACAGCATCACGCCCGGCGCGGTCATGGCCAACACCAAGGCCGTCGAGACCAACACCCAGGCCGTATCGCCGGTATCGATCTTCGGCGGTGTTGGAGCAGCTGCCGCCTCGGGAGCAGCAGCCGCAGCCGGCGCCGCTGGAGCCTGCGCACTTACATCTTGCGCGTACAGAGCTACCCCCCATGACAACATGGCAAGGCAGATAAGGAGCGGCAGAAGTTTCTTCGCACTGCTCATATCCGATAACATAATTGCCTCCTTTCATCCCCTCCTCAGAACAGCTAGACGACTTGGAATCCCAGAGTTTGTTGATTGTTGATTCCGACATTGTTCCGCAGGAAAACATTCTGGTCGGACTTGCCATACCGGAATTCCACTGCCACGGTGGATTCGGAGTATTCTTTGAGCGCAGCAACATGGCCAGCCAGCAGGGCAAAGAGCTTCTCAGCGTTCGCTTCGCCGTAGAACGGCGTAACCATGATCGCAATCCGTTTTGCGCTGGCTACGACATCTTTCTCTGCGACATCCCGCTCCGCCGGATTGTTCGTCGCGTTGTACACGACGATGTGCTGAACCAACATGATGTGCCAGAGCCAGAGATCGCGATGGGTCTGCTGCATCTCCGCCACACCGGCTGGATTCGGATTCCTGACTGCTCGCTGTTCCTGGTCACAGCCCCCCAGACCAACAAGCGCAAGGGCCAGTACGGCTATAGACTGATGCATCTTCTTCATAACGTCCTCCGTTGAGACTCGCTCCAAGTCGCTGTTGAATCCTGGTTGCAAAAAATTACCGAGAAAGAATTCGATGTCTTGAGGAGTACACTGCCAATGTAACAGCCGTATATGAAGGGATCGTGATCTGATCATGAATTGATCATAAACTGATCATGAAAAATTCCTAATCATCATGAAACGTCTAGGCATAGCCGCGCGATATGCCATCGCACCTTGTGATAAACATGAACGCCCCAGATATCAGAGGAGAATACAAGAAAGAGAGTGGATTCGGAGTCCTGACAATCTACGCGGGAACTGTCTGATGAGAGAGGGCCTGAAAACGAAGGGTAAAGACCGAGCCCTTGTCGACTTGGCTTGTGACCGAAACTGCTCCGCCATGGGCCTCCACGATTTCTTTGATGATGGCCAGCCCGAGTCCGGTACCACCGGCATCCTTCGCCCGTGCCCAATCAGTCCGATAAAACCGCTCGAACAGATGAGGCAGATGTTCCTGCTCGATCCCATGACCTGTATCCTCGACAGCCACAGTCACCCCTTCCCTAACCGCTTGTAAGCGAACGGTGACGGCTCCGCCGGACGGTGTGTAGTGAAGCGCGTTGTCGAGTAGATTGATAAGAGCTTGCGTGAGCCACTGTGCATCCCCGAGGACTGGTGGGATCGATTGGGATTCAAACAAAAAGGTGATTCGGCGGTCACTGGCAAGCAGAGTCAGTTCCTCCACAAGGTCTTGAACTAAGGGTTCCAGGGCAAGCGGCACGAGGTGAACGGGAGGCTTACCGCTCGTAAAATTTGCAAGCGTCAGCAGGGATCGTGTCAGGGCAATAAGCCGTCCGACCTGCTCAAGATTATTGAGGAGGGCTTCGCGATATTTCTCTGTGGCTCTGGCTTTCAGGAGCGCGTCCTCCAAGTAGCCCCGCAATATGGTCAAGGGAGTTTTCATTTCGTGGGCGGCGATGTCGCAAAAACTCCGCTGAACTTCACCGTTCCGTTGGAACCGGTCTATCACGGAGTTGAACGCTTGGGTGAGTCGATAAAATTCCTGATACGGTGAATCAAAATAAATCATTTCCTCAAGTCGGATTCCGACATTGTTTCGGCGCCAGCACTCAACATCTCGATCGGAATCAGCACTTTCTTGGCCAGCCTCTCACTGCCCACCCAGTCAGCGAGAAGGATGGTCGCGGATCCAATTATGAGTAGGATCACAAGACCGTTGCGCGTCGCCCGGTACGCGAGCAGGGATATCTCGGCCTGCAGCACGTACCGCACGGCCCCTGCTGTGGGATAACAATGAACACTTGTCAAATAGGTTTGCCATTGGTCGTCTCAGCGGTATTAAACACGGGGGTCCCCAGACGGACTTGATCGAGCACGTGATCGGAAACCGGTTGTTGTGCCATCGCATTGGGAGCTTTCCAGACAAGCCGACCATCTGGCGAGAAAACCAGAAGAGAAAGGAGCGCATCCTGCAGTTCGTGCTGTTCTCTCTTGCTTCTGCCCACCTCAGCAGTACGCGCAACACCTTCACCTGAATTTTCGATGACTACGCAGCAGGGACTTCATGCGACCGTTCTGTCTCCTCCAGCATGTACCCAGCGCCGCGTACCGTGGCAATCAGATGGGGTGAAAAATCCCGGTCGATCTTCGCCCGCAGAGCCCGAATGTGAGCGTCCACGATGTTCGTCATGGGATCATAGCTGATGTCCCACACGTGCTCGATAATCGCCGTGCGTGTCAACACTCGATTCTTGTTTCGCAAGAGGAACTCAAGCAGCGCATACTCTTTATTTGTCAGTGGGATTTCTTGCCTCGCCCGCCAGACATGGTGGGAGGCCGGATCCAGTTCTAGATCGGCTGCTTTTAGGTAGACCGATTGTTGCGGCCCTCCGCGGCGCAGCAAGGCCCGGATTCGAGCCAGCAGCTCTGCGAAGGCGAACGGCTTCGGTAGAAATTGGTCCGCGCCGGCATCATAACCGGATACCTTGGTCTCCACCGTATTGCACGCTGTCAACAGCAACACCGGAGTCACTTCTCCCTTGGCCCGGACACGTCGGCAGAGCGTGATGCCATCGAGCTTGGATAACATGATGTCGAGGATCAAGAGATCGTACGGATTCTCTAAAGCCAGCTCCAGTCCTTCTTCACCATCGGCTGCGAAGTCCACCACATACTGCTCCTCCTTCAACCCTTTGCGGATGAACTGAGCGAGATTCAGATCGTCTTCAACCAGCAGTATTCGCATGATATCGTCGGATCCCTGGAAAGAGACTTGTTCGGCAGCGATCATTTTCACTGATCTATCCGTCCAATCTCCTTCGAAAAGAAGGCAATGGGTTCGCTCATCGAAAACCTCCTCGAGGAATCATCTCCTCAAACCCATTTCCATGCACATTCCCAAGATTCCCCCATAAGTACATGGCATCCATCAGGGCGACAGGCATATGACATTCTTCCTTCCGTCAAAGCCCCTCAGTCGCTTGGACTGACGGAGTCGTGTACTCAGTTCCGCCAGGCGGTTTCAGGCCCCCACGATCTGCATCCTTTTACCTTCATATTATATACGTAATCCACTGACGAAGCATGAACAGATGATGAAGCGACCATGAAGAAGCTCTAATGGTTGTCAGACCGTATTCCGCGTTTCTGATCGGATACTGTGAATGCAGTCTGAAAGGTGCAAAAGCTGATGTAACCGACTGGGAAAGGTCACCCCGTCCGTAAAGGCCGTTTGCCCCATTTCTCGACCATTCGACATATACTATGCGATTTCGCGAGAAGCCGTCACAAACGATGCGGGCGATCGCTCTCCCTCATGTGTTTGACTTCACCTTCCCTGCCCTCCTAAAATCTCGCATGGCCTCGTCCTTCGTGCACCTTCATCTCCACACCCAGTTCAGTCTCTTGGACGGCGCGAATCAAATCGAGCCGCTAGTCCAACAGATCAAAGCGTTTGGTCAACCTGCCGTGGCCATGACCGACCATGGCAACATGTTCGGGGCCATCGAGTTCTACCGCAAAGCCAAAGATGCAGGCATCAAACCCATCATCGGTTGTGAAGCCTACATGGCGCCTGGCAGTCGCTTAGCGGCCAAAGACAGCGGCCTCGCGAACAACGACTACTATCACCTGATCCTTCTGGCTCGAAATCTGACCGGCTACCAGAATCTGATCAAGCTAGTCAGTAAAGCATATCTTGAAGGATTCTACTATAAGCCACGGATGGATAAAGAAATTCTAAAAGAACACCATGAGGGGTTGATTGCCCTCTCCGGCTGCTTGAGCGGCGAGATCCCGTACCTTATTGGCCAGAAGGACATGGATGGCGCCATGGCTGTGGCGGGAGAGTTTCAAGAAATATTCGGAAAGGAACATTTCTACCTGGAGGTGCAGGCGAACGGGTTGGACCACCAGCGAGTGGCGAATAGTGGCCTGCTTGAGATCGCCAAGAACATGGAGATCCCTCTCGTCGGCACCAACGATTGCCACTACCTCAAGAAAGAAGATTTCCGCCCGCATGAGCTGATGCTCTGCCTGCAAACCGGCAAGACAATCAGCGACCCGAATCGCATGAAGTTCGATACGGATCAGCTCTATGTGAAATCGACGGAGGAAGTGACGTCCGCCTTTATCGAATTCCCCAATGCCGTCACCAATACTTGTCGAATTGCGGACAACTGCGATCTCCAACTCGCGCTCAATAAGACACATCTTCCGCAATACACCGTTCCTGAAGGATTCACACGTGAAACGTATCTGGAGCGGTTGGCGCTGGATGGATTGGCTGCCAGATTGCGGGAAAGACCGAGCCAGATACTACCAGCTGCCTATGAGCTTCGCCTGCGTGAAGAGCTGACAATCATTTGCTCGATGGGATTTGCCGGCTATTTCCTCATCGTGTGGGACATCATCAAGTTTGCCCGCTCACGCCAGATTCCTGTCGGTCCGGGGCGTGGTTCCGCTGCTGGAAGCCTCGTCGCCTATGCGTTGCGCATCACGGACCTCGATCCCCTCGTCTACACACTCTTGTTCGAGCGGTTCCTGAATCCCGAGCGCGTATCCCTCCCCGATATCGATATGGACTTCTGTATGGAGCGACGGGGTGAAGTCATTAACTACGTGGTCGACAAATACGGCCAAGACCACGTGGCCCAGATCATTACATTCGGCACGCTTGGGGCGAAAGCCGCGATCCGGGACGTGGGCCGCGTGCTGGAGATCCCCTATGCCGAAGTCGATCGAGTCGCCAAGCTCGTTCCGAACCAGCTCAACATCACGCTCCAACAGGCTCTCGATCAAGAACCGAAACTGCGCGATCTCGTCGAGACCGATACACGCGTGAAAGAACTGATGGGCATTGCCCGTTCCCTTGAAGGGCTCGCCCGCCACGCCTCGACCCACGCAGCCGGCGTGGTGATTTCGGAAGGGCCGCTCACGGACCACGTGCCGCTTTACAAAGGAGCCAACGACGAAATCGTCACCCAATATTCGATGGGAGACGTCGAAAAAATCGGGCTCGTTAAATTCGACTTCCTGGGCCTCAAAACCCTCACGATGATCAAACGCGCCGAGAATCTGATCAATGAGCGGCATCCTGGAGAACCACCGTTAGTCATGGAGCAGATGCCGTTCGACGACCCCAAGACCTTTGCCCTCCTCTCTTCAGGAAAAACGATCGGCCTCTTCCAGTTGGAAAGCTCAGGGATGCGCGACCTCCTGACCGGCCTGAAGCCGGACCGGTTCGAGGACATCATCGCCATCATCGCGCTCTATCGCCCTGGCCCAATGGATCTGATACCCGACTTCATCAAACGCAAGCAGGGCAAGATTCCGATCGCCTACGAAGTCCCTGAACTCGAACCCATCCTGAAGGACACCTACGGGGTCATCGTCTATCAGGAACAGGTGATGGCGATTGCCAACAAGGTGGCAGGCTTCTCACTGGGACAAGCCGACATTCTCCGGCGCGCGATGGGCAAGAAAAAGCCGGAGGAGATGGAGAAGCTGCGTGTGCAGTTCCTGGCCGGCGCCAAAACGAATAAGATTCCGGACAAGAAAGCAGAGAAGCTCTACGAACTGATCCAGAAGTTCGCAGGCTATGGGTTCAACAAATCGCATGCCGCAGCCTATGCCGTGGTCTGCTACCAGACCGGCTACTTAAAGACACACTACCCGACCGAGTTCATGGCTGCGCTGATGACCACCGACATGGGCAACGCCGACAAGATCGTTGGCTACTTCACGGAATGCCGTGATCTCAACATCAAAGTCCTGCCTCCGGACGTCAACGAAAGCCATAAGAACTTTACTGTGGTGGATCGCGCCATTCGGTTCGGCCTGGCGGCTATCAAGAATGTCGGCGAAGGTGCCGTCGAATCGATCATCGAGATTCGGAATACAACCGGCCCCTTCAAGTCCTTCTTTGAGTTTTGCCGGCGCGTCGACCTGCACAAAGTGAACAAGCGCATGCTCGAAGGGCTGATCAAGACCGGCGCGTTCGATTCAACCGGCGCGAAACGCTCGCAGTTGGCTGCGGTGCTGGACCAAGCCGTCGAGGACGGCGCCGCTGCGCAGCGCGAACGAGATCTCGGACAGACCAATATTTTTGGCGACGAGCTAAATGGACAGGGTTCTGAGGAACACCTGACCGCGCCACCGTTACCCAATATTCCGGAATGGGACCAAAGCGAGCGATTGAAACACGAACGGGAATTGACCGGCTTCTATATTTCCTCTCATCCACTGGCACGCTATGAGGGCACCATCCAGGCGCTTGCCACGGCCTCGACGATCGGGCTGTCTGAATTATCCGACGGTCGGGAAGTGAAACTCTGCGGAATTATCACCACCGTCAAAAGCATGCTGACTAAGAAGGGTGATAGGATGGCCTATCTCACCCTTGAAGATCTTCTCGGTGTGGTTGAGATCATCTTGTTTCCAGATCTCTATAAACAAGCCGCTGAGTTGGTTGTTCCGGAACGTCTCGTGCGCATCACAGGCACAATCGATCGTGGAGATAAAGGTACGAAAATTCGAGGGAGCAAGATTGAACCGCTTGCCGAGGTGCAAGCGCAAACCATCAAACGGGTCTATATTCGATTAACAGATCGTCCAGGTGTGACAGAACAATTACCGCGGCTCCGTGAGATCTTTTTGCGGCACCCCGGCGGCACAGCCGTCTCGCTGACATTACGGATGGATTCAACACTGGAAGCTGAGACGGCCCCGCTTCCTCACATGACGATTACCCCCAGCGAACGGTTTGTGGCAGACGTTGAAGAAGTGCTAGGCAAAAGGACTATTATTCTGCTATCGTAGCGCATACTGCAGAGAACGGCTCCTATGTTCTCTCCCGATTATTTTATCGAAATGCGTTGACACCGTATGCGCGATTACCTCGAGTTCGAAAAACCGATTCGCGAGATCGAAGAAAAAATAGAAAAGCTCGCGGCTGTTCCCGCCGGGAAATCGGCTCCCCAGGAGGAGATCCGCAAGTTGCGGATGAAACTGGCCCAGGTCGAAGATACCCTCTACAACAAACTTACCCCTTGGCAGCGCACGCAACTCGCTCGACATCCCCAACGGCCCAGCACC
>Ga0163152_10006705_pt1 | contig 12895 bp, 12 predicted proteins | sample OliLakLV19MP8IB2_FD_148635 | JGI IMG/M metagenome (GOLD analysis project Ga0163152, IMG submission 148635) | Freshwater microbial mat bacterial communities from Lake Vanda, McMurdo Dry Valleys, Antarctica - Oligotrophic Lake LV.19.MP8.IB-2 | ecosystem: Environmental > Aquatic > Freshwater >... | reverse complement strand
GGCCACAGACTGAGCGGAAATCGAAGCAGCAGATTTTTCTACCGAGTTTTTTTTCCAGCAGGCGGAAAACGAGGCTGCCAAGGCCAAAACGAAAAACGCACGGCCCATGGACCTGGATTGGACTGCACGACGTGGAACCGAACGGACACCCATGGCGCCTCCCGTGTGGCATGGCCCAAGCCAAGGTACCAGGAACGGTGGCGGCAATCACTCAGCCGGACTCCAACTGGGGACCGAGGATTTACGCGGCAAGGCCCGGGATTGGTGATTGAAGCTCAACCCGCTGGAGTCGTGGGCTTTGTGCCGGGCATTTCCAGAAGCCTCGCGCCTGTGCTTCGCAACGCCGTCACAGATGCAGTGGACAGGCATTGCGCCGCGGTGTTACCCAGCGAGTTCCCGCTGTCGATACTCGTCAATGACTTCACGAAAAGAGCACGCCATGAAGAAAAATCTTTCGCGCTTCGGCGCAGCGCTGTCCATCGCTGCCCTCACCGCTGTTGCCGTTGGCACGGCGTGCTCGGGTTCCGACAGCGGCGAGCCGACCGTTATCAGGCGCCCCGTTCCTCCCACCAATGGCACGGCACGCGGAGACGACAGGAAGGACCTCGATGCAGCCACAAAGGGCGGAGCAAAGCCCACCGTGAACGCGACGGCTCCTGTTGTTCCTACGGGCGGCACCCTCTCGGTCCCCGCGGCGCTCTCTAGTGATTTCGTGAGATGCGCATCCTGCCACGGAGATCAGGGTGAAGGTGATTTTGGTCCGAAGCTCATTGGGACAAGTCTCACAGATCAGGAATACATCGAGATCGTTAAAAATGGACGGGATGGGGGCATGCCCAAGTACTTCGATGCGCCACGCGGCGGCACGCCGGTCTGGAAAATTCCGCTTGAGAGCGTGAAGGCTGACTACGCTTACTTTGTGTCAAAGCGGGAGCCGCTCCCAGTGCCAGTGCCAACCACTGACGTGACCGTGGCACCCACAGTGACTGCTGAGCCCACTGCGACTGTTGAACCCACTGCGACCGTGGCACCTACCGTGACCGTTAAACCCACTGCGACCGTGGCACCCACTGCGACCATGGCACCCACTGCGACCGTGGCACCCACTGCGACAGTCGCACCCACTGCGACCCCCGCCCCGACTGTTGCACCCACAGCAATTCCAGACTTAGACACCCCTAAAGCCCTGGAGCTTACCAACGCCGCGTGCTCCGAATGCCACACGACGAAGTTCAGCACTATCGCCGGAATCAAGAAGAGCCTGGCCCGGGGCCCCATAGATGGCATCCTAGGCCGCGTGGAAGACGGCAGCATGCCACCTGACTACGCCGAGCGACTGATGACCAATGACGAACGGGCTTTCCTTGTGAAGTGGCTCAAGACGAGCCCCTCCTTGAAGTGAGCGAAGAGCGCTCACTTGGCCCTTCCCGAATCCCCCCGGCCCGTGCCATGCTGCGCGCTGGTCGGGGGTTCCGCGTTCCGCGAAAGTCCCAATGAATCGCGACCCGAAACAGGAGCCCCACGCATGCTGAGTCACGAGGTCAAGGCGCACATCGAAAATTCGCTCGCAGGCAGCCAGGCCTACGTCACGGAGTTCTCGGGCGGCACCGATCATTATTCGGTGGTTGTGGTGTGCGACGCGTTTGCGGGTGTCTCGTTGTTGAAGCGGCACCGTATGGTGCTCGATCTTTTTCAGGACAGAATCGGCACGGGTGAAGTGCACGCGCTGTCCATCAAGGCGTTCACGTCCGAACAGTGGCAAACCGAAAAAACGCGTATCAGCTTTTTCTGACAAGCTTCGATTTTTTTCGACCCTCTCTTTTTCAGCGATTTTTGAGCGAAAGGAACAACAGCAATGGACGAGAACTGGAAGAACGCCATCGAGAAGGCGACCAAAGAGAACAAGGTCATGGTTTACATGCGCGGAACACCCTCGCAGCCGCGTTGCGGATTCTCGGCGCGCGTCATGAAGGTGCTTGGTGATTTGGGCGTGCCGTTCAAGACTGAAGACATGGATGCCGATCCGGCCTTGTGGCAGACGCTCACAGAACTCAACAACTGGCCCACGTCACCGCAGATCTACATCGGCGGCGAGTTCGTTGGCGGCTGCGATATCCTCATGGAAATGAACCGCAACGGCGACCTGAAGCAGATGGTGTCGCAGGATACGCAGGACGCTCAGGCCTGATTGCACAATCGCTCGACGACTCGATTCCGTTTGAGTCGATCTTACTGAGAAGATTAAAAACCCCGCTGAGATGCGGGGTTTTTCGTGTGTTCCTGCGCCGTTCTCTCGGCGAGACGTCTGAATGTCAAAAACTGTTTGCGCATCATGAAAAGATCTCCCCAAGGAAGCACACAGCGCATTGCAAAGCCTAAGACTGACTTGGGGTAAGACACGCGCATCTTAACAACGAGGCGGCTCTCTCCGGCATTCTTTTCAAACACAGCATATGTGATGAGAAAATCGCCAAAAAGTTTTACTGCACGCGGATCGCTCATTCGGAGGGTGAGATGTTTGTCAGGAACAAATTCCTCAAGTCGAAAGATAGTCATGATTGTCTGACCAACCATCAAATTTTCCGCACCAGGAGTCAGCTTCTCTGGGCTTTTGCGTCCTCCGTTGTCCAACCAATCATAGCTATAGGGAGCGACTTTTAACTGGCACAACCAACGGTACACATCAGCAACAGGAGCCTTGATATCTATGGCCCTCCAGTACACAGCTTCCGTCGCCTGTGCGTAGTGATCAACTGGATAAGGTCTTTGCATGTCGGCGTCTGTGGCTTGCCAGTTCAAAGGAAAAGCGATCATTTGATCTCCAGAGCAATGCTTTTCATGTGGTCCGGACCTCGCCGCCATCCACGCCGGTCGGGGAGAGCCAGCAGGTTTGCCCGTTCGATTGCGGATCGAATGGATCGTCGCGGCATCTCCCTGTCGCCTTGATTTTCTGCGAACGGACACTCCCGGCCAGGCGCCAGAGACAGGCGTTTTTCCGTGGACGCTTTCTTAGCGCAAATAATTCGGATGTCACGCACGAGCCAGCTGAAAATACAAATGACGTAAAGTTTGCTCACGCGCCGGCCGATTCCTTTGGGTCTAAATTCAAAGGGAGGAATCACGCGTGGAAGATCTTGGTCTGGCAATCGCCAATGTGCAGGTTCGACTCATCGAACTTGCGAAAGACATACAGGATCGCGCGACGACAGAAGTCTTGGCTTCTCGCGTCGTGGCGGCGCTGGAAGCCGCAAGGCTCGCGCAGGAACTCAACGAGCGCAGGTCTCCATGAGAATGGACCTCAAACCGCTTATCCTCAATCTCGAAGTCGCGCTCGCTCGGCGGACGGACGATGCAGGTCTCGTGCTCCTGCAATGGCTCGTGCTCCTTTCAAAATTTCCCTCCCTTTCGGACTCCCTCATGAGATGTTGGGACACCCGCTGGGTGGAAACGTGGGAGCAACTGGGTCTGATTTACCCACTGCCCCCGTTCGCCGATTTCTTAGGATCATTGCCTTCCTTGAGCAGAGAATCGGGGACGCTTGAGCCGCTCCGGCCAGCGTCAACCATTCATCTTCGGTGCGGTGGGCGTGAAATTTCCATCGAGAAGATCGTTTCGGCCTCAGTCCTCTTTCCGACCATCTCGCTTCCTCACACTCCGGGACGCGGCGCGGCACTGCTTGTTCCCGTCGGAGACAGGTACCATCTCGCATCGGAGGAGGAGACTGCTCAGATGCCTGGAAGGCTCAAACTCGTTTTCCTCGTGTCCGGCGAAAGCGCAAGCCACATTATGGTGTGCGCAAGCAGCGAAGTGAAAGCCAGACTCATTCGTGGCGAGGTGGCTGCATGAGCGCGGCAGATCTCAAACAGGCACATGAGCAGTTCGGTGAAATCTTCGCCTCGATTCTTGAAGGTCTGGTGCAGGAAACATTAGCTTGCGCAGAGGAGATGGAGTCGTCGCTTGCAAAGGCCGACTCGTGGGACGACCCGCTTTTCAACGTCGTGCTTCGGAAACTTCACACGCTCAAGGGAATTTTTGCCCAGGCCGGGTTCAAGGACATTGCAGCGAGCGTGCACCATTTCGAGGAATTTTTCGTTCCTCTCCGTGACGCCAAAGCCCTGCCGGAAACGTCACTCCTGATTCCGTGCTTAGACGTGGTTGACGCACTCAAGTCCGTGATCGATGCCCTGAGTCCACAGGGTGATAAGGCGGCGCTCGACGCCGCCACCCAGACACTGGCCTTTCACGTCGGGCAGTTCGCGGGGAAGGTCGAGAAAACTCCGGCTGCTGAGAGTGCCGGGTCCTCCGATGCGCAAAAGAGCGCTGCGGCGGAGCCACAAGATGAATCAGGAGCGCAGGCAAAGAAAGCACCACCCGCAGAGTCAAAAATGCTTTCGATGCCGGAATCGGCTTTTGAAAATGTTTTTTACTCCCTGCGCGAACTCGTCGAATTTCTCTCGCGCCAGGAGCGCACCCAAGTCCTCGAAGCGCGTCTGCGATCAGCGCAGGGAGCCATGTATTCCATGGTTCAAGCGCGCACCTCACCCGCGGGAACCCTTGCCACGCGGTTTAGGCGCCTGGTCAGCGAAGTCTCGACGAAGCTGGGCAAACAAATCGACTTCAAACTCGAGGGATTCGAAGCGAATCTCGACCGAAAACTGCTTCAGCTCCTGGCGGAGGCCCTCACGCACATGTTGCGCAATGGCTGCGATCACGGAATAGAACCCCCGGATGCAAGGAGGCAAGCCGGCAAGCCCGCGCGGGCCACTTTGAGGCTCGCACTCGAACAGATCGGTGATCGGACCGTGGTCCTCCTCGAGGACGACGGGGCCGGCATTGATCCGGGTGCTGTCGGCAGGAAGGCGCTCAACAAGGGATTCATCACGCAGGCCGAATTGGACGCCATGACTCGGTATGAGGTGCAGGAACTCATCTTCAAGCCCGGTTTCAGCACAAAGGAACAGGCCACCGACATCTCCGGGCGCGGCGTGGGCCTTGACGCTGTTGCCAAGGCCGTCCAAAGCGGAGGCGGCATCCTCACGTTCGAATCCGCTCCTGGTGAAGGAACAAAATTCAGACTGGAGTTTCCCGCGGCCTACCAACTTGCTCCAGCAGTCTTGTTTCGTTACGGAGCTTCGACCTATGCGCTCCCTGCGAAGCTCGTCATCGCGGTGGTGTCCGACCCTTCGGAGATGTTAATCGAGTACGGAGCGGCGACCGTGCCGTGGTCTGAGGAAACCTTCGCTCTCTTACATCTGCGTGACATCGACCCAGGCCCCCAAACGGATTGCGGCAGGCCCGCGATCCTGCTGTCGCTCGCGGGTGCCGCGGCGTGTTTGCCGGTGGACTCCATCGTGGCCGTCGGCAATCCCCTTCTGTTGAACACTCCTTCGGGAGGTCTTCCTCCCTATTTGAATGGCGCTGGCTTCGATCCGGTGCATGGAGCCGTCATTGGGGTCGATGCGACAGAGCTCGAACGCAACTTCAATCTGTACCTACAGGCGGACGAAATGGAAGCTCCCACGCCCCTTCATGCCAATGAGCCGCAGCTTTCGGTCGGCACGCCGCTTTCCATCGGAAGCCTCATGAATAAGGTTTCTGACGATGAGTTCCTCGGTCGAGTCGCCGAACTTCTGGCGCCGCTTGAGTCCCAGCGCGAGATCCACGAGTCCCTTGTTCGCTTCGCGTGCGACGAGATCGCCGGTTTCCGCGCGGCCATAGATGAGGTTGAGGACGAGTCTGACCTCGCAACGATCTTCGCCCTGCGTTTTGTCGCCATCAAGTCGAATTGGATGCTGATGAACAATGTCATTCAACGCAAGACAGCCACTACGGAGCAGGGGCCTGACCCGTTCCTCGTTTACAAGGCGAGTCTGACTTCGTTGTTTTTGGAAACAGTCGAGCCACATCTGCCGACGGCCCTGATCGACGGAATCGCCCGTGCGCTCGCGGAGCCGCACACATCATTCCTCAAGGTGGTATGAACCGCGCATTTTGCAGGAGTGCGATAGCCGCGGAGTTCGGCACAAAGCGGCAGCCGTCACCAATCAATCCGTTTTCGGCGCAGGCATCCTTGATGCGGGCGGGCTCGTCGAGCGCGGAACGGGAGAGGAGATGAACGTCACGTCCGGCAAGAATGGCGCCGAGAACGATAAAGCCTAACGCACGTTCGCTAATGGCCGTGTAGCAGGCCAGACCGAAGGGTGTGTAAGGGATCTCCGGCGAAGGCACGAAGAGATCCCTCAGCGCCGTGAGCGTTTCAATGGATGCATCAGACAGGCCACACGCAATGGCACGCGGTAACATGTGATAGAGTTCTCCCGCCTCCCGCCAGGTGCGCTGATGGAGAGGCGATGGCTCGGCATCAGACTTGCCCCGAAGAACAAGAAGGACTGCGAGTCTCAGAGAGCGGTTCGTCCACGTCTCATGGTTGGACATGGGAAGATCGCAGGTGACCACGCCCTCGCAGGGCCACAGTTCCTGCACCCGGTTCCAGATAGAGCGGTGAGACACAATCCAGTTCAACCGATGCACGCACGCATCCTTAGCGACGGCTGACGAATACAAAATTCCGCTGTGTGGTCGTGTCACGGTAGATGTGGATCGAGACGCTGGTCGGCTTCATTTTGTATGTGAAGGTGTAGTTGAATCCAACGTCGAGAAAACCTGACGCGATGCCGTCTCGGAAGCGACCAAAAAAGAGTTTGTTGTTCGTGCAGGGGGCAACATCGAGGAAAAAGTTTTTGCCGAGGGCACCCACCTGTTGCACCCCGGCGAGTTCGGACTCATAGCGGTTATAGATTTTGATGATGCCTTTGTCGTCCACTTCCACGATGCCCAAAGGAGCCTCGTCGGCCGTACGGGCGTCAAGGCCAGGAAGGGCCGCGAACACGTTCGCCGGGACAATGCCGTGCGGGGTCACTTCGGCATTGCCGCGCGTCGCAAGTTGCTTTTGAAGTTCGTGCACGCGTCCTTCAAGAAGCTGGCAGTAATCTGCAATGGAGCGGATCGAATGATTCGCGTACTTGCCGGTCATGTAATCGAGGTCCGCGTACAATGAAACGAGCTGCTCAGCCAGCGCATCCGAATCGGAGGAATTTTGAGACTGTTCCGCATTCGCTGCAGGAGTGGAAACCACGGGAACCTCGGCGCTGGTTTGGTTGGATGTGAGGGAGCCAGTAAGAGAACGAAGGCGATCAAAAGTGCTCGTAGTGTTCATGAGTGCCATTCATCAGAAAGGGGGTGTGCTGACGCACGCTTAAGGTAGCATGCGAGGCACATCCAAGAGATGGCAATTCGCGCTCGGTGTCGAGAGTCTGACGAGCATTGTTTACTTGTCTTGATGACAAGTTGATCGTCCGCAACCTAGGGGAGAGGATGGCGGAGCGGGGCATTGTCGCAGATCACTCCAATGGCTCAGACCGGTGGCAGAGTATTTGTTCGACTGCCCCCCAACGCCTCATCCACCATCATCGTATAGAGCACGTGCGCCTTTTCGGCACCGCTTGCCAGATCGGCCCATTGGGCGTCGGAAAGTTTGGCGCTGCGCATCTCATTGAGGATCTGGTTGCCGTGGTCGAGCTTGTCGCTCTCGTGCTTGTGGATAAGGAAAAAGCGCATGTTCGCGGGGCGAAGGTAAGGTGAATGGGCAAAAAGCGTGCTGATGGCCTCGCCCGAGGTCCCCGCCAGGTTCTCAAGGTAACATGCGGCGCCCAGTCGCAAAAATGGGCGGCGGTCGAGTATTTTTTCAAAATAGGCGTGCCAGAGTTCCACCGTGAAGGGCTTGGGGAGACATTTCTCTCCGAGGTCGGCGAGGTCTTTGAGCGCGATCTTGTAATGAGGCGCCTCGTCTGTGCCGAACCGCAGAAGAAACTTCCTCAAGCTCGACACCGTCGTCACATCAGGATGTGCAGCGATCCGATAAAAATACTTCTGCACGTTTCGTGTCAGATGCACCTGCATGCTGAGGTATGCCACGTACTGCGCGCGTTCGAGTCCGCCCTGCGTTTTGTGCAGGCCGTCCAGTCGCGCGCGAAAGCCCGCTTGAGCGGAACCGATAAGCTCGAGAAGTGGTTTCTCGCGCGCCATTTCAGATGCGGGTTGCCCCGATGCGACTTCTGCGGATCCAGTCATGCTGATTCCTTTAATTGAGTATTCCAGGATACACCATGTGTTCGAATACAGTGAACGACCGCCTCACCCGAGAAGCCACGGACTTCAATCCCCGTCACGGCTTCCATCCCTAAGCTTCCATGACCCTGCCCTGCACTCGTGGCATGGGAAAGAAACGGATCGGACACCACGAGGGCGGCATCCAGGCTTTTGCAAAGTCCTTCCATTCGCGCCGCCATATTCACAGCGGCCCCCATGCAAGTGAATTCGCAGCGGGTCTCCCCACCCACGTGGCCGACCAGTGCCTCGCCGGTGTGGAGGCCGATTCCCAGACGAATCGACGGAAATCCATGTTGCGCCAGATCATCGTTGAGCAACGGCATTGTCTCAAGGATCTCGCACGCGGCCTCCAGTGCCTCAGGTGCACAGCCATGTGGAAGATCTTCGAGACTGCCCCAGACAGCCAACATGCCGTCCCCGAGGAATTTGTCCACGCGCCCGCCGTGAGCCCGCACGACACCTTCGAGCTTTGCGAAGATGCGATTCACGAACGTAACAACCGCGAGCGGGCTCATACGTTCGGTCGTCCGCGTGAACTCCCTCACATCAACGAACATGGCCGAAATCGTCCGCTGTGTGCCTCCCATCACCACGGCTCCGGGGGATCGCATGGCGGCGCTTATCACCGAGGACGGCACGTAACGCTCGAAGTGGGCCCTCAGGGCACGCTGCTCTTCGAGCCGCTCTTCCTTGTCGAGAGCCACTGCCAGGACATTCGCCACGCGCTGAAGGAGCCGCACGTCGGCACTCGTCAGAACCTTTTTTCGGTCGGTTCCAATGCGGTCGGCAATGAGGACCCCACGCTTCTGAAGGTTGGTCGCGATGGGAACCATTATGAATCCGTTCGACTTCAGAGCGTCGATCAGGGCCCGTGAGTTCTCATTCAACTGAAAGGTGTGGCTCCCGACTTCGTTGATGAGAACAGGTTGCCCGCCATGAAACACAGAGGACAGCAAAAGTGGATTTTCTCGTTTCGAAGTCACGTCCACCCGAAAAGCCCACAGAGCTTCGGGGACTTTTTCAAGGCCTTCCACAGCAACTGTCTTCAGGTGGTCAGAGCCCGAGTGCTCGATCATCATGAGAATAGCCCGGTCGAACCGGAAGTCAGTGCAGATGCTCCGCAACGCGAGCGATACGATGTCGCCGACACCTTCGAGTGCCTGGATCCGGGTGAACATCTGCTCGAGGAGGCGCGCCTCGTGCACTCTTGCAACGAGTGCCTCCTTGGCGTCCTGGACCTCCTGAAATCGGCGGCTGTCGCGTTCCACGAGCGAGTGCAAAGCCTCCGCGGCCCCCTTCGCGTTCGCGACCTCTTTGAATCGTGCGAACGAAACACGTCCGAAGTTCGCAAGCACGGGCCCCATTATGAAGGCCAGCAGCGCGTGCGGAGCGTCGAGGTCAACAGCCTGGATTGAAGTTCCGGAATTCCCGAAATACGCCACCGCAAGCGCACCGACTCCAACACCGCCGAGCTGCCAGAGGATATTGTCAAAGGAGAGGCCGATGGCCGATGTCCGCACGGGCCACTTCAACTCGTACGTGTCGCGCGGGTGTCCGTCGTAGATGCACTCCGTCTGAGTGACTTCGGCCTTGGTCTTGTTGAGAAGTTCCAGATAGGCCCTGAGGCACTCCTTGATGTTCTCGCATGAGGCCCTGTGTTTTGGAAGCATCGAGGCGTCGGTCAAGCCGAAATGAACGACGGCACGTCCTTCTCCTGTCATCACGACTTCGCAGGTTCTGGTGCGATTGAATTTTTGCACGGTCTTGGCGAGTTCTTCGAGTGCGGACTCTGTCGAAAGCAGCGGGAGTACGAACCATCGAACACCCAACTCATCGCGGGAGATCGCACGGCGAGCCGCTTTCCGCGAAAGTTCGACGGTGTCACCGTGCGCGGAATAGGCGTCGAGAAAAGCGTCGAGGAAACCCACGGACACCCAGTTGTCGCCCGACCGGAAGTAACTGCGCGCGAGCCCTATCGAATTCAGGATGGACTCTGTCGTGGCGGTTCCGAGCAGAAGGTCACACTCCTTCAGATACGAGGCAACTGCTCCGACGTGGAGGTGCATCTCGGTGAGCGAAGAGTTCCCGTGCTTGGTGCTTTCCGTGGAGGTGTAAGTTTCGGTTCTGATGGGCTCTGCACCAGAACTTTCTGCGGCCTGTTCTCCGTGCGGACGGGTGGCATCCGGTAAGGAAACAGGAGTTCCATCGTTCTGTGCCGCATCGCGTCCTGCTTCAGGCCCTGTTTCACGCTTCGCGAGCGAAGCCTTCGACAGAGCTCGCATACGCCTTCGCGCACGCCGGCGTAAGGTTTCCTGAATGGGAATGATCACCATTCCCATTATGCGCCTCAACGTATATCCCACTCCCTTCGTGAGCCCGCTTGCAAGGCCGAGTGCCGTGTGGAACTCATGGGAGGCTTGAAAGATCCTTTCCCAGACAAGCGGATTGACCCAACTCGATCGGGTGTAAGTCGCCACCGGCATCCACATGAGCTGGAGCAGAGAACCCTTCCGCACAGGGTGAGGTGCCGTGGCTTCGACAGTGCGCCAGCCTGCCCTTTGGTAGAGAGAAACAAGCTCTTCTGTCGCGACAAAGCAAAGATCGTGTTCACCACGCGCGTAGACAATTGTCTGAAACGCATCGATGCATCCGAGAAACGCATCTGTCCCTTGGGCGTCAGGATGAATCGCGAGTTTGTTCATTTCACAAACGGGGTGTTTCGCGATTTTCTCGATCGCTTCGCGCATTCCTGGATATCCGAATGTGCGAAGGTCGTGCCCGAGGGAGGTGAATCGCAGTTCGGCAGTGGCGACAAGTTGGGTTCCGATATGGGCAGCAATCACCAGGCCTTCGTTTTTGAGTCCTTCCGCACGGGCATGAAACTCTTCGCGGGTCACCCCGATTTTGCCCATTTCCGCATAAGCGATGTAACGGAGATCAAGAACCTTGCCGTAGTCCTCCTCAGTGTCCACGAAACGAAAGGTCAGTCCCGAGCGAAGAGTCTTGCCGAGAAGATCGCTGTCCTTGAGTGACCTGAGGATCTCGGGTCGGTTGTTCTCTTTCTGCATGGAGACAATGAAGAGCCCCAGCGCGCTCCGGCACTCGGCTGAGAGGGTCTGGATACTTACGCCTGCCAGGAAGCTGTCCGCGTCAGGGGATTGACGCGTGTTCTCGATGTAGACCTCGACGTCGAACTCGCCTCGGCCGGGGATGTGCAGCTTGGCGCCCTTCAGGCTCATTCCGGGGAGGATGTGTGCATTCGTCAAGGAAGTGGAAAGGCACATGCCGGTCATCGAGAGGTCCTCGACGCGCAGGTACAGCATGCGGGCTGGGTAAGTGGGATCCTGGCACGTCAAAGTGCACGGCACGTGTCTCGAAAGACGGTACCTTGGAGCACGCATGCACTGTTGGTGGCGTTCGTTCTGGAAGAGTTCGACACCAAGCGTCCGACTTTCAGTGTCGACCCAGGCGATACGAAAGCGGTGCTGGTCGGGAAGTGTTTTTTTTCCAATGCGGAACTGGATCGTGAGATCGCCCGCGTCCACGAACGACAGAAGTCCCAATGCGCTGTCCGTGACACGCAGGCATGCCCCCTTGAAGTGGTAGTTGATGACCTCCACTTCTTCGCTCTGGCCACCGAAACGCAAAGTGGCCGAAACGAGTTCTCGACCGGGCCCCCTGACACGCTTCAGGAGCCTCGTGTCCGGGCCTTTGGCTCGTCCATGGACATCTTCCACTGTCGCCGATGTCAAATTCGCTTGAGACCCCATGGACTTCCTCCCACTCTTGCGACTTTAGAGTCGGCATCAGCTGAGGAATGTTTAGGGACTGCTATGTGAACTTCGCCAAAGCTTTTGCACCCGTGCGGTGCCTGGGGAGCGAAGGGAACAAGGCAATGAGAGTTCAGGGTGCTGGGGCGGGGCACTCGACCACGACCCAGTCTTTGAGCTGCTCGCCGCAGGAATTGTCGTACGGCGCAACGGCGCTAAGGAAACGCGTCAGTGGAGAGAGTTTACTCAGTCGCGACCACGCCGGCTCGCAGCAAGCCTCTGTGGAGTCGCCTGCGAGCGTTCGCGTTTCGCGATCCTCGACAGACTCATCGGTTGAGGTGAATGAGGAACTCATAAGGATTCGCCGCGCATGGGGAGAGATCTCTTTCGATCGTGTGAGGACATCCTCGCCGCTTCCGTCAGGAAGATTCAGGTCTGAAAGGACCACACCTATGCGTTCGCCGAAGCGGGCAAGTGTTTCTTTTGCGGACGCAACAGAGTCGTCGGTGAGAACCTGACGACCAGCTGCCAGCAGTGCATCCGTCACGGCGATACGAAAGTGCACGTCATCGTCGACAACCAGAATAAAGGGCGCGTCGCGCAGGTTGGGTTCGACCTTGGGTGAGTGCGACAGGTTACCAAATGTTCCTTTTGAAGTGCCGGGCGGATAAACGCTTCGACGCGCAGGCGTGGTCACTGCATCCACCGTTGGGAACACGAGCCGGAAGGTTGTTCCTTTTTCAGGAGAACTTTCCACCTCGACGGTGCCCCCGGCGGTGAGCGTTGCCTTGTGCACGAACGCCAGGCCCAGGCCGCGTCCGGTTGTTCCCTTCGTAGAGAAAAACGGCTCGAAGATGCGCGCCCGGACACGCTCATCCATTCCCGAGCCTGTGTCACTGACCTCAATGGCGATTCCTGGCGCTCCTTCCAGTCGGGTGTTGTGCGTCTTGATCGTC
>Ga0163152_10006704_pt1 | contig 12896 bp, 2 predicted proteins | sample OliLakLV19MP8IB2_FD_148635 | JGI IMG/M metagenome (GOLD analysis project Ga0163152, IMG submission 148635) | Freshwater microbial mat bacterial communities from Lake Vanda, McMurdo Dry Valleys, Antarctica - Oligotrophic Lake LV.19.MP8.IB-2 | ecosystem: Environmental > Aquatic > Freshwater > Lake... | reverse complement strand
ATCCGGAAACCGATTCCTATTTGCCGGCCCAGTACTCTGTGGTCGACCGTTCAGGAAAACTGCGGTGCAAGCAGGCGCTTCAGCGGGAGTTTTACTTGCCGGAATCATCGGCTCCGCTTCTAGGCGTCATTGCCCGGTTGACGTCGCAGAAAGGGTTAGATCTTGTTGCAGCCATTATTCCACAACTCATGGCGATGGATCTCCAGCTCGTGATGTTGGGAACCGGGGAGCCTGAGCTTGAAGCGAAGTTTCAGGCGCTTCAGGCACGCTTTCCCCTTCGTATGGGACTTCGTATCGGGTTTGATGAAGGACTTGCCCATCGAATCGAAGGTGGAACCGATATATTTTTGATGCCGTCTCGGTATGAGCCCTGTGGTCTGAGCCAGCTCTACAGCCTCCGCTACGGAACAGTTCCCATCGTGAGAAAAACTGGAGGGTTGGCAGATTCGGTTTTTCCGGTGACCGTACAGGCTGGGCGAGCGAATGGGTTTCATGTTGAAGAGGATACGGCAGAGGCTCTTCTCTCTGTCGTGCGCCAAGCTATAGCGGTGTATCAGGATCGATCAATGTGGGATCAACTGATCGAGGCAGGGATGACGACTGATGTGTCCTGGGCTCGGTCAGGAAACGCATACGATCGGTTGTTTCTCTCGTTAGTGAGAGGAGAGCAGCCGAACGGATCGTCCTAGACCACTGAACAGAGCCATAGAGAAAAATTTCGACAGGCACGGGACAGAGTGCGTTCGTCTGATTTTTCAGGACACCTGAGTAGATTCATCAATGAGAACTTTTGTGCGCCTAAGCGGGCATTGAGACGTGCGGCCAACACGCCAATACGAATCTGTTTCATCTATGGCCAAAATTGGCGGAGAGGGTGGGGATCGAACCCACGGTCCCGTTGCCAGGACAGCAGTTTTCGAGACTGCCCGATTCGGCCACTCTCGCACCTCTCCACGTGGTAGACCTGAGCGACGGCAGGAGAACGTATGGGGTCGATCTATCGTTGCTACGATCAATTGTGAGGCAGCTTACTCTGGGGAGTGTAATTTTTCAATTGATTTTCTTCGATGCTGCTCAGAATAGGCAAGACTGCGTGGAAACGCACATGATTAGCTATGGGTTTCGGAGGTTGATATCAAGGGTTTTTAAGATCGCGCTGTCTTGTCTCACTTGTTTGCAGTCTCGAAGCGTCCGACGATGTTGATGTCATCCGAACAAAGGGGAGTGCGTGTATCAAATCTATCTGTGAGTATTCGATGGGAGTGAGACCTGTTATCCAGGTCGGTGGACATATGTGGCCGCAATACAATCTGGTTCACAGCCACTTGGCGTCACGGTTTGGACTATTCTCATTACATGCTCCGGAATCAGAGCCCTAGTCGTTCTGCCACAAAGACCTGATCGATGTGACGAGCATTGTTGGGACCGCTAGGCCCCCACCTACAGGATTCCACTGTCTTTCCGTTATTCCCTTCTTCGTAGTTTCATGGAGCCGATTCATAAGCCATTGAGAGTATGCACCTTCTCGACCATGACCCTGGTGAGTTTCTCCTAGCCATAACAGGTGGCATCTGCCTTGCTCATGGAGAGACGGAGGCCGCACCTATCGAAATCACAGGGAAGTTTTCGAGAGTCAGTACATTGATTATGTGGCGGCGATGGTTGCCACCACAGGCATCAGAAATGAATGCCTTTCGGCAGACGTGGGATGCCCTCGATCAAGATGTGCCCATTCCGTCCTGTGCACAGACCTTACATATAGTAGATCGGGGATTCAGCAGAATCGTTCATGACTTGAACGCCATTGGACGTTAGCTGCAGCAGGCAGGGGGCGCCGCTATTCCTGAAATGTCTTTAATGTGAAGTATTGCGGTATTCCTCCGTCTGTTGCGGGAGGTTGAATGCAGACGGTTATCATCGCCAGAAGACATGATTTTCTTCCGAATTTTTAGAAGATGTATTACTCTGTTCATATCCGTGGGTCATGAGGCGAGAATCAGTTTTTCCATGCTGCAGAAGGCCTAGTCTTGTCCATTTTTATTTGAGATAATACCCTTAACCCTTTAGGGGGGTACTTTCTGTTCGTCGTGGAGAAATTGTCTATTGGATTTCCGCTCAGCCCCTAACGGATAAACCAAAGCGTTGATGTTAAAGCCATTACCCGCATCCATTCACAGCCTTACGGACCTCTTCGAGTATTCTTGCCGTCAAAATCCGCAGGGGCTAGCCTATGCCTTCGTTCGTGACACCCTCGAACTAGAGAGTCAACTCACCTATGGCGAACTTGAACACCGGGTACGTTCACTTGCCGGCCATCTAGTACGAAGGGCCGGACCTGGCACGAGAGTCCTTCTCCTCTACCCACCTGGGCTTGATGTCTTTTGCGCATTCTGGGCCTGTATCTGTGCCGGCCTGGTGCCGGTTCCTGCGCCTGCTCCGGATCCTGTCAGGCGAAAGCATGGCTTGCCGAGGCTTCGCGCTATTATTGAGGATGCGCAGGTATCGCTGGTGCTCACAACCGCTGATATCAAGACCGGTTCTTCAGAGCTTTCGATCGCCAAGGATGGGAGCCAGATAGAATGGATGGCCACCGATCAATCTTTCGATCAATGCGATGCGGTTGAGTTGCCACGTCTCAATGAAACGGCCCTAGCCTATTTGCAATATACCTCAGGGTCGACGGCCTCTCCTCGTGGCGTCATGGTCACCCATGGGAATGTACTGGCGCATTGCAAGGCCTTGAGTCTGGCTGGAGGAATATCGGACCGCAGCCGGTCGCTCTGTTGGCTGCCGTATTTCCATGACTATGGATTGCTGCATGGAATCATCGCCCCATTCTATTCCGGTATCCCTGCCTATCTGATGTCGCCGGTCACCTTTCTCAGGCGCCCGCTGCGTTGGCTAGAGGCGGTGTCTCGATTCGCCATTACGCACAGCGGTGGCCCGAATTTTTCCTACGAGTCTTGTCTCCGAGCCGCTCGGCAACAGCGCGAGTGGCAGGCTGACTTAAGTACATGGATGGTCGCAAGTTGCGGTGCGGAGCCCATCCATCCGGATACGGTTGAGCAGTTTATCCAAACCTTTGGACCACGGGGTTTCCGGCGGACGTCGTTTGCGCCGGCATATGGATTGGCAGAAGCGACGCTGCTGGTCACGATGAAACGGACTGAGGCGGAGCCGGCGTTCTTGACGGTAGAGGCAGAGGCATTGGCTGACTCGATTGTCAAAGAGTCTTCCGCATCGAAAAGTGGAACCCGGACATTGGTTGGGTGCGGGGAGCCTCTCGAAGACACGCGGATTCGCATTGTGAATCCTACGATCCGGAGCCTCTGTCAGGCCGGTGCAGTGGGAGAAGTCTGGCTGGCTGGAGCTGGGATTGCCGTTGGCTATTGGGGGAAGCTGGAGGACAGTGACCGTACGTTCAGAGCCACCCTCGCTGACTCAGGAGAGGGGCCCTACTTACGGACTGGAGATCTCGGATTCATTCATGAAGGACAGTTGTTTCTGACAGGCCGGCTCAAGGATCTGATCATCGTACGGGGGCGGAACTATTATCCCCATGATTTGGAGTGGACGGCCGAAGAGACGCATCCGGGATTGCGGCGAGGATGTGGGGCGGCCTTCTCGATTGCGAGTGAGACTGGAGAGCGCGTGGTGCTGGTCTATGAGATTGAAAAGAAATTGCCCGAATCGGATTTGACTGAGGTGATGAGCTCTATCCGTCGCGCGCTGGCTGATGAGTATGAATTGGAAGTCCACAATGTGGTGCTGATTAAGTCCGGGACTATTCCGAGAACCTCCAGCGGAAAAATTCAGCGGCATGCTTGCAAAGCGGACTTTGAGTCCGGGCGCCTCGCCGTGGTTGGCGCGAGTTCGCTGGGCATGACTGAGGGAGAGGAACACATCGAGTCGCTGATCGAGGTTCCATACACCGCAGTCGAGAAGGGGCTCGCTGATATCTGGCAGGAGGTGCTGGGAGGGCCTCATCCACGGCGCCATGCGAACTTCTTCGCGTTCGGCGGTAATTCGCTGCTTGCCGCACAAGTTGTGGCGCGAGTTCTCGATGTATTCCACGTCGAAGTTCCTCTCAGTGTGCTGTTCGAAAGTCCGACCTTTTCTGCGCTGGCGACTCGTGTCGATGAGCTCCGCGCCAGCCAGGACAAGGCGGAGACTGCTATGGAGGGTCGTGGATTTTCAGGTGGCAGCGACGGTAGCGGGATGCAGACTCCTCTCGTGGCACTGTCCTCAGTAGCAAGACAAGGTCGGATGCCGCTCAGTTTCTCGCAGCAGCGACTCTGGTTCCTCGAGCAGGTTCATCCTGGTAGCTCGATGAATCATATCTCCATGAGTGTGCAAATACGGGGTCTTGTTAATTCCGAGGTGTTGGAGCGGTCGGTGAAGGAAATGATTTGCCGACACGAGATTCTTCGAACCCGCTTCGGGTCGGAGAGGGGCGAGGGGTTTGCGGAAGTATCTCCTGAGATGGTGTTCACGATGGGAACACATCATCTCCAGGCGCTGAACCAAGCAGAGCAAGAAGTCGAGGTCCGGCAGTTGCTCCGGGCAGACGCCAGCCACCCGTTTGATCTCGGGCAAGGGCCGTTGTTCAGGGTTGCGCTGTTGACACTTGACCAGGGTCAGCATGTTCTGGGGCTGACTTTCCATCGCCTTGTCGCCGACGGCTGGTCTCTGCGTGTGTTCTGCAAGGAGTTGGCGCTGCTGTACGAAGCCGGCGGTGCTGCTCAAGACGCTCGACTATCCACGCTGACCGTTCAGTATGCTGACTATGCGAATTGGCAACGAACCAGGCTTCATCAAGGCCTCCGTGAGCTCCATCGGGCGTACTGGATCGGACAGTTGAGCGGCGCCCGTCCGCCCGTCGAGTTACCGGTCGACCGTCCGCGTCCGCGCCCACGGACGTTTGAGGGAGGCGTGCAGTCACAGCCTCTCTCTCCGGGGCTTGTGAATGCTTTGGAAATCTTCTGCCGACAGCAGGGTGTGACGACGTTCATGGTGTTGTACGCCGTCTTCGTGACATGGCTGCATCGTTACACCCAAGAGCCTGATGTTGTCGTTGGATCGGTGGTGGCCGGTCGGCGTCGTGTCGAGCTCGAGGATGTCATTGGGTATTGTGTGAATACGGTGGCGTTGCGGTCCATACTTTCGGATGGACTCACCGGGCAAGATTTATTGAAACAGGTACGTCGAGTGGTGACCGAGGCCTACGATCATCAGGAACTCCCGTTTGAAGAAGTGATTGAGGCGCTGTCCTTACGACGTGAGGGGACGCTTTCCCCGCTCTTTAACGTGATGATTGTGGGTGAAGACGATCCATTGTCCGCTTTCACCATTCGAGACCTTGAGGCAACCCATCTTCCCTGGGAGCCGACGGCATCGGAGTTCGATCTTGTGTTGATGGTTGTAAACAAGGTTCATGGTGTGGAATTGGTGTTGCTCTACGATTCCACAATGTTTGATCAATCCACCGTCAGCCGCATGTTGGGGCAGATCGAGACGCTCCTGGGGAATTTCGTCAAGAGCCCTGAGGCCCGTCTTGGCAAGCTTTCGTTACTCACGTCGGAAGAGCGTCGGCACATTTTGGCGGAATGGAACCGCACCAACGATCCAGTTCCATTTTCCTCCGGCATCCCTGCGCTCATTGAGGCGCAGGTAGAGCGGACTCCGGAGGCCATCGCGGTGACCTGTGGGGAAGAGTCTGTCAGCTACCGGGAATTGAATCAACGTGCGAATCGAGTCGCCCGGGCCTTGCAGACGTTAGGGGTATGTGCCGACGTGCCGGTAGGGCTTTGTGTCGAGCGCTCGGTGGACGGTCTTGTGGGCCTCCTGGGTATTCTCAAGGCGGGAGGGGGCTATGTTCCCTTGGATCCGTCCTTCCCCGATCACCGTCTCCGGCTCATGCTTGATGATGCGAAGGTTGCGATAGTGCTGACACAGGGGCACCTCCATAGGCATGTGCAAGGCTACGGAGGTCGGATATGTGACGTGGAGACTCTCTGTAAATCCATAGTGAGGGGAGGGGAGGAGAATCTTGAGGTCCCCGTTCTCCCTGATCAACTGGCGTATATCATGTACACCTCAGGGTCGACCGGGAGACCCAAAGGTGTAGCTGTAACACACCGTAATCTCGTGACGTCTCTTCGTGCCAGGCTTCAGTATTACCCGGAACCGGTCTCTCGGTTCCTCCTCACCTTCTCTCTGGCTTTTGATGGTTCCGTGACGGGCATCTTCTGGACCTTATTGCAAGGGGGGCAATTAGTCATTCCTTCTGAGGCTGCCCATCGCGATCCAGCCGAACTTGCTGCGCTGATTGAACGGCACCATATCTCGCATGTGGTGTGGGTGCCCTCGTTATACCATGCTGTGCTCGGTGAGGCGTTGGATAGGCAGTTGGAATCACTTCGTATCGTCATTACCGCCGGAGAGAGCCTTCCGCTTGAACTCGTGCGACGGCATTACCAGTTCGTGCCTTCCGCCACGCTGTACAACGAATACGGACCGACAGAAGCCACGGTTTGGTGTAGCGTGTATCACACGACACGCCAAGAAACAGGAGCGCGAGTGCCGATCGGGAAACCGATCGATTGTATGCAGCTGTATGTGCTGGATGCAGGCTTGGAGCCGGCGCCCATCGGCGTACCGGGGGAGCTGTATGTGGCGGGGGATTGCCTGGCTCGCGGGTATGTGAACCAACCGCAGCTGACCCAGGAACGGTTTCTTATGCACCCGCACGTGGCTGGCGCCAGACTGTATCGGACCGGCGACTTGGCTCGGTACCGCGAGGATGGCAATGTTGAGTTTCTTGGACGGGTGGATCAGCAAGTCAAGCTGCGTGGGTTCCGGATCGAATTGGGTGAAGTCGAATATGTGCTGAGTAACTTTCCTGGCGTGTATCAAGCTGCCGTTCTACTTCGACAGGATAAGCCTGACCAGCATCGGTTGGTAGGGTATATCACCGGCCAACCAACGTTGAACACGATGCTCGACGAGGTTCGAAGTTATCTCACTACCCGATTGCCGCACTATATGGTGCCCTCCGTCATTCTGTGGGTGGACACGATGCCGCTGAGTGCGACGGGAAAAGTCAATCGACGTGCGCTTCCTGTTCCGGAAGAGACAGCGGGCCAGGCGGCGGCCAGGGTTGCGCCAAGAAACCAGATCGAAGAATCGCTGATTGAGCTATGGAAGGCAGTGCTTGCCGTGCCAGAGGCCGGCATCCATGACAATTTCTTTGAGCGAGGAGGCCACTCTCTTTTGGCGACACAGCTCGTCTCGCGAATGCGTGAGGTCTTTGAGGTTGATGTCTCACTGCGGGCGGTGTTTGAACGACCGACGATCGCGGCGTTGGCTGAAGAAGTGACGCGTGTGCGGCGCGAGGAGCAGAAGGCGTCAGCGATTCCACCGATCGTTCGGATATCCCGAGATCAACCCCTGCCGCTCTCTTATTCTCAGCAACGTATGTGGCTCATGTATCGATTGGCTCCTGAGGGTACGGCGTATAACATGCCGTTTGCTTCGCGACAGATGGGTCCTCTGAATAAAAAGGCCCTCCGGAGTACGATCGATGCCATTTGTCATCGTCATGAGTCTTTCAGGACGACCTTCGCTATGACCGGTGAAGGGCCGGTCCAAATCGTCAGCCCATTTCGACCGCCTCATTGGGTTGAAGTTGATCTGTCTTTACGGCTGCCGAGCGAACAGCGGCAGCAGGAGGCGGCTCGGCTTGTGGAGGAGGAAGCGAACCAGCCGTTCGATCTTGAGAAGGGCCCCTTGGCGCGGTTTTTATTGATTGAGATCGGGCCCGAGGACCATGTACTGGTGCTCACGATGCATCATATTATCGGAGACCAGTGGTCGTTCGGGGTCATCGGGAGTGAGTTTGCATTGTTCTATAATGCGTTTAGCCGAGGGGAGATTCCCTCCGCCAAGCCGATCCCACTTCAGTATGCCGACTATGCAGTATGGCAGCGGCGTTGTCTCACCAATGAGTCACTCAGCCCACAGTCGGATTATTGGCAGAAGAAGCTAGCAGGACTGTCCAAACTCTCATTGCCGACCAATTTTCCACGGCCTATGGTGCAAACATTTAACGGCGCACATTGTCTGCTGGAGTTGCCCGCCTCGTTGATCGAGCGACTGAAGCAGTTCAGCGCAGAGCACAACGCGACGGTGTTCATGACGCTGTTGGCCTGTTTTCAGATTCTGTTGAGCCGCTATTCAGGCCAAAGCGATATCGCCGTGGGTTCCCCTATTGCCAACCGGACGCAATCTGCGGTCGAATCGATTATCGGTTCGTTCGTCAACACCTTGGTGTTACGCACCGATCTTTCTGGCGATCCGACGTTCATCGAGACGCTGGCGCGGGTCCGTGACATGGCGTTAGAGGCCTATGCCAATCAGGATTTCCCGTTCGATAAGCTGGTGGAGACGATGCATTCGACTCGTGACCGTAGTTCTGCCCCACTGGTGCAGGTCCTCTTCAATCTACCAAATGCGCCTATCGGGGAGATCAACGTCCATGGTTTGAGTTGGGTGCCGTTCGAGGTGGATTCGAGATCCGCACAGTTTGACCTCAGTCTGACGGTCGAAACAGAAATTGCCCGCAAAGCCTATTTGGCATTCAACACCGATCTCTTCGAGCGCCAGACCGCTGAACGGATGTTGGGACAGTACAAAGTCTTGCTCCAGAGCGCGTTGGCCAATCCCTCCGCTAAACTTTCTGCTCTCTCCATCCTTACTGTTGCCGAGCGTACCCAGATCTTGCTGGACTGGAATCGAACGCACAACGGTTATCCACAATCCGAGTGTTTTTCTGAGATGTTTGAAGCACAAGTCGAAAGGACTCCGGACGCCCTCGCGTTGTCGATGGGGCAGGCGACCGTGCGCTACGGCGAGCTCAATGCCCGAGCGAACCGGTTGGCACGCTATCTTCGGACACTGAACGTCAGGCCTGGCGTGGTGGTGGGCATTTGTCTCGAACGGTCAATGGAGATGGTCATCGCGTTGCTGGCCGTGCTGAAAGCCGGAGGGACGTATGTTCCTCTCGATCCTGAATATCCTCGAGATCGCCTTCGATTCATGGCGGAGGATGCCGCCGCCGCGATCGTGCTCACGTCCGAAGGTCTTTCCGATCGGTTTGAGGCTCGATCCTGCCGCATGTTGTGTTTTGATCGGGAGCAGGAGCGGATTGCACAAGAGGCTGATCATAACCTTCCGCCGACCGCGACCTCGCAAGACTTGGCGTATATCCTCTACACCTCGGGATCGACCGGGCAGCCCAAGGGGGTAGAGATCCCCCAACGGGCGCTGGTGAATTTCTTGTGCTCGATGCGGCAGAAACCGGGATGTTCGGCACAGGATGTGATGGTGTCCGTCACGACGCTGTCTTTCGATATTGCCGGGCTGGAGTTGTATGTGCCGCTGTTAGTGGGGGCTCGTGTCGAGATCGTTAGTCGAGCTGTTGCGATGGACGGACGGCAACTACGGGCTGTCTGTGAGGCCGTTCAGCCGACGATCATGCAAGCGACTCCTGCAACATGGCGAATGCTCATTGAGGCTGGATGGCTGGGCAGCGACAGGCTGACGATACTCTGCGGAGGGGAGGCTCTCCCGCAGGATCTTGTGGGGGCATTACTGGATCGCAGCGTCGCCTTGTGGAATATGTACGGTCCGACTGAAACCACGATTTGGTCCACAATCGAGAAGATCCAACGAGCAGATCAGGAGATATCCATTGGGCGCCCGATCGCCAATACTGACATCTACATCCTGGATCAGTTCCTGCAGCCGGTACCAGTTGGAGTCTCAGGGGAACTCTATATCGGAGGCCACGGTGTCGCGCGAGGATATCGTGGACGGGTTGAGTTAACGAAGGAACGGTTCATTCCGCATCCATTCTCGACAGAGCCTGGCGCGAGATTGTATCGAACGGGAGATGTGGCGCGCTATCGTCCCGATGGACGCATTGTGCATCTCGGTCGGGTGGATCATCAAGTCAAGATCAGAGGGTTCAGAGTCGAACTGGGCGAGATTGAAGCGGTGCTGAGTCGCCATCCCGCAGCCCGTCAGGTCGTGGTGACCACGCGGGAGGATCAGCAAGGCTTCAAACAGTTGGCGGCGTATTTGGTGTGTAAGGATGGGCCGGTGCCAAGTCCGACAGAGCTTCGTGCATGTGTGCGGGCAGAACTTCCTGACTATATGACTCCTTCATTCTTTGTGTTTCTGGAGTCGATGCCCTTGACGGCCAATAACAAGGTCGATCTGCGGGCCTTGCCGGCTCCGGCGCCTTCTCCCACAGATGGGCCGGCTCACATTGGGCCGCGCGATCGGGCGGAAGTCCAACTGACGGCCTTGTGGCAGCAGGTACTCGAAGTCCCAAAGATCGGAATCCATGACACCTTCTTCGATCTCGGTGGTCATTCCCTCAAGGCGGCCCAACTCTTCTTTCTGCTCGAACAAGTGTATGGAAGGCGCCTTCCGCTTGCGACGCTGTTTCAAGCGCCGACTATCGCAGAGCTCGCGTCGGTTCTTTCACGCGAGCAATGGACGCCGCCATGGCAATCGCTGGTGGCGATTCAGCCGAGCGGGAACGCGGTACCGTTGTTTATGGTGTCGGGAATCGGGGGCAATGTGTTGATCTTCGCTCAGTTGGCGAAGCTGTTAGGATTGGATCAGCCGTTCTATGGATTGCAGGCACGAGGATTGGACGGGAAAGAGACACCGTTTACCTCAGTACCGGACATGGCCACACATTATATCGCTGAGATCCGAACCGTGCGCCCGCATGGGCCGTATATCGTCCTTGGTATCTGTACCGGTGGGCTGATCGCCTATGAAATGGCTCAGCAATTACTTGCGCAGGGGGAACCTGTTACGTTGGTGATGATGGATACCTGGCATCCGACCTCGTATCGCCCACATTCGTATGAGTGGTCGATGAGGTTTTGGCTGGTTCTCTTTATCATATGGAGGACAATGGGAAATGTTCACACACTCCTTCGTATGCCTATCAAAGACTGGTGGCCATTCATTCGGCGAAAAAGTGAGAGACTCATGTCATTTTTACGAAGCAGAGCCGGTGAAGATGAACTATTTGTTGAGTTTCAGGTCGAACGAGTGACGCAGTCGACGCGCCAGGCGGTGGCGTGCTATGTCATGCGCAAATACTCCGGCCGCATTCTGAATATCGTAGCGTCGAAGCGGCAGGTGGCTGAGACAGTGACTGATACCAGGCACGTTTGGGAAGAGCTTGGTGGCGAGGGGAGTCAGACTGTGCCGGTGGCGGCCAGAGACTCAGGGCTCCTGCTTGCTTCACCCCATGTCGGCGAAGTGTCCAGGCATCTTCAAGCCTTCCTTACCGGTGAAAGCCAAAACAAGAGCGCCCGTGGCCGCCCCCCTCGTGATATGAGTGCGTAATTCCCATTCCCCTCTTCCGTGAATGTGAGGCCGATTGGCGATGCCATTTGGACGATTTCTTTACTTTATTGTGCAGCGTTCGCGATCGATGGCCTGGCTCATGGTCTGTGTCGGTGTGTTGTCAGGTGTCTTGAGCGCCGGGGTTTTGGCGCTCATCAATTATGTGCTTCATCATCCCTCCGACCATTCCTCTCAGGTGGTGCTGGGGTTCGTGGTTCTTGTTGCCGGGAAGATTCTGTCAAGCCTGGGGTCTCAGCTCCTGCTGGTTCGATTCTCACAAGACACAATTTTGGATCTCTCGTTGTCGCTTTGTCAGAAGATCGTACGAGCTCCGTTGCGTCGATCCGAGCAGCGAGGGGCTGCGAATACGCTCGTCATTCTGACGGACGACGTGAGTTGGGTCACCTGGGCCATCCAATGTTTTCCTCAATTGATTATGAATGTGGCCATGGTGCTGGGTTGCGGAGTGTATCTCGCCTGGCTGTCGTGGGGGGTATTTCTGGGAGTGGTTGGAGTCACCGTCATTGGAGCCCTGGGGTATCGGTGGCTGCACACCAGCGCCCGCAGCGTGATTTCAGAATCCCGGGAGGCGCGGTCCGAGTTGTTTCAACATTTTCGTTCCCTCACAGAGGGGTTGAAAGAGCTGTTGATGCATCAGGCGCGTCGGCAGGAATTTGTGAATCAGGAGGTGCGAGGGGCGGCGGAGTTGTATCGGAACGCGAATATAGAAGCGACGCGGAGACAAGCGTTGTCGGAAGTCTGGACTCAGCTGTCGTTTTACGCTCTCATCGGACTCATCGTCTTTCTGTTTCCATCTGTTGTGGCGGTGTCCCCTGAGGCGCTTACCGGATATATCGTGGCTGTTCTCTACATGATGGGTCCTATCTGGAGCGTGATCGGTTCGATGCCGACGATTGAGCGAGGTCAAGTGGCATTGGAGAATATCGAACGATTAGGAGTCTCTCTGGACGCCGGCCCCACGGACGCCCAGACAATAGAGGTGGCACGCGTTGAGGCCGGGGGCTTGCCTCTTGTGCAGTGGAATGATGTCGCATTTTCCTATGGCGAGGAGAAGGGGGTTGAGATGCCATTTTCTCTTGGTCCAATCAGCCTCGATCTGCATCCTGGCGAACTGGTATTCGTCATTGGAGGGAATGGGAGTGGGAAGACCACATTCGTGAAAGTCCTGTCGGGACTCTATCGGCCCTCGCAGGGGCATGTGACGCTGGCCGGTACGATGATTGCCGATGACAATCGTGAGTGGTATCGTGAACATTTCTCGGTGGTATTTTCGGACTTTCACCTCTTCAATAAACTTCTGGGCCAGTCGGATGCTGACACGGAACGCCTTGCGTCCGAATACTTGCGATTGCTCCACATGGATCAGAAAGTCACGGTGCGTGAACGTGCGTTCTCGACCCTCGACCTCTCGCAGGGCCAACGAAAACGGCTGGCGCTTGTCA
>Ga0163152_10006702_pt1 | contig 12899 bp, 11 predicted proteins | sample OliLakLV19MP8IB2_FD_148635 | JGI IMG/M metagenome (GOLD analysis project Ga0163152, IMG submission 148635) | Freshwater microbial mat bacterial communities from Lake Vanda, McMurdo Dry Valleys, Antarctica - Oligotrophic Lake LV.19.MP8.IB-2 | ecosystem: Environmental > Aquatic > Freshwater >... | reverse complement strand
GAAACAACCTGGGGCGACATCACCGTGATGGGCGGCTTCATTGCGTCCACGCTCAAGGGCGTCGCCAGCACGCTCGGCCGCGGCGGCAGCGACTTTACCGCCAGCATTGTTGGCGCGGGCGTCGATGCCAAAGAAATCCAGATCTGGACCGATGTCGACGGTATGCTCACCTGCGACCCCACTGTCCTTCCGGGCGGCCGGAGAGTCAAAAGCCTCAGCTTCGCCGAGGCCGCTGAGCTCGCCTACTTCGGCGCGAAAGTTCTGCACCCATCCACCGTCGCCCCCGCCATCGAAAAGAACATTCCCGTGTTGATTCTGAACTCGAGAAGGCCCCAGGTATCCGGTACCCGCATCACCGCCGATGGTCCCGCCACTAAGGACGTGGCGAAATCCATCGCCTGCAAGAAGAGCATCACGCTGGTCAACATCCAGTCAACACGCATGCTCATGGCGCACGGCTTCCTGCGCCGCATCTTCGAAATCTTTGACCGCCACGAGACCCCGGTCGACATGATCGCCACCAGCGAAGTCAGCGTTTCGCTCACCATCGACAATGCCGCCCACCTCGAATCGATCGCTGCCGAACTGCGCGAATTCGCCGGAGTGGACATCGAGCAGGACAAGGCCGTAGTCTGCATCGTCGGTGACAACCTCCGCTGGCAACCCGGCGTCGCCCACCGCGTTTTCCGTGCCCTCGACCCTATCAATGTGCGTATGATCAGCCAGGGCGCAAGCCTTCGCAATCTGGGCCTCGTGGTCGCTCAGGCAGACCTCAAGCAGGCCGTCGAGCTGCTCCACAAGGAATTCTTCACCAACGTAGACCCGGAGGTCTTTGAATGAAAATCGCGATGGTCGGCTACGGCAAGATGGGCAAGATGATCGAGAGCCTCTCCTCGGATTACGGCGGAGAGGTCGTCCTGCGCCTGGACGAATTCAACAATGTCGATCAGGCGATGATGACGCGAGAAGCCTTCGCCGGCATCGACGTAGCGATCGAATTCACGACACCACACACTGCCGTCGCCAATATCCTCAAGCTCGCTGACCTCGGAATCCCCACCGTGGTCGGGACAACCGGCTGGCTCGAAGAATTGCCCAAAGTAAAGGCTTACGTAGAAGCCAGGAATGGAACCCTCGTCTGGAGCCCCAACTTCTCCATTGGCGTCAACCTTTTTTTTGCCGCTGTCAAACAGCTCTCCGCGCGCATGCAGGACTTCCCCGAATACGGCGCCTGGGCTTGGGAGATCCATCACTCGGCCAAGAAGGACGCCCCCAGCGGCACCCTCAAGATGGTGGTCGAGCAGATGCGTCGTGGCGGCTTCACCCACGATGTCAGCGAAAGCTCAAATCGCGCCGGCGCCGTCCCCGGAACACACGAAATCGGTTTTGATTCCCCTGCCGACACCATCACGTTGCGCCACACCGCCCGCAGCCGCGAAGGTTTTGCCCGTGGCGCGCTAAAGGCCGCACAATGGATTAAAGGCAAATCAGGCGTTTACGAATTCGGCGACATACTCTTTGGATAAGGAAATGACGATGTTTCAAGGCTGCGGCACGGCGCTAATTACGCCCTTTCAGAAGAACGGATCCCTCGACGAGATCACGCTCAAAAAACTCGTGCGCCGCCAGATCGAGGCAGGTATTCACTTCCTCGTCCCCTGCGGAACCACCGGCGAAAGCCCCACCATCTCGCTCGAGGAACATTTGCGAGTTGTAGAGATCACCGTCAAAGAGGCGAAAGGCGAAGTGCCTGTGCTCGCCGGAGCTGGCGGCTATTGGACAGAAGATGTGATTGACCTCGTGAAGCGCGTTGAAGCGCTCGGAGTCGATGGCGTCCTCAGCGTCACGCCCTACTACAACCGCCCTACGCAAGAGGGCCTCTACCAGCATTACAAGGCCATCGCAAAGTCGACCAAGCTGCCCATCATTGTGTACAGCGTGCAGGGTCGCACCGGCGTTAATGTTGAGCCCGCCACCCTCAATCGCCTCGCCCAGATCAAGAACATCATCGGCGTTAAAGAAGCCTCAGGCAACATGGCCCAGATCGCCCGCGTCATCCACGAGGTGCCAGAAGACTTCCTCGTCCTCAGCGGCGATGACAGCGTCACCATCGCACTAATGGCTCTCGGCGGCAAAGGGATCATCTCCGTAGCCGGCAACCAGATTCCGGGTGAGATGGCAAACCTCGCCGAGGCCTGCCTAAACCAGGATTTCGGCACCGCGCGCGCCATCCAGCGTCAGTTCCTCCCGCTCATGGAAATGAATTTCATCGAATCGAACCCAATTCCAGTAAAGGCCTCCATGGCAGCGATGGGTCTCTGCAAGCCCGTCTGGCGCTTGCCCCTCGTGCCGCCTTCAGCCGCGACAGTCGAGAAGATTCAAGCCATCCACAAGCAGGTGGGCCTCTAATGCAAGCTGCAGTTGAAGCCGCTTTCCAGATTCCCGCCGCAAACCTGGGTGACAGCGAGCAGCGCCTGTTCCAGCAATTCAAGGCCGCCCTCAACGCTGGCCAGTTCCGCGCCGCCGAACCCGATCCCACCGCGCCCACCGGATGGCGCGTCAACTCCTGGGTCAAGAAGGGAATCCTCCTCGGCTTCCGTCTCGGCCAGATAGTCAACATGAGCATCGACGCCCAGCGTCAGCCCTTCTTCGATAAGGCCACCTACCCGGTCAAAGCCTTCGACGATAAGAGCGGAGTCCGCATCGTACCCGGCGGCTCCAGCATCCGCGACGGCTGCTACGTTGGTCGCGGAGTGACTTGTATGCCCCCGATGTACATCAACGCCGGCGCCTATGTAGGCGACGGAACCATGGTCGATAGCCATGCGCTGGTCGGCAGTTGTGCCCAAATCGGAAAGAACTGTCATCTTTCGGCCGCCGCACAAATTGGCGGTGTGTTGGAACCTGTTGGCGCGATGCCCGTCATTATTGAAGATGATGTGATGGTCGGTGGCAACTGCGGTGTCTACGAAGGCACCATCGTCAAGCGCCGTGCCGTTCTTGGCAGTGGTGTGATCCTCAACCGGTCCACTCCTGTTTACGACTTGGTGAATGAAAAGGTCTTGACGGCCACCGACGAAATGCCTCTGATCATTCCAGAAGAAGCCGTCGTGGTCTCTGGATCGCGTCAGATTTCAAAAGGCATTGGCCGTGAGTGGGGCATCTCACTTTACACGCCGGTGATCGTGAAGTATCGGGACCAAAAGACCGATGGAAAATTGCAGCTTGAAGATTTGTTGAGGTAAGGAATGCGTTTCTCGTTGTTCACAGCATCGCTAGTCGGCGTGAGTCTCTGGGCCCAAAGTCCACAGCAGAATTCCGCCCGCTTCGGCGCGCAGATTCCCGTCCAGACCGAATTCATCGCCAAGCCCGTTCAACTCACAACCGACGGTGCCAGCCGCAAACCCCATTGGGCCAGTGACAATCGCAACCTGCTCATCATCTCCGCCGAATCCGGTAAGTGTCCTCAGGCTTATTGGGTCGATTTCGCGACCAAAGAACGCAAACTTGCCAGCTCCGGCAAGGGCAGCGTTCGCTCGGTAGCTCCTCTGGTCAAAACTAAATCCTGGATCTACGATTCCACCCAGGACGGTGGCGAAGCCTGTGCCCCCACGATGCTTGGTAGTGTTCCTGCCGAATTCAACATCTTCCTCAACACCGACAAAGGCAAGATGCAGCGGCTATCCAGTTCCACCGGCTACGATGCCGAACTCGACGTCTCAACCAGCGAAAAACTGATCATCTACACCAGTCAGGCAAGCGGCGATCTTGAGATTTGGAGCATGGAATGGGATGGCATGAACAAGCGCCAACTCACCAAGAGCCCCGGTTACGATGGCGACCCCAATGTTTCGAGCGATGGCCGCCGTATCGTGTTCCGCAGCACGCGCGCGCGCACTCTCGATTCGCAAAAAGTCGTCAAGGATGAGCTCGCCTTTGGCAGGGCGCAAATGTCTCCTAGCGAAATCTATGTCATGAACTTGAAGGGTCTCGACGAAAAGCAGATCACCAGCTTCGGTTGCAGCGTGCTCCACCCGGCGTGGACCCCGGACAACCGCCGCGTCGTCTTCTCTTCCAACATGCCCGGCTGCCAGGGCGACAAGTACGAGATGTTCATGGTGAACCTCGATGGCACGGGCCTGGTGCAACTCACAACCGGAAGCAAGTTCGTCGGCGAAGCCAGCTTCTCACCCGATGGACACTACATCGCCTTCACTCGCGACGGCAACGTATTTACCGCTGACTGGGCGGCGCCCGCTCCACCACCAGAGACCATCTCCCCTCTTTCTAAGCCTTAACCCTCAAACTGGCCAAGCGTCGTTCGAGAAATCTGCGTTCGCTACAATTACTCACCAACTCCAAAGCCCGGCCCAAGCTTGCCTCCGCAGCCTTGGAATCACCTGCCCGCCGCAACAATTCAGCCCGCGACGAATGGTAGAGATGGTATTCATCCAGGTCCCCCGCCTCGCCGATCTCATCCAGGATCCGCAGCGCTGATTCCGGCCCTTCCACCATGGCCACGGCAACCGCCCGATTCAATGCAACTACAGCCGTAGGCTGTAGCGACTCAAGCAACCCATACAATTCAAGAATCCGTTTCCAATTAGTATCCTCTGGCTTGCTTGCGCGACAGTGCTCGTAAGCAATCGCAGCTTGCAAACCAAAAGTTCCAACTCCGCCCAACAGCGGCCTGGCCTCCTCAATCTGCTCATGCCGCCAGAGAGTTCGGTCCTGATTCTCCATCAACACCAGATCGCCTTGCTCATCGAAACGGCCCTCCCGCCTCGCATCGTGCAATAGCATGAGCCCCAACAGCCCGCTGATCTCACCAAGATCCATCAGTTCCTTCAATAACTTTGCCAGCCGAATCGCTTCCGAGCAAAGATCCCTGCGCACCAATTCCGCACCGCGAGTTGCCGCATAGCCCTCATTGAAGATCAGATAGATCACAGTCAGAACGGACGCCAGGCGCTCGCCCATTTCAGGTAGCCCCGGCACTTCATAGGCGATCCCGGCATCGCGAATCTTGCGCTTTGCCCGAACCAACCGCTGAGCCATCGTCGCCTCGGGAACCAGAAATGCTCGGGCGATCTCTCCCGTTTCGAGTCCGCCCAGCGTCCTCAGCGTCAGGGCAATTCGCGCTTCAGGCGCCAGCGCGGGATGGAAGCAGGTAAAGATCAGTCGGAGCCGGTCGTCCGGAATTTCACCGGGATCCACCTCGACGGCCGCGACACTCGCCTCCAGTCCCGCAGCATAGGTCTCGATCTTTTCGCGAGTTCTCACCCTGCGGCGAATCAGATCAATCGCCTTGTGGTGCGCGGTCTGGATCACCCAAGCCCTTGGAAAATCAGGCACTCCCCCCTCGCGCCATTGAATGACCGCCGCCGCGAATGCCTCCTGCGCACACTCTTCGGCAATCTCAAAATCCCCGGTCAGCCGAATCAGAGTCGAAACCACTCGCCCCCACTCAGTCCGATGAAGGGCAGCAACCGCCTCATCGGCATTCGTGTGCATAATTAATGGTAAAAAAATTCTCTTGGCACTGTCGATTCTCAGAGTTTGGATTCGACTCAATCAAGAGCAACCACTATGCAATACATGCTACTCATTTATCACGAAGAATCCGCCCTGAGCGAAACCGAGTACCATGCCTGCTATGAGGAGAGCACTCGGCTCACTCACGAGCTGCATTCCCAGGGCAAGTTTGTCTCCGCATCTCCACTTCAGCCGGCTTCTACGGCTACGACTGTGAGGATACGAGACAATCGCCGCCTGATCACGGACGGTCCTTTTGCCGAAACTCGTGAGCAGTTGGGCGGCTTTTTCATGATTGAAGCGCAGAATCTGGACGAGGCGCTCGAAATCGCTGGCCTGATCCCTGCGGCAAAATTCGGAGTCGTCGAAGTCCGTCCCGTCGTTCACCTGTCCGGCCTACCCCAGCTGCCGTAAAAGGAAATTATCATGCGAACTGTTCGAGTCCTCGTTGGAACCCGCAAAGGCGCGTTCATTCTGACATCTGACCTCAAGCGCGAACAATGGAAGGTCGAAGGCCCCCACTTCGCCGGTTGGGAGATCTTCCACATCAAAGGCTCGCCTGTTGATCCAAACCGGATTTACGTCTCCCAGTCCAGCAGTTGGTCCGGACAGGTGATTCAAGTCTCGACGGATGGCGGCAAGACCTTTGAGCCAGCCGGAAATGAGTTCATCTACGAAGGTGAGACCGGCACGCACCAGTGGTACGACGGCAAGCCCCATCCTTGGGAATTCAAGCGCGTTTGGCACCTTGAGCCCTCCCTGACAGATCCCGACACGGTTTACGCGGGCGTTGAGGATGCTGCCCTGTTCAAATCAACAGACGCAGGCAGAACCTGGAAGGAACTCGCAGGCCTGCGCCAGCACGGCACTGGCTCCGCCTGGCAGCCAGGCGCCGGCGGATTGGGCCTCCACACCATGCTGCTCGATCCGAAGAACCCGGGACGCATGTATATCGCGATTTCCGCGGCGGGTGCCTTCCGCAGCGATGACGACGGCGCTTCGTGGCGTCCGATCAACAAGGGGCTCCAATCCAAATACATCCCTGACCCGAATGCGGAAGTCGGGCATTGTGTCCACCGAATCGCGCTGCACCCGTCCAATCCCGAAGTTCTCTTCATGCAAAAGCATTGGGACGTGTTGCGTTCCGACAACGGTGGTGAACTTTGGCAGCGCGTCAGCGGCAACCTTCCTACTGACTTTGGTTTCGTCATCGACGTCCACGCCCATGAGCCCGAAACGATCTATGTCGTACCCATCAAGAGCGATGCTGAACACTTCCCCCTCGACGGCCAACTCAAGGTCTATCGCAGTAAGACTGGCGGCAATGAATGGGAAGCGCTCACCAATGGTCTTCCGCAGGAGAATTGCTTTGTCAATGTCCTGAGAGAGGCTATGGACGTTGATGACTGCGAATCCTGCGGTGTCTATTTCGGCACCACAGGAGGTCAGGTCTACGCTTCAAACAATAGCGGCGACTCCTGGAACGCCATCGTCCGCGACCTTCCTGCAGTGCTTTCCGTTGAGGTCCAGACATGCTAATGGTGCGCGTCGAACTCCCTACCCACCTTCGCATCCTCGCGAAGATTCCAGGCGAAGTCCAACTCGAAATGGAGGGCGAACCGACGCAACTCAGCCTGCTCAACGCCCTCGAAGCACGCTACCCCTCACTGAAGGGTACGATCCGCGATCACGTCACAAAGCAGAGGCGGCCCTTTATGCGTTTCTTCGCCTGCGAAGAGGACCTCTCCAATAACTGGCCCGAAGACCCTCTGCCGCCAGAAGTCGTCTCCGGCAAGGAAGTCTTCTTGATCGTTGGCGCGATCGCAGGAGGACTCTAGACATGTCAAAACCCCAGCTTTGGGCAGGCCGGATCCTAACCGGCCTCCCCGCACTTTTCTTGCTGATGGATGCCGTGATGAAGTTCGTCCAGCCAAAAGAAGTCGTGGATGCTACCGTTCAACTCGGCTACGGAGCATCGGCAATTCTGCCGCTTGGAATTACGCTGCTCTTCAGCCTAATTCTGTACCTTTATCCACGGACATCCATCCTGGGCGCCATCCTTCTGACCGGATATCTGGGTGGAGCAGTTGCTACCCACGTACGCATCGACAATCCGCTATTCAGTCACGTATTGTTCCCTGTCTACATCGGCATCATGCTCTGGGCAGGCCTGTACTTCCGCAACCCTCAATTCCAGAAGCTATTCAAGCCGGCTTAGGGGCGATACTCACGTTCCTGATTCGCCTTCACCTGGGCAGGATAGAAGTACACCTCCCGCAGCTTACCTTCGGCATAGCGGTTGACTTGATCTTTGAAGTGTTTGTTGCTGGGATCGCTATGCTCGCCACCCGCTGAGACGGCAATCGCCTTCACCTGCTTGCCGAACTCCACTATGGCGACAAAGCTGTTTCCGCTGGTGCCGTACCACTTCTTTGTCCCTTTCTGTGGCCGCGCTCCGAAGCTTGCCAGGCTACCCCACGTCGCAGATGTAAACCCGACAGGGGTGCTTGGCTTTGAGTCATCAAATGGGTGATCGATATCGCCGGTCAACCGCTGGAAGCGGTTGATCTCGCCCCATGCGGTTTTCCAGGTTCCGAACTCGCGCTCGAGCTTCACCATCGCCAATGCCCAGGCTTCCAGCAGCACCTTTTCGCTCGCCTTCGTCCCCAGATAATCTTCGACTTTCAACCCATCGCGACGCGCCATTGGGGTGGCAATTCGTCGAGCCTCTTCGCCCCAAAACACGGCCAATGTTGTGGCAATAGAATCCGTGGCCCAACGCTGGTCCCAGCCACTCAACACGCCAATTGGCGCTGCCCAGCGCTCATCTGCTTCCTTGAGGGCTTTCAGCAGCGCGGGCAGAGGCTTGTCAAACCAGGGGAGATAGCTGTCGTAGGATGCCGCGAACAACCCATCAATTGTGAAATCAGACTTGCCTTCGAGCACACGCAGCGCATGAATGCCGCGCGCCGAAGCGGTGCCGCTTTCCACATAAGCCGGGTAGTCGCTCTTCTTTAGGCTGTCCTTTCCGGCAGCCCACCATGGAAAGTCATTCGCGTTGTAGAGCCAGCCCGCCTTCGGATTGAGCAAATTTGGAGTCTCATCAATGGAATGGAGCGCCCCCCATTCCGTCTTGGGGTTCGCGCCATCGACTGGCTTGGTCCAGTCAAAACTCACATCCCGCTTAGGTAGGAAGTTGCCATGAAAGTAAGCGATGTTTCCACTCGAATCGGCAAAGATCGTATTGTTCGACGAGTTGGCTTTCAGCTCCATGGTTTGCCTAAAGCTCTTGTAGTCCTTGGCCTTGGTTCGCAAATAAGACTGCTGTAGAGCCTTTATAGGTTCGTGCATCAGGCGGATCGCCACCCACCTGTCGCCGGCCATGCGAACGATTGGCCCGTGGTGTGAGCGGTAGACAGTGAACTTCTTTTCCTTCATGCCGCTCGGCGTCTTGTACGGCACTATGACTTCACGCGACTCAAGGGTTCGCTCCTCAGTTCCGTACTTGTAATAGAACTTGTCACCTTTTTGGGTCACGGTCTCCAGATACTCGTCAATCACATCGACACCGCTTGAGGTGTGCATCCAACCGCATTTCTCGTTGAAGCCCTGATAGATGAAAAACTGGCCCCAGGTGGATGCGCCATAAGCATTCAATCCTTCTTTGCTCACCATCTGCAGCTCGGACCGGAAGTAGAACGAGGTATGCGGATTGATCAGCAATAACGAGGCTTTGTTGCCGGTTAGAGCTGGTCCGATAGCAATCCCGTTTGAGCCACTTGGCTCTTTGTTCCAGTCTTCCACTTCCAACTGAGCGAGCGTCGAGGCTGCTTTGCCGTAGAACTGTTCCAGTTGAGTCAGGTTCACGCTTTCGATATCGCCGCCAATACTGCCTTCGGTGAAGCTCAACGCCATCCAAGGCTCGAACCTTGTAATCACTCGAGGCTTCACTTCAGGGTGCTTGGCGAGATAGTGATTCAGCCCGGCAGCGAAGGCGTCCATCAACTTCTTGAGCCAGGCCGGGCTGGCCGCGTACTGCTTCTTCAATTCAGCCGGATCGATGAACAACTTCATCCGCAGATCCTGGTAGATCTTCGCTTCGCCTTCAGCCTCCGCCAGCCGGCCCATTGCATTCAGGTAATTGGTTTCGACGCGATTGAAGTCGTCTTCAGCTTGCGCATAAACCGCTCCAAACACTGCGTCTGCATCGGTCTTGCCATAAACGTGTGCGATGCCCCATTTGTCGCGGATGATTCGGACATCAGCGGAAAACGCCAGACCGGCAAGCAGGAGGAAAGCGGAAAGTTGACGCATGACTTAAGCGTCAATTGTAAGCCAGCACCTGCCCATCAGCCACCAGGCGCGCCTTCAGCTTCTCATAAGGCACGTCCTGCACGTCAGTCTTTCCTTCAATTGCCATCACTGCCGCCGTGGCAGCGCTCTGGCCGAGGATCATGAACACAGGCTCCATGCGGATCGAACCATAGGCAATGTGAGAGCTCGACAGGCACACCGGCACCAGTAAGTTTCCGGCCTGTCCCTTCTTGGGCACCAATGAGCCGTAGGAGATCTGGTAGGGTCCGTTCGTGCTCACGCCGATATCGCCTTCGTTCTGCACATAGCCATCTGGCGTAATGTAGCGCTGGATGTTGTGAGAGTCGATTCCGTAAGAACCCATGCCCACGGATTCAGGTGTTGGCTTCTTCTTGGTCAGCTCATTCTCAGTCATGACATACTTGCCCACCATGCGCCGCGCCTCGCGAATATACATCTGATGGGGCCAGTTGCCATTGTCCTTGAACTCATCCTTAGCTAGCCCCCACTTGGCGAATTCCGTCCGAACATCTGCTGGCACTCGCGGGTCGTTGGCAATGAAATACAGCAGGCCCTTTTGATAGTTGATGTGCTCGTCGACGATCTCTTTGCGGCGAGCGTAGTTCGCATCCGGGTAGTCGTAGTTCTTGCCGATGTTGTCGGTCGAGAACGGACCGTGGTTGTTGGTGTCGGTCTTCAAGTTCGGAATCGGATCGAACTTCCGGAAGGTCTCCCTCCACCCTGCTTCGAAAACCCTCAACAGCAGCTCGTACTCTTTGACATCGTACTTGTCTGGCTTCGGAAACGGCACCCGGTTGGCATCGTGTTGGGTTAGGCACATTCGGTAGCAGTAGGCCTGTACCTTGTTGTCGCCTTCTCCATAAACACCAGGGTTGGCGGTCGAGATCCCCGGCAATGTACCGCTCGATGGATTACCCGGCGCAACATAAGGCGAGATCGGTTTCGGCACTGCGCCAAAGTGATGGCGGTGGTGCAAAACGCCGACTTGAACGCCGTTCCACTTCTCGTTGTAGGTTGCCATCGATTCGCGGCCAACGTGATAGTCAACCTTGGCTGCTGCCATCAGGTCGCCTTCGTATGTGCAATCGATGAATACCTTCGCCTCATACGTTTTGCCATCGAGCATCTGGATGGACTGGATCTTTCCATTGGCCATCTTCACGCCCTTTTCGCGGTCGAGCCATGCATTGCGAATGACGGGAATCTTGAGTTCCTTTACCCACTCCTCATAGACCTGTTCAGCGACGTGAGGTTCGAAGATCCACATTGTCCGGCCTGTCTTATCGACTGCTTCGGTTCCCTGGCCCTTGTTGCCATACTGCTCCCGCTTCTGCCACTTCCAGGCTTCGGCCTTTTCATAGTGCAGCCAAACCCGGTGGTAGAAGTCGCGGGAAAGTCCTCCAATCACCGCTTTGTTGCCAGAGTCGGTCCAGCCCAGGCCACCGGCAGTGAGTCCGCCGAGGTGCTTCTCGGGGCAAACTATAATGACGCTCTTGCCCATCTTCTTCGTTTGAATGGCAGCGGTAATCGCGCCGGAGGTGCAGCCGTAAATGACAACATCGGCAGTCGCGCCGTAGCTGGCAACTGCGAGAAAGAACAACTTTAGAAAATTGGAAACCATGGGGATGCTCCACTTTACTTTATTCGATCGTGAGCCCCAACCGGATTCTCACTTCCAGCCCGTGCGGCTTGACGTTGCGGCACTCGATGTCTCCGCGACACGCTTCGACGCAACTCTTGACGATGGCAAGACCCAATCCGGAGCCACCCGTTTCGCGTGTCCGGGCTTCTTCGGGCCGATAGAACGGAGCGAAGATCCGTTCTAATTGATCCTCTGGCAGGCCCGGCCCGCAATCCGACACTGCGACCACGGCCCGCTTGCCCTCAAGCGAAGCGCGCACCGTAATCGGGCCTGCCTCACCGGCATAGCGTATGGCGTTGCGTATGAGATTCGAGATGGATCGTTCCAGCATCGCCTCATTGGCGACGGCTATGAAGTCTTCCGGTACTTCAACTACGACTTTGTCCGGCGCATCCCGCTGGACCACTCGCTCGACGATTGGCAAAACCAGAACCTCGCTCAATGGAGCTTTCATCGCCTCAAATCCGGCTTTCGAAAATGAGAGCAATTCTCCGGTAAGCCCAGCCATCTCCGTCAGCTCTTCTCGGAGGGACTCGAGTCGCCGCAGTTGCCCTTCGTCGGCGTGTTGCTCGAGGATTCCGACGGCGAATTGCAATCGGGCGATCGGGGCGCTGAGTTCGTGAGCTATATCGCCAAGGAAACGCCTCTGACCCGACACGTAGCCGCTCAACCTTGCAGCCATTTGATGAATCCGCATGCCAAGCAGGCCAAGCTCATCGCGCCGCTCAGTTGGAACTGGAGCCTGGAAGTTGCCCGTCGCGATCTGTTCGGTAGCCAGGCTCAATTGCTGAATTGCCTTCGTGATGGACCTCACAAAGGGAACCCAACACAGCAGCGACGCTGCAACGACGGCAAAGATCAGGCCGAACCAGGCCGGGTAATTGAAAAAGAGTCCCGAGTTGAAAAGACTGTCGGATCGGATGAGGAGCACGGCAGGACGTTGGTCCCAAACCGGCACTCGCAATCCGACCCAATACCCGTCGCTGGCGGATACGAAGAAGACCGGTTCACGCGGAGGTGGACCCTTCCGCCCAGACGGGGGGGGTTGCCCTCTTGGACGCATGCTTCGCCGGACCTGTTCAGGGATTTCCACCGATTCGCCCGACAGCGACTCCCCTCGTGGATCTGTCAGGAAAAACTGCGCACCGTGTTCCCGCCCGTACTTCGCCAGCAGTGCTGGCACCGATTCTGCGTTCGGCAACTCGAGCACAAACTCCTGGCCGATCCCGGACAACCGGTCCCTGGCAGGTCCAAGAATCCAGTTTTCTGGCCTGCCGCCGAATTGGAACGACACAAAGGCCAGCACGATCCCCGCAAGCAGGATGAGATTGATCGCGCCCAACGTGGCGATCTGCCGGGCCAATGGCCGCTGGGGCGTCATTCCGTT
>Ga0163152_10006700_pt1 | contig 12899 bp, 9 predicted proteins | sample OliLakLV19MP8IB2_FD_148635 | JGI IMG/M metagenome (GOLD analysis project Ga0163152, IMG submission 148635) | Freshwater microbial mat bacterial communities from Lake Vanda, McMurdo Dry Valleys, Antarctica - Oligotrophic Lake LV.19.MP8.IB-2 | ecosystem: Environmental > Aquatic > Freshwater > Lake... | reverse complement strand
GTCATCAGCGGCATCGCCGATACCACCGACTTCACCGCTAAGGGCACCGAGGTCGAACTTATCTTCAGCCCGAACCGCCAGTGGCGGATCCTGGCCAATGTCGCCAACCAGGAAACCATCCAGACCAACACCCTCCCGGGCGCGAAGGAATTCATTAACCGCATGCTGCCCGTCTGGAATCAACTGCGCAGCGTCCCCCGTAACAATTATCCGGCAGGCCATGTTCTCGGGGATCCTCTGCTCGCGACCGAACAGACCTTCGGCCAATACCTCGACGCCTTCGTGCTCATCCCCTTCGCCACGGCAATCGCCACCGAGGGCTCCTCGAGCGCCGAACAACGCAAGTGGCGCGCCAATCTCGTCGCCAACTACACCTTCTCCCGCGAGGGCCGGTTGAAGGGTTGGAGCGTCGGCACCGGCGTCCGCTGGCAGGACAAACTCGGAATCGGTTATCCCTCCACCCGCAATCCCGACGGCAGCGTCTTCATCGATCTCAAGCATCCCTACTACGCTCCGGCGGAGACCAACGTTGACGTATTCGCCTCGTATACCCGCAAGCTCTTCCGCGACCGCATCGAGTGGAAGGCGCAGCTCAACGTGCGCAACGCCATCGGCAAGACCGGCCCGGTCGCCGTGACCGTGCAGCCCTGGGGCGAAACCGCGATCGTCCGCCTCGCCCCCGAGCGCCGCTGGTATCTCACCAATACGTTCAGCTTCTGAGGATCGCCCGAACATGAATTTCCTGCCTCGTCTCGCTTGGTTGCTTCTCATTGCGTTGTTCGCGTTTTTTCGCGGCCAGGTCCAGGCCGCAGCGAAACCCAACATTCTCTTCCTCCTCTCCGACGAACACAGTTATCCGTACCTCGGCTGCTACGGAAACAGCTCCTAAGAAACAGCATTTGTAAAACGTTCCTGTGCAATATGCGGGTAGTTTCTGACGGTCACGGCTAAATTCCGATTTTGGGGCGGAGGCTGGTAGGAAACTGGATCTTCAGGGGTCGGGCCGGGAGGGGTTTGTCTATGAACTCGCTCGTCATCCCGGCCAACAGCCGTCGCCGTTTCCTCACCCAGCTCGGCCTTGGCGCCTCCCTTTTCACCGTGCCCGGCACCAAATGACGGAAAGGGCCGTTCTATCCCGACCAAGCTGCCGCTGGACACGGATAACGACTTGATCGTCGTCAATGACGCCACCACGCCAGGCGTGGGCGAGATCACCTGGCTGAGCGGTCGGATTGCTAGATTCGCGCGGCGAACCCATCCGCAACGCCACCACACCATCGAGATCTGGCAGGCGGACAATAACGGCGCCTACCTCCACAGCCGATGGGCAACAAGGACAAACAGGATAAGAATTTTCAGGGCTTCGGCCGGTTTTTCACAGGTTCCACAGGCGAATACCTGTTCCGCACTACCAAACCGGTGCCGTATCCGGGCCGCACCCCGCACATCCACGTGGCGGTGAAGATGAAGGGCCGACCGAAGTTCACCACACAATGCTACATCGAAGGTCACGCCCAGAATGAACGGGATGGCGTGCTGCGCGGCATCAAGGATGCGAAACAGCGCGCCTCAGTCATCGTGCCGTTCACGCCAGCGAAGAGCTCAAAAATCGGTGAACTGGCCGCCAAGTTTGATATCGTGATGGGCTTCACCGCCCGAGGCGTAGGGCAAGGGACCAGTGTATGCTTACACAACGAGGCATCCCGGACCCAAAAGGCCGGGAAGCTCTCTATTTGCTGCGGAAAATCTCGCTAAGCACTACCTGCTCTACCAGCGTCCGCAAGCCATCGCCGTCTTTCTTTACGGCGCTCAAGACGCGATCCACCTGCGGTCGGTCCAATGCCTCGATGCGCCGGCCAGAACTATAGGCGAGCAATTTCTCCGTCAATACGCGAGCAAACTGATCTTGCCGCTTGGCCAACACCGTTTTCAATCCGGCCACATCTTGGAAGGCGCTGCCGTTGGGCAGTTCGCCAGAGGAATCGATTTTCGGTCCCTGTCGCCGGCCCAGCGGATAATGCGTGCGCCACGCGCCGATGGGGTCGAAGTTCTCCAGTGCAAACCCCAGCGGATCGATCTTCTGATGGCACTCGAAGCAGCCCGGATTGTCCCGATGCTTGCTCAAGATCTCGCGCATGGACGTGGCCCCCCGGATATCTGGATCGATCGGCGGCACGTTATCCGGTGGCGGTGGCGGCGGGGTGCCGAGAATGTTTTCCAGCAGCCAAATCCCACGCACGACCGGCGATGTCTCGATACCGTTCGCGCTGACCGTCAGCACACTGCCCTGGCCGAGCAAGCCGCCGCGTCGTTTGTCCGTCAGGCTGACCTTCTGAAACTCATGCGCCCTCTCCGGCGACGCGATGCGCCCCAACCCATACAGATTCGCCAGTGGTTGGTTCACGAAGGTGTAATCCGCATCCAGAAAGCGCCCGAGGTTTTCGTTCTGCGTGAGCAGATGGCGCATGAACAACTGTGTCTCCCGCTTCATCGCGCTCTTGAGACCATCGTAGTAAAAACGGTCGAAGGCATCGCGATCCGGCGGCATGTCGCCCAAGCTGCGCAGGTTCAGCCAGCTATTCAGAAAGCCTTCGATGAAATCATCCGCGCGCGGACTCGCCAGCAAACGCCGCGTCTGCGCCAGCAGCACCTCGTCCTTCAAAAGCTCGCCGCTGTCCGCCAGTTTACGCAATTCCGCATCCGATATCGTGGACCAGAGGAAATAGGAGAGGCGCGAAGCCAGCGCATGGGCAGTGAGCTTGTCGGGCTTAGTGTCCGGCACGGCGAGATAGAGAAATGCCGGTGAACATAGCGCGGCCTTCAAGCCATCCTTCATCGCGGCGAACGGTGTCTGCCCGGCTTTCGTGCGTGTTTCGACCACCGTCATCAAGCGATCCACTTCCTCCTTCTTAGCTGGCCGTCGATATGCCCGGTCCGCAAAACGTTGCAAAATTTCCCGTGTGCGTTGTGGGGCAAATGCCTGCTCACCCAGCACCGCGCGTTGGCCAGCGGGCGGCCATTGCGTGATAAGTGGCCCGCGAATCTCGATCTCATGGATGCGGATGTGCGGCATCTGCCCGTAGGTGAGCACCACGCGCCGCGCCTCGAAGATACCGAGATCTTTTTGCTCTTTCTCCGGCCACTGATCCTCATAACGCCGGGCCACATTCTGAAATGCCCGCCGGCTGTTCGCCATGCCGTTGGGGAAGATGAAGCGCGGTGTCTGTCCGGCATTCAGAGGCACGGTCATCGTATGCCACTCAGGTTCACCATCCTTCAGAGTCACTTCGGCAAGCTGTGGTTCGAGCGGTTGCGGATGATGCAGCGGCCCCGCCTGCACATCACCGGGTACCATGCCAAGGCGGAAAGGCTGCGCGGTATCGCGCTTGAAGATCGTCGGGTCATAAGGATGCTCACGATGCATCGCCTGCGCCTTCACGCGGAACTCGTAGATACCATCCACCGGCACACCTTTTTGGAAATTGGAGATGAAACCGTAACCGCCCTCGTGGTTCTCCGTATCCGTCACTTCATAGATGCACAGATATTTGTTCTGATACACGCGTCCATGCGGATAGGTGTGCTCCTGCTGCGGCTGGAAATTGCCGTTGAACTTCCACGTCTGCTCTTGCGGACGTTCAGTGACGCTGAACGCCTTCTCCACCACCTGATCCGCCGCATCGAGATACTGCGCGAGTAGATAACCAGACGTTTGGAGCACATCGCCCAAGTTATCCATGTGATCCGCCATCTGATCGCGCGGGAACTTCGTAGTCGGATCAAACAAGCGCATGTCGAGCGCGAAGAGGTCACCCACCGTATTGATATACTCGCGCTTGTTCAGGCGCCGTAGCACCGTCTGTCCACCGGTGCTGCGCATGGCCGCCCGCGCTTCCGTAATCGTGCTGGTCAGGGCCGTCACCAACGCCATGCGTTCGGCTTCCGTGGGCTGCTTGGATTTCTTCGGCGGCATGTCACCCAGATTGAGTTGGTCCACGATGTCCTGCAGCAGGATGACATCATCCGCGTGTTTCGCTGGCAGCACTAACTGGTCGAAACGACGGTCTCCCTTTTGCTTCTCTGCCCCATGACACTCGCTGCAGTACGCCTTCAGAAACTCCTGCGGCTTCACCGCTGGCTCCGCTGCCCGTGAAGACAGCACCAGTGCGAACGCGCAGGCGATCAGCATAAAAAATCTCATGCGTCCACTCACCTACGCGAAGTTCGTCAACGTCCCCGTGCCGATGCCGAACCGGTTCACCTCCACGCCGAACTTCTGCAGCATCGTCACGTAGAGATTGCAAAGCTGCTGCTTGTTCAGGCCCGTCTTCGGATACGCCTTGTGCTCGCCATGCTTGAAGGAGCTCCCTGCCAGGATGATAGGCAGGTTCACATTCGTGTGTGCATTCGCATTCGCCATGCCGCTGCCGAAGAGCACCATGGAATGATCCAGCAACGTGCCATTGCCATCCTCGATGGATTTCAGTTTGGCTAAGAACTTTGCGAACTGTTCCATCTGGTATTGCTCCAGCTTGAGCAGGCCATCGATATTCTCCTGCACCTGCCCGTGATGCGACAGTCCGTGGTAATCCTTTCGCAACCCGAACGCCGATGCTTCGAAACCGCCCGCGATCTCCAGCGTAGCGATGCGGGTGGAATCCGTCTGCAAGGCCAGCGCGATCAAATCGTACAACACCGGCAGATCGGAAACGAAGCCCGTGTTCGGCGGCTCCGGGGTGCCCGGCAGTGGCTTGGGCACGTGCGACCACTGTTTGCTCAATTCGAGCTGCTTCTCCACATCGCGCACCGAGCTGAAATACTCATTCAGCTTCTCCTGGTCCCGCTTGCCCAGATGATTCTTGAGCGACTTCGCATCTCCGTTCACGGCATCCAGGATGGACCCTTGCAAGGCGATCCGATCCGAACTCTTCGCCAGCTCCTTCGCGTTGTCCGTGACGAAGAGCTTGCGGAACAATTCCCGTGGTCCGGGAATCGGCGGCACCCGCGTGCCACTGCGCGTCCAGGACATCAGGCACCCGCCATGAATGCCATCCTCCGAGCCGATCGCGAGGGAAGGGAAGCGTGTCGCTCCGCCGATCGTCTCCGCCGCGCGCTGGTCGATGGTGATATTTCCCTCCGGCATGCCCTTCGCATCCATCGTGCGCACCCCGCTGAGATACGAATGGATGGCGAAATGCCCGCCCTTATGCCCGTGATCCAGTCCCGAGAAGAGCGTGAAATCCTTTTGCTGGGCCGCCAGCGGCTTGAGCAACTGTGGCAGGTCGTAACCAAGGCCTGTCTTCGTGGGCCAAAAGGACGGTTGGTAGAACCCCAGCATGTTCCCCACGCAGACCATGCGGGTAGGGCGCGTGCCTTTCACGGCGGCACCTGCATGCGTGCCCACCGAGAGGCCAGCCCCGAGCACCCGTTGAGAGAGTGATTCCATCAAGGGCAACGCCAACGTGACCCCGGCCGCCTTCAAGAAGTACCGCCGGTTCATGGAAACAGGTTTCGTGGACATAATATGACTTTCTATTAGATGCATTCGGGAGTCAAAAGTTTCGTCCCCCTTCAGTTGAAGGACTTCTAGCTTTTGAACTTTGAACCTCCTCCTGCATACAAAATTGTTCCTTCTGCTCCCTAGAAACTGGATCTTCAGTGGTCGGGCCGGGAGGGGTTTTGCCGACCTGGGCGTCGACGAAACTCACGCAGGCCGCGTACGCGTGAAGCAACTTGCGCGAAGTCGCCGCATCGATCGTCCCAAACGTCGGCACTCCCGTCCGTGTTCTCAGTTCGAATGAACTGTGTCGGGCCATCGCAGGAGATCCCTTGGGTTCGTCTGGCGTGTCGGTGAGCGGAAGTGTCGACGGGTCGTAAAGATCGTAGTACTTTTTCGGCGCAACGAAGGGGAGGTGCGGTTTGTGAAAACCAACACCGAGAAAGAACGGCTGTCCCTTCATCTCCCGCAGCTCGGCGAGCGCGGTGTCGGTGCTCTTGCCGTCCACATAGGTGCCGTCAGGGGCGTCGGCTCCTTCCCACGCCGGGCCACCGGCCATGCCCTGGAGTTGGGCGTTCGCGCGATATTTAGCGACCGCCTCCTCGCGCCACTGCTTCACGATCGCGCGGCTTTCGGGCAATTGGTATTCGCTCTGGTTTTCCCCGCGAGGCGCGGCTGGCGTGAGGCGTCGGCTCCACGAAATCTCATCGTCGGTTTGGCCGGGGTGGAAAACCTTGCCGACATAAACGGACGTGTAGCCTTGTTGTTTGAAAAGTTGGGGCAAGGCGACGACGTCAGGCACCGTGTTGCGATAGAACGTATCGATATCCTCGATCTCCAGCATGCCCGGTCTGAGCCCCGTGAGCAGGCTGACGCGGGAGAGCCCGCAGATGACCATTTGCACGTAGGCCCGGTCGAAGCGCACGCCGGTCGCGGCCAGTTGGTCGATGTTCGGGCTCTTGATGTGAGCGCCGCCATACGCACCGAGTTCCGGACGAAAATCGTCGACGGCGATGAAGAGGACGTTGGGTTTCGCGACGACCGGGCTGGCGAACGCAACCGCGAGGCAGAAAAGGGAGAAGAGTTTCATGCGAGCATCTGCTTGAGGACGTGGCCGTGGACGCTCGTGAGGCGGCGTTCAATGCCGTTGTTGTAGTAGGTGAGGCGTTCGTGATCGAGGCCGAGGAGGTGGAGGATCGTGGCGTTGAAGTCGTAGAGCGTGGAGGCGTCCTGCACGGCCTTGAAACCGAAGTCGTCGCTCGACCCGATGCTCGTTCCGGCTTTCACGCCGGCTCCCATCATCCAGCAAGTAAACGCATCGGGGTTGTGGTCGCGCCCCGTGCCGTTGGCTTGGAGAAACGGCATGCGACCGAACTCCGTGCACCACACTACGAGGGTGTCTTTCAACAAGCCGCGTTGCTTCATGTCGGCAAGGAGCGCGGCCGTCGGCTGGTCGAAGATTTCTGCCTGCATCGCGTGGGTCTGCTCGAGGTTGGCGTGCGAATCCCAGTTGCTGATGCCGTTGGCCAGTGCATCCGAGCCGTTGAAGAGTTGCACGACCCGCACTCCGCGCTCGATCAGGCGGCGAGCCAGGATGCAGTTTTTCGCGTAGTCTTTCTTCAAGTCGGTGCCGCTGGCGGTGCCGTAGAGTTTATGGACGTGCTCGGGTTCGGACTTGAGGTCGGTCACGTCGGGAATGGAAAGCTGCATCCGCCCGGCAAGTTCGTAGCTTGCGATGCGCGCGGCGAGATCGGTGTCGCCGGGGAACTTGCGCGCGTGCTCGGCATTGAGCTCGGCCAGGTAGTCCTTCGCACGCTGATCCGCCTCAGCCGAAATGCGGTCAGGGCGGCTGAGATTCGCGAGCGGTCGGGCGGCGTTGAAATCGGTGCCTTGGAAGGCGGCGGGCAGAAAGCCGGAACCCCAGTTGTTTTTTCCCGAACGCGGCTTTCCGCGCGGATCGTTGATCGCGACGAAGGCGGGGAGTTGCTGGTTCTCGGTGCCGAGGGCATAGGTCACCCACGCGCCGAGCGACGGAAACCCTTCGAAGGTGAACCCGGTGTTGAGAAAATTTTCCGCCTGTGGGTGTGCGCTCGTCGTGCTGGTGAGCGAATGGATGAAGCACATGTCGTCGGCGAGGGCCGCGACGTGCGGCAGCAGTTCGGAGATCATCTTGCCGCTCTGGCCCCGCGGTTTGAAAGCCCAGCGCGGCTTCGCGATGTTACCCGTCGGACCCTCGAACGTGACGGCGGGAATTCCTGGCGGCTTCTGCCCGTCGTATTTGAAGAGGTCGGGTTTGTAATCGAAGGTATCGACGTGACTCACCGCGCCCACACAGAAGATGACGAGCATCTGTTTCGCCTTCGGCTCGAAATGCGGCGCGCGCGGTGCGTAGGGCCGATCCGGATCGATCTTCGGGCGGATCGAACCCTCGGTGGAGGCGGCGAGCAGATTGTCGGCGTTGAGGAGACGCAACAGCGCGACGCTGCCGGCGAGCCCCCCCGCCGTGCGCAGGAAGTCGCGGCGATCCAGCATTCGGGGACCAAACTGCGCGGGCGACAACGTTGGGCCATGGGCGTGGGTTTTCATTCGATAAAGGCGAATTCGTTGGTGTTGAGGATCGCCCGACAGAACGCGGCCAGCCCGTCGTGGGTGACGAGATTTTTCCCGGCTTGGATTTCGGTGGAAGTTGGCGTGCGACAGAAAACCAAGGCGAACGTACGGGTAACCTGCGCCGCCTGATCGTTGCCGGCTTCACGCGCGATGCGCCCGGCGAGTTTCTCGGCCTGCCCGAGCATGAACTCGCCGTTGAACAGGTTGAATGCCTGAAGCGGTGTCGTGGAGATCGTGCGACGCGGCGCCACCTGCCCGCATTCCGGCCGGTCGAAGGCAGTAAACATCCGGTCATCGATCCCCCGCATGCGCTCCTGGTAAATCATCCGCCGCCAGGTGGCCGGTCCCGCATTGTCCACCACCCGCCAGCTTTCATAACGCTTCTTGTCACCGTGAATGCGGAATCCGGGACCACCCATTGTGAGATCGAGCGTTCCCGCTACTGCCAGAGTCGCATCGCGCAATACTTCGGCTTCAACGCGCCGCGGCGGAAAACGCCAAAGCAGGCGGGCCTCGGAATCGAGTCGCGCCGCGGTTTCATTCGGCGCGCTCGACTGGCGAAAGGCGGCGGAGGTGACGAGCAGACGGATCGTCTTCTTCGCGGACCAGCCCGAAGCGATGAACTCCGTAGTCAGCCAATCGAGCAGTTCCGGATGACTCGGCTGAGCGCCCGCCCGGCCAAAATCTCCCGGCGTTTCGACGATGCCGCGGCCAAACACATGCACCCAAAGACGATTGGCGAGCACCCGCGGCGTGAGTGGATTTTTCCGGGGATCCGTCAGCCACGCGGCGTAGGCGACGCGACGCTCGCGATCCGAGGATTCCGACGTAAGCCCCAAGTTTGCGGTGAGTGCGGTGAGTGAATTGGGTGCAACCTCTTCGCGAGGATTCATCGGATCGCCCCGCCCAAAGAGATGGGTCTTTACCGGTGGCACAAAGTAGCCGGCAAAGACCGGTTGCGGCAACAGTGCGACATAGTCGCGGAGCAACCGGTTAATCTGGCTTAGGCGATCGCGCGCCGCGACTGGCGACGGACCCTTTTTCCCAGCCGGCAATGTCGTGAGGTCGGTCCGCGCCACCTCGCGCCAATCGCCGTCGCTGCCGCGGACTTCGACGCGGAACTTCCGGGGACCGGAGGCCGTGGCGAGCTGCGGTTCGATCACGTAGTCTGTCGTCTCCAGCGACTCTCGATCGCTGCTGATCGCGACACGATCGATCACCGTCTCCGCCGGCAGCTCGATTTCGAACCACGGCTCCGGTTCACCGGTCTCCGACTTCGCCCCTTGGTCCCGGGTCATCCAGGCGAAGGTCCGGCCAAACTGGCCGTCAATGATGTTGGCGATCTCGCGAGTCGGAGTTTCAACGGACTTGGACGAACGCGCAGTAGCGCCGTTCGCGGCACGCGCGAGATTTCGTTCGCCCGTCGCAGCTCCATAGATTTCGAACTCGTCGACCGTCCCGACCGCGGCGCTGGGAAAAATCACCCTCACGGTCCGCGCTTTCACCGGACTGAAGCGCGTTTGCAGGTGCGACGGCCATTGCTCCGTCCACGTGGGCGTCTCTGCGCGCAACTCGTCACGCAGCGTGTCGATTTGCTGCCAGAGCGCATCGGCGCGTTGGGTGCGCGCGGGTGCGTCGGGCATGTTGCGCCACGGGCGGTGGCCGTATTCGAGGCCCTGAAACACCGCGGCGAGCGCGTAGTAGTCCTTCTGCGGGATGGGATCGAACTTGTGATTGTGGCAGCGCGCGCAAGCCATGGTGACTCCGAGCAGCGCGGTGCTCACCGATTGTATGGTTTCGTCAAGCCGGTCCGCCCGCGCTTGCCGGATAGCCTGCTCCTCGCGGCCGACCGTGGCTGCATGCACAAACATGCCTGACACGAGAAATCCGGTTGCCTCGTCGACCCCCTCGGCATCGCCCGCGATCTGCTCGCGGACAAAGCGGTTGAACGACAGATCGGTGTTGAAGGCGTGGATCACATAGTCGCGATACGGCCAGGCATTGCGGCGGTAGAGATTCGATTCGGAGCCGTTGGTCTCGGCGAAGCGCACGATGTCCAGCCAGTGCTGGGCCCAACGCTCGCCGAAGCGGGGCGAGGCGAGTAGATCGTCCACGAGTTTCTCGTAGGCATCAACCTCAGTGCTTCGGACGAAGGCTTCGCTCGCTTCGGGGGTCGGCGGCAATCCCGTCAGAGTCAAAGCGGCGCGCCGGATGAGCGTGCGGCGGTCGGCCTCGGGTGAAGCGGAAAGTTTTTTTTCCGCGCGCTTCGCCTCAAGAAACCCATCGATGGGATTTGCGGCCGTCTTTGTCGCGATGGGCAAGGCGGGGCGTTGCAACGGACGCAGCGACCACCAGTCTCGTCCGTCATCGGCCTTAGCGCTCGCTTCCTCGGGCCACTTCGCCCCCTGGTCGATCCACGCACGCAGGATGCCGACTTGCACGGGCGTGAGCGGGTCGCCCGTGGGTGGCATCTTCAGGTCTTCTTCCAAGCCGGCCACGAAACGAAACAGCGGGCTTTCGGCGCTCTTGCCCGCGATGATCGCCGGATCGCCGGAAGCGCCGCCGGCGAAAACGATCTTCTTCACGTCGACGCGGAAATCGCTCTTCTGTTTTTTCGGGCCGTGGCACTCCACGCAGTTGGCCTCAAAGATCGGACGAACGTGCTGGTCAAATTCGACGGTCATCGACGCCGCCGGCGGCAATTCCGCCGCGGCCGCGGGGACCCACAGGGCCACCATCGAGCCAAGGAAACATGCGGGGATCTTCAGAAACCTCATCGCCGAAGGATAGCCGCCCCGCGCCGGTGCCTCAACCCACGTATCTACGGGATTGCTATCAAACAAAATCGGAGCCTGGAAGGCAAAGACGTTGGCGCTGCGCCGAAACAGATCCTGGTGGTCGAAGGCCGCTTCGAAGCCGGCCTTGCCCTTCCAGAACGTTTGCTCGACCGCGACGTTATAGTTAACGAAATCCCTGGTGTAATAATCGTTGTCCCATCCGACGTGCGCCTTGCTGAAATCGAAGGTATCGAGATCCGTGAAGCACTGCTCCAGCCATCCAATGCCATTGATGGGCGCGCTCAAGGATGGGCAAAAAGATTGCCATGATATACACTATAGGGATCGCCCCGGCCCTTGCGGAGAGGATCCCCAAAGGGGCCTCCCACGACGTAGTCGTTCTGGCGGTACTGGGCAGTATAGGCAAACGATGGCTGCCGGCCGTTGGAGCCATCGAACACCAAATCGCAGGAGCCGCCACCCCAGGTTCCCGCGGTCAATGCGGTCGCCGTCGGCTTGTCCGCCACCGCATACTTCAACTTGTCCGCAGCGGAAAGAGCATTGTATTGAGCCTGGTTGGGCCCTTCCGAATGATTGAATTTCTGCAGATTGTCATAGGGATCGATCGACAACCGGCCCACGACCGGGTCGTTGAGAAACGTGCTGAGGTTGTCCACCGGGAGCAGAGTTTGCGGAGCGTTGCCGCGAATGCGCCCGTTCTCCACATGGGCGCGGATTACAGTGTTGGCATTTTTGAAGGGCCGAACGGTAACAGCGCCGTACTGCCGATCCTCGTCCTTGTAGGTCGGCTCCTGACGATACTGCGTCCGATCCATCAGCGCCGCAGCATAGATCGCCAGGCGTTGATCAAGCAGCACGCGATTGATGCTGATAGAGCCGCGATACGACGGGTTCTTTCCACCGCTGCCCAAACGCGTACTGATTTCGTTTTCGTTGTTAAACTCCGCCCCCGCCATCGTCGTGTCGATGAGCCCAGCAGGGGAACCCAGGCCAAAGAGGAACGAGTTCGCACCCCGGTTGATGTCGACCCGCGAGATGTTATAACTATCGAAAGGAATATCGGTCTTGAAGAAGTTTCGGCTGTGATCCGGAGCAGCCAGCCCGCGCACCTGGGAAGCCGCGTCGGGATCGTTACGCGCGCCAGGATTGCTGACTTCACCAACGTTGAAGTTGTCCGCCCGAACATAATTTCCGAGAATGCCGGCAATTTCCGTGCTGGTGGTATATTGAAGCAGCTCTTCGACTCCCGTAACCGCGATATCCTGCTTCAAGCGTCCTCCGGCCATGGTCTGCGAGGCATAATAGCCGGAGTCTTTGTCGTCTTTAATCACGAACGGTGAAAGGACCACGGTGTTCATCGTGTACTGCTCTTTCTTTACCTCGGGAACCGCCTGCGCGGCGGCGGGCGACACCAAGCCAGGAATTCCGACGAATGCACAGCCCGCGAGGGCGTACAGGATACGGCGCGGGGCCCGGTGATGGGCAGGTCGTAATATCAAAGGGGAGTAGATCAAGAGTCGGACGTTTAGGAAAGGCCGCGGAGTCACGAGCGGGGCAATGAGCTGAGTCGCTGAAGTGTGCAACATGCTGCACATTGTCAAGCGCGATTTATCGAGCGCGCTGCACTTTTCGACGCCGTCAGACGCGACCACCTGTTGTTAAAAAATGCCGCATGTTGCGTACTTGCATGCGCTTTTCTAGGTTTTACCCCGATTCACCCTCAGGATCACATCGCCCCGGCCGGAGCCTTCTCAGGCTGATTTCCGGCGTCGGCGTGCTCGCAAACACCGTCCTAAGCGACCCATTAATTTGGCTGCGCCCTGCTGAGGCAGCCGCCGCAGCCTCTCGACGTTTGCGATCAGCCCAACGTTAACCTGCAGCTGCGCGGCCGGAAGAGCCAGCCGTTCCATTTCGCCGAGCACCCGGTTGGTCGCAGGGTCCAGCACCGAAAGCAAAACGTCGTACGCGCCCCCCGCGGGCGTAACGTTCAGGCG
>Ga0163152_10006699_pt1 | contig 12900 bp, 11 predicted proteins | sample OliLakLV19MP8IB2_FD_148635 | JGI IMG/M metagenome (GOLD analysis project Ga0163152, IMG submission 148635) | Freshwater microbial mat bacterial communities from Lake Vanda, McMurdo Dry Valleys, Antarctica - Oligotrophic Lake LV.19.MP8.IB-2 | ecosystem: Environmental > Aquatic > Freshwater >... | reverse complement strand
GCCTTTCTTCTGAAGCCTTTAGACAAAGAGTGCCGCCAAAGCCAAGGTCAATGTCGCAAACAATTTAATAAGCACGTGCAAACTTGGTCCAGCAGTATCTTTGAACGGATCACCAACCGTGTCGCCTGTAACCGCTGCTTGGTGCGCAGGGGATTTCTTGCCACCGTGGTAACCTGTTTCAATGAGCTTTTTGGCGTTGTCCCAAGCGCCACCGGCGTTGTTCAAGTAGGCAGCAAGCAGCACGCCAACAATGGTACCAATCATCAAAAATCCTGCGACAGCTTCAGCGCCCAGCAAGAGACCAACAACAATAGGTGCGGCAACAGCCAACAGACCTGGCATGATCATTTCTTTCAGCGCTGATTTTGTCGCGATGTCTACGGCTGCGGCGTAGTCCGGTTGTTCAGAGCCATCCATGATGCCTGTTTTTTCGCGGAATTGGCGACGGACTTCTTCCACAATCACACCGGCTGCTTTGCCTACCGCGCGGATGGTCAAACTGGTAAAGAAGAACACCACCATGGCTGCCAAAAATCCACCAACGAATACGGGAACAGAAGCTAAGTTCACCACCACCAAATCTACCTCAGTTAAATACGCAGAGAAGAGCAGGAAGGCAGCAAGGGCTGCAGAACCTACAGCGTAGCCTTTCGTGAGCGCTTTTGTGGTGTTGCCGGTTGCATCCAATTCATCCGTTACATCGCGCATTTCTTGTGATGCACCAGACATTTCTACAATGCCGCCGGCGTTATCTGTAATTGGACCAAACATATCCATAGCCAAGATGTAGCCAACCGTGGAAAGCATTCCCATGGTGGCAACCGCCGTTCCATATAACCCACCCAGTTCGATTCCTGTTTGGCTACCCAGCCAGAATGATCCAAAGAGTGCAGCACAAACTGAAAGAACAGTCAGTCCCGTCGATTCCATACCAACAGCAGTGCCTGCAATCACGTTTGTACCGTGACCTGTCGTAGATGCATCCGCAATAGAGCGAACCGGGCGGAATTGCTTGCCCGTGTAGTAATCTGTGAGATACACAAACGCGACAGAGGTTGCGATACCCACAAGGCCACAGAAGAAGAACCAGAGAGAAACAGAGATGCCGCCTGTGGCATCGGCAGTTGGATCTGTCAGAAGATACTTTGTTGCCACAAACAGCGCGACGATCATGAGAAGTGTTGTCACCCAGTAGCCTTTTTGTAGCGCCTGCATTGGTGTTTTGCCGGGCGCAGCTTTAACGCAATACACACCAACAATCGTGGCGAATAACCCTGCTGTTGCGAGCGCAAGAGGGAAGAGCACACCATTGATACCAAACGTGGAAAAGAGCACAGCCCCAAGCACCATCGCTCCAATATTTTCAGCTGAAATCGATTCAAACAAATCAGCTCCACGACCAGCACAGTCACCAACGTTATCACCAACAAGGTCTGCAATCACAGCTGGGTTGCGGGGATCATCTTCTGGAATGCCTGCTTCAATTTTACCTACAAGATCCGCACCAACGTCTGCTGCTTTGGTGTAGATACCGCCACCAAGCTGGGCGAACAGTGCCACAAATGATGCACCGAATCCGTAGCCTACAATAAGTTCTGGTACGTTTTCAGCCGGCATGTTCAAGATATGCACATAGAGGAGATACAATCCAGAAACACCAAGAATGGAAAGGCTCGTGATCACCAGTGCCGCAACCGTTCCGCCAAACAGTGACATCCGCAGAGAAGCATTCAAACCATCTTTTGAAACGGCGGCTGTCTTTAAGTTGGTTTTGGTAGCCACAATCATGGACACAATGCCGGATACACCAGACAGCAGTGCGCCAAGCAAGAATGATCCACCAACTTCTAATCCTTTCTGCATACCTCCGTCTGTGCCAGTCACGCTGTAGACCACCATGATTAACACGCCTACAGCCAAAGACAGTAGGGCGATGGTCCTATATTGGCGCTTCATGAACGCGCGCGCGCCGGTAGAAATGGCAGCAGCCACTTTCTGCATTTCAGCGGTGCCGTTTGGGGCAGCAGTTACTGTCCGCCAAAACACCAATGAATACGCTAAACCGATGATCGCAAAGATAGGAATAAGAATGGCGAGAGATTCAAGATCCATAATAATGGAAGGGAAAGAAACAAGAGAAGACAACCGAGGGTGCAGAGTTTGCCCCACCGGGTTGTATAGTAGGAACGAAGAACGGGAAGAGGGTAATCTGGTGAAGGGAAAAGTCAAATAGTGGTTTGAAAGCATTGTTTCCAATGCCGCCTACGTACATCGCTATTGATACGACATCGCGGCCAGGTAGGCCGCTCTTGTGTATGACATACATAACAAAAACCAAAGCGCGCTATCTATCCAAACCAGAGCGCATTATTTACCCAAACCAGAGCGCGTTATCTACGCGCGAGTCGAATATATTACGAACAATCCAAATCATGAATAGGCCACCTGCCTGAAGCCGATGACCATGGGTATTCTTCAGGTTTATCACATAATTGTTTCTTCACAGGATTCATATGTATGTATCGTAATGCAGCAATTCGATCCTTCGGAATCAACAGATGAAATCTTGGCTGTCAAATGGGGCCTCTGCCAATAGTGAAACTTGTTGCACGCTTGAATAGACCGATAATTTTCGAAATAGATCCTTCCTCAGGTGCTCGCATGAGCAGATGACAATGGTCCGGCATCATGACAAAACCAAAGACAAAGCATGGACGTATTTCCTGCACATAATAGAGAGATTCTATAGCAGCTCTGGCACAAGCAGGATCGATAAAAATCGGTTCCCGATGCAGAATATTTGTTGTCACAAACATGGTATGGCTGTTTTGAAGAGGGTGGCGTTGGGACATAGGCTTATTATGATGAAGGTCGCGGGTATGTAACCCGCTCTCTTGGAAGAAACTTTCCCTCACATGGACTTTTGCTCTTGCAGTTGAATAATTTTCAGTTCTACCTGGTGGCAGAACTGCCACAACCGCTATCATGCCTCCGTGCCCAAAAAGTCTGCCCCTATTAATCCTCTCGATCCACTAGCCATACTTCATGAGCGCGTAAAAGTCGCGCCAACGGGGCCTGGGGTGTATCGCTGGCTCAATAAAGATGGGATGATTTTATACGTAGGCAAAGCCAAGAACTTACGCAAGCGTCTCACGTCATATGTGATTCCCCAAAAGGGAAACATCGGCCCATGGCGGCAATCATTTTTGAAACAGGTGGCAGATTTTGATCTAACAGTGACGAATACCGAGTTAGAAGCGCTCATTCTGGAAACCAATCTTATTAAAGAGTTAAAGCCCAAATATAACGTGCTGATGAAGGATGATAAGAATTACGTCTACATTCGCATTCACGTGCAGGATCCGTTTCCGCGCATAGATATCGTCCGAAAAATGTTGCACGACGGTGCCAAATATTTTGGCCCAAAAACTTCAGCTGAAGAAGCCCGCCAAATGCTCACCATTCTGCGGAAGATTTACCCGTTTAGGACGTGCAAGATGGAGATACTTCCAGCAGACAGTAGTCAGAGGTCAGAGGTCAGTACCGACCGCTCATTACTGATCACTGATCGCTCGTCAAATGAGAGAATAGTTTTCGACGTTGAATGCTTTCACAAAGACCGTAAAACTCCGTGCTTGGATTTTCATATTGAGCAGTGCAGTGCGCCGTGTGTTGGCCGCAAAACACCTCAGCAGTATTATCAAGAGTCTATTGTTGGCGTGATAGATTTTTTGAAAGGCGATGAAGCACCCGTGAAAAAATTGCTCAAAGAAAAAATGATGAAAGCAGCGGCCGATAAAAAGTTTGAGATAGCAGCACAGCTGAGGAATCACTTGGCGGTGCTGGAAAAGAAAGATCAGGACGTGGAATTGGTATCTGATACGAGTGGGGATGATTCCGATATAGTGGGTGTGGCATTACTTTCTGAGCGTACACAGGTTGTGGTGTTGCACCGGCGCGGCGGCAAAATTATTGGCGAACACAGTTACGTGCTTACGGGCGTGCCAGAATCCATCGAGGATGTGACCGAGCAATTCTTGGCTCAGTTTTATGATACGGATACAGACATTCCGCCAACCATCATCATTGGCTCTGCTATTCCTAACCGTGCTGTACTGGAGGAACTATTCAAATCACGGCGTGGCAAATCCGTGAGTGTGTGGACACCGGAACGTGGCAAAAAATCACATCTCTTACTATTGGCAGAAAAAAATGCGCAGTCCAAAGCGCGCCAGGCCGAGGCCAAGTGGGAAGCAGATAAACGGAATACCGAAAGTGCGCTAGAAGAATTGAAGAATACTCTTCACTTACCAACACTTCCGGAGCGCATTGAGGGCTACGATATTTCGCACTTAGGAGGTACGGAAACCGTGGGCAGCATGGTGGTGATGCGGCATGGAAAAGCGGCAAATGATCATTATCGGTCATTTACCATCCGCACGTTACAGCGTGGGGATATTGATGATTATTGGTCGCTCAAAGAAGTACTCAGTCGTCGCTTGCGCCGGTTAACAGAATCCATCCCCGAAGAGGAAAAACAGTGGAATGCTCAAGGCATCACCTTTGGTAAAGCGCACAAAGATGAACAAGAGACGCTTGAGGCATTATTGGCTGATCATACATCTGCAGAGCATCCCATCATGTACCAACATGTGCTCGTCGCGCGCAGCGAATCAGACATTGTGGGAACAGCCACACGTATAGAGCATACAGATGCAGTGACAGAACTTTCATCACTATGGGTGGCTGAGCGATTTGTCTCTACCACGCTTGCGCAGTTTCTCATCCGTAAGCTGTTAAAATCGGTTAAAAAAGGCAAAGTGTATACCATTATTTCGCCGGAATTTGAGCATCAATATGCCCATGTAGGTTTCCGCTATGTCATTCGTCCGCCCAAAATTTTGCAGGATATAATAGAACAATGTGAGGATCAGAAAATTGTGTTAATGTGTGAAGCAATTCAGAATAAGTCTGATCCATCTTTTAGTTCAAGGCCTGATTTACTTGTGATTGATGGTGGCAAAGGTCAATTGTCTGCTGTGCATTCGGTTGTAAAGAATATGGGTTTGGATATTCCAGTGATAGGCCTGGCCAAACGTGAAGAAGAAGTGTTTATTCCTGGCCGCAGCCAGCCAATTATTTTTTTGAAAGATTCACCGGCAAAATTTTTACTGATGCGCTTGCGTGATGAAGCGCACCGCTCCGCTAATCATCACCGTGAAGGCAGGGGATTTGCGGCCATGAAAGCATCATTCTTAGATGACGTTCCGGGCATTGGTGATGCAACCAAACAAGCGCTGCTGAAACAATTCAAAACGATTAGTGCTATAGAAGCAGCATCAGATGAAACACTAAAGCGCATTCTTACTGATACACAGCTTGTAACGCTCCGTGAGGAACTGGCATACCGTAGATCTCAACAAACGTAGCGGTAAGTTGGAAAGAATTTTGCGTTTCACCCGTCTTCATCGTACAGTAGGTTTTGACTCTTTTCCCACCCCACAGTATGCGTAAATTTTCTCTTATGCTTGGTACACTTGGTGGCGCACTTGGTGCCTACCTTTTGAGTAACAAAACACTTCGCCAGGAACTAATGGATGCAAAGGATGCTGAAACGGCAGCAAAAATGCTTGGTAAGCACTTGCAAAAAGATTCCAAGAAATTGGTGAAAGATGTGCAGACGTTTGTAGCCAGTGATGATGTACAGAAGAATTTCAAGAAGGCTCAGAAATACGCGATGGAAAAAATGCAGGAAGCCAAAAAATGCATGACAAGCATGGTCAAAAAAGGAGCAGCCAAGGCAAAGCCCATGATGAAACGTGAAGCAAAAGCCGTGAAAAAAGCTGTCAAAAAGGTGACCAAGACCGTCTCAAAGACCATGAATCAGCCTTTTGATGCCATAAGCTGACCTGGAAGCGCTGGAGCGGAAAAAAGTGTATTTTGCAATGGTATGTTCTTCTAGACAAGTATATACTGACGCAACGCTTTACGCTCTATGACGCACGAAACTACACATCCGGCTACCACCTTTCAATCACTCGGCTTGAGTGACACGCTGTTGCGTGTGCTTGACCGGAAGAAACTCGTTCACCCTACGCCTATTCAGCATCAGGCTATTCCTATTGCCCTTAAAGGTTCTGATGTCATTGGTATTGCACAAACAGGAACAGGAAAAACACTCTCCTTTGGCCTGCCCATGTTAGAACAATTACAGGCCAATGGTGGTCGTGGACTCGTCATTCTGCCCACGCGTGAACTTGCGTACCAAGTGGAAGAATCACTGAAACCTTTTGCGGATGAATATAAGATTCGCATGGCGGTGTTTGTTGGAGGCGCATCTATGAACTTGCAACGTCAGATGTTGCGTAACAACCCACGCATTCTCATAGCAACGCCTGGCCGTTTGAATGATCACTTAGAACAGGGGACAGTTACCTTGAAAGAAGTAAAAGTATTGATCTTGGATGAAGCGGATCGCATGCTGGACATGGGTTTTAAGCCACAGATCGAACGTATTTTGAAGCACGTTCCCAAAGAACGTCAGACCATGCTCTTTTCGGCAACTATGCCGCAGGATATTGCCAAGCTCGCATTGCATCACATGAAACTGCCCCTGCGTATTGAAGTTGCTCCCGCTGGAACTGCTGCCGAACGCGTAGAACAGGAACTGTTTATTGTTCGCAAAGATGAGAAGATCCGCTTGCTCGAACAATTATTATCTGACTATAAAGGAACTATCCTGGTTTTCTCTCGTACCAAACATGGTGCTAAGAAAATTACACGGTCGATTCATTCTATGGGACACACGTCAGCAGAAATTCATGCTAATCGCTCCCTTGCCCAGCGCCGCGAAGCATTAGAGGGATTCAAGCGGGGCAAGTATCGCGTGCTCGTAGCAACGGATATTGCAGCGCGTGGGATTGATGTGAATGATATTGAATTGGTCATCAACTTTGATTTGCCAGATGATGCCGGTGATTACGTGCACCGCATTGGACGCACGGCGCGTGCAGGGAAGGACGGCAAAGCTATTTCGTTTGCCAGCCCGGATCAGATTTCTGGTGTACGCAGTATTGAGCGTCTTATCCGTTCACCATTAAAACGCAGTCCACTCCCATCACTTCCAGCCGCACGCGCATCAGATGCTATGCATGATGATCGCGATGACGACCGTCGTTCTTCTCAGGGTGGTGGAGGATTCAGGCGAGGTGGCGGAGGTCGAAGTGGAAGTGGAGGACGATCCCAGCAGAAGGGGCGCTGGTAAAGCTATTTGAGGCAGTTTGACTATATTTTATAAAATGCTCTTGTTTTAGTAAAAACTTTCTTTATGATCCCCGTCCTCTCGACGTAGAGAGGATTTGGTGTTTCACAACTTCGGTTCAGGACAACTTCCATGTTCGCAGCACAACGCCGTGCTACCAGCTTTGCAGCAGTGATGCTCCTCGCGTCAATGACGACGCAAAGCCACGCGCAGATCACGAAGGCATATCGGGCCCAAGTGCTCGATCTCCACGCCCGTGATCTGGACAATACTTCCAACACTGTCCTTGGTCTCAAGGACGGATGGACGCACGTGCAGTTCCCAGGACGGTCTACCTCCGAGCGGGTGATCCTGCTCGGTGGCTACACAGGCTTTGAGGATCCCCGCAGCATCAAAAACGGGAGGATCAGTGGACAACTGACACTCTCTTGGACGGATGACTTCATTCCCGGGTTCTCACATGAACTCGGTAGTGATTACACAGAAACTTTCCTTTGGGACGAGTTCGACACCAGTCTTGTTGCTTCTGGCATCGGCCAGTACGGCAGCACTGCTGGTTCGCAGTTCATCGACGGAGTCCAAGTGGGCTTCGTGCAGGAACTGTACGGTCGGATCCGTCGGGTCGAGCCGCTAGGAGGCTCACTCAGTGCCTCACGCACGGTTGATGCCAACAATACGTTCATGGCCACGGGCTGGGCGGAGATGTTTCCTGGGGGTAGCAAGTACCCCTGGCGTTCAGAGGTCGCCAACACCACCAGTACACTGATCAACATTGGAGACTTCATGCACAATACCGTGCCTGAAGCCATCAACGATCAGGGGTACATTGTTGGATACCAAGACAAGGATGGTGTTCGCAATGCCATCTTTATCGGCACGGATAACGCGGTGCAACTGGCGTGGCCGCTCGGCGTTGCCAACGACATCAATAACGATGGTGTCATCGTTGGAACGCAGAAGAATCGACCATGCGCATTCCTGCGGAGCACGAATGGGAGCTTTACGCGGATTGCTTATTTCACCGTCAACGCCGGACAGCTCCCCAAGTTCACCCTCGATTCGTTCATGAAAGTGAACGAGAACGGCGCTATCCTGGCCAAGGGGACGACCACGGTGAATAACAACACCGTAGAAAAATTCTTCCTCCTGACACCGTACTAACCAACACCAGACCCCCTTCCGCTTCGGCGGAAGGGGGTCGCTTTTATGAAAGCTGATTGCTTATTTATAACCCTAAAAGCAGCAGCAGACACGCGCCACCGCCAGCTTCTGTATCGATGACTGAAGAGACATTGCCAACCCGTCCTCCGTCATCGTTGAAACAATCTTTTCCATTCACGCTGCCCACCCGTGTGCCATCACGGTTTTCAATGGCTTTATCCGTTCGTACTCTTCCTCTGAGCGTGTCATTCCGATCAAAAATGTCACGTCCGCTGACAGAGCCAACCCGTGATCCCTCACGATTGTAGATGGTTGCTCGCTCGCTTGATTCTACCGATACACGACCCACGCGCGTCCCATCGCGGTTGAAAACGCTTGTGCCCGGTGGATCGCAGGCAGCAAGGAAAAACGTAAGACTCAGGATCAACAAAGTTTTCTGCATTTGGGGATTGTAGCAGAGGGGCAATGCTTGATTTGTGGGAATTGAAAACATAACAAAAAAAGGCCGTAGGCTGCTCGATGCAAACTCTATAATGAAATTTTTGGTGGGGTGGTACAAAGTCCTCAAAAACATCGTAACAGTCGCAAGCACTCTTGCACCGGCGTCCTTTAATTGAGGACCATATCATCGAGAGTTATTTTTCATAGGAAGACCAAGCGCTTTAATCGTCCGCTGCAGCAATCTGTCAAGGATAGCTTTATCCATCATTTAAAAGACGACGATTAACGGGAGTTTACATGCCCACCGTCAAGCTCTATTCTGGTATTCTATTTCTATATATTTTACATGAAACACTTCATAATACCCGTAGCTCTTTTACTCCTGTTTGCGTGCACCCCAGCGGCTCCAGCAAGCAATAACACAGGTAACTCTTCTTCGTCTTTCTCCTCCTTATCAGCAACTACCTCTCGCTTGCCGATAGTATCTTTTTTCATTCCGCCTAAATATGATTATGTGAGATCAGTGCCACAGGGAATCCTTACCTCTGGCATCTTTTACAGTGAAGTAGTAGTAGCCGAGGGAAAAGGTGAATCTGCGCAGATCAGAGTAATGACTACAAAGGACGAGCGCATTAAGCAGCAGCTCTCACTTGAATTTCCTCTAGAGATGATAACCGTAGCCGGGCAGCAGTTCCAAAAGTACAAGCAAGAAGGCATGGGAAACACAGTGGGATACATCAAAGAAACTGATGGGCAATTCATTGTGGTGTCCTTTGACTTCCCCCCTTCCGAAGAGGTTATACTGCAGGTTCTCGAATCAATAACAGCGTTCTAATAAAAAGTGAGACCAGCCCGAAGGCTGGTCTCTGCGTTGATGGGTTGTCGATGTCGGAGAAACTAGAACGACTGGGCTTGCCAGCGCCAGATGACGTTGCCGGGGTGAATCCAGCCGTAGTTGATTGGATACTGGGGCGTGTATCCCCAGTACTTCGTTCTACTTGTACTGGGGTACCACCATGGATTATGCAGTTTGACCGTAGCCAGCCGTGCCCTCGTACTTCACTTCGAAGTGAAGATGACGACTCGTGCCGGTGGATGAGGCGTTCGCTGAGCTGCCCATCCAACCGATCTGGGTACCGTAGCGTACCGGCATGTTGACGTAGATGCCCGGAACGAAGGCGTGGAGATGGCTGTATTGCGTGAAGACGATCCGTCGACCACCGTAGCCATCGGGGACGAGGTGCTTGATGATCACGGAGTTGCCTTCACCGTGCTCATCGGGCTCGACATTCGGGACGATGCGGAAGATGCGACCATAGGCCGCTGCCACGACCGGTGGGGTGGCGCCCCACGGTGCGTTGGAGGCAATATCCCAGCCCGTGTGCCACATGTTATCCAGGTAGCCATCGAACTCCATGGTCTGGGTGATGTTACCCGTGCCGTGATTCGGCACCGGGAACCCGAAGTACTGCCAGTATTGGGCTTGAGCGTGGGTGCCGGTCAGGCCAATAAAGGCGATGACGGCAGCAAGACCGAAGCGACGTAACATGAATTGTTTCTCCGATGCTGACAGAGACCGATCTGAAGTTGCGAGCAATCCACATTGGAAGCTCCGATGGTATTGTAAGGTTTATGCCTATGTGATTAATACATATCATTTTCTTAAAAATCGTCAATGATAACGTTTTAGGCTTATATAAAACGAAAAATCAGTTCTGAAGCTTCGCAGAACTGCCTATGCTATATTATATAAATATACTTCTGAAACTGGCAGACCAGAAGGTTCTCAACGCAAACTCGGTTATCGAGACTCTGGTGGGGTGGTACAAAGTCCTGAAGAATGTCGCAACTGTCGCAACCGCAGCCTAAATCAGATAGCAATTTGTGGCACTGAACCGAGATCTTCTCCTTCTTCTGGCTCACCCTCGTCTAGTTCAAGATTAGAAATAGTGGGCAGAGCAGTACCCATCAGTCCTTGAAGGTCGCCGTACATCCCAACGGTGTTACCGATCATGCGGTCCATTTCTTTCTCTCTCCTCGACCAAATACGCTGCATGGCAGTTTTTTCCTTATCCAATTGTACTTTCATACTTTGGAAAGCTCCCACAATTGATTGCATTCTGTTCTTGAATTGAGGGCTTGTTAGATAACTGTAGATCACCGCCATCTTTTCATCTTGGCCTACTTGAGTTCCTTTGAGCTGCGCGAGTTCGATGAGGTGGTGACGCAATACGGCAGCTGCTGCTTTGGCACACTTATAATCCGAGACCCATACGTTCTCCATGCAACCAAAGTTCACTAGCCCCTCAGGCATACACTGAGAAACGATGCTGCACAGATCGGCCTTGGCGACGACCTGATCGTCTTTGAGCTTGCCCAACCAATCGCCGCCCCATTTCTTCGTATTCTTACTCTCCCACAAGATTGTTCCTGCAATAACACCGCTACGAGTAACCACGGTCTGCACCAAGTCAGCCCCGCTCTTTCCTGTCGGGACATCAGTAAAGGTATCCGTGGGAAACTCACGCTGGAGACTCGCCTTTAGGTCTTCCTCCTGTACCTCACCTTGAATTTGCATCGAGCCTTGTTCGCTCTTTCGCTTAAGCTCCTCAATGGTTTGCTTCAAGCCGTCCATTTGCTTCTCACTCTCTAGCTGCTTTAAACGGTGCTCCTCATCTGACGCCTGTTTTGCTTTAGTGAAGACCTGATTTCTTTCCTCATCCAATCGTCGTTCAAGTTCTAAGTCTGCATTTCTCTCTTTCTCCTCAAGCTCACGCGTCTTTCGGCGGAGTTCAAGTTCGTTCTTTTGTGTCTCCTCCAGCTTTTTTGTCATTTCTTGGTTCTGGCTTTGCGCGTCTTTCAGTTCCAACTGCACCTTCCTTTCGGCTTCTTTCTCTGCCTCTGCTTTGAGCTTAATTCTCTCGGTTGCTAGCTTCTCCTGTACCACGTCATTGGTATTCTTTTTCTGTTTCTCCACCTCTTCCTCCTTTCGCTGAATCTCTTTCTCTCTGGCTAAGAGGTCAGCATCCTTCTGCTTCTGTTGAACCGCCATCTCACCCTCTAACTCTTTCCTGATCTTGGAGGTCAGCGCCTCAGTGAGAGGCACTGGCTTACCGCAGCTAGGGCAAAGGATTGTTTGATCTATCATAAGATGTTATTTAAGCAGAGGCAAGCTGCGGGAGATATAGCATTCCTATAAGGGGCAATGCCCAAAACTTCGGATCTCGATCATCTCACTTAGTCTTGTCCAAAATCTTTTTTACGCCATTCATTTTCGCGTTCTCAATGGCGTCTGCCCTATTATGAAAACCCTCAGTCGATGCACCGATGGTCTTGTTGTTACCGGCATAGGTTTCCCATCGGAACTCTCCTTTGCGGTCTTTAATGAGGACGGAACGGTTCTGTTTAGCCATACAATGTAATGGAAGAAAATAAATTGCTTCTGGTGAAAGGGTGTAATATTCTATCATAGAAGCGTTCACATTATACAGACCCTGTATTTCATCAGTCAACATGACATCTTCGCTCTCCCCCGCACAGGCAGAAGTCTTGAGCTTCTATCAGAAATTCATGACAAAGAATGATCGGGCGCCAAGTATCCGAGAGGTTGCTAGTGGCTTGAAGCGCGAGGCCAGTAACGTTCACTACCATTTGAAGAATTTAGAGAAGGCAGGTGTCCTTGTGCGCACTGGAGGCTATCGAGGAGTCCGTTTAGTCAATAAATCATCGAAAGTCGTTCCAATGCTCGGAATGGTCGCGTGCGGCGAACCTATCTCCATCGTTGAAGAAACGGATGAATACGTACATGTTCCTGAAGACATGCTCTTGAACGGTTATGCTCACTACGCACTGAGAGCTAAAGGAGAGAGCATGATTAATGCTGGAATTCATGATGGAGACACGCTTGTCATACGAAATCAGACAGATGTAAGTGATGGCGACATAGCTGTAGTGGCCGTCGGAGAACCTCCTTTTGAAGCGGCTACTTTGAAACGGGCATATCACAAGAATCAATCACTTCTTCTTAAACCCGAAAA
>Ga0163152_10006697_pt1 | contig 12902 bp, 12 predicted proteins | sample OliLakLV19MP8IB2_FD_148635 | JGI IMG/M metagenome (GOLD analysis project Ga0163152, IMG submission 148635) | Freshwater microbial mat bacterial communities from Lake Vanda, McMurdo Dry Valleys, Antarctica - Oligotrophic Lake LV.19.MP8.IB-2 | ecosystem: Environmental > Aquatic > Freshwater >... | reverse complement strand
TGGCCTTGGTCAGGCCGATCACCGCGGCTTTCGACGCGCCATAGACCACCCGGTTCGGCAGGCCTTTGACACTGGAGGCGATCGAGGACATGTTGATGATCGAGCCGCCGCCCTTGGCGAGCATCGCAGGCAGGAAGGCACGGATCGTGTAGTACATGGAGCGCACGTTGAGGTTGAAGCTGAATTCCCAATCCTCGGGCGTGCAATCGAAGATCGAGCCCTGGTGAACGTACCCGGCGCAATTGAAGAGGATGTCGACGGCGCCTATGTCTTTGGCGGCGGCGTTGACGGCGCCCTCATCCATCACGTCGAGGACCCGGGTGCGCATTCCAGGCTTGCCTTCGAGCTCGGCTAGGGTCTTGGGGTTGACGTCCGTGGCCCACACCGTGGCGCCCTCGCGCGCGAACGCCTCGGCGGTCGCGCGGCCGATGCCCTGCCCGGCCGCGGTGATCAAAGCTGCCTTGCCTGCAAGTCTGCCTGCCAACGTTTGCTCCCGGTCCGATCTGCCTCTCAAGCGAGCGCGGATTATAGCAACGCGGTTTACATCGCCCGGACAGATGGGAAGGTCAGTTGCGAAACGCTGCGGCGCACCAGCGCGCGTCGACGACCGGGCTTTCCCGAAAGCGCAAATTGGCCTGACCACTTGACCAGCCTGCGGCCGGTTGCTAGTCTCGCCACGCGATCCGGACCCTGCAGTCACCACGAAGTCCGGCGCACGAGACAAATGCCCATCCAGACAGTCGAACCGCGGCGCCTTTACCGGCAGATCGCAGACCAGATTCGCGCGCTCATTGCCGGCGGTGAGTTCACGCCCGGCGATCGCCTGCCGCCCGAGCGCGACCTGGCCAGGCAGCTCGGCGTGTCGCGGCCTTCGCTGCGCGAGGCCCTGATCGCGCTGGAAATGGAAACTCTGCTCGACGTGCGCGTCGGCTCGGGCATCTACGTGACCCAGCCGAACGAGCCGCGCCTGAGCACCGGGCTCGCCGAAGCCTCCGGCCCTTTCGAAGTCATGCGCGCGCGCAGGCTCATCGAAGGCGAATGCGCGGCGCTGGCTGCCAGGGTCGCCACGCCCGCTCAGGTCCGCGCCGTGCGTGATGCGCATTCGGCGATCGTCGAGGAGGCCAAGCGCGACCACAATCCCCTCAGCGTGGATCGCATGTTCCACGTGCGCATTGCGGAGGCCGGGGGCAACAGCGCGCTGGTGCTCCTCGTGGAAACTCTGTGGGACCAGCGCATGGGCCCGCTTTACCGGGCACTGGAGCGCAAGCTCGAATACCCGATGATGGCCGCGGACACGATCCGCGAGCACAAGGCGATCGTCGCGGCGATCGCGCGTCACGATGCGCGCGCGGCGCGCAGGGCGATGCACGAGCATATGGACATGACCATGAAACGCTACAGCAAGGACTGGAAGGTGGAGCAATGAAATGGCCGCGGTAACGTTAAACGGGGTCCACAAGTCGTTCGGCTCGACCCCGGTGGTCCACGGCGTGGACATCGAGATTGCCGACGGCCAGTTCTGCGTGCTGGTTGGTCCCTCCGGCTGCGGCAAATCCACGCTCCTGCGCATGATCGCCGGGCTGGAGGAGATCTCCGGCGGCGAGATCAGGATAGGCGACCGTGTGGTCAACAACGTGGCGCCCAAGGAACGCGACATCGCGATGGTGTTCCAGAACTATGCCCTGTACCCGCACATGACGGTCCAGGACAACATGGCGTTCAGCCTCAAGCTGGCCGGCGAGCCCCCGGAGGCCATCAAGAAACGGGTCGATGAAGCCGCCTCGATCCTCGGACTCACCGACTACCTGGCGCGCTACCCGCGCCAGCTTTCCGGCGGCCAGCGCCAGCGCGTCGCGATGGGCCGCGCCATCGTGAGGAAGCCGCAGGTATTTCTCTTCGATGAGCCGCTGTCGAACCTGGACGCCAAGTTGCGCGTGCAGATGCGCACCGAAATCAAGGAACTGCACCAGCGACTCAAAACCACGTCGATCTACGTGACCCACGACCAGATCGAGGCGATGACCATGGCCGACAAGATCGTGGTGATGAACGCCGGCGTCACCGAGCAGATCGGCTCGCCGCTCGAACTGTATGACAACCCCGGCAACCTGTTCGTTGCCGGCTTCATCGGGTCGCCCGCGATGAATTTCCTGCCGGGCAAGGTCACTGCGGCGGGTATCGCGGTCGGCGAGAGCATCCACCTGCCGACGCCCGCGAACAACACGGCCGAAACCGGGCGCGACGTGGTCGTCGGCGTTCGGCCCGAGCACCTGTCCGTCTCCGGCGACGGCGTCCCCGTGGAGATCGTGGTGGTGGAGCCCACAGGCGCCGACACGCAGATTTACTGCAAGCTCGCCGGCATCGAGATATCTGCCGTGGTGCGCGAGCGCCACGAATTCAAGCCCGGTGCGGCGGTGCGCCTCAAACCCGAGCTTACTTTCCTGTTCGACCCGGCGAGCGGCCGCAGGCTGGCATGACGCGTCGCCCGATTTGTTCCATCTCACCACGGAGGAGACCATGAGCAATTTCAACAGAAGGGACTTTTTGAAAGCTTCCGCCGGCGTCGCGGCCGGCACGGCTGCGGCGGGCGTTGGCAGCGAGGCACTGGCGCAGGGCAAGGGCGCCCCCGCGCTCAACCTCAAGCCGGAGAAGGGCGCGAAGCTGCGCGTACTCAAGTGGAAGCGGTTCGTGCAGGGCGATGAAGACCTGTTCAATGCCAACATCAAGAAGTTTTCCGCGCAGACCGGCGTCGAGGTGCGCATCGACTATGAAGGGTTCGAGGACGTGCGCCCGAAAGCGGCAGTGGCCGCCAACGTCGGCTCGGGGCCGGACGTCATTTACGGCTTCTTCGACGACCCCCACCTGTACCCCGACAAGCTGCTCGATGTCACCGACGTGGCCAACTACCTGGGCGCCAAGTACGGCGGCTGGTACGACGTCTGCAAGACCTACGGGATGTCGGGCAACAAGTGGATTTCCATCCCGCTGGGCGCGGCGGGCGCGACGTTCGTGCATCGCATCAGCCACATGCAGGCCGCCGGGTTCAAGGAGTTCCCGAAAGACATGAAGGGGTTCCTCGAGCTGTGCAAGGCGCTGAAGGCCAAGGGCACCCCGGCCGGGTTTGCCTTGGGCAACGCCACCGGCGACGGCAATGCGTGGTGCCACTGGCTGGTCTGGGCGTTCGGCGGCAGGATGGTCGACGAAAAGAACAACGTCGTCATCAACAGCCCCGAAACCATCAAGGCGCTCGAGTACGCCAAGGAGCTCTACGCGACATTCATCCCCGGAACCCTCTCCTGGCTGGACCCGAACAACAACAAGGCCTTTCTCGACGGGCTGATCAGCGTCACCAACAACGGGATCTCGGTGTACTACGCAGCCAAGAACGCCACCGATCCGAAGGTCAAGGAAATGACTGCCGACATCGGCCATGCCGCCTTCCCGATCGGCCCGGTAGGACGTGGCACCGAACTGCACTTGTTCACCGAGGCGATGATCTTCAAATACTCGAAGGCACCGCAGGCAGCCAAGGCTTTCGTCACGTTCATGATGGAAAAAGAGCAGTACGAGCCCTGGCAGCAGGCGTCGATCGGATACGTGACCCAGCCGCTCAAGGCCTACGAGTCGAACCCGATCTGGACCTCGGACCCGAAGAACACCCCGTACCGCGACTGCGTCAAGAACATGACGCCCAACAGCTTCGCAGGCAAGCTCGGCTATGCCTCGGCCGGCACCATGGCCGATTTCGTGATGGTCAACATGGTGGCAGAAGCCGCCAGCGGCTCGAAAACGCCCAAAGAGGCGGCTGAGCGCGCGCAGGCAAGGGCGCAGCGCTATTACAAGGTCTGACACCGCGCAACGGGATGCAAGCGGCCGACCCTCGGCCGCTTGCCCTTGCGGTCTTTCGAACCCCCATGTCGCTTAGCCGATTCTTCAACAACCGCAATACGCTTGGCGCCGTCTTCATGGTGCCGGCGGGGCTGGTACTGCTCGTCTTCCTTACCTATCCACTGGGCCTGGGCACGTGGCTCGGATTCACCGACGCCAAGATCGGCCGTCCGGGGGAATGGGTCGGCCTGGAAAATTTCATCTTTCTCTTCGGCGACAGCGTTGCGCGCACGTCGCTGTTCAATACGCTTTTCTATACGGTGGTCGCGAGCATCGTCAAGTTCGTGTTCGGGCTGTGGCTTGCGCTGCTCCTGAACAAGACCCTGCCGTTCCAGTCGTTCGTGCGCGCCGTCGTGCTGCTCCCATTCATCGTCCCCACAGCGCTTTCCGCGCTTGCGTTCTGGTGGCTGTACGACGCCCAGTTCTCGGTGCTGTCCTGGGCATTGGTCAAGTTTGGCTTGATCGACACCTACATCAGTTTCCTGGGCGACCCGTGGCTGGCGCGTGGATCGGTCATCGCGGCGAACATCTGGCGCGGCGTGCCGTTTGTAGCAATCACGCTGCTGGCCGGGTTGCAAACCATTTCGCCGTCCCTGTACGAAGCGGCGTCGCTCGACGGGGCGACCGACTGGCAGAAGTTCTGGTACGTCACCCTCCCGATGCTCACACCGATCATCGCGGTGGTGATGACCTTCTCGGTGCTGTTCACCTTCACCGACTTCCAGCTGATCTACGTGCTCACGCGAGGCGGGCCGCTGAACGCCACGCACCTGATGGCGACACTCTCTTTCCAGAGGGGGATCCTCGGCGGGGCGTTGGGCGAAGGCGCGGCGCTGGCCACGGCCATGGTGCCCTTCCTGCTGGCCGCGATCCTGTTCTCCTACTTCGGCCTGCAAAGGCGCGCGTGGCAACAGGGAGGCTCCGACAAATGAGCGAAAAATCGCAGGACACCGCAGGCATGGATTACCTGCAATCGCTGCCGCGGCGCTGGGTGACGGTATACATCCCGATCCTGTTGTTCCTGATCATCCTGTTGTTCCCGTTTTACTGGATGGCGATGACCGCGTTCAAGCCGAACGAGGAGCTGGTCTCGCGTGCGGCCAACCCGTTCTGGATTGTCGCGCCGACGCTTGCGCACTTCGAAAAACTGCTGTTCAAGACCGACTACCCGCAATGGATGTGGAACACCGTGCTGGTCTCGGTGGTTTCGACGTTCGCCTCCCTGGCGGCAAGCGTGTTCGCGGCCTATGCGATCGAACGGCTGCGCTTTCGGGGCGCGAAGCAGACCGGCCTCGCCATCTTCCTCGCCTACCTCGTGCCGCCCTCGATCCTGTTCATCCCGCTGGCCGCAATCGTGGTGCAGATGGGCCTGTTCGACACGCGCTGGGCGCTGATCCTCACCTACCCCACGTTCCTGATCCCCTTCTGCACGTGGCTGCTGATGGGCTATTTCAGGTCGATCCCCTACGAGCTTGAGGAATGCGCGCTGATCGACGGCGCGACGCGCTGGCAGATCCTGGTGAAGATCATCCTGCCGCTTGCGGTGCCCGGCCTGATCTCGGCCGGGATCTTCGCCTTTACGCTTTCCTGGAACGAGTTCATCTACGCACTCACGTTCGTCTCGTCCTCGGAAACCAAGACCGTGCCCGTGGGCGTAGTGACGGAGCTGGTCGAAGGGGACGTGTACCACTGGGGCGCGCTGATGGCCGGCGCGCTGCTCGGGTCGCTGCCGGTGGCGGTGCTGTACTCGTTCTTCGTCGAGTATTACGTCTCGGGCATGACAGGAGCAGTGAAGGAATGAACCAACTCGATTTCAAAGGCCGCACTGCGGTAGTCACGGGCGGGATGCAGGGCATCGGCGCAGCCATCGTGAAGCGCCTCGAGGCGTCCGGCGCAAAGGTACGCGTCTGGGACCTGGATGCCAGGGACAAAGTCGACGTGGCGGACCCCTCTTCGGTGGAACAGGCGAGCGCCAAAGCGATCGCTGACCTCGGCAAGATCGACGTGCTCGTCAACAATGCAGGCATCGCCGGCATGAACAAGCCTACCGTCGACTACCCGGTGGAAGAGTGGTTGCGGGTAATGTCGATCAACCTGACCAGCCAGTTCCTGTGCTGCCGCGCGGTCGCGCCGCACATGGTGAAGGCGGGCTATGGACGCATCGTCAATATCGCATCGATAGCCGGCAAGGAAGGCAACCCCAACGCCGTCGCCTATTCGGCCTCGAAGGCCGGCGTGATCTCGCTCACCAAATCGCTCGGCAAGGAGCTCGCGCAGGCCGGGGTGCTCGTCAACTGCGTGACGCCGGCGGCGGCGAAAACCGCGATCTTCGACCAGATGACCGAACAGCACATCAACTACATGCTCTCCAAGATCCCGATGAACCGTTTCGTGCAGGTGGATGAGATCGCCTCGCTCGTCGGCTGGCTGGCCTCCGAAGACTGCTCTTTCTCCACCGGCGCGGTGTTCGACATTTCCGGTGGCCGGGCCACCTACTGACTGGCAAAGGCGCACATAGCGATGGCAACCAAGAAGAAGAAGAACGGCCTGCGCAGCACCCAGTGGTTCGGCCGGGACGACATCTACGGCTTCATCTACCGCAGCTGGATGAAGAACAAGGGCATCCCGCACGACCAGTTCGACGGCCGGCCGGTGATCGGCATCTGCAACACCTGGTCGGAGCTCGTGCCTTGCAACTCGCACTTCCGCGTGATCGCGCAGCATGTGAGGGACGGCGTGCTGGAGGCCGGCGGCTTTCCGCTCGAGTTTCCGGTGATGTCGCTCGGTGAGACGCTGCTGCGCCCCACGGCCATGCTTTACCGGAACCTCGTCAGCATGGACGTGGAGGAATCGATCCGCGGCAACCCGCTGGATGGCGTCGTGCTGCTCGTGGGATGCGACAAGACCACGCCCGCGCTGCTCATGGGCGCGGCCAGCGTGGACTTGCCTACGATAGCGGTCTCAGGCGGGCCGATGCTTTCGGGCAAGTACCGCGGGACCGACATCGGATCGGGCACCAACGTGTGGTCGATGTCCGAGGACCTGCGCGCCGGCAAGATCACGCGCGATGAATTCCATGAAGCCGAATCCTGCATGCACCGCTCGCATGGGCACTGCATGACGATGGGCACGGCTTCGACCATGGCGTCGATGGTCGAAGCGCTGGGCGTTGGCCTGCCGGGAAACGCCGCGATTCCCGCAGTGGACGCCCGGCGCTACGTGCTTGCGCGCGAGGCCGGACGCCGCGCGGTCGAGATGGTCCGCGAGAAGATGAACCTTTCCAAGATCCTCACCCGCAAGGCGTTCGAGAACGCGATTCGCGCAAACGCGGCCATCGGGGGATCCACCAACGCGGTGATCCACCTCATCGCGATCGCGCGCCGGATCGGCGTCGACCTCAAGCTCGAGGACTGGGACAAGTTCGGGCGCGGCATCCATACGCTCGTCAACCTGATGCCGAACGGCAAGTACCTCATGGAGGACTTCTACTATGCCGGCGGACTGCCGGCGGTGCTGCGCGAACTCGGGAAGAACGACAAGCTCCACAAGGACGCGCTGACCGTCAACGGCAAGTCGATCTGGCAGAACAACAAGGATGCGCCGTGCCACAACCGCGACGTCATCCACACTTTCGACAAACCGTTCAAGAAGAACACCGGCATCGCGGTGCTGCGCGGCAACCTCTGCCCGGATGGCGCGATCATCAAGCCCTCGGCCGCGACGCCCAAGCTCATGAAGCACAAGGGCCGCGCGGTCGTGTTCGAGAACATCGAGGACTTCCACACGCGCATCGATGACCCGAAGCTCGACATCAAGGCCGACTCGGTCATGGTGCTCAAGAATTGCGGGCCGCGCGGTTACCCGGGCATGGCCGAGGTCGGCAACATGCCGTTGCCGCCGCGGCTGCTCAAGAAGGGCATCACCGACATGGTTCGCATCTCCGACGCGCGCATGAGCGGAACGGCGTATGGCACCGTTGTCCTGCATGCAGCGCCCGAGGCCGCCGCCGGCGGAACGCTCGCGCTGGTCCAGAACGGCGACCTGATCGAGCTCGATGTCGCGAACCGCCGCCTCGAGTTGCTCGTCTCCGAAGAAGAGCTCGCCAAGCGCAGGAAAAAGTGGTCGCCGCCGAAGCCGCCGCTCACGCGGGGCTACTGGAAGCTCTACAACGACCACGTGCTGCAGGCGAACGACGGCGCCGACCTCGATTTCCTGGTCGGCAAGAGCGGTGCGCTGGTACCGCGCGACAATCATTGACCCGGCAGGAGGCTGACCATGGCTGCCAACGCACCCGGTGAAGGCGAGGCCGGGGAACAGATCCTCGGCGACGACGGCGAGTTTCATATCACCGACGTGCCGGTCGACCTCGGCGTGTACGCTTGGGAAGACTGGGTGACCTTCGGCCTGTTCTGGCTGCTTGCGGCGACGGTCTTCTACCAGTTCTTCACGCGCTATGCGCTCAACGACTCCGCCTCGTGGACCGAGGAGATTGCGCGCTACCTCCTGATCTGCATCGTGTTCGTCGGCTCCGCCATGTGCGTGCGCAAGGGGACGCACGTCCACGTCGACATCTTCTACCGGTTTATGCCCGCGCCGATGGCCCGTGCGCTCTCCACGTTCGTCGACGCGGTCCGTATCCTGTTCTTCGCCTACGCGGTCTACCTCACGTGGCTGCTGATCGGCAAGATCGGCAAGCAGCAGATGGCGATCATCGACTGGCCGATCGGGATCATCTACGGCTTCGTGCTGTTCGGCTTCGCGCTGATGTGCTTTCGCTCGGTCATGATCGCGATCCGCCATTGGCGGCAGGGCTTCAGCGTGCTCGAGCGGCCGGAGTATGCCGGGAGCGAGCAGGCATGACCGCCGTCCTGCTGGTTTCCTTCCTGGTCCTGATGTGCGCCGGCGTGCCGGTCGCGCTCGCCATGGCCGGCGCGTCGCTGCTTTACGTGATGCTTTCGGGCAACGTGCCGGATTTCGTCGTCATCCATCGCATGGTCAACGGCATCGACAGCTTCCCGCTGCTCGCGGTGCCGTTCTTCATCCTGGCCGGGAACCTCATGAATTCAGCCGGGATCACGAACCGCATCTATAACTTCGCGCTCGCGCTGGTCGGCTGGCTCAAAGGGGGGCTTGGCCACGTGAATGTCCTTGGCTCGGTGATTTTCGCGGGCATGTCCGGCACCGCGATTGCCGACGCCGCAGGCCTTGGGACCATCGAAATCAAGGCCATGACCGACCATGGCTATTCGAAGGAATTTGCCGTCGGCGTGACTGCGGCCTCCGCTACGCTCGGGCCGATCATCCCGCCATCGCTCCCCTTCGTGATCTACGCGATGTTCGCGAATGTGTCGGTCGGCCAACTCTTCCTGGCCGGCATCATCCCGGGCGTGGTCATGGCGATCATGATGATGTGCACGGTTGCATATTTCGCGCACAAGAACGACTGGGGACGCGACGTCAAGTTCAGCTGGAAGAAAATCAACAAGGCGCTGCTGGAGCTGGCCGTGGTGGTGGCCTTTCCCACGGCGATCTGGGCGGCCACGGAAGCAGGCACGCAGCCGGCAACGACTTTCTTCGCGGCGATGGCCCTGCTGCTCATTGCGGACTACTACCTGCGCTTCAACGCGGTCCTCCCCATCATGACGCCGGTGCTCCTGATCGGCGGCATGACGAGCGGCATCTTCACCGCCACCGAGGGGGCGATCGCGGCCTGCGTCTGGGCCATGTTCCTGGGGCTGGTGTGGTACCGCACGATGAGCTGGAAAATGCTCGTCAAGGTCTCGATGGATACCGTCGAGACGACGGCTTCGGTCCTGCTCATCGTCGCCGCCGCATCGATCTTCGGCTGGCTCCTGACGGTTACTAGGGTAACCGACGCGGTGGCGTCGATGGTGCTTGCCTACACCCACAACCCCGCAGTGTTCCTGCTGCTCGCCAACCTGCTGATGCTTTTCGTCGGGTGCTTCCTCGAGCCGACCGCGGCGATAACGATCCTCGTGCCGATCCTGCTGCCGATCTGCCACCAGCTCGGCGTCGACCCGGTGCACTTCGGCCTCGTCATGGTCCTCAACCTCATGATCGGCCTGCTTCACCCCCCCATGGGCATGGTTTTGTTCGTGCTCGCGCGAGTTGCCAAGCTTTCTGTCGAGCGAACTACGATCGCCATCCTCCCATGGCTGATACCCTTGCTCCTTAGCCTGGCGCTGATCACCTACGTCCCGAGCATCTCGCTCTGGCTCCCGCGCCAATTTTTCTGAGGGGCTGACCATGCTGCAAGCCGCAGACCTGACCATCCGTTTGAATTCCGCTGACGATGTCGTCATCGCAAGGGTCGAAATTCCCGCCGGCACGACGCTCGTGAAGGAATCGAACGTGCGCGTCTCCGCCAAGGTTCCGGCCGGGCACAAGATCGCTGTGCGCGCCGTCCCCAAGGGCCAGCCCGTGCGCCGCTACGACCAGATCATCGGCTTCGCTTCTCAGGACATCGCGGCCGGCGACCACGTGCATGTGCACAATCTCGCGATGGGCGATTTCCAGCGCGACTACGCGTTCTGCGTCGACGTGAAACCGACGCAGTATGTGCAGCCGCAGGCGACCTTCCAGGGCATCGTGCGTCCGGATGGGTCCGTCGCCACGCGCAATTTCATCGGCATCCTCACCAGCGTCAACTGCTCGGCCACGGTGGCGCGCATGGTTGCCGACCACTTCAGGAACCGGCTGGACGACTACCCGAACGTCGACGGCGTCGTGGCCCTCACGCACAAGTCCGGTTGCGGCATGGCCTCCGAAGGCGAAGCGATGGACCTCCTGCGCCGCACGATGGCAGGTTACGCGCGGCATCCCAATTTCCATGCGGTGCAGGTCGTGGGGCTCGGCTGCGAGGCGAACCAGATCTCGAGCTTCGTCTCGACGCAGGAGCTCAAGCGCAGCGACAAGTTCTCGACCTACACGATCCAGGGAAAGGGCGGCACCATGAAGGCCGTGCGCGAAGGCATCGCGCGCGTCGAGGCGGTCCTCGCCGAAGCCAACAAGGCCGTGCGCGTCACGGTGCCGGCAAGCCACCTCACTCTCGGGCTGCAGTGCGGCGGCTCGGACGGGTATTCGGGAATCAGTGCCAATCCCGCGCTTGGCGCCGCGGTCGACTTGCTGGTACGCCACGGCGGCAGCGCGATCCTTTCGGAGACGCCGGAGATCTATGGCGCCGAGCACCTGCTCACTCGCCGCGCAGTAAGCCGCGAAGTCGGCGAGAAACTCGTGCAGCGCATCCGCTGGTGGGAGGACTACACCAGCCGCAACGGCAACGAGATGAACAACAACCCCTCGCCCGGCAACAAGGCGGGCGGATTGACGACGATCCTCGAGAAGTCGCTTGGCGCCGTCGCCAAGGGCGGCACGGGCAACCTCGTCGATGTCCTCGAGTACGCACAGCCGGTGACCGTGAAAGGGTTCAACTACATGGACACGCCCGGTTACGACCCCGTGTCCGCCACCGGGCAGGTGGCCGGCGGCGCCAACATGATCCTCTTCACCACCGGACGTGGGTCGGCCTACGGCTGCAAGCCCGCTCCGTCCCTAAAGCTCGCCACGAACAGCGCGCTTTTTGCCCACCAGGAAGAGGACATGGACCTCAACTGCGGCACGATCGTCGACGGCAAGGAGTCCGTCGACGAGGTCGGCCGGCGCATCTTCGACCTGATCCTCGAAACGGCTTCCGGCCGGAAATCCAAAAGTGAAGCGTGGGGCTACGGCGAAGACGAATTCGCGCCGTGGGTGCTCGGCGCGACGATGTAATCCCCAACATAGGCTCAACCAATCCGATGAGTACCGGTTTCCGCGTCCTGCCCTCCCCGCCGCGTCCCGCAGAGCGCCTGCTCGCGGCCTTTGCAAAGCTTCCGACGTCCAACATCAGCGACAACATGGCGCGCCACTACGGCGCCGGCGCGCGCCTGCGTCCGTACCATCGCCGTGGCCTGCTGATCGGCCCGGCGTTCACGGTCAAGACCCGGGCGGGCGACAACCTCCTCACCCACAAGGCCATCGACATGGCGGCACCCGGGGACGTCATCCTCGTCGACGCGGGCGGCGGCTTGGACCACGCGATCATCGGAGAGATCATGTCCTCCCTTGCCAGGAAGCGTGGCGTGGCCGGTATCGTCATCGATGGCGCAATCCGCGACGTGGATGCAATCAGTGCGAACGATTTTCCCGTGTATGCCTGCGGCGTGACGCACCGGGGCCCGTATAAGGATGGTCCAGGCGAGATCAACGTCACGGTCTCGATCGCGGGCATGGTGGTGAACCCGGGCGACATCATCGTCGGCGACGGGGACGGCGTGGTTGCCATTGCCCAAGCGGAGGCCGAACGCGTGCTCACGCTGACTATCGCTCAGAAAGAGAAGGAAGAGGGCGTCCTCGCCGCAATCGCCTCCGGCAAGCCGGTCGACCGCGGCTGGGTGGACAAGATGCTGCGCGACAAGGGTTGCACGCTACCCTGAAAGCGACCGGATGACGCAAAGCACCTTCCGCTGGATCGTCATTGCGCTGATGCTCGCGGCGTTGCCCATCCCTCAGGCCCTTGCGGCGGAAACGAAGTCCCCGGGAAAACCCACGGGTGCCCTTGCCTATCACCGCGACTCCGGCAGCTTCGGCTACGCGGTCAACGCAAAAGACTCGCACACGGCGCGCGTGACTGCGCTCAAGCAATGCGGCCACCCACGCTGCGAAGTCGTCGCCAGCCTCAGCAAAGATTGCGGCGCGGTGGCCAATGGCCCGAAGAAATTCTCCGCGGCACGCGGCGCCACCCGCCAGGAAGCAGAGACGAAAGCGCTGCGCCAGTGCGGCGAACGCTGCGAGGTCGTCGGCTGGGCCTGCCCGCGCTAAGCGGCGTGATTTCAAACGCGCAGGCGGCGTTTGGTCAACACTTGTAAAAATCGTTGAACGATTGCAAAACCGCGTAGACGGCGCGAGCGGGCATTTGTTTCAATGCCGCCATGCGTTTTTCACTGGTCCTGGCG
>Ga0163152_10006696_pt1 | contig 12903 bp, 13 predicted proteins | sample OliLakLV19MP8IB2_FD_148635 | JGI IMG/M metagenome (GOLD analysis project Ga0163152, IMG submission 148635) | Freshwater microbial mat bacterial communities from Lake Vanda, McMurdo Dry Valleys, Antarctica - Oligotrophic Lake LV.19.MP8.IB-2 | ecosystem: Environmental > Aquatic > Freshwater >... | reverse complement strand
CATACCAGTCCCGCGTTCTTTCAATCGTCCAAGATTCTGCGAGAGATATCGGGGGAAAATGAGCGCGTAAGCTAGCATAGGATCAGGAGTCTTGTCGAGAGAAGCAGGGAGGATACGTTCGGTCTGGGAGAGTTGAAATGGAGAGAAATCCTGAGAAAGCCAGGAGGCCTTCTTCTCGTGGGAGCAATCCTACTTAGACTTAATCAAGACCGGTTTTGACTGGGCGCTGCCGCCGCCTGCGACAATGATCACGAAGGACATCCCTGCTTTCGCATCCGGCACGGTCGCTTCAATTGCCGAATCGCCCATGAAGGTAAAGTCGACGGGTGTGCTTGAGGCCGCGCTAAAGGTCACCGTATGAAAACATTCCTTTGTGCCAAAATTCTCACCAGTGATGACGACCTTGTCGCCTGGCTTGGCTTCGTCCGGCTCGACTTTGGCGATCCGCGGGCGCTTGTTCCGGTCACAGACGGGGTCCCGTTCGACTTTCCCTGCGTCGGATCCTTTGATCGATTGAGTATCGTAGAGGGTGAATCCGGCGCCGTCCACTATCGCGCCCGGTTCCTCTGCGAAGGAGGGGATGCTGGGTAACACCGTGAGTCCGATAACTCCCAACAACAAGAACCAAGATGATCGCCACGTTTTCATGGGGCCTCCTTCAATCGCTACGATACACGACTATCTATCTTTGATTGGGCTATACGTCTCAGCAACGAGTTGTTGACCGGCTGGGGACAAGGCGAACTGGGTGAATGCCTCAACCAGGGGTGGTGGATCTTTTTTAGATAAAAGAAGAACAGGACGTCGGAGCGGGTAGCGGCCGTCTTTGACGGTGGGGCCTTCCGGTTCAATCTTGTCGATAGGCAGGAGTCTGACAGGGACGCCAGCTGAGACAACAGATAATCCCTGGCTCAGGGACAAGTAGGTGATCGCGGACAGAGGGGGAAGCGTACCCACGACGGTCTTCACGACCTGGTCATCGAAACCAATCACCTTGGCGGAGCCGGCGATCTGGCCAGTGATGCCGAGTTGTGATTCAAACGTATCGCGAATATTCTGGTTGCGAGGCCTATCGATGACCAAGATTTTTGTCTCGGGACCTCCGACTTCTGACCACAGGGTGATCTTGCCTAAAAAAATATCGGCCACTTGTTGCTTCGTGATATCCTTCGTGAAATTTGACAAATGGACAAGAATGCCGATTCCATCCCATGCGATGGGTGTCGAGGACAGATTTGGTGCGTCAGTTCCGGTGACGGCGATCTGAGCCTGGCCGGATGTCACCATCTCTGCTGGTTTCGAGTTGGCATCCCACACGATATCGAGATAGGCGCTCGGGTTGGCTTTTTCAAAGGCCCGGGCGAGGGGTTCGATGGTCGTAAGTTCGGGCCCATTGCCGGCGATGGTCAGGCTTCCCGCGACGCCGGCAAGGGCATCGAGGGCTGCTCCACAGCTGAATAGAACACTGAGGCTTACCAAGAGTATGAGTCTCGCGATCATATGATCTTCCGAGGCATGGGTGGATGTGAGGGCGATGACGACATAGTCTCAGGATGCTCACAACGTCGAAAGAACGGCTTTCCCAGGACCCTGTTAATGCTCCGTTGCGCCCCCAGTCGAGGGATCGGAAGGGGGAGCCGTATCGGAGGCGGCGCGTTTGCCCATAATTGGAGGGAGTTTGGCAAACTTGTCCATTCGCTCGTCTAACATACTGTAGGCTTTCATCTCGGCAAACCCGGGTTTGCGGGTTCCCTTGACCTGTGTCGTGCATGCAGACAGTAGCCGTGTGGCGTTCTGGGCTTGGCAGTGAGGGCACACGGTGTCTTCCACCCTGGCATGGACGGTTTGTGTGGCATCGAAGTGTTTTTCGCATTGCCCACAACGATATTCGTAGATCGGCATGTTTCGTGTCCTTATGATGCATGACGAAAACCGCACTGCGCGAGAGCGCGTACTTGACCGACCATTGAGCTTTACCTTATTCTACACATCTCATTCATAGGACTTCTAGTGGCCTGGAGGAGGATTTCGATGTCTCTGTTGATTCGGAAATACAAGAGTGTCAGTGGAATGATGCAGGAAGAGCGGATCGATGATCCAGATCGGATCGAACGGTATATGAAGCTGTTCGACAAGGACGACATTAAGAAGCTTGAGACGGGTGCCAAGGTTTTCATCGAGAAGGATGAGTGGCAACTCCTGCCCTAAACCAGTGAGAGGTAAAGGGTGAGGAGTGAAAGGTTTTGGAACCTTCGTTTTCATACCCCTCACCCCTGACACTTCACCCCTCACTGTTTCCACAATGAGCTATTGGATTCACATCGCGCGTTCAATCGACCGGGTTACCCTCCATAAAGATCGCTGTTCCGAAGTGCCGTCCACATCAATCGGTTCCTCAAGCGATTTCTGGGAAGGCGGGTGGTTCGATTACCCGGATAAGACGCGAGCGTTAGCGGCGATGGAGCAGGCCGGAACGACGGAACAGCGTCGTTGCTCGCTGTGCAAGGCATAACGACGAAGTTTTGAGTTCTGAGTTCTGAGTGCTGAGTTGAGGACAGCTCGGTTGCTTCGACTTCGCCAGAACACTCAGGACTTATCACTCAAAACGCAGCTCTACTTCCATCCATGCCACGACTCGCGCTCCTGCTGACAACGTTCATCTGGGGGGCGACGTTCCCTGCTACAAAAGCGGTGTTGGAGCAGATTCCTCCACTGTCGTTTCTATTTCTCAGATTTTTCCTGGGGGCATTGCTGGTCGGGGGTGGGTTTTTATTATGGAGACTTCGCTTGCATCGAGAGCCGGCGCTCTTGAAGGCAAGTACGATCGCGACGTGCTGGCTCTTCCTTGGCTATCTCCTCCAAACGGTTGGACTCAACTATACGACCGCATCAAATTCCGCTTTCATTACAGCGCTGTATGTCATCATTGTGCCGATAATTCTGCGTCGGTTTGACCGACGCGTGTGGTTGGCAACAGGAATTGCGACCGTAGGTCTCTGGCTGTTGGTGAAGCCCAGCGGATCCGGGAATTTTGGCGATGTGTTGACCCTCGGCTGTGCAGCGGCGTTTGCCGCGCATATTGCGTGTCTGGAGCGGTTTACACGTGAGGTCGATGCACCTTCATTATTCGCTTGGCAAATGATAGCCATGGTCGGTCTGTTGCTTCCCACATTGTTGATTGAACAGGCTCCGGCGCAAGCCTTTGCGCCGACGGCGTTGTTGTTGGTTGGGCTTGGGGTGACTGGAGGTCTTGCCACCGGGGCCTTTGCGATTCAAATGTGGGTACAGCGGATTGTTCCAGCGCAACAGGTGGCATTGATCTTTTCGTCAGAACCAGCCTACGCGGCGGGGCTTTCCTGGTACTTTCTTGGCGAGACATTGGACACGCAGGGGTGGATTGGAGGTGGGCTCATTTTGCTGGCAGTGTTGGTAGGTGCTTTTGGGAACGGTCCACAATCTTCATTGCCCCCGGTCGGTAAGGCCCAGCCTGCGTAAACCAGAGGTAGTGGCTTATTTTTCGCGTAGTACCCGCTAGCCCAGCTTCATATGGGATTGTTGATGAATAATCATAAACAACGAGGATGGACTCGTTAGAGGGAGTTCAATGGCACAAAAATTTGCGAATGGACGTTGGGTACAAGAAGGATTTCTTGATAATCGCGTTGACGGGACGATCGTCGGACGGATTGTGTTTGCCGTAGTCGGTCCTGTGGATGTGTACTTACGGGGAAACTTCAAACCCGATATCGCGGGGCAGGTCATTCAGTTTCGGAACCCCCGGTTTGAAGACGAGGATCTTGCTGGGCAGGTGATTGGCGACATGGAGAATCCACAGATCGGGGATGTCAACTTGATTTCGTTCGACCCTCACCCGAACCTCGCACCTCATCCGTATATCGAGTGGTTCTCAACGAAGAAGAATCACTATCGCATTGAACTAGAACCCGCAGATGCTTGGATTGTTCCCATGTTGGAGAGTGGAGAGATCGATCGGGTGAGTCGGGCAATCCGAGAGGTGCTTGCTGTGAGGGTGACTGACCAACCGACCCGTGAGCCTACGGAGTGGGTATAGTTTAGGGGTGAAATCGTCAATCGGTGTCCATGGTCTAAACGCCTAGGGTACGAGACGTGCGAGAAGGTGTGATTCGAAGTGCGGAGTTTGAAGCGCTGAATACCTCGAACAGCTGAGGTTGAACGTTCTTCCGTGGCGCTCGTTCTGCAACCTTGGGCGGGTTAGTGGCGAGAGCTAGCTAAGCATGATGGTTGCAATTTCGGTACGGTCGGTATGATCTGCCGACTGCATCCCCGTCAAACGCCGGGTCCGTTGTTGAAACCAGATATCGCCAGGAGGCAACCGAAGGGGAGACGCCAGCAGCGGGTCAAACTTTTTCCAAGCTGCTGAGGGGAGGGACTCGGGGGAGCCTGAGGGGGCTTGTTCTAGTCCGAGTATAAGAGCGACCGATGCCGCCTCTATCGCCTCAGAAGAGAGAAGGGCTGCGGGCCGGCGTTCTCCAACCAATTGAATTTGTACGTGGGATAGGCCTCCCTCCATCATTCCTAGCCGAACGGCAGCGCCACGCGAGAGATCCAGGATTCGGTTGTTAATGTAGGGGCCACGGTCGGTGATTCGTACATGGAGATACTTCCCGTTTGCTAAATTCACGACTCGGACTACACTCCCAAGCGGAAGCGTCCGATGGGCTGCCGTCAATGCCTCCATGTCGAACAGCTCGCCGTTGGCCGCTTGCTTGCCATGAAACGATTCGCCATACCAGGAGGCTACCCCACGCTCCTCAATCCCCACATCCAATTGAGAGACTCCCTTGGGAACCCACGAACAGGCGCTCAGAAACATCCCTAGGCTGAGACCCATTGCCCAGAAAAGTTGCCGGCTGCTTCCATGAATTCGAATGGCCATCTGGTGCTACCTTTTGTTCCTGGTTGAATCGTCTGGCACGCAAGAACATGGTCCGTGTGCCCTCACCATACGGTTCAGTCCAAAGTCCTACAATACCGAATGGGTAGCCCTGCCCCATACTTTAGGCTGAACAAAAAAGAACGACTAACAAGGAGCTCTACGTCAATGAACCGCGAATCTTGGCTGGCCTACCCACCTAGCAGGGTCATATATAGAAGAAAGTACGTGTGTCAGTCAACCCATGAGTGGTATGAACACAGACGCCTTGATGGGGCAGGTGTGAAACCGGCCTGTTACTAGCCGCCTCGAAGACAAATCTTGGGTTTCGGCTTTGTAGTCTCTCGGACTATGGATGGTGTGGCCGCCACGGCTTGAGTTAAAGGGGCTACTGGGTCTGAATAATTTGAGCAAAGACTCCGTCCTGCTGTTTGATATAGGTCAGCCACACCTTTTCCCCCACTTTGATGGCCTGAAGAGCGATTCGCTTTCCTTTTCGTACAATCCTCGTTTGGGAGGTGACCTTGGCCCCCACAGTCATGTCGTCATGAGTCGTCAACGGTGTCTTGACGACAATCATATGGGGCGTTTGGGTGATGTTAACTGCAATCACTTGGCCATGAACTCGATAGGTTCGTCCACTGGCTGCCGCACTGCCTGACGGCACGCAGAGTAGCAGCACCATCAATGCAGCGATGGTGAATAGTGCTCCGTTCGTTCGACCCATCGTGTCCATCAATAGATTTCTTCTGGGAGGCCTGTCTACGCGCGTGAGAACTCTAGCAGGATGAAGAAAACGTGTAAAGCGAGAGACGGCTGGAGGTCGATCGATATTGACTGACCTAATCCGACTGAGTAAGATGCCGCCTGTTGCCTGTGAGGGAACAACGATCAACCCGACGGCAGCACTCCCCAACGCAAGCGATCCACTCACCACATATGATTGAAGTCCAACAGATCACGAAGCGGTATGGACAACATACCGCCCTCGATCGCATTAGTTTCTCGGTTGCCAAGGGCGAGGTCTTGGCGTTCCTGGGCCCGAATGGGGCTGGTAAAACCACCACCATGCGTATTTTGACTTGCTTTATGCCGGCCACTGAAGGCATTGCACGGGTGGCGGGGTTTGATTGTGCCGATCAGCCGATGGAGGTCAAACGCCGGATCGGCTACTTGCCGGAAACTCCGCCGGTGTATCAGGAATTGACGGTGACAGAGTATCTTCGGTTCGTCGGCCGCCTCCGCGGTCTGAGTGGCAACATCCTTACTTCCTCCATGCAGCGTGAAATAGAACGGCTGGGGCTTGGCCCGGTGCAACACCGACTCATCGGAAATCTGTCTCGTGGATATCGCCAGCGCGTCGGCCTGGCGCAAGCGCTGTTGCACGACCCGCAAGTGTTAATCCTTGATGAGCCGACTGTGGGGCTGGACCCGAAACAGATTATTGAGATTCGAGAATTGATTAAGAACCTCGCTGGATCCCATTCCGTCATCCTGAGCACCCATATCCTTCCTGAAGCGACTGCCGTGTGTCAGCGTGTCGTCATCATCAGCGGTGGGCGTATCGTGGCCGAAGATACGCCTGAACAACTTTCCGCGCGTCTGCGCCAGTCCGAAAAAATCTCGCTGACGCTCAAATCTCCCACCGTGGACACCGAGAGTCGATTGAAGGGAGTGCAGGGTGTCCAGAACGTGTTCGCGGGTGGCGACTCCGGTACGTTTCTTTTGGAATCCGAGCTTGGTCGGGATGTGCGGGAAGAGATTGCTCGACTGGCGGTCACAAGTGGGTGGGGTCTACTTGAACTGAAAGCGATTTCCATGACGTTAGAAGACGTCTTTCTTCAACTGACTCGACATGAGGAAGGCCTCGTACAGGATCCAGTGCATACTTTAGTGGAGTCGACAGGGCAACGAGCATGACACCAGTTCAGGCTATCATTGCAAAAGAGCTGCGTTCGTATTTCGTGTCGCCTGTGGTGTATGCCGTGGGAGCCGTATTTCTGCTGATTGTGGGACTGCTCGCCTATCTCTATGTGGTCTTTGCCGGAGCCCAGGCGATTCAGCTGATGCAGGTGCAAGGAAGCGCCCAGATCAATCTCAATGACTTGGTTTTCCGTAATCTGTTTGCCAGCACACGATTTATTCTCCTGATTGTTCTGCCGATTCTGACGATGCGCCTCTTCGCTGAAGAGCGCAAACTGCGCACCTTCGAATTTTTGCTGACCTCTCCGGTCGGCATCAACGAGATCGTCGCAGGGAAGTTCATGGGCGTCTTTCTTCTGTTTCTGGGGTTACTCGGGCTGACCGGGCTGGTACCGCTCGTGCTCGCCCTCTTCTGTGATTTCGATTGGTATCCCGTGCTGACTGGTTACCTGGGACTCGTCTTGCTGGGCGCCCTCTTTCTCTCTGTCGGCGTGCTGGCATCGGCACTGACAGAAAACCAGATCGTTGCGGCGTTTGTGAGCATTGGCCTCTTACTGGTGTTGTGGCTCCTCTCTGGCTTGGGCTCGCTGCTCGGGGATACAGCCATCGGACAAGCCGTCACGTATCTCTCGTTCATGGAGCACTACGACCATCTAGTGCGCGGGCTGGTCGATACAAAAGACCTCGTGTATTTTTTTAGCAGTCTTGCCTTGATGCTTTTTTTAGCGCACCGAGTCGTGGACTCGGCACGGTGGAAATGACCCTCAAGACGCTTCCCCTTGGCGTGATCGGGCTGGCTCTGGCTGCGGCCGGAGCGGTTGCCTATAGTCTCGTTCCGGAGAAACTTTGGCTGACTGGCCTGTTGGAAGGGGCGGCCCTCCTCTGTTTCCTCATCTCTGTTATCGCTCATTTCAGTGGGCTGAAAGCCTTCTCCGCTCGCCGGTCTACCCGGGCGGGGGCCAACAGTCTGTTGATGATCCTTCTGTTCGTCGGCATTCTCGTGATTGTTAATTTTCTGGCCGCTCGCCACTCTATTCGTTGGGATCTGTCGGAGAACCAGAACTTCACCCTCGCTCCGCAGACACATCGTCTGTTGCGAAGTCTTCCACGTGACGTCACCGTGACCGTCTTCACCAGAGAAAAGGATCCCGGCTACCAGTCATACAAAGAACGGCTCGATAGTTATCGGCAGGCCAGCTCGAAGATTTCCGTGGAGTTCGTCGACCCGGAACGGCAGCCGAAAATCGCCCAACAATATGGCATTACACGAACCGATACAGCCGTGTTCGAAAGTGCCGGACAGAGTGTTCGGGTCAACGCGCCTTCGGAAGCGGAACTGACCGGGGCGCTGATCCGTGTGTCTCAAGATGGGAAGAAGCGTGTGCTCTTTCTCGAAGGGCACGGAGAACCGAGTCTTGACGATCGGGAGCGAACCGGGCTGTCTGCCGCCAGAGAGATTTTGTTCAAGCAGGGGTACGACGTTGGCACCCTCAGCTTGCTCAAGGAGCCTGTCGTGCCGGATCGCACGGCCATCCTTGTTGTAGCCGGACCACGCCGACCGGTGACGGCCGAGGAACAGGAGCGGATTCACACCTATGTAGAAAAGGGCGGCCATCTCTTGCTGCTTATCGATCCGGATACGCAGGCCGACCTGAATCCCCTGCTCAAGCGATGGGGGTTGGGAGTCGGCCCTGGAGCCTTGGTCGATCTCCAAGATCGACTTGCTCAAGGCGATTTGACGTCCCTGCTGGTCCGTACGTTCACCGAGCATGAAATCACGCAGGATCTTTCAGCCGCCGTGCTGTTTCCCCTCGCGCGACATATCACCTTCGATGAGCAAGCCGGTCGCGCATGGGACTTTGTGCCGCTCGCCAGAACATCGCCGAACAGTTGGGCAGAAACCGATCTGAAAGGCCGCGTTGTCAACCTCGATGAAAAAGAAGACATCAAAGGCCCCCTGCCGATGGCTGTGGCCATTGCGCCTAAGGTTGCACCGGAGGAAGGCAAGCCTCGTCCGGCCGTTGTCGTCATAGGCAATTCCACGTTCGCGACCAATGCCTTTGTGAATTTTCCAGGGAACAGCGACTTTTTCCTCCATTCGGCCGGGTGGCTGGCTGAAGAACGAAATATTCTGGCGATCGTCCCAAGGGACTCCGCGCTTCGACCGTTTACCCCCAACCCTTTACAGGAAAGAGTTCTGCTCTATCTACAAGTGATCCTCCTGCCGGCCGCCATGGTGTTCTCCGGCTTTATGGTGTGGCGCAGACGTCGGCGTCTTTAGCAGGATGCTGAAAAAGTCCGCCAGCGGCGTTCTCGCATCGCTCAGAGGCTCAACGTACCGAAGCGTACGCCTCGCCGCTTCGCTTGCTGCGGCCTTGCTGGACGGCCTCTTTGAGCATCCTGAGGTTATAGAGACCCTGGCTCCATCTGAAGTATGTCAAGGGAATTTTATGGGTAAACCGAGTTTTCCCGCAGTCTGCTAGCCCCATGCGATACTGGCCCACATTTGTCATGGCGTTCGTCCTGGCCGGACTTGGCCTGTATCTCTATGTCATCGAGCTTCCGCAGAAAGAATCGCATGAGCGACAAGCTATCATCGAGAAGAAAGTTCTGCTGTTCGAACAGGACAGCTTAACCGGACTTTCTATCAAGACCAGTCAACAGGAACTCGTGTTCGCTCGGGCTTCTGAGAAGGGGTGGGTCATGACCGCGCCTCTCAGCACCGAGGCCGATCAGCGGGAGGTGCAAAGTTTGATCCGAGCCTTAGTCACAGGCACTGTTGCGCGCACCGTTGAGGACCACTCGACCAACCTGGCCCCCTTTGGACTGGAGAGTCCCGTGACCACGATTACCGTCGTAGCCGGCGCCGCGCGGGAAACTTTCTCCATAGGGGATAGTGGTCCGTTGACGTCCACCCTATATGTCCTGCGTGAGTCGGATCATAAAGTCCTGCTCACTAATCTGGCCCCCAAAGATTTTGTCAACAAAACGTTGATGACCTTTCGCCGAAAAGACCTCTTGTCCCTCTCACAGAGCGACGTCGAGCGTATTCGCCTCACGTACCCGACGACCGAAATTGTGCTCTATCAAGGGCAAGAGAAACCTAAAAGCAAATGGAAGATCCGCTATCCGATTGAAGCAGCAGCCGATCAAACAGAGGTGAGAACCCTTCTGTTCAGGCTTGAAGACTTAAAGGCGCTGGGCATCATCGACCCGGGGCCTGAACGCGACGCGCAGGCTAAGACGTTCACGGCTCCGAAAGTGAAAGTGACTATTCACACGGCCGATGGTGATCAGACCGTCAAGTTGTACCAACCCGACCCGTCTAGCGGGGAAGCCTTTGCAGAAACGAGTCCCACTGGCCCTCTCTATCGCGTTAATCCCAACACGATCAGAGATTTGACCAAGGACCTTTTTGTATTCCAAGACAAACGGTTACTTGGCATCGACTTTACCGACATCGCGATGCTGTCCGTCAAAACCTCAGGCGAGCGCTATGTGTTGATCAACCAACAGAACGAATGGATCTTGGAGGATCAGTCGACTGAAAGATTGGACCAACAGGCTGTCGACTTGTTTGTCAGCCGCGTTGCCAATGTCCCAGCCGAGGAGCGTGTGATCAAACAGGCTGGACCATTGGCGCCCTACGGTCTTGTTACGCCTGCAGCAGAGTTCATCGCCACGGGAAGAGACGGAAAGATTGCCGGGAAACTCTCGATCGGGAGTCATGCCAATGGACTGGCTTATGCCATGGGGCAACGGATCCCAGGTATTTTCCAGATTCGCGCCGACCTGCTTTCACAGATCCCTGGGAAGAAAGATCTCCTGGCTGCGCAAGCTGAGAAGACATCTGCGGAGCACTAGTCAGAGCCGGGTATTGTTTCTTCTTCGATGGACCGTGGCCTTCTGTTGAAGAAGGCGGACTCGGCTGGTATTCTCTTCTTACAACATGTTGCAACCCAGCCCTTTGAGACGACGAATCTTTGGCTTGGAGAATGAGTACGGTCTCATTTTTTCTCCGAACGGACGCGTCTATCTGCCGATGGAGAAGGTGCTGGGGTATATTTTCGAAGGCCTCATTCCAAACAGTTGGCCCTCTAATGCGTTCCTCGTCAACGGCGCCCGGTTTTATCAAGATACCGGCTGCCATCCTGAGTATTCGACCCCCGAGTGTGACAACATTCTCGAACTCGTCATTCACGACAAAGCCGGCGAGCGGTTGCTGGAGGCTTGTCTGCCTGCGGCTGAAGAACGATTGCGCGAAGAAGGTCTGTCCGGGGAGATTTACATTTTTAAGAACAATACGGATTCACTCGGCAACACATACGGATGCCATGAAAACTTCCTCATGCGCCGCGACGTCGATTTCTGGAAGGTCACGGAGCAACTCATTCCTTTCTTTGTTACGCGGCAGGTCTATAGCGGAGCGGGGAAGGTGCTGAAAGTTTCTGGAAAATCGCAGTACTTCATCTCGCAACGTGCGCAACATATTCACGAGAAGACGTCCTCTTCGACCACCTCCTCGCGCAGCATTATCAACACCAGAGACGAACCGCATTCCGATGCGGAGCGATACCGCCGGCTCCATATCATCGTCGGGGATTCCAACATGTCGGAGTTCGTGACCTATTTGAAGGTGGGTACGGCGACATTGGTCCTGTCCATGATCGAGGAAGGGTACGCTGTCCAAGGGATGGAGTTCGAGGATCCAGTGAAAGCGATTCGGGAGGTGTCACGCGATCCCACCCTGAAGCGCAAGATCAAGCTGGACGATGGTCGCCAGCTGACGGCGGTCGAAGTTCAGCGAGTCTATCTGGATCGAGCACAGACCTACTTAGCCCAACAAGAGCACGATCCGATCCTTGACGACATCTGGCAACGATGGGCCATGGTGCTGGACAAGCTGGAAGAGGATCCGATGCAGCTCGTGCGCGAAATCGATTGGGTGACCAAGCGCCATTTAATCCAATCCTATATCGACAAAAAGGGCTGTGGCTGGGACGATCCACGAGTATTCCTGCTCGATCTTCAATTTCATGACGTCAAACGGACGCGTGGGTTGTACTATCTGATGGAGTCCCGTGGGCTGATCGAACGGATCGTGGAAGAGGATGCGGTGCAACGGGCCATGTCGACGCCGCCGCAGACGACGAGGGCGAAGGTCCGCGGTGACTTTATCCGGTTTGCCCGCGCGAAGAATCGTTCCTATACGGTCGACTGGACCTATCTGAAGCTCAATGGCTACTGGGAAGAAACGATTCTCTGTATGGATCCTTTCAGCGCGGTGAATCGGCGTGTGGATGAGTTGCTCTCACAGGTATCGGGGCTACGGTTTTATCGATGATGATGACGGAGCGCACACAGTCGTCAGCGCGGATCTCACGGCTGGACCGAATGCTGATTATGGCCGTTGTGTTGTTGTCCAGCATCTTTCCTGTCGAGTTATTTTCCAACACGACTCCTGTGCCGAAGGGCCATGATGGGCAATACAGCGGCAAGCAGGGGCAAGTCCTGGTCGTCAAGGTGAAGAGCGAAGACCAGGCGACAGAGGTGAATGGGACATTTTTGAAACGGACGATTCCATTCTTCCGGGAGTTCAGGCCTGGGGAGCCGGGCGGCTATATCGGGCTGCTCGGGATCGATATGCAAGACGAACCGGGGGCCTATGACCTTGCCGTTGAAGTGAAGCAGGGCGAACAGTCGAAGCAGTTGAGCTTTAATGTCTTGGTCGCGAAAGAGAACTTTACCGTCGAGCATCTGACGCTGCCGAAAGACAAGGTCGATCTGGACGAGAAGGGCGCGGCACGGTGGAAAGCCGAGCAGGAGCAAGTCAAGCAGGCGCTCGTGGAGAACTCACGCCTGAAACTCTGGCGCAGCAACTTTGTAGAGCCGGTCAATGGCAAGCGCACCGGTATTTTCGGCAGTGTGCGGATCATGAATGGCAAGCCGCGTAACCCGCACAATGGAGAGGATATCGGCGCGCCGATGGGGACCGATGTCGCGGCGACGAATGATGGAATCGTCCGCATCACCGTCGATCATATTTTCTCCGGCAAGGGCGTCTT
>Ga0163152_10006692_pt1 | contig 12907 bp, 13 predicted proteins | sample OliLakLV19MP8IB2_FD_148635 | JGI IMG/M metagenome (GOLD analysis project Ga0163152, IMG submission 148635) | Freshwater microbial mat bacterial communities from Lake Vanda, McMurdo Dry Valleys, Antarctica - Oligotrophic Lake LV.19.MP8.IB-2 | ecosystem: Environmental > Aquatic > Freshwater >... | reverse complement strand
TTTTATCACCCTCTCGATGGGAATGACATCCGTCTCCGGCTCGCGGCCGCTGATGGTGCCCACGACCGTGGCGAACCCTTCTTCCGGATGCGGGGCCTGTGTCACGATGACCGTGGCCTCTTCGTCGATGAGCTGCGACTCGAAGAACGTCACCACGCCCGAGAGCATGTTGCGCCGCACCGCGTACTCCTCCGGGAAGAAGAACTCGAAAGCGTACTTTTCCTGATCGGTCGCGAGTTTTTGGCTGGCGCGCGCGATAAGGCGCTCTCGCGCGTCGGGAAAGGCAAGATTGCCCTCCGAGAGTCCAAGCACCGTGTCCGTGAGCAGCGTGCCTTCCGAGAGTCGGTGCTCCAGCACCTGGCGAATGGAGTCGTAGCATTGCAACGCCACGAGTCCACGCTCGACCTCCTCGTCGAGTCCCACCATAAGCCGCTCGAGTTCGCGCAGGCTTTCGTCCCATGACACCGGCGTGCTCGTGTCGAGCTTCGCCTTGCGGCGCGCTGACGCAATCTTCTCCTCGCTTATAGAGGAGCCCGCTAGCGATCGCAGGAATTCCATGACGCTCTCACGTTCCTGAAAGGCAAACAGTCCTTTTGAGGTCTGCGAGCCCACTTCATCAAGACCGGCCGTGAGGCTCGCAAGTCCAGCGAGCGCCGTGCCCAGCTCCTGCAACGACGCATAGACGCGCTTTTGCGTGGTTGTCCGATTGACGAAAAGCTCGATGAGCTGGTGGCAGGACTTGCGGAACGGCTCCTGCGCCGTGCGGATGTCTGATACGCACGAATGCCCGATGCCGTTGAGGCGCGCGAGGAGGTCGAGGAGTATGCGGCCACGTGCGAAGGCTTTGGCGTCGGGATGGATGGCCTTGGCGAACGCTTCGAGGGAGGAGAGGCGAGCGAACATCGACTGGAGCGAATCCTCCATCAGACGCACGGCGGAGGCCAATACGAGCGCGCTCGATTCGATGCTCATGCGCACAAAATAGCAGTAATTGTACCAGAACATGGACTCTTCGGGCTGCGTCAGGCACCAGTTGCGCGCGAAATTGGGACGCGGGAGGTTCGCGTTGCGGAACGCGGGACGGCCGATGACGTGCAGGCTGTCGAGCACGAAACCCACACCTTCCAGCTCCACGAACGCACCGCGCAAAAGTCCGTTGTTCACGAGGTCGTCCATGCTCACGACCACGCGACGATGAGACGTGTCCGTGTGTAGGGAACCCAGATCGCAGGCCTCCACCTGCACCGACGAAACCACCAGTGTGCCCGAGAATTCTCCGAGGATCATAAGGATCCTGTGGACGTGCGCGGGCACATTGGTGAGACCCCCACGAATGCCCAAAGTGTCCAGAAAGGCAACGAAACGGGACAGTCCCACCCAGCTCACGCTGTAAAGCTGCGACAGGTCGAATTCCTTGCACAGGCGAAAATCGGCTCCGAAGTCTTCGACGGGCGTCGAATCTACCAGGTGTCCAGAGACCTCGCAGCGCCGGCCTGTTACTTTGACTACAAAATCAAGCTGTTCGGACACCTGGTTCCGTTCCGTTCCGACCACACGGGTCTTTGGCGCTGTGATCGACGTTCGGCCCACCAAAAGCGCTACGGTTTCTTCGAGTTTATCCCGAAGACAGTCGCACGGCGTGGGAAAGACCTTCCCCCCCGCGGAGCCTCTGGCGGCACCGTGTTCATACGCTTCGAGAGGAACCGCAATGACCATCGCTGCGAGGCAACCGTGAGGATCGCCGCCGACGCCGTCGCGCGTCTTCTCGGTGAGAAATGGGTCGTGGTGGTGGAACCATCGCAGAACTACCGCGCCTCGTTGCGCCAGTTTCTGACGAATCTTCGTATCCGCAACGTCAAGCTCGTGTCCACGGCCGACGAGGCACGCAAGCTGTCGCTGCAGAAGTCTGTGGGCATGTTCATCGTCGAGTGGCTCACACCAGGAACAAACGGGCTGCAGTTCCGCCGCGAGCTGCTCGCGTCGGTGCACGCGCGAGAAGTTCCCTTCCTACTCCTGTCCATGGAGAATCTGGAGGCCGACGTCGTGCTCGCGAGCGAGGTGCGCGTGGACGGCTATCTTCTCAAGCCATTCTCGTACGAGGATTTCGTAGCGAAAATGCACGAGCTGCTCATTGCACGGGCGGAACCGAACCCAATGGAGATCCTGCTCGCGACAGCAGAGAAAGCGCTGTTGCGCAAAGACTTCAGACTCGCAGGCGAGTTCTACGCGCAGGCGCTGGCACTGAAGGACAACAGTGCTCGCGCCGCCGCTGGGCTTGCCCGGGTGGAACTCGAACGCGGCGATCTCGATGCTGCTCTGGCATTCGTGCACAAGGCTCAGTCGTCCAACAAGGACTTTCTCGAAAGCCACCGCGTGGAACTGAAGATCCACCAATTGCGCAAGTCGAGCGCCGACATCATACGCACAGCCAAACATCTGCACGACAAGAGTCCCGAGAATCCGAAATACTCCATGATCCTCGCAAAGACGTGGCTCGAGTCGGGCGACCTGTCCACCTCCGAACAGTTCTTCCGCCTCACGCTCGCGGCATCGCCAAGGCTGGCGGCGGCGTACAAGGGACTTGGCGACGTGTACATGCGCAAGGCGGATTTCCAGCGTTCAAAGCGCTACTATCTGAAAGCGCTCGACCTTGATGGCGAAGACATTTCCATCCTGAATGGGCTCGGCACCACCAGCGTGCGCCAGGGCTCCTTTAAGGAAGGGATAAAGTATTATCTCATGGCGCTCAAGCTGGACGCGCGTAACCCCAAGGTGAAATTCAACCTCGGCCATGCATACGAAAAACTCGGCGAGTTCGATCAGGCCAATTACTATTTCTCTGCTGCGCTGCAGGACGATTCCGGTTTCGACAAAGCGCGCACCGCGCTCGAGCGCATCTCGCAGAAAAAAGCGTGCTAGCGCGCAACGACCTGCGAAACGGCCTTGACCCAGGCGTCATGATCGTTGAGCGATGTCACGAGGCGGAGATCCTCTCCTCCCAGAGCAAGCCAATCGTGGCTCGCGCGATCGCCTATTTCTTCTATGGTCTCGAGGCAGTCCGCGACAAACGCCGGACACAGCACCGCCACACGCTTTGCTCCACGTTTGGCAAGCTCGGGCAGAAATGAATCCGTGTAAGGCTTGATCCACGGAGTGCGGCCAAGGCGTGATTGGAACGTTGTTTCATAGGCGCCCGCCACGAGACCCAGACGGGACACGAGTCCGCGCGTCGTGGCGTAACACTGCGCACGGTAACAAAATGCGTTGGCCTCGCCGATGCGCGCACAACAGTCAGCCGATGCGAGGCAGTGTGCACCGCTGCGATCGCTCTTGCGCATGTGACGCTCCGGAAGACCGTGGTAACTCAACACGACGAAATCGGGTGCGAACGCCTCGAGCTGCGGCCGCGAGACCTCGGCGAACGCATCAAGAAACCACGGCTCCTCGTAGAACGCACCCTCGAAGCGCACGCCAGGCACGTTCCACAAAGGCGCCATCTCGCGCATCACGAGTTCGACGCTCGAACCTGTGCTTGCCGATGAGTACTGCGGATAAAGCGGCAGGCAGACAAGCTCCGTGGCGCCACGTTCCTCAAGCCGCGCGAGCGCACTGGCGATGGAAGGGTTGCCATACCGCATGCCAAGCTCCACGGCGGTGCCTTCCCCCAGACTCTCCTGCACCTTCCTGGTCAAAGAACGGCTGATGGTCAGAAGAGGCGACCCTTCGGGAGTCCATATGCTCCTGTAGGCGGCCGCACTTTTTTTGGGGCGGAAGGGAAGGATAAACAGCCGCAACAACAACTCTCGCCAGAGGCGCGGAATGTCGATGACCCGTGGATCCGACAGGAACTCCTTGAGGTAACGGCGCACGGCGCGCGGAGTGGGTTCGTCGGGCGTTCCGAGATTTATCAGCAACACACCGCGTTTTCCCGACACGCCTGGCTTTCCCGCAGCCGCTACGTTTCCTGTCACGGACATGTTTCTCTCCACACCATCGCGTCCACAACACGCCCGTCGGCGTTCGATGCGAAGGCAAGGTTCCAGTCGAGCGCGCCGTCGGCCGCCGGCGCGAGAATTTTGTAGGCGGGCAGACTCCGGTTGTGGAAAAGGCCGTCCGGTGTCCCGAGCTGGTTTTGGATGTCTTCCATCGAGCCGCGCAGGAAGGCCTTTCCCTCTGGCCCCTTGAGCAGGGACCAGACGAGCGGAGCACGATCGGCCGGAGCTGCCGTGCGGAACACTTCAGCCGAAAAGGTTTCTGTGCCCCAACGCTTGCGCGCCTCCTCCGCCGTCAGAAAACAGCCGGGGTAACTGTCGCGCGCCCAAACGAATACGCCGGTCGTCACGCCAAGGGCCAGCAACCCCAGCCCCAGGAACAGAGTCGCTTTCATATTCTTCATGATCCGCCACTTTTCTCGATTCTCTCGCTCTTCTCAGCGGACTTGGTTGCCTCGGCCTGTTCTTCGACCTTCAGCACACCTTCCCAGTCCAGCCCTGTGATGCTGCGCAGTCCGCGCGCGAGATGCCACAGTGCAAATGCCATGACTGCCATGCACGGAAGCACGATGACGGGCCACGAAAGCGCCTGCATTTTTCCGAGTTCCTGGTTGAACTCCACCGTGCCCACCGGGCTCACGAGCAGCCACCACGCCAGCGAAAAATTGAGGGCGGCACTCAGGAAAAACGACGACGCGAGGATGACAGTCGTCTGCAAAAGCAGCCGTTCAAGATCGCGGTGACGGCCGGTCTCGGTGAGAGCCGCGTCGATTCGCTTCACGTTGATAAGCTTCTCGTTGTAGAGAATTTTGCGCACGAGAGGGAACTCGGTGCGCAACGAGTAGAGCACCACGGCTCCTATGATGGCGGGTGTCACGGCTTCCTTGATGGCAAATCCGAGGCGCCCCACCTGCGCAAAGCGCAGGCCGCCGGAAAGCAGGATATTCACCAGGCCGAGTGCCGCGATCCAGTTGAGCTTGCGCTCCCTGATCGCACTCACGATGGAGTAGACAAACGGAATGGCCAGCGCGAGCAGGAACGCGCGCAGCTCTCCAAGTCTCTCCGGGCTCGAGAGTTTCATGAGCACGAAAGACGGCAGCAGGATGTTGACAATGGCGTCAGTGAGAACCGACGACCCGGATTTTGGTGGCAGATCCTGTTTCAACGCGTCGCTTTTGGTCATGATGAGGCGTCCGCAATAGAAGTCTAAAAATGCAGGGAAGGGCCGGAGTGTGCGCCTAGCACGTCCATCCAAGGAGGCGGAGGTGCACGCAGCGTGAGTGTCTCGCGGGTCGCTGGATGCTTGAAAGATAGATGCGACGAATGCAAAAGCAAGCCCCCGGCGCTGATCGTGTCGGCGATCAAGGCCCGCACCGCGCGGTTGACGTCCCCATCGCCATAGACGGTGTCACCTGCGATAGGATGAAACACGTGTTTTAGGTGGCGCCGTATTTGATGCGTGCGGCCTGTGTGTGGAAACGCCTCCACGAGCCCAAGGCGCAGCTGCGGATATTTGCGCGTGGCAAAAGGCAGCGTGTAGCGCGCGAGCGGAACGATGTGCGTGAGGCTTGGTTTTTCATCGAGGGGCGAATCAATCGAAAGTGCCGCTGGAAGCCAACCTCGCACCACGGCAAGGTAACGCTTCTCGACCTCGCGGCTGGCAAACGCGAGGCCGAGCGCTGATGCGGTGTCGGCGTTTTTGGCAAAGAGAAGCACGCCCGAAGTGGGCCTGTCGAGCCTGTGCACGGGCGCGAGCCATTCAAACGAACGCTCCTGCCTGAGAAGAGTCACGAGCGAGGGAAGCCGTCTGTCGAGTTGTGAAGGATGGACAAAAAGTCCTGCGGGCTTGTTCACCGCAAGAAGCCATTCGTCTTCGAAAAGAATCTCGATCATCAGAGCGTCTTGAGAAATTCGATGAGCGCCCGTTTTTGCGCGGGCGTGTACATCTCTGCCCCGCCCTGCAGGAAAACGCCTTCGTCGTGACCTTGGTTGCCAAGGCCCGCACGACGCGTGTCCATCATCCGATCGGGCCTTGCACGCCAGGCGTGCGGCGCACTGTCACCCGTTGGATAGCCCACGCATTCGCTGTCGAAATCCGTCGCGGGATCGATGGCGTCACCCGCAAAGAATGTTTGGGGGCGATCGCTCGCCCGCGTGAGAACAGCACAGAGGCTCGGAGCGGAATTGTTGTGAAAGTAGGACCAGCGGGCCCAGATGCCCTCAAGAGGAGGAGGCACATAACCGCGTTGGACCTCCACCACGACACCATTTTCACGCGAGATGGCGAGGCGATTGAGTCCTTCCGCGAGACCTTCCATTCCCTGCGCGCGCAGGGGGTCGGTTCCGACATCCACCACGGGCGTCCGCGCAAAGTAGTGCACCTGGCGCGTGCGCAAGCGATCTTCCGTGGACAGGAAGTCCGCGTCCGCGCCGCTCCAGGCCTTCACGTAACTGCCGTGACAGCGCGCGCAATTGCCCTCAAAGAGCGTTTCACCTTCGCGCGCAAGCGGCTCATCAATGGAGGACGCTGGAAAGAAATCTGTGTAGCGCGGCGCCTGAGACGCGAACACCGCCGCGGCGAGTTCCTCTATTTTCGCGGGGTTTGTGTCGAGCCACTCGCGCACGTCGGCGAGGTCTGCACCGCGCCCGATCTCGTTCCAAAGGATGTTCGTGTAAATGGGATTGCCCGAGACCACGGACCCGTCGGAGAGCCAGCGCGTTTTGTACTTCACGTTCCACCACACGGAGGGCTTGCTGTCGGCGCGCTGCGTGTCGAGGATGTTGCGGGCAGGGCGTGCGGCAAGCGCGGCGTCACGCGTGGCATCGGCATCGGTTCGGCGTTTCGCCAGAGAGAGGCCGACCTGCGCGAGCGACGTGTCGAGCCCCTCGACCAGTGGATTTTTCGCACCGATGAAACTGACCGACGTACGCAGCTTTTCGTACATCGCCTGTTCCGCCGGAGTCGCACGCGCGACTCCCGTGAAAAACCCGGCACCCATGACCTGCGTGAGCCCCTGCCCCAGCAAAAAGAAATCGTTCGCCTTGGGAAAACGGCTCGTCATGCCGAGGACGCTCTTTCCGAACAGTCGGCCTGCGTGGCACGCAGCGCAGGAGAATGTGAGACCCGTGGCGCCGCCATGTTCGAAAAGTGTCGTGCCCATTCCCAGATCGCTGCGGATCTGGCGCGGCCGCGGAACCTGGTACACACCCACGTCGCCTGCGGAAGGGTAGGGCACGACGCCCACCAAGGCTTCGATGTCAGCGAAGCGCCGCAATCGCGCGAGCCCGCCGGCGAATTTGCGCAACAACCAACGGAACGGATTGGGCTCGTGCGTTTCCTCGTCGAGCAGGTTGCGCACGGCTTCGTAGGGAAACAGCGCGCCCGTGGCCTCCACGGGGTAGGCAAGCGCGTGAAGCTTTCCCTGCGTCACGGCTTTTGCGAGAGCGTCATCATCGAGGCCGAGGATGTTGGGCCGTCCGCCTGTGGGCACCTGTGCGTCTCGGCTCCAGTCAGCGGCCTGGGCGGAAGCGAGTGACTCTTCGCTTGCACCTGTTGCCAGCGCGGAGACAGACAGGGCGACTGCGACGCGGGCGAAACAAACACGGACACGGACGGTGTGCGTGAGCATGGGATTTTCCTCTAGGGTGTCGCCCATGCATACCAGCAACGGGCGTCGAGAGGAACTCAGAGGCGCGATGCGAGAGAGGAGCGTGGGTTGATCACGTACACCTCGGCCGTGGCCAGGCCACGCGTCAGGATACCGAGTCGCCTTGCGGCGGCCGAGCTGAGGTCGAGAAGACGACCTTTGATGTGCGGTCCGCGATCATTCACCCGGACAATGACAAAACGCGAGGTGCGCTTGCGTTTCACCAGAAGCAGCGTGCCGAACGGAAGCGTGGGATGAGCGGCAGTGAAAGCATCGGGATTGTAACGCTCGCCACTGGCGGTGCGACGGCCCTTGAACTTTGCTGCGTAATAGCTCACCTGTCCTGTTGCTTCAAAACGGGCGTTTTTTCCGACCTCCGCCGACGAGAGCGAGGACACCGGCATGCCATGGCCCGGCGTGGCGGACGTTGCACAACCAACGAGAGAAACGGATGAAACCAGAGCAATTCCAAGGACCAAAGACAGGCCTCGAACTGTTGCTTCAAAGGGCATTTTAGTTGCCTCCTTTGTGAGCTGATAAGAGCGATCCAAACCTTCGGAGCCAATCGGCCGCACGCTAATGTCGGCGCTGGCATTGTTCAAGTCTTCTTTAGCTTCCACTTTACATTGATTCGCAACGGCGGTAACAATTTCACGTTCCGTTCGCAGCAATAAATTAGGAGAGAAATTCATGTTTTTTGGTCGGTCGGCCACGAGCGCCAGTTCCATAGTGCTCGTGTCGAGTCTTGCACTTTCTTCGTTCTCACTCTTGTCTGCCTGCGGACAGAGCACACAAACTGCTTCAAAACCAACCACAGTTGATATTCCCAACACTCAAGCCAAGTGGCAGAGCATCGGCAACTGCTGGATCTACAGCTTTGCCAGCTGGGCCGAGTCACTGGTTCTCACCAGCTCCGAAGGCAGGACCTCACTCAACCTGTCTGAATCATACCTCACTTACCGCCATTATCAGGTGCAGCTGACAAACCGCAGCACTCCGCCTTCGGAAGTCCAGACAGGCGGATTCTGGACCACTGCACGCGACCTGTCGTTGCGTTACGGCCTCGTGAGAGAGGGCGCGTTCGCTCCTGAAGAGGAGAACGCAACGTTCAGCGCGCGCCAGAAGGCAGCGACTGCCTACATCAACGAGAGCCTCAAGAACGGTAAGCTGAACGTTGATCGCAGCCCCGCCACCGTGAAGGCGGAGCTCAACATCGCGTTCAACGTCGACATCGACGCTATCGCCGCGAAGGCCGTGCCCGCCACATCCGTTGTGCTCAGCAAGCCTGGTGCTCCCCTGCGCACGCTCGACAGCGAAATGCGCACGTGGACTGGCGCTTCGTGGTCGGGAGACTGGGCAACCATGCCTTCGGCCGCAAGCGAGCTTCCGTATTACCGCGGCAAGCCCACCGCCGCGCAGGAAGCAATCCTTCGCCGCGTGAAGCGCGCTCTCAATGCCAACGCGCCTGTCGTCCTCGACTGGTTTGTTGACTTCAACGCTCTCACGAGCAAAGGCGTGTTTTCGGGCGCAGCTCTCAAGGCTGCAGGCCCGGGCCGTCAGGGCTTCCACTCCGTTGTTGTGGAAGATTACACAGTGGAAGGCATCAACCCTACCACCGGTGAAAAGTTTGTCATCGGCGAAGGCGAAGCAACGCCCGCGGAAAAGGTGTTGGCGGCTGAATACGGCACGATCACCTCGTTCATCATCAAGAACTCCTGGGGAGGCCTTGAGCGCGTCGATCGCAAGAGCTACGTGCGCAACGGCGTGGGCGGCTTCCACAAACTCGACGCCGATTACCTCTTCGGCTGGCTCGCTCGCAACGACGAGAAGACAGGCGAGTTCATCGGCGCACAGTCGGGACTCACACGCTTCACGCTTCCCCCCGGTTTCTGATTCCTTCTGAGGCTTCGGCCCGATGAGTGAGCCCTTTCCTCAGGTACGGCGGCGCAACACCACCGTTTGAGGAGGCAGGTAAAACGGATCGGCTGGACTCTCCTTCGGCAGCGCTTCGAGCCACTGGGCATCGTAGGCGCTGCCGAATTTTTTTTGAACGAACGCGCCCACATCGTTCCATTCGCGAAAGTGCCTGTCGTTGAAAAGAAGCACGATGCGTGCGGGCGCCATGGCACCAATGAGGTCGGCCATTTCGGGCCAGAAGGTGCGCAGCAACCGATCGGCGTCGCGCCCCACGCCAAACGCGGGCGGATCGGCCACCACAAAGTCGAACTCCGGTGCGCCTCCTTTTTCCAGGCGCCGTGCCTGCCGCCTCAAAAAAGCCTGGGCGGTGTCAGGAATGACTCGAAAATCGAAACCATTGACCGCCGCATTGCGTTTGCCCCACGTGAGGTAGTCACGGCTCGGGTCGACGTTGCATGCTGATGACGCGCCACCAGCCAGAGCTGCGAGCGCAAAACCGCATGTGTACGAGAAGAGGTTGAGGACATTGCGGCCGCGCGCCTCCGCACGCACCGCCTGCCGCGCCACGGCCGCATCGGGAAACACGCCGAAGTCATGGCGCGGATCGGTGCCGATCTCAAAATGCACACCGGATTCCTGTGCGATGAGCGGGGTGGGCGCGGGCGTGACCCCCATGCGGATGGCATAGCCGTCCGTGGCACTCGTGCCGCGCGTCTTCAGGATCCAGGGCTTGCCGTGCCACACTTTTTCCAGTGCAGCACCCCACTCGTCTGCGACGTCCGTCGAGCCCGGCGCATAAAGAGTGACCACCAACAGCGAACCGAACGCGTCCGCAATGACACCAGGAAGATCCTGCGGAGCACCCCACGACACACGCTCAATATGACTTTCGTGTGCGCGCGCCCGGAACGCCTCTGCGACGGACACGAAGCGTTGCGGCGACGCAAGGGGGAGCTGCACAGTCATCAGGAGTCTCTTTCCGCGGGGGCGCGCAGGAGGGTGAACAGGTGGAATTGCGCTTGGCGGCACTCGGGCCGTGCGCGCGCCTCGCGCAGGACTTTGAGCGCAGTTTCACCGCTCGTGAGTACGTCGTCAATGACGAGTATCGACCGCCTTTTCGGAGCGTCGACGGGCAGCGTGTCGCCCACGGAGGCCTGCACACGTCTCCTCCGTTCCAGCGCAGGCGTGGACGACTGCGTCTGCCATTTCCATTTCCAAGCCATTTTTCCTTTCGCTCCGCTCGCGCGCAGCAACAGGTCTGATGGGTGCCACTCTGCGCGCACCGCACGCTGCAAACGCAATGGCGCGAGCAGAATGTCCTCCTCCCGCACTCCATGAGCCCTCTTGAGTCCCGCGAGGCGCGCAGCGCAGCGTACGAACAAAAGGTCTTCAAATGCGGCCATTGCCGCTGGCTGCTGCCGCCCCTTCGCTTCGCGTAGCAACAACGAAAGAGGTTGAATGTAGGCAAATGCACTCGTCACGCTTGCGAACTCCGAAAGCTCGCCACAGGAGCCCGCGCAGTCCCTCCCTCCACAACGCGCGCAGCCTCGGAAAACCACGTGCTCCACGCGAGCGAAACACACGGTGCACACGTGCAGTCTGCCAAAGCGTGGACGGGCACAGCACGCCGCGCACTTTTCTTGTCTGGCCAGGAGAAACTCCTGTGGCGTTTCCCGCAATAAAATCTTCACTGGAGAAAGTTTCCTGCACAAACCACTGACGGCCCCGACGAAATGAGAAGCGTCAGTGAACTAACCAGGGATGACGTTTGAGACCAGCTACGTCATAAAAAAGATGAAAAAACCGTCTCACTTTCCAGAAGCTGTGCAAGAGAGACTTTTGAGACGTTCCGCATTCGATATTCGGGATTCAGCCGGAAATTCCGCCGAATGTTCCACTCTGTCTCTCTTGACGGTGGCCATGCTCGCGGCGCACTCTCTTTTTTTACGCAAAGTTTATGTTCCACACCAAGGAGGGTGTGCGTGGCACAGTCGGAGGACGATGGAATCCCGCGCGATGTCCAGGAATTCCTGCGACGTGCAATCCGATCCGTTGAGCAGTTGGAAATCCTTCTGCTGCTTCGCCGCACGCACTTTCGCGAATGGACTGCACTCGAGGTCGCAACCGAACTGCGCGGCCATCCAGAGTCCGCCGCGCACCGTCTCGCTCTCCTGCATGAAATCCAGATCGTCACCCAGCGCCCCTCACCGCCGCTGGAGCCAAATCCAGCCCCACGTTATGTGTTCGAACCCAGTGCGAAAGATGCGCCCGTGGTCGCTTCGCTCGACTTGATTTATGCAAACAAACGATCGCGTGTCATCAATTTCATCTTCAGCCCTCCGTCCGATCCGGTCCGATCTTTCGCAGATGCGTTCAAATTGAGGAAGGACTGATCCTCATGGGCCCAATCGTTTATCTCCTGTGCATCCTCACATCGCTCGGCTGTGCGTGGCTGCTCGCACGCGGCTATCGGCGCAGTGGCAGTCGGCTGTTGTTCTGGAGCGCGCTGTGCTTTTTGGGCCTGTTTCTCAACAATCTCCTCTTGTTCGCTGACCTGGTGCTGTTTCCCGGCCTCCCGCTGCACGCCTGGCGATACCCACCGATGCTTTTTGGGATTGGCCTCCTCGTGTACGGCCTCGTGTGGGAGACCGCATGATGCGCCCCACACTCGGAGGATGGCCATGAACTACGCATTCCTGTCGGGCATGATATGCGCGGGCTGCCTCGTGGCGGGCCTCTTTTTTCTCAAGTTCTGGCACCGCACGCGCGACGCGCTGTTCGTCTTTTTCTGCGCAGCCTTCTGGATCCTCGCTCTGGAGCGTGTGGTGCTCGTCTATTTCCAGAACAACAACGATTTCAGACCTGTCGTCTATCTGATGCGCGTGGTGGCGTGCGGATTCATCACCGTGGGCATCGGTCTGAAGAACCGGAACACACCGCGCGCCCCACCCGCGTCGCCTTCCTAGCTCAACACAACTCAACGCCTTCGCAATTTTCTCTTCTTCTTCGAGACCCACACGAGGCTGAAAATGGCTGATATGACGTCACTTCCAGATCTGGACCAGGCATCACACGACGGGGCCGAAGCCACCGAGTCCCACACCGCTCCCAGCACGACGCGCCGGAAAAGACCCCTCCGCCACACAGAGACGACGGATGGAGGCATGGCGTCGCTTCTCAACGGCTCTGAAACAAGTTCGCAACAAGCCTCGCGGCAGATGCAGCAGATGCATCAAGTCCCGCTCATCGACCAACCCGCCTTCAACAGCAGCTACACACCCGGGCGCGTGCGCGAGCAGCTGCGCCTCCTCCTCAAGACGGTAAAATCCGTTCGCCAGGGGGACTTCTCGG
>Ga0163152_10006687_pt1 | contig 12911 bp, 26 predicted proteins | sample OliLakLV19MP8IB2_FD_148635 | JGI IMG/M metagenome (GOLD analysis project Ga0163152, IMG submission 148635) | Freshwater microbial mat bacterial communities from Lake Vanda, McMurdo Dry Valleys, Antarctica - Oligotrophic Lake LV.19.MP8.IB-2 | ecosystem: Environmental > Aquatic > Freshwater >... | reverse complement strand
CCTAAAAATACCCTCAAAAAACCTCTTGACTGATTTCGCCAACAATCGCCTCGACTTACACGTCTCGCCCCCTGTCAAGCCGATTTCTGCACATTCGTCCGACCCTACCCAACTGACAAGATTCGTGCCAAACTATCTGCTAACGAGCGCAGCGAAAGAAGCGAGAAAAGACTGGCGCGGGTCCCCGACATCGGGTAGATATTACTTCCGCAACGACGCGGCACAACCAGGAAACAGAAACCATGGCTAAGCAGAACACCGTTCACACTCCGCCCGCAACCAACCTTTTGGCCGAGTTGGCTGCAAACACCTACCCGGGGCCCGCTCCCGAGGCTCCCGCGGATCCCTCGGCGCCTAAGAAGCGCAACCGCAAGCCTAGTCCGGCCGGCCCTCTGACCGTTCAGGTCGGCATGCGCTTCACTGAGGCGCAGGACGCGGCGCTCGATGGCGTGCTCCGCGCTGCACACTGGCCCTCGATCGCTACCTATCTTCGGGGTGTCGCGTGCGGTGCCGTTGCGGTCGAATCCGCTACCATCGAGACGCTATCTCTCGCGATGCGCGGTTGACGCGCGGTTGACCACTAACGAAAAGCAAGGAGAAACGACGATATGAAATTCACGACTGGCCCTAAGGGCCCGAAGATTATCCCCAGCGAAAACACGCGCGCGCGCGAAGACTGGCGCGAGCGTGCGAATCGCGCCGCTACCGGGGCTAGACCCGATATGCGGGTGGTCCTGAAAGTACCAGGCGAGCAAGGCAACGTATTTGTTCCGATTGCCGCATACTGGGGAACCGGGTTCGAGCGGTCGGGCGGGCTTGACTCGCGCGTGGCCAAGCTGTCAGTGACTACCACGGACGGACACGTATACGCCATCACGCGTCGCGAAGACGACGGGCGTGCCGAGGGGGGCTTTGTAAACCTGTATCTCGAATCCGAGCGCCGATGACAGAAGAGCGCCCGGAACCGACTGCACCCACTCGTGAGCAGATCTGTACTTTGCGTTGCAAAGCCCACGAAGCGGGCGACCACGCGCAAGTGGCGATCTGCGATCTAGCGCTTACTGGCGAATGGTATCCGGACCACGACGCGCATCTTTGGAGCACACGGGGGTGGATGTCACAGGCGGACGCGCTGCAAGAGATAGCACGCGTGCTTACCGCCACCCGATAACACGGCTTCACCGTATAGGCAAGCGTCTATGCGGTGAGGCGGGTTTATCACCCGAGAAGGCGAATCGAAATGACCATGCCGAACACCACACCCACCCGCGAGCAGATCTGTACTTTGCGTTGTGAAGCCCACGAAGCGGGTGACCGCGCGCTGGTAGCAATCTGCGACCTGGCGCTTACCGGTGAGTGGTTTCCCGAACACGACGCGCTATTGAGCGTAGGAGGCTGGATGACGCAAGCGGACGCGCTGCAAGGGGTGGCACGCGTCCTTGCCGCGGCGTTCGCGGCCGAAGAGCCGGAGCCCCGATAACACGGCTTCACCGCATAGGCAAGAGGCAAGCGTCTATGCGGTGGGGCGGGTTTATCAACCCGGGAAGAGCGAGTCGAAATGAGTAACGTGTATATGGAAGAGCTAATCCGGAAAAGCATGGTTCTTGACGCGGTGCTACTGGTAGCGCACACGCGCCAGCTTGAAGCCGACTTGTACGAGGCTAGCGAAACCGTCGGTGAAGCCGATGGCGGTACCATGTACCGTGGGAAAAGCGAAGGGGTTACGTGGTCCATCATGCTTCTGGCGCCATACCGTGATGGACGTGGCTGGCGCATCTTGCTAGAACCGCCGCTAACCGCAGACGCGGATGGTGTCATTTTCGTCCCTTGCGTCCGACAGGATGCGCACGAGCTTGCGTGCGAACTTATGCGTCAATCGACATCCAAGGGCTTGGCGGTTAGGGTGCCTTTCGACCCTGCACTCGCAGAGTACCTACTCGTTCACAGCATCTCGTCATACAGACACACGTCATACGATAGCGGAGGGCATATCGTTGTGGACGCCGTATTCAATGGCGTCCACAACGATAATGCGTGGATAATCACGCTTACGCGGTGTCCGTCATGAGCGACACGCTAACCGCCGCAGAAACGCGCTTAGATTCCGCACTAGCGGAATGGCACATACCAACTGTCATGGCCGTATCACTCGACGGGTATCCGATGGACGGTGTCACCTTCCCAGATCCTACTAACCCGCTTCGGCTATCAGTCGACGAATGGGGAACACGCGTCCGCGTTGCGTCAATGCCAGTGATAATCGGCCTAGCGCCGCATTCACTACGACTCACACCATCGGCGCTTGCGCAAGACTTGGTTTCGTTGACCGATGACGCGCACGACGGCGCTTATCTAGAGTGGTATATAGCAATCCACGTGCGTCGTGCGCTGCTAGCGTTACGCGGAATAAATATCACGGTCTGAACCGTGGCACTCTTCGCTCGCGGTGCTAGCCGCTAGTGCCTCACTCGCCGTTGGCGGAGCCGTAGTCCCTAGGTCTGCGTCGTGTCGCCGTCCGCCAATCCACCCTTCCTTTGGCGAAAGGGAGCGAGTGAGGCACTTGCGCTCAAATAGCGAATCTCGCTTGCGAGAGATTGCCGTCTTGACGGACTCCACACCGCGGTTGACTTGCCACTCTCCGCCATCGGCGAGTGCGTCGAACCCCGCGGAGTCTAGGTCGCTCATGCCCTTTGCCTTGACTTTGACTTTTTCGCCCGACTGATACCGGTAGACCTTGGGCGCGAGGCAATCCCACTCACGTAGGTCTCCCTCATATCCCCACTCTCCTAGGTTGTCACCCAGTCCGCGTGTTAGCGGGACGGCCGAATAGACAGAGTCGGTGTCACAGTAAAGCGCGCTAGAGCCAGCGTGTAGCAGCTGCATATGTAGCTCGACACGCGCGCTCGCGGTTAGATACGCGGCCGCTTCCACGTGCGCGGATGGGTCGATTGATTGCGACGACACCGAAATAAAGGCCCCACCTGGTAGGTCTCTCAGTACGTCGTAATCGCCAGCCATCGAAATCATACCATCGGAATCACGCGTCACAAACTGCAATGACTCATGGTCCGGCCGGATGGCGAGTCGGCCAGTAAGGGAGTTGGCCAGCCACTTAACCCATGCCGCGCGGGCTATGCCTTCGCGGCTTTCTTCGCGAGCGTAGCCGTCCCTGATTGCCCAGATACGGTCCGCGTATGGCGCGAATACCAGGTCTGTGGTGTCCCATACGATAGCGGAATCAATAGCTACAATCGTCGCGCCGCATTCGACTGCATGCGCCAACTCCAAGCCAGTCCAAATACCCTCAAAGCGCCCCGTTGGAAAATACAGGCGCTCCGGAGTGCGCATAGGTAGCGGCGGCGAGTAGTGATGCTCGGGAACCGTCACGGTAGCAGTATACACACCGGGCTTCTGGCTCGCGAACGCGCGTCGTGCCGCGGCCCCCGCTACCATGCGCCGTGCGCCTACGGGTGTTGGAGTGCGGGACAGAGCGGCCGGGTAAGACGAGTGGATGTCGTATCGTTCGCCTACGGGCGCGCGCGACACGTATACTTCGGTGCGCCCGCCATAATACCCGGCACGAACGGCATGGTAACTGGCCACGTCATGGGTCGTTCCCGAGACACCGGGGCACCACTGTTTTGCCGTTTTCCAGGCCGTTCCGCCTACCGTTAGCCCCAGCGATATCCCATGCTCGGCCGCGATATCTGCGGCCGCGTCTAGCGCCGCAATAAGGCACTCACAGTCGGCCGCAAGGTACGCGCTAAGGCTTGCCCACTCGCCGGGTGACATGTCACGGGCGAGAACGCAAAACCCGCCACACGAAGTGCCACACTCGCACGGAAACCCGACTTCGAGCTTCTCGGCGCCACCCATCCTAGCCGCATCGGCTAGGCGCATAGGTATCAGCGCATATGAGTCGCGCGCCTCGAAACCGCCGGGTAGTTTCAAGCTCATTATGCCGGCGCCACGCATGGTGGCGGTCCATGGGATACCAGCCTTGACGGCCATATCAGCAATCCATAACGCGTCATATTTCCCGCCGAAATGGCCGTACCACACACCACCTTGCGCGACTAGCGTGCTAAAGAAAACACCTTCGTCTCGGGATTCAAATGACCGCGTTCCATCGCGACTCGTAAACCGTCCTAGCCGAAATTCGGTCCAGTTTCCACACTCAATGTCATAAACACCCTGGTAGTTCATTAGACCTTTTTGTAAAGCGTGATGGTGAAACCGGTTGCGGTGAAAAGCTTGCCTTCTTTGGGCAGTGCATTACCAAACCTCTTTGCAGCGCCTATCTCGCCCCTCACGCGGTATCGGCGCGCCTCGTTGCGCAGCGTTACGCGCGCTTCGGTTGTCGAGAAATCGGGGTCAGAGTAGGCGCGCGATAGCGGATAAAACTCCCCGCTACCGCCCGTAGCGCCGAAATGGACCCGAAACGGCTCAAATACCTTGGACCGAAAAGCGCGTGATTTAATACTCGCTGAAATCCCCACGAATGGTTGCGATTTCGTAAACACGATTTCAGCGCGAGCCTGGGATTTAAGGACCTTGATTCGTCCGCGCGGGAAGTCGCGTCTGAGTACCTCTTTCGCCTTAGCTAGCGCTTTCGCTAACTGCGTTGGCGTTACTTTACGCTTCTTTTTGGGCACAAACCTCCATCATACGGTGTTTTCAACGCGTTACATAGCACGCCCAAATGTGAGTGATTACTCGCGTTCGGGCGCTGGCACGGGAGTGCCACTCTCACACACCGCATCCAGGGAAATGCGTGTGACGTAGTGATTTCGGCCGAGAATGGCGCGTGTCAGTCCACCTTCACCCGTGGCAAGCCACCGTCTTAGCGTTGCTGGTGACACCCCTAGTATCCCAGCGGCACGTACGAGTGGGACTAGTGCCGCGCGTGGCTTCTCACGCGTCTTCACCGTCGCACCACATAGCCACCGGCGGGAGGCACTCTCACCAACCCAAGCTCGATGTGGTAACCCGCACGGCCTGCCGCTAGGTGCGCCACGCATTCGTCGATTGCCGCGAGTATCGTAGTGCCTGCAAGCTCCGCCATTGCTGCCCTATCACGGTCTCCGATTACGGCGAAAATACGCACCGTACGTGCTTGTTCGGTGATAGTGCGCGATAGCGTGGCGACACGTTGCGTGTCAATCCACAGAGCCACGGTGTAGTGGCGCCATGCGGTTGCTACGTCCATGAGATGGGGAGTCAACCGCCCCATCGATGGCGCAACGGCATGGGCTTCGGCGAACGCCACACCCCTCGTTTCTGGCCCGGCGCAAGCCCACTGACACGCTGCCTCGACTTCGACCGCGGGGTCAAGACCGGGCCTAGCAACGACTACCAGCCTTGCGCCGCTGGCGATAGCCGCTATCGCCTCTTTCGTAGTGCCGACAAACGCATCCGCGTGAGTCCACTCATGCATCCGGTCAATCACGATGACGCGCATCCCATCGCGAGCCGCGGCGTATACCTCTGTCCGCAACCCGTATGTCTTGCCGGCCCCCGACGTGCCAATATGCAGCCGAATACCTGGTTCGAGGTGCTTCACTGGTCGGCTTTCACCGGTAGCAGCGGAGCATTTTTGCAGCGCGCCCCGAACGAAATCAATACGAATGCTAACGCGAACAGGTCGCCCTCGGCGCCTAGCACGCCAGCGCGTTGATAGATAGTTTCCTGTAGCGCCTTCCCGAGACTGCTTATCTCGGCGTCGGTCGGGAACACGTCCTTTTTCCAAATGAATCGCGCCGCAAATGCGAGCGCCCCTAGCAGGGTGCCAGCCATTCCGCGAGCTGCATCATCTGTCATCCGCGGATATACGGGGGCCCCAGATGTCGAACAAATCATAGCGCCGGCAAGCTTGCGGCACTGTGGGCAGTCCTTACCAACCACGCAGTGTAGTGCCACCGGTGGTGCCGCTGGCGCGCCGAGGGCCGGAGAGAGAGGACGCGCCGCAAAGCCCGCCCACGGGTCTGCGGACGGTAGCGGGGCTTCTGGGGCCGGTGGCATGGGAAGGGCCGTTTCGCCGCCGGAAGTGCCCATGCTCGAGCTGGGGACGCTGGTATTAGGGGCTCCAGTGGCCATGCTCGAGCTGGGGACGCTGTTATTAGGGGCCCTCGCGCGCCCCGTCGCCTCGTACGTGTCGAGCCAGGCGCGTTGTTCGTCGCTCGCACCGGTGCCGCGGCGCCTGATATAGGCGGCCTTCGACCTGGCTGCTACGGACTTCACGCTGGCACCGTCGCGTCACAGCGGCGGCAACGTGTATGCACACCTTCGCGGTCGCGGACCACGTAGTATTGCGGGCGCCCATGTGCGCCAACGCGCCAGCGGTGAAACCCGAAGATGCAAGCTGGCGCTGTCAGAATATCTGTCAGCTCGTCTCTCGCGTCTTGCGGTATCAGTAGCACGATTATCACAACCCACGCTAGAAGCAGCGAAACCGAGATAACTTCAATCACCCGTTACCTCTAGTGTATAGGTTTCGTCTGCGGTGGCAATGGTCAGTACGAACGGCTTACGGTCGGCTGCCCACGATACCATGGTTTTAAATGCGGGTGACGATGAAATACCATGCATCCCTGGGATTATAGATACCAGGTCAGTGAGCGTGGCGAGTCCCCCGTAGGGGAGTGAGGCGAGCATTTCAGTCCATGATGTTTTGCGATGCATGGGTGTCCGTAGCACTCTATCTGTCGACATGCAACGTCTCACGTGTGGTTGTGGCAACTCGCATGCTTGCAACGTGGCGTGAGCGTGCCAGCGTGGGTGTTGATGGAAAAGAACGTGATTGCTATCCTCGGCGCCTTGGCCATGTTCGTCGTGCTTGGGGTGGTTCTGGAACTGCTTGGCCGTCGCGGGGTGTATCCGGTTCAGGTGATTTCAGATCTGATTATGCCGCCCGCTTCTACTCCCCCTTCGCTAACTATCGTTGCCAGTGGCGTTGACGCCTCTTCCCCCGCTACCGCCTAAAGGACCCATGGAAACTACCTGTCCCGCTTCTATCGCCGCTGCAATCCGCAACTGTGATGCTTGCCCCGCAACTCCTCCCTCGCGCGGTCTAGTGCTCATGGACCGCGTTAGCGAATCCCGTGCACAACCCGGCATGATGGTCCAGGTCAATACGTCTGGCCCCTTGCCGCGCGATTCGCGCGGCCGCATCGCGCATGTGCGCGGGCTGCTTATCGTGGCGAGTGCGAGCATCAGCGTCCCCAACCTAACTGGCAAGCTCGATGCACCGGACGTGCGCAGCGTCTATCAGGCTATCCGCCTCGAAGACACGACCGGTCATGTGTATCTGCCCGACCTTGATGGGCGGGACTTGCTCGATGACGTGTATTTCCGGCATGGCGTTCGGCGCGACCTTCTCGCGTTGCAGACGGGCACGGAAGCTGGTAGCTGGAAACCCAGCATCACGGTCTCGAATGGTATCAGCGCAAACGCTACTGGGGTAACCGTCCTCACCCAGGTTGACGCTTCGCTATATTTCCCTCTCACGACTGACCGGCCGGGTGCAGATCCTCTTGCTGGTCTGATTCCCCTTGTCGCTTTGCAGCGCCGAGGCGGTAACGGTAGCTTCCGCTTCAAGCTCTCGACTTCGTTCCCCGCATATGGGGCGGCCGCTGCGCAGCCGACCGTTACCGGGTTCGAGAATGGTGAGGGTTTTGCAGGGCTCGACGTTTATTTCGATATCGTTTGGCTTCCCGCGCTGGCCGTAGGCCCGACGTGGCAACTAGACAGCTACACGCTACCGGATACGTCCGGTAGCTACAACGAACCGGACGCTGGTACGGAGTACCTCGCGATGCGGTATCGCATCGAGGACGCGCCGAATGGGCAGGTCGTTAGCGGGCCTACCGCGGTTGGCAACGTCGGCACTTGGACTGTCGATGTCGGTGGCGAAACCGTGCTGCCCGGTATGTCTCTCTCGGACATGAAAATCCGACAACAGTTCTTCGCTGCTTCGGATATGGAATCGGCAACGTCCACCGCTACCGCCAAACAGGATTTGCCGCTTTGGGCAAACGGTAGCGAAATCCTCCCAGACGCGGGCCAGATGACTGCTAATGCCATGGTTATCCTCCCCTATCGCCAGCGTGGCAGTGGCGAAGCTTCGGGGCGCATCGGCTACAAGTACGCAAGCGTTTCTGGCGACTTCTTTCGCTATCTGCAAAGGACGGTTGATTGCAACGAGGCTAAGCGCGTAGCGGCGTTTGCGGCCGCTGTAGGGTGTGACCCATGCGCCAAGGCAACCATGTTGGATAACACGGGCAATCCGGTCCAAGGCGGGACCGCGCGCGGTACCGTGCTGGTTGTAGACCCGCGACGCGGTATCTGAGAATGGACCGTCGCGATATCACCATCGCGCTACTGGTAGTGACCATCGTCGTCGTGGGCTGGACTGCCCTCGAAGTTCAGCGGCTACACGCAGACCTTGACCCTCTGCTATCAAGTAGCGTCGCAACGGCGCTGGCGAATATCTGAGATGCTGGGATTAACCAAAACGCAGATTGCCCTAATCGTCGTCGCGGTTATCGCGGTAATAGCGGCACTCGCGCTATTGCCATCCTTCCTGCGCTCGAAAGCGCTTGGCGAATCTCAAGCCGCTTGCGATGCGCTTAAAGCGCAACGCTCTGCGCTGTCAGTGCAGGGTGGCGATGCGGTTGAGATTGCCCGACTCGATGCACAGATCCGCACCTGTTCCGCCCAGAACGTCCTACTTGGTAGCGGCGAAGACCTAGCGCTAACTACCCTCACGGGGTGTGAGGAAAAGAGTAACCAAATCGAACAGGAGTGGGCGCACTATAAGACTACGAGTTACACGGACCCCGTCAAACGCGAAGGCGCGCGCGGTACCATCCTCCGTCTCGGCGCCATGCGAAACACGTGTTACCAAACGGCTATTGACGAGGCAACTACCATCGCTGGTATTGAATCGGTTCGAAATAGCATCGGTCGTGCTATCACGAAGTCTGTCGCGCGAAACCGATGCCACAAAAACGACGAACCTGGTTGCGGCCGATTGTGGGGAGTCGATATCGAACCGCATGGCAATGATAAGGAAGCCAGTGAGTTGCGCGATATCACTACTCCGCTCCGCGAGCTATACGCCGCGGCCGCTGCTAAGCGCGTTACTTTGAGGACCGCTGATGAAACCTGAAATCGTAATCGGCGCATTTGTGGTGATTGCCATCATTGCAGGTGGCCTGGTATACCAGGCAAACGCGAACGCGCAAGCGAACCTAGCATATGGGCGCACCCTTGGCGGCTCAATCGCCAATACCATCGGGGGTGTTGGCAATATTGTCGGCGCCGTTGTGGGAATGGCGGGAGCATGACCACTAACCAAGCAGTGCTCATAGCGGTAGTGGTCGTTGGCGCGTTCATCCTATATCGCGCGTCTACGGCGCGCGCTGATTCGGCTAGCGCGGCCGACAGACTAACTGCACTGGTCACGAGCGTGCGCGCAGTCCCGTCCACTCCTAGTGGCGGTGCGCCGGTAGTAACCGGTGCGAGCGTAGGTAGCGGCCTAGGCGGTTTCGGGAGGATGGCGACTGCATGAACAATAAGCAAATGTTTTTGATTGCCGGTGTTGCAATCGCCATCGCTGTAGTCGTGTATTTCGCGACTCGTAGTCGCGCAAGCGCGGCGTCACTGCCCGATAGCGGTAGTGCGGCCCCACCTACAGAGGCGGACCGCAATCGCGCGCTTGCAACTACCGTTATCGGCGCGAGCGCCGGTATCGCGAGTGGGATTGCGGCCTATGCGTAACCGTGACTATGCGGTATTGGCATTGATTGCCGGCATTGCGGGGCTATGGTTTTGGAACGAGCGCATGAATCGCAAGTTTCGAGACATCCCCGACGCAGAACCGGTCCCTGAACTACCGCCGGGCCGAAACGGGCCCGAAATACTGTCAAGCGCCGCGGCGCATGGCGTAGGTCTGTTTGGTCCGGCCAACCTGGGTGACACCGCTTCGCCCTCGTTTCGACTGAGTGACCAAGGGTTGGTTGATTCGTATATTGCGACGCGGGCGGGCGCCGTTTACGCGCCTCTGCGCGACGTAGCGGCAGCCAATGCTGCCGCCGAAGAATCCGCAAATGCGACGGCGCGCCGTTTCTGGCGCTAACTAGGAGAATGATATGTCCGGTAAGCTGAAGTGGGTTCTTGGTGCGCTTGTTGTTGCTGTTATCATCTGGTTTGTGATGCAAAACCGTGCCATGGCCAGCGCCGACGCCGATACTGACAGTGGCGGCCCCACTGGCCGAGCGTAGCCGTGACCGCGCGATATAGCAGCGCCGCGAAAGCGGAGACCACCGTGCTTATCGGCGGGATGCGCGTGTCACGAAGTACGCTGCTTTGCGCCGCGTTTCCGGCGCTATGTATTCCGACGGTCGCAGAGCGCACTAGCGATGCAGCGGTATCGCGCGCGCGGTCTGTCGCTGCTAGCGCGGCAGCTAGCGGTAGCGGCGCGCTACGTGAGACGCTGGCCGATGTAAGCGACGCTTATATCGAAACTAATAGCACTATTCGAACGATTGCTATCGCCATCACAATCACCAGCTTTGCTATCCTCGGGTTAGCGCTTGTCGCACTGTTTATCTACTTCTCGCCTGAAATAAAGGGCGCGGCGCGAATAACGGGTGTCACATGATCGATCTGGGGTTACCTCCTACAGGGCTTGGCGTATATGTGCGAGACGCGCTAGAGCCGGCCCCACGCTGGGATTTCGTCGTTATCAACGCGTTTCGCTCGGATGCGAGCGAACAAGCGGCCGCGGCGCGCGCGCTAGGCGCTTCGGTTTGGGTATACGGCACGCCTGAAAACTTCCAACCGGCTACGTGGCGCGGCGGTCTCGCGGTTTGCGAGCGTGTCGCAAATCGTATTGGCGCCGACGGTGTGATCGTAGACCCCGAAGGCGGTTGGCTTGCTACCCGTGACCATCGCGCGCAAGCGGCTGCCCTAGGGACCGCTCTAGGTGCCGTAGCTGGCCTACGCGTAGGGCTCACGTCCTATCCCGAATGGCGCTATCTAGAGCTAGTCGCGGCAACGGCCGGAAGCAAGCTTTGGGGCTCGCCGCAGATATACGGCCGCACCTCGCAATCTGCGGCGACGTTTCAGCGCTGGTATTCTCGCTGGCACGCGGTGTTCGGTGAGCGGATGGCCGTATCAATCGCGGGATGGGCATCTAGTCCCGCGCTTGAAACCGAAGATGGGTTTCGCGCATACCTTGCCGCGCTTCCCGAATCGCCTGGACGTATCGTGTGGGATGTAACTGGTAGAATGCCGACACGCGTTAGTGACGCGCTCGAAAACGCGCGCCCGTCGCTGCTAAATCGCGGCATGTTGCTTGGTACTATCCCAGGCGCGTTGTTGGTAGGTAGCGTCATTGCGGCCGGATTAGTGGGATGGAAGGTGTTCGCATGACTCACACCGCACGCTGTATCTCGCCCTCCGCTAGCATGGCAACGTTGCTCGCGCCTAGCATCCAACAGGCGCGCGTAACCGCGTCTGCGGATGATAACGTTGACCTTGGGTTAACGGCGCCAACGACCTTTGCCGTTGTCGCGCAAGCGCTCGGAAGCCCGGGGCATGCTGGTAGTCATGTGACACTGCTGATTACCTACAAGGAGCGTCAACTAACCATTGCTATCGCGCTTCCGCGGACCGGAGACGCTATTCGCATCCTGCTACCCTACGGTGCGGCGCGAATACAAGTCGCGCGGATGTTCGGAGAGATTGACTATCTCCCTGATGTCGTAGCGTGGATTGAAGAGCCGCAAGAATACGAGGTATCATGCCGCGAATGACCGAGCAAGCGCAAGCGCGGATAGAGCGTGTGATTAGCGTTGGCGCCCTGCTTTTGGTAGCAGTTGTCATGTCAACGCATCACAGCGAGTTGGCAAACGTCGCGATGGGTGGCGCGCTTGGCATGCTAATGCCCACTCGTATCCCAGCTAGCACCGTGGCAATCGGTCTAGCAACCGCAGTAGTTATACCTATGGTGATTTCGTGACCAGGTTTCTATTCGTTTTCGCCCTTTTTCTAGGCGGTTGCGCCGGTACTCCGGAACACGACACTGCGTGTCAAGCCTCGCGCTTGATTTGTCGCGCCGCAAATGCGTTGTGCGATAGCGCCGGAGGGGAGTTGCGGTTGCGGTAACCTGGTAACGTCTCGCACGCAAGAAAGAGCCCCCGATAGCGCTTGACTATCGGGGGCTCTTTCTTATGGACCGTTCGTCAGATCACTTGGTTAGGTGAATCCTCCAGTAGCCCGCGACGTCGTCGCCCCAATATTCGTGTTCGGTATCGGTCTTGGCCGAACCGCCGCATGCTTTGGCCAGGCGGGTTGCAAGGTCACGGGTGTAGCCCGCGCGGACTACGCGGTCTTCTCGGATTGCCGTGGAAATAAGTTGGGATAGTAGGGTATCGGCGCCGCTCATGACGCCACCGCAACCATAAACCGCGCTACAACGTCGGCCCGGGTACGACCCTGGTAGCGCTCGCCGCAAGGACCGACACTGTACCAGCCGAAGCGGGCCGGCCCGGGCCCGTCGATCCCCCAGCCATGGCGCATGGTCATGCCGCGAGTGAAGATCGCGAAGTCGGCCTTGATTACGGCGTTCTCCTTTGCGATCAATCGGGATAGTAGTGTGGTCATGGTTTCTGTTTCCTGGTTGTGCCGCGTCGTTGCGGAAGTAATATCTACCCGATGTCGGGGACCCGCGCCAGTCTTTTCTCGCTTCTTTCGCTGCGCTCGTTAGCAGATAGTTTGGCACGAATCTTGTCAGTTGGGTAGGGTCGGACGAATGTGCAGAAATCGGCTTGACAGGGGGCGAGACGTGTAAGTCGAGGCGATTGTTGGCGAAATCAGTCAAGAGGTTTTTTGAGGGTATTTTTAGG
>Ga0163152_10006686_pt1 | contig 12914 bp, 7 predicted proteins | sample OliLakLV19MP8IB2_FD_148635 | JGI IMG/M metagenome (GOLD analysis project Ga0163152, IMG submission 148635) | Freshwater microbial mat bacterial communities from Lake Vanda, McMurdo Dry Valleys, Antarctica - Oligotrophic Lake LV.19.MP8.IB-2 | ecosystem: Environmental > Aquatic > Freshwater > Lake... | reverse complement strand
AATTATCGGACGCCCCTACCCCTAGGGGTAGGCAAGCATGGACAACGCCTATTCAGGCGTTATTCTTCAACCCAGGTGGCCCCCATTTGCTTGAGCAAACTGGCTCTCTTTCTGTTGAGCAGTTCCATGACCCGGCAATCGCCGCCGTTTTCGCTGTTTCTGCGGCACCTGCATGTGTTCCTGCTTCCACAAGCGATGAACCTTTCCAAAGCCCACGTTCCAACCCGAATCATTAAGCATCGGATGAACGCGTTCACAGCCAAACCGCGGACGGACGTCTGTCACCTGACGCATCGCCGCGATCAGTGCCTTGTCCGATTCGGGACGCTTCGCCTGGTACCGCTGCGTCCCACGCGGCTGATCCAGAGCCTGGCAAGCTCGACGCTGTGACACCTGGTCATGCCCCAAGCGACAACGCACCGTCTCAACCGTTCGACGTCGCCGCTCGGGGTCTATCAATTTGGGCGGGCCGCCTCCTTCAGGATCAGCATGTCCAGCGCCTGATCCGCCACCAGCTTCTTCAGCCGTCCGTTCTCCTTCTCCAGTTCTTTCATGTACTGGGCCATCTGCGGGTCCATCCCGCCATACTTCGTCCGCCAACGGTAGTACGTCTGCTCGCTGACCCCAAGGTGTTTGCACACCTCGGGCACCTTCAGGCCTTTGCCCAGTTCAACGTCCGCCTGGCGGAGCTTCGCCACGATCTGTTCGGCGCTGTGTCGGGTCTTCATGAGGAATCCTTTCCGGCCAAGGGCCGGTCGGATTCTCTCACAAACTCTGGATCAAGATTTCGGGAGGGGGTCAACCTACACCTACCTGGGCGACTGGATCAACCAGCAGAAGAAGGCCGCCGCCGCCGGTATCGCCGGCGCGGACATCCGCATCCTCGCGGCGACGGAGCTACAGGCGAAGCTGGCGGCGATCATCGCCGGGGAGCCGCCGTACGACATTTTTGTCCGCTGGAAGCCGCTGCATCAGCAGCCCGTCGGCTGGGAGCCGGACATCAATGACGGTGTTCGGCTGAACATCCGCCCGTTCATTGAAGCGGGCGTGCTGCGCGGCAAGGTGAACGTGAACTGGAAAAAAGACCGCGGAGCCGAGCCCAAGAGCCTGCGGCCAAAGAAGATGTTCCCCTGGTTCTGGGGCTGGGACGAGAAATCGCCGGATTTTGCGGGCGGCAGCGAGTTCACCGGCGAACGGTTCAACGCCCTGCACTACACAAACGAGGCGAAGGAAGCGGCCCGGAAGCGGGCGAAGGACGAGGGCTGGGACGCGGAACTGGCGTCGGGGAAGGTGGTTAAATCGAAGCGATCGTAGAATCGTTTCGCGATTCGGTGAAATAGCCGTTTTATGTGAAATATATTGTCTTGACTGCATTATTTCATCCGATATGATTGTTTCATCAAATGGTGAAACATATGAAAATCGTGAAATATGAGATTGAGGAGGCTAAGACCGCCCAAGCTGTGTTATCGGTACTTAAGGACATCCCTTTTTTGATGATCGGGGATCTAACCACGGAGCGTGTTGACGCGGACGCCCCGGACTTCCAGGTCCCGGTGCGCTGGCCGGGGGGCGAGACGATGATCATCGGCGAGCACAAGTCGAGCGGGCAGCCGGCGGTGGTCCGGCAGGCAATCGCGAAACTGGACCTTTATCTTCAGAAACGGCCGGGGAGCATGGGTGTGCTGGTCGCCCCGTATTTGTCGCCCGCGGCCATGGCTATCTGTGCGGAGCACCGGATCGGGGCCGTCGACCTCGCCGGCAACGCCCGCCTGATGTTCGGCAATGTCTTCATTGATCGCCACGGCAACCCCAACCGATTCAGCGAGGATCGCGAGCTGCGCTCGATCTTCACGCTCAAGGCCGCACGAGTGCTGCGCGTGCTGCTTGCGAATCCGCGTGAGCCGTGGCCGGTGAAGAAGCTGGCCGAGGAGGCGAAGGTGAGTCTCGGGCAGGTTTCCAAAGTGAAACAAGCGCTGGAACGGATGGAGTGGCTCGCGGACGAGCGGGGCATCTGCCTCAAGGAACCGGAGGCGGTGCTCAAGCGATGGGCGGCACAGCAAGGCGTGGTCGAGGCGCAGCGAGTGGAATGCTACACGATGCTCCCTGATGACCAGTTGGAACTTCAGTTGGATGCGATGGCACGAAACGGAACGATGGAGATCGCTTATTGCGGAATGTCGGCGGCCTGGCGATTGGCACCGATAGTTCAGCCGCCGCGGAGGATGTTTTATGTGGAGGGTGACCCGGGATTGCTGGCCGCACTGACTCAACTCAAGCGAGTCGGCCATGGTGGGAATGTGATGTTGATTCAGCCTCGTGATGCGGGGGTTTTTTACAAGGCGACGAAGACGGGGAAGATCGCAGTTGTCGGAGCGGTGCAGGCGTATCTGGATTGCATGCGTGTGAGCGGTCGCGGCGAAGAAGCTGCGGAAGCGATCCTTGAGCAGAGGCTACGCCCAACATGGTAAATCAACGCGATTACGATGAGCCGAAGGTCGAAGCGGCCCGGGCGGTGCTGGCCGAGGTGTTTCGCGCGCTGGGCGAGTATCGCGAGCACATCATGTTAGTGGGCGGCTGGGTGCCGGCGATTCTGATTCCTTACCCTAATGAACGGCATGTGGGCAGTCTGGATGTTGACATTGCCCTCGACCACAAAGCGAACCTGGAGGAATGTTACAAGCAGATCAGCGACCTGATGACGGGCTTGGGATTCTCGGTCGATGCGAAGAATCGCCACCGATTCGCCCGCGTTGCCGATGTGGCGGGTGAGCGGGTGACCATCTATGTGGACATGCTGGCTGCGGAGTACGGCGGACGCGGAAAGAAGCACGAGCATCAACATGTTCAGGAGATTGAAGCCCGCAAGGCGCGCGGGTGCGACCTGGCGTTTGAGCATCCGATGGAGGTCAGGCTCGAGATGACTTTGCCCAATGGGGCCAGAGCGACGGTGCCGCTACGCGTGGCGAGCGTGGCGGCGTTCATCGTGATGAAATCATTCGCCATGCGCGGGAGGCGGAAGGATAAAGATGCATACGACGTGGTTTACTGCCTGCGGGAATACGCGGGCGGGATCGAGGCGGTGGCGGCGGACTTCGCGCGATTCGGCAGCCACGGACTGGTCCGTGAGGCAATGACGATTCTGGGGGAGGAGTTTCGAAGCACCGCTCATGTCGGTCCGGTATCGGTGGCGGATTTCCTGGAGCTGCCGCAGGGCGAGGAGCGTGAGTTGATGTTGCGAGATTCCTTCGAGCGCGTGCAGGAATTGGTTCGCCTCGTGGCGGGAGCGAACGAATGAGCCGTTCAGCAACTTCGCTGAGCATGATTGAATCACTGATCGCCGCGATCCGCGGCGCGGCCGCGTTTGACCGCAACGACCAGGTTGCGCCGGCGGCGATCCTCTGGCCCGACGAGGAGCGGCAGTGGGAGGAACTGTTGCCACGACTCCGGGCGCGGATGCCGGAACTGATCACGCTGGGGGCGCACGATCCGGTAAGCAAGGTGGGGCCGGCGATCTGGGTCAAGTGCATGCTCGCGAGGCCGGCCCTGCTGCCGGAGGCGAACTGGGCCGATGGCGCGGTGCCGGTGATTTATCTGCCGGGCATCGGCAAGCAGACGTTGCGGGCGATCGAGGAGTGCCCGGCGGAAGTGAAGCCGCTGGCGGAACTCCAATATCGCGGTGTGTTGTGGACGCAGCTCAACGGCAAAGACTGGACCGTGCGGGCGTTTATGCAGAGCGGCGAGGGCGGCCTGGGCCTGAGACTCGCCGCCGATCAGGCGACGCTGACGGCGATGCGGCAATCACTGCCGGCGCTGGCTGACGTGCCGGTGGTCCGGCTGCAAGGGAAGACGCTGGATGCCTCGTTCTTTCACGAGATGCTGGCCCCTGATCCGGCCCGCACCATGCTCGACTGGCTGAGCGATCCGGCGGGGTTCAAGGGCCGCACGGTGGACGCGACGTGGACGGCGTTCCGCACGGTGTGCAAAGACCGATTCAATTTCAACCCGGAGAAGTCGGACCCAGTCAAGGCCGGGCAACTGCTGGCGGAGCGACAAGGCGTCTGGGCCGGCGTCTGGTCGCGGTTTGAAGAAAACCCGGCGCTCTATCCCGGCGTGCGCGATCTGCTGCGGCGAAGCAGGACGACGGGTGCCGGCGGCGCGCCGCTGTTTGCGGATGACTCGGCGATATCGGTCTACCCGCAGGACAACGAAGCCGCCGAGGCGGAGCTGCGGGGCGACCTGCTGGCGGTGGCGAAGCGATCCGAGCCCGCGGCGCGGCAGCGGCTACGGGAATTGGAACAGGAGCACGGCAAGCGGCGCGGACTGGTGTGGGCGAGGCTGGGTGCAGCGCCCTTGGCGCAGGCGATCGGGCATTTGTCGGAACTGGCCGAGCAGACGGCGAGCACTCTGGGCGGTGTGACCGCGACCGACATGGCGGAGCTATACATGGAGAGGGGCTGGCGCGCCGACGCCGCGGCGATGGCGGCGCTCGCGGCGGTGAAGTCGGCCGAGGATGCGAAAGCCGTGGGCGGTGCGGTGGCGGCGGTGTACGGCCCGTGGCTACACAAGGCGGCGGAGCATCTGCAATCATTGATGGTCACCCAGCCATTGCCGACTGCGGGCGAAGCGGAGGCGGTACGCGGGGAGCCGGGATGTTGCCTCGTCTTCGCCGATGGGCTTCGGATGGACCTGGGGCAACAGTTGCTTGGGGAACTTCGCCGGCGCGGGCTGACGGCGAAACTGAGTTGGCGCTGGTCCACGGTGCCCAGCGTGACGGCGACGGCCAAGCCGGCGGCATCGCCCGTGGCGGTAAAGCTGAACAAGGAGAGCGAGGGCGAGGATTTCGTGCCGCAGATCGCCGCGAGTGGCAAATCGCTCACGAGCGACCGGTTTCGGGCGTTGCTGACGGAACTCGAAGTGACGCCGCTGGCCGGCGGCGAAACAGGAGACCCGCGCGGAGCGGCCTGGCTGGAAGTCGGCACGATCGACCACCGCGGCCATAGCGAGGGCGCCCAACTGGCGACATTGCTGGAGGATGAAATGCGGCTGGTCGCGGATCGCGTCGGGGGGCTCATGGGCGCCGGGTGGGCCACCGTGCGCGTGGTGACGGACCACGGTTGGCTGCTAATGCCGGGTGGGTTGCCACGCGTGACGCTGCCGCGGTTCCTGGTGGCGACGAAGTGGGGTCGATGCGCTGCGGTGAAGCAAGGGGCGAGTCCCGAGGGTCACCAGCACCCGTGGCACTGGAATCCCGAAATATCGATCGCGACCGCGCCGGGTACGGCGTGTTACCGAGAAGGGTACGAGTACGCCCACGGCGGCATCAGCGTACAGGAGTGCGTCGTCCCGGTGATTACGGTGACGGCCGGCGGAGTTCCCGGGGATGCTGGCGGAGCCAGCGGGCCGGGTGGAAGTGCCGCGGTTCGGATTGAGTCGGTCACCTGGAACAACCTGACAGGCAGGGTGCAAGTCAGCGGGACAGGCGCGGTGGTTGTCGATCTGCGCAGTGATGGATCGAATCCGCTGACCACACTGCTCGATGCAGACAAGCCGCGGCCTCTGGACAAGCACGGGCGGGCGAAGATGTACGCGCTGGACACCGCGGACGGGGTCGATGCAGAGGTCGTCGCGCTCGACAAAGACGGCAAGGTCCTCGCCGCTATGAGGACGAAGGTTGGCGTGGAGTCGTGAGCATGGAATTGGATCATCTGGATCAATTGGCGGCCAAAGCCTTCGAAGGTTTTATTGTTCGCAAGGACTTGGTGCGCAAGTTCAAGGGGCAGTACCCGGTGCCCACCTATGTCATCGAGTTTCTTCTGGGGCGGTACTGCGCCACGATCAACGAAGACGAGATCCGTGACGGCCTGGAGATCGTCGAGCGCCAGCTTGGCGACCGCACCGTGCGGGCCGGCGAGGAGGAATTGTTCAAGGCGCGCGCGAAGGAGAAGGGCGCGGTGCGGGTCATCGACATCATCAAGGCCCGGCTCGACACGAAGACGGACCAGTACCTCGCGGAGTTGCCGAGCCTGCGCATCAACGACGCCCGCATCACCGACCGGCTGGTGCATGAGCACGACCGGATGCTCACCGGCGGCTTCTACGCAGAGATCAACCTGGTTTACGATCCGCTGGTCGCCATTGAATCGAATGGTCGGCCGTTTGGGGTCGAGAGCCTCAAGGAGATCCAGCTCTCCAAGCGCGACTGTTTGGAAATCCTCTGCAAGGGACGGGCGCTCTTCACGACCGAAGAGTGGAAGCATCTGCTGATTCGCAGCACCGGCTTCGAGCCCACGGCCCTCACGGAGCGGGCGAAGGACGTTCTCTTTCTTCGAATGGTCCCGTTTGTCGAGCGGAACTACAACGTCGTCGAACTAGGACCGCGCGGCACGGGCAAGAGCCACCTGTTCCAGCAGATATCGCCCTACGCGCACCTGGTTTCGGGCGGCAAGGCGACTGTGGCGCGGATGTTTGTGAACAACGCGAACGGCCAGCGCGGACTGGTGTGTCAGTACGACGTCGTGTGCTTCGACGAAATATCTGGCATCACGTTCGACCAGAAGGACGGCGTGAACATCATGAAGGGGTACATGGAGTCCGGCGAGTTCAGCCGAGGCAAGGAGAGTATCCGGGCCGACGGCGGCATCATCATGGTCGGCAACTTCGAGGTGGACGTGCAACACCAGCAGCGCGTCGGTCACCTGTTTGGACCCATGCCGCCGGAGATGCGAGATGACACCGCCTTCATGGACCGCATCCACGCGTACATTCCAGGTTGGGAGTTTCCCAAGATCCAGTCGAAGATACATCTGACCGATCACTTCGGACTGGTCAGTGATTTCCTCTCGGAATCGTGTCACCGCCTGCGCGATCAGAGTCGGGTCAACAAGCTCCAGGGCCGCGTCCACTACGGCGGAGCGCTGAGCGGCCGCGACAGCAACGGGGTCAACAAGACCGTCAGTGGGTTGCTGAAGCTGCTCTATCCGGATGCCCAGATGCCCATCGACGACGCCGACCTGGAATGGGCCATCATGCTCGCGATGGAGAGCCGGCGTCGGGTGAAGGAGCAGCAGAAACGGATAGGTTCTGCCGAGTTCCGCAATACACAGTTCAGCTTCGCTATCGGAGACAGTGGCGTTGAGCGCTTCGTCAGTACACCGGAACTGCAGAGTGAGGGCGCCATCGCCGCCGACCCTCTGCCACCGGGACAGGTGTGGGCGATCAGCGCAGGCGGACAGGACGAGAATGTGGGTTTGTTTAGAGTCGATGTCACCTCGGGGCCGGGCGCGGGCGTCCGAATCCTGAACCAACCACCTCCGGGCCCGTTCAAGGAGAGTGTGAAGTATGCGGAGCAGAACCTTTACTCGAGAAGCCGGCATCTGGTGGGTGATCGCGATCCACGGGAGCACGAGTTCTCGGTCCAACTTCGCGCCTTCGACGCAGCGAGATCCGGCGCCGGGCTCGGCGTGCCGGCCCTGCTTGCCTTGTGCAGTGCGCTGCTGGAGAAGAGCCTCAAAGGCGGGCTTATTGTCGTAGGCGCCCTAAATCTGGGCGGATCAGTTGACGCCGTTCATAATGCCGTCAGCGTTGCGGAGTTGGCTGTTTCGAAGATGGCGTCAACGTTGCTCCTGCCCATATCCGCAAGAAAGCAACTGTTCGAACTCCCCGATGACGTGGCGACAAAATTGGATGTGCAGTTTTACACCGATGCACGCGAAGCCCTAATCAAGGGACTGGTGGACTAGCGAATGCTCTGCCGCTATCTCGATCGAGAAATGTTAGTAGTCCCCGTTGAAATGGGCGGGGTATAACCAAGTCCTGTGGATGAGCGCAGAAATAAGGCGGCGTACCTTGGGTGTGTCTAACGCACCCACAAGTGCCCAACGCGGGCAAAGGACGCCACCTCTGCGCTTCATGTTCCCACTGGAGTCAGGCATGAGCGCATCCTGGTATATCCGTCGCGGAAATGCAACGAGCGGGCCGTTTTCGAGTGCCGACATCAAGCGCCTTGGAATCGACGGTGAGTTGCTGCATACGGATGAGTTGAGCAAAGACCAGAAGAAGTGGGTATCTGCGACCAAGGTTGCAGGTCTGGTGCATCAATCCGCGACGGTAGGCGCGGAGGCGGCAGCAACATGGGACGATGATGCTTCGCGGCCCGCCGAATCTCTCGCTGGGCCTACACAAGCCAGATCATCAGCGGCCGAGGAGCCGAAGGTTCGCATGACCCGCAGCATCTTCTTTTTCACCTCGTTCTTCGGCTCGGTTGGCGTCTTCGTCTTTCTCTGGCTCCTGCTCCTGATGAACATTTGGCCGTTTGCGGTCGGCTGGTCATGGACCGACGGGAAAGACCCATCTCAATCGGTGTTCGGCAAGCTCGCCAAGACGATCTCCGGCATCGCTCTGTCGCCCTATTCTCTCTACGCTCTGGGCGGGATAGCCGCGATCGGTTTGCTGGTCGGCTGTTTCGCGACGCTACCTATGATCACGGTCAACCCGACGCAGCATCGCAGAGCTGGTGCTGGGGCGCGCCGACGACGACGATTGGGGAAGTGAGAACACGCCGCAAAAACCGCGTCGTGACGGAAGTGCTCGAGCGCACCCAGTTCAATCGTAGCAGCACGGCAAATAGCCCCGGCCGTCAGGCAGTGGTTCCACCGGGGCTCAAATTGACATCCCGCAGACCTATTCAGGCTCGAACTGGCCGAAGCCTGCTCCGTTCGCGGAGACATACGAGTGGGCAGTCTCATTTTGATCACGGCGTATAACGTATAATGAGATTGCGTCATTTTATACAAACAATCTTCGCATACACAGGTTCACGTTACGCGTAATCTGAAGTTTTCGGTATCACTGTTCCCATGACCGTCGTTCACGGTGACGGTGACGATGAAGGAACCGACGAAGCCCGCGTTAGGGTTGAGGGTCAACTGATTGCCAACGACGCCGACGGCGGCCGGGGCGTTGTTGATGGCCGCGTTGTGCAGCAGCGTTGGGTTGGCGTAGGCGGCGGCGCCGACGGTGTCCACCAGCGTGGCGTTGGCCGCCCCACCGCTGCCCGCCCAGCGCCACACCGTGCCGTCGGGCTTGATGTAGTACCAGAAGCCGCCGCTGCCGCTCATCCACTTCTCTTGGAGCCCGCCCCAGTTGAAGTCGTAGTTGCCGTTGAACGACAGGCTTAGGGTCTGGTCGAGGTGGTACTCGATGCTCTGGCCGACGGCGCTGAAGGTCAAGGGGTCGTTGTTGGCGTCGGTGGCGATGAGCGTCAGCACCAGGTCGCTCAGGCTCGTCGGCATGGTCTGATTGCCGATGGCCGCCAGCACTGGAGGCTGCTGCGGCTGCGAGACATTCACCGTGAACGACCAGAGCACCGCCAGCAGGTCATTGCCCGCCGAATCCTCGATGTCGTTGGCGTCGGGGGCCAGCGCGACGTTGACCACGCCGGCACTAAGACCGCTAACTGGGAACCTTACCGTACGAGCGGCAAGGTAGATCGGCGCGCCGACCAATGCCGAGGCGGCACCCGGTCCCGTGAGGACAAGATCCGTGGCGTCGAGCCCCGAGACCGCTTCGCTGAACGTGACGTCCACGTCGACGGCTGAAGTGCTGACACTCGTGCTGTTTGCGGGCACGCTGCTGCTTACGACGGGGGCGATGCGATCAACCAGTTGTGTGACAAAAGCATCCGCGCCGCCGGAACTCGCAAGGGCGACGACGCCATCGCCGGTGTTAACGTTCATGCTGCTGCTGAAGTAACCCGTGGCGGCAATATGACCCTGAGTGCTGACGGCGATCCCTTGCAGGCTATCGGTTCCCGTCCCACCCGTGCCGATCTTGGACAAATCCAATACGATTCCATCGGTGGTCATCCGGATGACCAAACCGTCCTGACCAAGGCTTGACACGGTGTTGAACGAGCCGGGAGCAGAGAGGAAGGACACTTCTCCAGTGAAGTAACCGCCAACAACAAGGTTACCTGTGCGGTCAAAGGCAATGGAGGTGCCCCCGTCGTGCTGGGAGTCGCCGAAGGTGTTGACCCAGGCGAGGTTGCCGGCAGGGGTCAGCTTCATGACGTAAATGTCGAACACTTGCCCGGTGCGCAGATCGACTCCGGCAGTGGGATCGAAGTCAGCCTCTGACTGGAACCGCCCCGTGAGGTATCGGTTGCCCGCGGCATCGACGACCAGGCCAATGGCTTCGTCGTAGGCGAACCCGCCGAAACTGAGCCAACTAAGCACCTGCCCGGTGGGCGAAAACTTGAGCACAGCGACGTCGGTGGAGTTATTGGTGCTGACGGCGTCGATGGAGCCGTTGCGGTCGAAGTCAATGGAACCGGCGAAGACGCCGGTCATGTGGAGGTTACCGGCGGTATCAAGGGCGAGCCGGTGTGCGCCGTCGTAGCCCGTGGACGCCGCGCTCCAGCCCCACTGCCAGTTGCCCGCAAGGTCGTAGGCGGAAACGAACATGTCGAGCAGCCCGCCCGACCAGGGCGGCTGGTCCGGGTTCCCGGCGTGGGTCGCCAATGGATCGAGATCGATCGCGTTGCCGCCGTAATAGCCGCTGATGAAAACTCGATCGGCGGAAACAGCAAGGCCGGTGGCGCCGCTCCAGAACCCTGGCGAACTGCCGAACTGACGGACATATTGGAACTGGCCGTTCGTGTCGAGCTTGAGGAGAAAGCCATCGTAAGTGCCAGCACTTGTTCGGAACTCTGGGGTTCCGCCCGGGTTGAAGTTGAGCGTGCCCTCGAAGGTGCCTACGACGTAAACGTTGCCATCGGGGCCGACTGCGATATTGCGGACGCGGTTGTCGACTCCTGCACTAGTGAACTCCAGAACCTCTTCCCAGCGAAGCTGACCGTCGGGGCGGTAAGAGGCAATGAAGAAGTCGCCGTCGCCGGGGTTGCCGCCCGGGTCGCCGATGAAATGGCGTACCCCCACGACATACAGATTCCCCGCGGCGTCATAGGTGACTTGCCAGCCCTCGTTGTCCGTCGTCTGGCCGTTGGCGAAGGCGAAGCCGAGGGGTATCACTGCTTCCGGTGTTACGCTGACATTCACCTGCACCGGTGCGGTCGACGGCGCTTGGCCGTCCCACGCAACCACTTTGAAGGCCGCGAGCACGCCGTTGGCATTCGGTGCGGGCGTCCACACCAGTGACTCGCCGGCCGAAAGCAGAGTCACCCCCGGTGTGATCGCAACGCCGCCTTTAGTGAGGGTTCCACTGTCAATCGATTCCACCCTGAATGAAATCGCTGCACCTTCGACATCCGACTCATCGGCGGCTGCCACGAGCGTCGCGTGGGAAATGGTGAACGGCGCATCTTCCACTGCGCCCATAAGGGTGCTGATGTCGGTCAGCGTCGGGGCGTCGTTTACTGCCGCGACCGTGACACTGACCTGAACCGCCGTGCTTGAGGCCGCCTGCCCGTCCCAACCTCGGACCGTGAAGGCAGGCAGTGTGCCGTTGGCATTGAGCGCAGGTGTCCAAACCAGCGACTCACCGACGGAAAACAGCGTCACACCCGGCACCACCGGGACGCCGCCTTTGGTCAGTGCGCCGTTGGTGATAGCTTCGATCCGAAAGGCAACCAGGTCGCCATCGACATCCGCCTCATCAGCGGCGATGGCCATAGCGTTGCGAGTAATTGTGTATGGCAGGTCCTCGGTGCCGCCCGTGAATGTATTGACGGCCGTGAGGGTAGGTGCGTCGTTGACGGGCGTCACCGTGATGCTCGCGGTTTCGATTGCGGTGCTGAAGGCGGTCGTTCCGCCGTTGACGGTGGTGTCCACGAACATGCCGCCGCCGCCTGTGCTCTGGTCCCAGGCTCGGTACGAGAAGGACGCGGTTCCGTTGAAGTTGGCGTTCGGAAGGAATTGAACCTGATAACCGGGATTGAGCAGGATCGCGCCGGAGATCGATGCCGCGGACAGCGGCTGCCAGTTGAGGCCGCCGTTGATCGAATACTGCCACTGGCCGTTGACGCTGCTGGCAGAGGTGACCGCGATTGCCTCGACGGCTGGGCCGTCTGCATCCGTCATTGAGCCATCGATCACGATAGTTGACACCGATGTGCCAAGTGGGTTGCTGGAGTCCTCCGGAATGGACGGAAGGGTCGGACTGCCCGCGTTGTTGAGCACAGGCGCGCTGTTGACAGAATTCACGGCGACGGTGAATTGCTGAGTAAAACTCGCGTTGTCGCTCGAGGTGCCAAGATTGCCGTCCAAGCCGCCATCGGTGACGGTGACGAAGATGACAGCTACACCGCTCTGATTGACGATGGGGGTGTAGGAGAGCGATCCGGTAGCGCTGGGCGACGTGTACGTAACAGTCGGCGCGAGGATCAAATTGGTATTGCCGCTGGAGACCGTCACCTGCAGGGCCTGGCTTTCCCCGCCGCCGGCGCTGATACCGCTGAGATTGACAGTCTGAAGCCCCGCATTCTCGTTGATCGGCGCCGGACTGCTGATCGGATCGAGGGTCGGCGGATCATTCGCCGCCGCCACGTTCACGGTCACTGTCACGGGCGGAGAGGAAATCCCCAGGGAAACGTCGGCCGCAACAATGCTGAACGCACCAATTGTGCCGCTCGCGTTGGCGGGCGACGTCCACGAGAGTGTCTCGCCGCTCATAAACGATGTGGGCGACAGCACCGGCGAGCCGCCTTTCAATAAAGTGCCCGCCAGCACTTGCTGAATAATGAAGTGAGGGCTGGTGCCGTCGGCATCGGCCTCGTTTGCCGCCGACGCAAGCGCGGAAAAGGTTATCGTGTACCCCGTATCCTCAGTCGCACCGATCAGGGTGCTGACCGTCGTCAACGTCGGCGCATCGTTTGCCGCTTCAACGCTGATCGCGACGACGATTCCCGATCCAACGGAAGCCGCCTGCCCGTCAAACGCTTTGATGCGGAATGCATC
>Ga0163152_10006685_pt1 | contig 12915 bp, 9 predicted proteins | sample OliLakLV19MP8IB2_FD_148635 | JGI IMG/M metagenome (GOLD analysis project Ga0163152, IMG submission 148635) | Freshwater microbial mat bacterial communities from Lake Vanda, McMurdo Dry Valleys, Antarctica - Oligotrophic Lake LV.19.MP8.IB-2 | ecosystem: Environmental > Aquatic > Freshwater > Lake... | reverse complement strand
GATGTCGTTGGTCGCCCGGAATGCCGCGTGCATGCTGGACGCGAGGGAGCCGGTGACGAAGTAGGGAACCCGGAAGGCCTCAAGCGTCCCGGTGACACTCGCGATCGCACCGGTCAGATCGCCGAGCCCGCTCATGACCCGGGCTCGGCGGCCATTCGCCTCGCCACCCAGCCCGCCGTGTCCGCCCCGAACAGTTGTTCGAGGAAGCGGTGCCTGACCGCATCCGGTCCCTGCGACCCGGCCACCAGCAAGGCGCCGGCCCACGCGAATTCCCGGGCCAAGGTCGACAGGGCAAGCGCGCGACCGAGTCGCTCGGCGGGGCTGAGGGCGCTGAGGCGTGACAACTGTCGCTGCTGGACCGCGGCTGGGGTGTCGGTGAAGCTGGACCCGTTCCCATTCATGGTGGAAATCTACCCTGAATCAGGAGTGATACCGGATGGTCATACCGCCCTGGCCCAGCTCGCGCTCGATCCGGTAGCTACGGCTAAGGGCGGTCGAGAGCCGCTCGCGGATCGCGCTCACTGGCCGCCCACCCGTGGCCGGGACAGCCGTCGCAGCTCGGTGAACCAGTTGACGATTATCCGTGGCTCGCTGGCAGGGGCGCGGACCCGTTGCCCGCTGGCGACAAGGAAACGGGCCCCGTCCGAGGTGACGTCGAAACTATTGACCGGAGTGGTCTGCGCGAATGCCGCGGTGAACAGCTCCCGCGGCGACTGCGCCGAGAAGTCCGGACCGGGGTCGATGGCCACTGCCATCATGCGCTGCAGAGGCCCCAGGCTGTCGGTTCCCACCTCGTGCTGGTACACGAGCTCGCGTCCGTTGCGGGTCCATCTGGACCCGGTCCCACCGGCGGTCGACACCTTCCACTTTCGGTCGAGGGCCGGCCAGGATTGAACGAACACCTGGGCCCCTGACGAGCCCGCCTCCCGCGCGCTGTAGGCGAGCCACTTCCCATCCGGCGAGAGGGCGGGGAATGCGACATCGTCGGGCAGGTTGGCGATCCTTCGTAGGGCGCCGTCGGACATCGCGATCGCATGCAGGCCACCGCTGTTGTATCCCACCGCGAACAACTCCCTGCCATCGGGCGACCAGAAGGCCGGAGCGAAGTCGTAGACTTTGTCCGCCACGATCGATGTCGCCGGCCGGCTTCCATCGGCCAGCGACCAGACCAGTGCGTTCGAGTCGCGGACGATGCCCCGTCGCACGATGCGCTGGCCGTCCGGAGACCAGAGCGGCCAGAGCTGAATGCCCGGGTCGGTCAGTGCTCGTCCGGTCGCGCGCGCCAAGTCGAACACGTGGAGGACGTCTTCCTTACCCACGGTCGTGACCGCGACGCTTCGCTCATCCGGTGAAAGCCGCGCGGCGAAGAACGGCAGATCCCCCGCCGCGCGGATCGGGGCCGCGCGTCCCTGCCGGTCGAGCCAGACGAGCTGCCGTGACCGGTCGGGCGTGAGCCCTCCCGCGAGATAAACGAGGTGACCTGTGGGCGAGATGGCCGCCTGCATCGCGGCGGTCAACGCGGGTGCGTTGGAGCCGTTGAGGGCCTGCATGATGTCATCGAGCACCACGACCGGCGGCGCCGTCACCTCACGCCGCCTCACGTCGAACGGCACGGCCATCATGGTTCCCATGCGGGCGAACACGAGGTGACCCGTCGGCACGAACCGCGCATCGGCGGCGTCCTCGAGCAGGCGTTTCCGCACACCGTCCTCGAGGGAGATCACTTCGACACGATGCTGGTCGCTGCCGAATCCGACACGCTGCGTGAAGACCAGCGCCTCCCCACCGGGGAGGAATTGCGGGAACGTCGCCCCTCGTCCGGCCAGAGTGTCGGGGAGCGCCGCTCCCGAGGCCGAGAGAAGGACCAGGCCCACCTCGTTTACCCCGACGGCGATCCGATCGTCCTCGCTCCAGCTGGCGCCGGCAATGCGGCTGACGGCGGCGATCGGGCTGGGCTGCCCTCCGGCGAGTGCGACCCGCATGAGGCGCCCGGCGGCCCAGTATCCCACCGACCGGCCGTCGGGTGAGAAGAAGGGCGACTCGGCACCGTCGGTGCCCGCGATCGGCGTCGAGGATTCCCCGGCGAGCGGGCGCAGGAACAGCTGCCGGACCTGGCTCCGCTCGCCGACGAACACGAGCGAGCGTCCGTCGGGTGAAATCGCGAACGCGGTCCTCGAGGGCCGCTCGCCGTTGGCGTCGTCATCTGCCAGTGATCCGGCGATCCGGTCTCCCGGCGCAAAGGTGAGCCGGGTCAACATAGGAGGCGGGTCCTGGTCTGGCTCGGCCCGGCCGGCGCCAGACCAGACCATTACGATCGCCAGCACGGTCATGATGCCGACAAGACCCAAGGCGACACGCGAGCGCGGGTCCCGCGACCAGGCGGTCTGCGGCCCTCGACGCCGGGTGGCGTGCAGCGTTGTGCCCGAACCCTCGCCGCGCAGCGCGGCGGCGAATTCGCCCGCGGTGGAAAACCGGTCGGCGGGGAGCCTGGCCAGCGCGGTGCGCACCGCGTCGTCCACGTGCTCGGGCACCGTCTTTCGGAGCTGCGCCAGCGGCCTCGGATCATCGGTCATCACCTTGGCCACGATGGCCTGCGCGGTCGGCCCGCTGTGTGGCGGCTCGCCCGCCAACATCTCGTAGATCACGCACCCCAGCGCATAGATGTCGGTGCGCGCGTCCAGGGTCCGCTCCCCCATGGCCTGCTCGGGGCTCATGTAGTGGGGCGTGCCCAGCGACATCCCCGTCTCGGTCATCCGGGTGCTGCCGTCGGTGCGGCTCGCGCCGAGCGCGATCCCGAAGTCGGCGACCAGCGCCTGTCCGTCGTGGATCAGAATGTTCTCGGGCTTGATGTCGCGATGGATGATGCCCTGGCGGTGCGCGTAGTCGAGCGCGCCCGCCACCTCAACGCCCAGGCGCAGCGCATCGGCGATCGGAAGCTGCTTCTCCCGGCTCAGCCGGTCGCGCAGGGATTCGCCCTGCACGAACGGCATGACGTAGAACACCGTGCCGTCCACCTCGCCCGAGTCGTGCAGCGGCAGGATGTGCGGGTGCTGCAGGTTGGCGGTGGTCTTGATCTCGGCCAGAAACCGCTCGGCGCCCAGCACGGCGGCGAGCTCCGGCTTGAGGACCTTGAGCGCGACCCGGCGATCGTGCTTGAGATCCTGCGCGAGATAGACCGTCGCCATGCCCCCGGCACCGAGCTCGCGCTCGAGCACGTAACGGCCGGCCAGCGCCGACGTGAGCCGCTCCGAGACGGCGGTCATTTCCGGCCTCCGGCCTGCCACTCGCGCCGCAGCTCCTCGGCCCAGTTAAACGCCACGAAGACCATGTTGTCGGTGTTGACCGGCGTCACGGCGACGAACGTCCGTCCGTCAGGTGAAAGATCGTAATGCGCGTCCTCATATGTCGTGGCGACTACCCCCGTGGCCCAGAAGCCGGGGCTGCTGGCGCGCTTGACGACGCCCAGGGCCGGCGACGTCTGGAGATCAACGGCAACGAGGCGGTCGGCGTTGCGAAAGAACACGCGCCGGCCGTCGGCCGCCCAGAGCGGGCAACACCCTCCCTCGGTCGAGATCTGGATCTCACCTTTTCCGTCGAGTGCTCGCACGTGCACGCTCCGCCGAGTGCGATCCGCGAAAGCGACCAGGCCTCCATCGGGTGACAGCCGCGGTGATACAGGGCGGGCATCGTTCGGGCCCTTCGGGGAGACCAGTGTGTCGATGCGCGAGGGCTCATCGAGGGCGACCCGGATCAGCTCGAGCCGTGAATCGCCCCTGGACCATCGTGACACGATCACGAACCGGCGATCCGGGGTCGGGACCGCGGAGGCGACGTCGCCCTCGACCTCGGCGAGGCGCTCAGGAGAAGTGCTGCCGTCGAGTGGAGTCGACCAGACCTCGCGCTGGCCGCGGACACTTGCTACGTAAATCAAGCGGCTGCCGTCGGGCGACCACTCCGGGGCTGCAGCCGCTCCGGTGCTCGTCACCCGCGTCCTCTCCCCCGTTGCAAGGTCGATCACCCAGATGTCCGACTGGATCGCCACGGCAATCCGGCGCCCATCGGGCGAATACCGCGGGGCGCTGAACCGCTCTTCGCCACCCAGCCGGGTGCGCTTCCCCGCCTGGTCAATCAGCTCAAGCCGGGAGTTCGAGGAGTCGGCGCCGTCCTGGTACACCAGCGTACCCGTCTCCGAGACCGCCACTACCGTCCCGGTCTCCCTCGCCGAGGCTCGCTGCGACAGCCGCACCGGATTTCCAACGAGCCGCATTCCCGGAACGTCGATAGCCACAGCCGAGAGCGCCCCGGAGTGGGAGTACACCAGCAAACCGCCGATCACCGCCAGCGGGGTGCCGCTCACGGCGAGGCGGACCCGCCGGCGATCGCGGAGCGAATACATCACCATGGCGCTGGAATCGCTCCTGGTCGTTCCCGTGTAGATGACCAATTGCGCCTGGCGCAGCACCAGTGGCCGCCGGTGCCGCACCTCACCGGCGGCGGTGTCGAACGGCACCGCGACGACCGGCAGACCGCCATTGGCGCTGATTCGCTGGAGCGCTGCCGACGGCGCGATGACTTCGCTCAGGATCTCGTCGTCCGAGATCCAGCTCAGCGAGGCCGACGCGCCCGGCAGCTCGGCGAGCACCGCCGGCGTGCCGCCGGTGAGCCGCACCTTCATGAGGGTCCGGTCTCCCGCGACGTACGCGATCCATTGACCATTGGGTGAGATCACCGGGTGCGTTCCGTCGTCCGTTCCCTGGAGCCGCCGAGGGTTGGGGTCGTCGAGGGTCCGCACCCACAGCGCGATCCGCCCGCCCGCAGTCGCGGCGGAGAACACGATGGTGCGGCCGTCCGGGGAAACGCCGAAGGGCGCCGAGACGTGCGTCACCAACTGCAGCGCAGGGTCGTCGGACAGGCGGAATCGCACCACGGCAGGTGCCGCGACACTGGAGTCGCCCGGGACAGACTGCGCGACCGCGAAGACCAGCGCTGCTCCCGCCACGGCGGTCATGCCCAGCGCGACCATTCTCCATGCCGGAGCACGGCCCGAACGCTCCGGCCGCGCCGCACGTCCCGTGGGTGCTGTGAACGCCGGGTTGGCCAGCGCCTCGGCGAATGCCTTTGCACTCACGAACCGGTCCGCCGGCAGCTTCTCCAGCGCCTTCGCCGTCGCCGCCGCCACATTTGGCGGCACCGACTTCCGGAGCCGGGTGACCGGCGCCGCCTCCTCCGTCACGATCTTCATGATGATCTGCTGGGCCGAGGCACCCGTGTGGGGCGGGCTCCCGGTCAGCATCTCATACAACACGCTGCCCAGCGAATAGACATCCGACCGGGCCGAGATCTCCTTCTCGGCGGTGGCCTGCTCGGGCGACATGTAGTGCGGCGTGCCGAGGGAGAGCCCGGTCTCGGTCATCCGGCCGCCTGCCGCGGCGCTCACCGCCAGCGCGATCCCAAAGTCGGCCACCATGGGGCGACCGTCGTGCAACAGGATGTTCTCGGGCTTGATGTCGCGGTGAATCACGCCGTGCTGGTGCGCGTAGTGAAGTGCACTCGCCACATCGGACGCGATCCGGACCGATTCGTCGATGCCGAGCTGGGTTTCGCGATCGAGCTTGCCGCGCAGCGTCTCGCCGTCGATGAACGGCATGACGTAGAAGAGGAACCCGTCCGCCTCACCGGAATCAAACAGTGGCAGGATATGCGGATGCTGCAGCGCCGCCGTGGTCTTGATCTCGACCACGAACCGTTCGGCGCCGAGCACGGCGGCCAGCTCTGGCTTGAGGACCTTGAGCGCCACCTTGCGGTCGTGCTTGATGTCGTGGGCCAGGTACACGGTGGCCATGCCACCCGCGCCGAGTTCCCGCTCCATGCGGTAGCGGTCGGCGAGGGCCGTGGTGAGGCGAACGTTGGGACCACTCATCGGGGAAGCCGACGCGCGAGGTCGTCGAAGAGGTTCGCCACATATACCAGCCGGTCGGCGGTTCGCGCCCGGCCGAACGCCGTGATCATCAGGAACCGCTGGTCGTCGGGGGAGACGTCGTACCACCGTCGCGCGGTATGGTTCCATTGCCAGAACGGGTCAAGCGAGAACAGGCGGCTCGGCGGCGAGAAGCTCATGGCGGCTCCGGGTCGCCTCGCTGCCGACATCAGCGTGTTGTCGGCGCTCTGGTAGAAGAGCTCGTTCCCCGCGTGGCTCCAGCGCGGACTCGCGCCGCCATCCGTGGACACCTGCGTGCGAGACGAGTCCACCGATGGGAACGGTCTGACGTAGACCTCCGAGCGCCCGCTCTCGTCGGACGCATACGCGAGCCAATGCCCATCCGGCGAGATCGACGGCGTCCGCTCCAGCGCCGGACTGGGCATCAGTGGCGTCGGCACACTGTCCGACCCGATCCGGAACAGGAACAAATCGCCGTTGCCCTGCGCGCGGTTGATCCGCAGCACCATCGTGAGGTCGTCGCGAGCCAACATGAACTCGGAGGCTACATCCATGCCCTCAAGCACCCGAGACGCGGCGCCGCTACCGTCGGCGCGCTGGCGGTGCAGCCTGACCATGCTGTCACGATCGGAGAGGAACAGTAGATCGCGCCCACCCGGAGCCCACGCCGGCCCCCAATTTCTACCCCGCCCCTGCGTCACCATAGTCATCACCCCGCCGCCGAGTTGCTTGACCCAGATGTCCTCGCCGCTCACGGCCCCGACCACGCCGAGTGCGATCTGCGACCCATCCGGCGAGAGCGCCAGCGATGTGATCAGTCCATCAACCGCCGCCGTGTCGACCGGGGCGATCGTTCCGCTGCGGGTCGCCCAGACGACGCTCCGATCGATGTCCGTCGCCGCGCCGGCCGCATACAGCAGGTCGCCGGACGGTGCGAGGGCGATATCGCTGGCGCCGAACGAGGCGATACTCAGGCCATCCCACAGCTGCAGCGGCGCGCCGGACAGCTCGAGGCGATCCTGGTCGAAGCGCTGAGCGAACAGCGACCCGTCGCTAGACACGTACAGCAGGTATCCGCCGGGGGCGTAGCGCGCGACCAAAGCCCGGACCAGGGGCTTACGCGTTCCGGTCCGCACATCCACGGCCTCGATACCGTACTCCTGCGCGGACTGGCCTGCTCGCCGCACACGCGCGAGCAGCGCTCTGCCGTTGGGCAGCACGGTCGGCCAGGCGACAGCCTCCAGGCTGTCGAGGGCAACCACCGACTGGCGGCCCGTGCCGTCGGGCCGCATCCGCGAAATCTCCGTTCCGGCATCGAAGTAGATGAAACCGTCCGATGCCCAATCCAACCCGCCCCCGCTCACCCGATCGGACATGACGGTCCGGGGCTGCCCCCCGGTTCTCGGAATCGTCCTGATGGTGAACGGCCCGAGCGTCACGTACGCGATGGTCTCGCCATCGGGTGAGAAAGCCGGATTGGTCGCTCCTTCGCTGCCTGGAATCGGGCTCGCCTCGAGTGCCCCGAGCGTGCGGAGCCAGAGCTGACCGCCACGATTGCCCGGTCCGACGTAGACGAACTCTCGGCCGCTGGGCGCGAACGCCACCCGACGGCCCGGGGCAGAGCGCAGGGCCTCGGAATCCGCCGCCGCGATGACAAACCGGGTCAGCGGCTCGTCGGCCGGCGTGCTACGACTGGGCAGCAGGCTCCACACGGCCACCACCGTGGCCACCGCGGCGACGCCGGCGAACGCGAGCGCGGGACGATTACGGCGCAGCGGGGGAGACGTCGCGACCGGACCGACGGTCGGACGGTAGTGCACGTCCGCGAGCGCCGCCGCGAAGCCCGCCGCGCTGGCAAACCGATCGGCGGGGAGCTTTTCCAGTGCCCGCGCCACCGCAGCAGCGACGTTGGGCGGCACCGCCTTCCGGAGCTTCGTGACCGGTGCGGCTTCCTCGGTGACGATCTTCATGATGATCTGCTGCGTCGAGGCGCCGGTGTGCGGCGGGCTCCCGGTCAGCATCTCGTACAGCACGCTGGCCAGCGAGTACACATCACTCCGGGCCGAGATCTCCTTCTCGGCGGTGGCCTGCTCGGGACTCATGTAGTGCGGCGTGCCGAGACTTAGACCGGTTTCGGTCATCCGTCCGCCGGCGGCTGCGCTCACCGCCAGCGCGATGCCGAAATCCATCACCATCGCACGGCCGTCGTGCAGCAGAATATTCTCCGGCTTGATGTCGCGGTGAATCACGCCGTGTCGATGCGCGTAGTCGAGTGCGTCGGCCACTTCGCGCGCAATGCGCACGGCTTCGTCCACACCAAATTGCGTTTCGCGATTCAGCTTGTCGCGAATAGTTTCGCCCTGGATGTAGGGCATGACGTAGAACAGGAATCCATCCGCGGTGCCAGAATCAAAGAGCGGCAGAATGTGCGGATGACTCATGGCGGCGGTGGTCTTGATCTCCACGACAAAGCGCTCGGCGCCGAGCACGGCCGCGAGTTCGGGCTTGAGCACCTTGATCGCGACCTTGCGGTCGTGCTTGAGGTCCTCGGCCAGGTAGACGGTGGCCATGCCGCCCTGGCCGAGCTCGCGCTCGATCCGGTAGCGGTCCTCGAGCGCAGCCCTCAGACGGGCCGGGGCATCAGGCAAGGGGACTCCGGTGGTGGGAACTCCCTAAGATGGCCCCAAACAAGGGGTTTGGCGAGGGGCGAGTGGCCACCACGGGCAATCGTGGATCAGGCGCCGACCACCTGGAATCCCTCACGCTCAGCGGCGGCGGCCAGTCGGGCATCGAGCGTGACGAAGGGAAGGGTCTTCGGGTCGAAATCCGCCAGGACCAGCGCCGCGGCGAGTTGGAGGGCATCGGCAGCCCGGAGCGTATGCAGGCGGAGCAGTCGCATCGCCTGGTCCCGAACACGGTCGGTGGGCGCCACTTCAGTCCACGCCAGCGCCGCCGCCGAAAGCCGATTCGTGGCACGGGCCGCGTCGTCTCGCGACATTCCGGCCTCCCGCTCGAGTCGGGCCACTGCCGAGGCGCACTCTACCGGCGCGGACCACCAGACGGCGGCGGCGGGATCCTGCCGCATCAGGGCCGTGAGCCGCTCGCTGCTTGGCTCGGGAACGAGGAGTGGAACGAGGGCGGATGAGTCCCAGAATCTCATCGGCCGTGGCGCCGTTCTTCCAGGAGGAGTTCGGAGGCGGTGGGTCCGGCGACCGGAGCCGGCAACGGAAGGTCAAGCCAGGAGGTGTCAGGGTCGTGCCGAGGCAGCCGCACGAGTCCAGACTGCGCCAGCGCCACTATGCGCGGGGGGACCCCGGCGCCGAGCTGCACCGATTCGAGTCGAGCCACCGGAACGCCTCGATCGGTAATGAGGACGGGGTCGCCTCCCTGCACCTGCTTGATGAGGGCGGAGAGGTTGTTCTTGGCGGATGAAATGGACTCGTGACTCATATGGCTATAATAGCCATCTTGTTTAAGTCGATCAAGCCCTTACCATGTTCAGCCAGATAACTGATTGTCATATTGAGACTTACCGCCACCGCCGAGACCCGCCGGTGATTCTGGATTGCCGTTTCCCCAGCGACATTCCCCGACCCAGCTAGCCCTGCTGCTCCCCAACCCCGGGGGCTGCGCCTACTTCAAGTACGCCTCCCACCAGCTCAGCTCGTTCAGCATCCGGTGGACTGCGTTCCAGTGCCCGGCAATACCATGGGACTGCCCCTCGTAGATGATCATCTTGGTCGGCACGCCGATCTTCTTGAGGCAGGTATACAGCTGGATCGCCCCCTCGAGTGGCACCCGGTAGTCCACCGCTCCGTGGATGAACAAGGTGGCGGCCTTGGTATTGCCGCACCGGAAGAACGGCGACTGGGCGATCATCACCTGCAGGGCACGCGGGTCCCAGGGAGGGCCGAAGAACTCCATGTCCTTGGTGCGCGAGATGTCTGACAGGGCGTAGTTGGCGGTCCAGTTCGACTCCCCCGCCCCGGGTACCGCAGCCTTGAAGCGATCGGGATACCGGGTAATGAGCCAGTTGGTCAGGATGCCGCCATAGGAATGGCCCGTGGTGCCAACCCGCGCGAGGTCAATAGCGTGGCGCGCCGCCAGGAAGTCGATCCCCGAAATGACATCCTCGCCATCCTTGTTGCCCCAGCCGCCCCAGGTGCCCCATTTGAACGCGTCGCCGTAGCCCGTTGAGCTCCGGAAGTTGGGCAGGAACACGAAATAGCCTCGTGCCGCGAACAGCACCTCCTTGAAGGAAAAACCATACCCGGACGCGGCATGCGGCCCGCCGTGATTCATGACGATCAACGGGTAGGGCCCCGCCGCAGGATCGTAGCCATGCGGAAACCGCAGGAATCCCTCGATCATGGTGCCGTCGGTGCTCGGCCACCGCACCGTCTCGGTCCGCCTGGTGGCGATCGACACCCCGATCACGAACTCGCGGTGGATATCGGTGAGCCGGCGCTCATTGCGACCATCGATGTCCGCCACGTACACCTCCGGCAGCCGGTCGAACTCACCCACCGTGTAGGTAATGCGCCGAAACGCCCGATCGAAGTCCAGCCCGTTGATCCGGCGTTCTCCCTGGGTGACCTGCTCGACCGCGCCGCCCGAAGTCGCGACCCGGAAGAGGTGGGTCGCGCCGCCGACCTGGGCGGTGAAGTACAGGTGCCGGCTGTCCGGCGACCAGCGGGGTGAGCCGGGATCGAGATCCCAGTTGGCGGTCAGATTCTGCACCGGGCCGCCCGCAGCGGGCTGGAGGTAGATGTCCTGCGAGCCGCCGTGATCGAGCTTCCGGTCTACGATCATCTGGGTGCCAAAGGACCGGGTGAATACCATCCACCGTCCATCGGGCGAGAAAGTGGCGCCGCCGTCGGTCATCCCCGGTTCGGTCAGTTTGGTGACCTGGCCGTCCAAGCTGACGCGGTACAGCTCCGAGGCGCCATACGCCCCCTCCTCCTGTGCGGCCCCGGCGTTGAGCGAGAACTGCAGACCTGAGCCGTCGGGCAGCCACTGCAGCCCACCGATGCCCGGCAGTCCCAGCGCGGTCAGGGTGCGGGGCTCGCCACCACCGGCCGGCTGGACAGCCACCTCGGTGACCGGCTGGCTCCGCCGGTCGGGGAGCGGGAACCGCTGGCCATCCTGACGGAACGGGTACCAGTCGAACGCATCACCCTTGAATCGCTCTTCGTGACGTTGCTCGAATTCCGATACCGTCGGTCGGGGCGCGGCGGGCGTCGGGGTCTGCTGCACCCGCGCCAGCCAGCGCCCATCGGGACTCGACAGGGGAGTTGGTCCGGGGGTCGCGGCGGGCTCCCGCCGAGCCGCCACGCCGGGTGCTGCAGGGTCCCAGGTCCAGGTGGCGTTGACCGCCGAGAACCGCAGCCGGTTGTCGTTGTCCCAGCGGGGATTGGTGACATCGCCGGACTCGTGCACCACCCTGGTCGGGGCGGGCGCGCCATCGGTCGCAACGATCCAGGTCTCAGTGGTGGTGCCGTTGGTGGCCTCGACCGGCTGCGACACGGTGTACGCCACCCACCGGGCATCGGGCGATATGCGCGGCGCCCCGACGCTCTTGATCTGGTAGTAGTCCTCCGCCATCAGGGCGCGCGGGGCAGCGGCCTGCTGGCTCGCGACCCGAGCGGGAAGCGACACTCCACCAACCAGGAAAAGGGCCACCACAGAAACGTTGAGCCTGGGGACCGGGCGGGACCGCGACATGGGGAGTTCCTCTTTCTGGAAGACGTCGATTGGTACCAGCTACCGTTCCACTCCGGCACCACCACTCGCCGAGCGGAATTCGATCGAGATCCGCTCGAGGAGAGAACGGTCGGCGAGGGTTTCCGTGAGGCGTTGGCTCAATTCGACCCGGCCTCCCGAGAGGAGGTGGGCGATGGCGTGCGACACGCCGTTACCGGAATCATGGCAGCAACGTGAAGGCGCCTGTGTGCCGTGGTCGAACCACGCCGAAGTGCCGCCGGTCGGTGGTGAGGATCTGGTGGATGTCGAGGCGCTCGGCGATGGCCGCGATCGTCGCATCCACGAAGCCGAGGGGCAGGTCGGTGTACTCCTGCATCAACTCTGCGGCGCGGGCCAGATCGCCTGGCTCCAGCGGTTCGGTGCTGAACTCGCCCTCAACAACCGCCTGCACGAAGGCCTGCTCGGCCACAGTCCCGATCCGGGTCTGCAGGAGGTGGCTCACCTCGGGCAGCACCGTAGCCGGGATCAGCACCTGCCGCGGCTCCTGTCCCCACCACGCCGTGACCCGTTGGTGCCACGCATCGCTCCGGTCCACCAGGGCGTAGAGGGGCCCGGTGTCCGCCAGCACCGTCATCGGTGCGGATCGCGCCAGAGCAGCGCATCCACCGCATCGGCGGTGTCGTCGTGGGAACTGGCAAATCGGCCAGCGACCGAGGGCAACCCGACGGCGCCGCGGGGGGCTTCGAGGTACCGATTCACCGCCTCGCGCACGAGAGTAGCCGCGCTGACACCCTGTCGCAGCGCGACTCGGCGAAGCTCCTGGAGGGTACGTTCCTCGAGAAAGACACTGGTGCGCTTCATGACATATATATGCCGCATATATATGCCGCAGTCAAGTTCACGCGGTCAGGGCCTCGCATCGGCTCCTGAAGCGCGCCCGTCCCTCCCGGGGTCCGGGGTCCACGGCACCGGGGTAACAAGAATCCCTGCAATGCTACCACCCGGTGGAAGAATTGCAGGGTTGAAATGTGAACGTGACGCACCCCCGACCCACACCTTGCCGGGGATGCGCTCTTGCAATCGTGTTACGGCGTCAGCACCTGCTTCGGCTGCAGGCGCGCCGCCCAGAGGCCGCTGTTGAAGTCGCTGAAGAGGACGTGCCCCTTCCACGGCATCGCGTTCATCACGAACGAGGCGTTCGGGGTAAAGCCCTGGGGATCGAACGGCTTGAACACCGCGATCTCGCGGTTCTGGTCGGCCAGGTTGCCGAGCAA
>Ga0163152_10006683_pt1 | contig 12920 bp, 12 predicted proteins | sample OliLakLV19MP8IB2_FD_148635 | JGI IMG/M metagenome (GOLD analysis project Ga0163152, IMG submission 148635) | Freshwater microbial mat bacterial communities from Lake Vanda, McMurdo Dry Valleys, Antarctica - Oligotrophic Lake LV.19.MP8.IB-2 | ecosystem: Environmental > Aquatic > Freshwater >... | reverse complement strand
GGCGCCGCCGACCCCGAGTGCGACCTCGATTACGTGCCCAACGCCGCTCGCCAGGCGAAGGTCGAGGTCTGCCTGTCGAACAGCTTCGGCTTCGGCGGTCAGAACGACACGCTGGTGGTGCGGCGGTACGTGGCGTGAGGTTTAGAGCACCATCCCGGAAGGGTGGTGCCTGCCTCCGCGAAATCACTTGATGCCACTGGCAGGCTCGGCTGCCAGTGCCTTCAACTTGCGAACTCCAAAGGACAAAGGCACTGGCAGCGGACTGCCAGTGGCATCAAGATCAGTCCGCGGCTTGTCAGTGTCGGGGCCACATCCAGCCGGGCACTGACAAGGCCTCCGAGCAGCATTACGCTTTACGTAGCCATCCTATAATGGGGTGGTCAATAAAGGGTAAAGCGATGAAAACCGCTGGAAATGTAGCGTATTCTTATGTCCGCTTCTCATCCGCCGAGCAAGCCAAGGGCGACGGCCTACGGCGGCAAACCGAGAGGAGGGACACCTACGTCGCCAAGCACGGCTTGACCTTGGACACCACCCTATCGCTCCGAGATTTAGGGGTATCGGCGTTCAAGGGGGCGAACGCTTCCAAGGGGGCATTGTCCGCTTTCCTCGCTGCCGTCAAGCACGGCAAGGTCAAGGCGGGTTCATTGCTCTTGGTTGAATCGCTTGACCGTATCAGCCGTATGCCGCCCGTCGATGCCTTTGACCTCATCCGTCACATTATCAAAGGCGGAGTCGCCATCGTCACGCTGATGGATGAGCAGACCTATACGGAAAAATCGTTGAATGATGGCCAGATTTTTGTTTTGATGGGCATCCTCATGCGGGCGCATGATGAGAGTAAAACGAAAACAGATAGGGCATCGGCGGCATGGTCGCAAAAACGAAAGAATGCGGCGGTCAAACCGTTGACCTCGCTTACCCCATTTTGGATAACTCTCGACGATGGGGCGCTCCGCCTTGACCATGAGAAGTCCGCAATAATGAAAAGGATCATCGACCTCGCTATCAGCGGACTTGGTAGTTTATCTATCGCTAAGATTCTCAATAACGAAAAGGTCAAGCGATACAGTAGGACAACGCAGCGATGGGATGGGGGAAGTATCCGCCACCTCTTAAACAGTCGAGCATTGATAGGCGAATATCAGCCCCATACAAAAGTTGACGGGAAAAGTATTCCTTATGGCGAACCGCTGAAAGAGTATTACCCTCGCCTTATTGACGATGCTACGTTCTACCGACTGCAAGCCATCCTTAATAATCGCAAGGTCAATATCAAAGGGCGTAGGGGTAAGGTTGTCGGCAACCTCTTCGGGCGCACCTTGCGGCATGGGGTCGATGGTACTGCTATGGTCATGGTCAATAAGAGGGCATCGAACGATAGCGGTTCGCTTGTTTCAAGGGGAATGAATGACGGCATTACGCCCCGTTGCTCTATTCTCTACAAACCGTTTGAATGGCATTTGGTTCGATGGCTTGCTGACGTTCAACTTGAACCACAGAGCGCCGTAGGAAGCAACGTAGGGGAATTGGAAGGGCGCTTAGCCGAGTTGCAAATGAAGATTCAAAAGGTCAATGCTCAACTGATGGCGATGGGGTCGGACAACTTCGATAGGGGGTTGGAGTTGTTGGGAAAATTGAATGAGAACGAACAAACATTGAAAGCAGAATTGGAATTGGAGAAGGCGAGGCATCACAAGCCCCATGCTTCGACGGCAGCGATTGCCGAGTTAGTAGACAAGGTCAAGGGGATGGGGGAGGGCGAGCAATTGGAAGTCCGAGAGAGGATTAGGTCTGCGATCCACGCTGCCGTTAATTCCATCCGCTGCTTTCCCTACGCTGATGGGATGCTTCGATTGACCCTTTGCGACATTGAGTTAGCCGATGGGAAGCATCGTATCTTTGGGTTGAGAACCAAGCGAGGCGAACAATCCTTTTCGTTTGGTCTACCTTTGCGGTTCGATGCCTTGCCCTTTGATATTGACCAATTAGCGGCGGACTGCTTGAAAGCGGATACAGCGGAAGGGATGAATATCTCTCTTGGCAAATTGGCATTTGGAACCGAGAAGGGATCAGCAGCGACCGCCAAGGCCTTTGCTTACAGCGACGAACGGCGATTAGCGGTCTAACTTACTAACGACATATCAGACCGCCTCAACCCCTCGCCTTTGGAGGGGTTTTTTATTGCCTCATTGAATCGTAGAACCTTTACCCAATGAAAAACCCCAACGGCCATTTCTGACAATTGGGGTTTAAGTTTATTCCGCTTACTTACATTTCAGCGGTTATGAATCGCTTTATTTAGTTATTACGTTCCTGGGTTTTTGACGTTGATGATTCTACAGAATGAACCATTATAGCGGACTGCTACATCCATTCGCATATACGCTAAGAACCCATATTGCAGACTGCCCGCAAATGTTTCCTTTAAGAGTTCTATTCTTACGTCGGTTCGTAAGCCAATTAGGAAATCAGTCCAACGACCAACGTATACAGTAGAAGCGTTATTGTCTACACCACCGACTGTCGATATAGATTTCGTAGGACGATAGATAACATCTTTCAATGCTGATGGCGGATTGACGGGTTGTCCGTTTGAATCCATTAGTTGCTGCAATTGCGTCCAATCACGAGGCGCAAGTAATACATTTCCATCGGGCATAGAGTTATCATCCATGACCGCCTCATACGCTTGAAGCAATGGTAAGTAGTTACCAAACTCGCCATCGAGATCGAGTTCATTTATTCCCGACATATTGAGCAAGCCAGTCGGCTCGCTGCCCGTTCCGCTACCTTCCAGAGATACTCTGTCAACCTCAGCGGCAAATGAACCAACAAATGCTTGAGACAATGCCGTTTCAATGTTGAGAGAATCCTCCACAAGTTCTCTCGATACTTTGACGAGGGCAACGGCTGTTTTTGGTTGGAATCTAACTCGCCCAAACGTAGGATCGCTATCAGTAATACTTGCGTTTTCTGCTTTCCAACTAATCGTTGGATCAGTATCCAAACGAGCGATAGAAGTATCGTCGCTTGTAATCGGAACAATCTGAGCACCTGATGCTAATACGTGGGAGGCCGGGCGCTGATCTTTCCCCACATCCTACGTCTTGATCGCCAGCTCATACCCGCGTACCAGGATCATGAGCGTCTGCCAGCCGCGCCAGAGGGTGAGCCAGCCGGGGTCGCCGTCGCTGGGGCGGGACTGGAAGCCGCCGAGTTTGGCGATGGCCAGCCAGTACCAGCGGCGCGTCGGCGGGCCGTCGGGCGGGTCGACTTTGCGCAGCACCGCCAGCGTGGAGCCGTCGGCGTGGCCGTCCGTCAGCGGCGACTTGGGGTCGCTCCGCGCCGCCAGTTTGTGTTGCAGCAGGAACACCGCGACCACCGACAGCACGCCGATGAGCACGCCCAGCCTTCGCGCGTCGCTCAACTGGCTCTCTTCCACTTTCAGGCCTGTTTTCAGGGCCTTGTGCAGTTCCTCCACCAGCCAGCGCCGGCGGTAGATCGCCAGCACGCGCTGACACTGCGCCAACGTGTCCACCGGCAGGTCGGTCAGCAGGATCCAGCACGCGGCTTCGCCATCGGCCGGGCCATCGGTCCGCAGCGCGTGCACCACGTTGAGCGTGTGGTCGGGCAGCTTGCCCTCTGGAATGCCATCGCTCGACGGGCGCTTAGGGCCGCGCAGCGTCATCGTGGCGGCGCGCACCTGAAGCCGCAGCGTCGAGTCGCCGTCGCCACGCGTCACATCGATCGCGCCCTTCACCGGCGCCTGCGCCGCGGCGCACAGCAGGCCGTCACCGCCCTCGACACCGGCCAGGGCACGCGCGTGTGAGGCCCGGATCACGTACGACCAGCCGTGCAGCCACGCGTCCAGAAACAGTTCATAGATATCGCTCTCGCGGTCGGCGACATACGTCCACGTGGTGTCCGTCATCGGGCCGCCGGCCTGCTCCAATGTTTTCATCCAGCGCTGTGACTCACGGTCCTCACGCGACTGCCGCGCGTGGCCGCTCTCCTTGCCCGGGCCGGTGCTCGGCGGCCGCTCCCCGGGCCGGTCGACCGGACGGGCCCACACCTTTTGCCCCAGCAAACCCAGCAGTTCCTGCCGGTCGCCGGCCCAGTCCATCTTCACCACCAGCGTCTGGTGAGCCCACAGGCCGCGCGTGAAATCCTCGCCGATGGGCCCCAGGCCTTTCGTCTGTTTGAGCGACGGATACGCGATGGCGGTGGTGTCTTCGATGAGCAGATAATCGCCCGGCGCGGCGGTGGCCTCGAGCACCGCGGCCCCGTGGCCGGCGACGACCGCGTCGTGGGTGACGTGTTCGCTGTCGAGCAGCCGGTAGGCGGCCTTGGCCTGGTGACGGTCGCGGATCACGCTGGTGATGGTACCGCCGCAGTCCCCGCCGCCGCCCTGGGCCAGCGCCGCGGCGAACTGAATCAACCGCGCCGTGCGTCGCCGGTCGCCCAGCGAAGCCCCCCAAAATGGCGCTGCGCGAACGCGTGGGCCGAGGTTCCTTCCATGGCCGTGCTCCTTGCGTGAAGAGTCCGACCATCAGATCGGCTCGCCAAGGCAGGAAACTGGAGATGTGGGGAAAGATCAGACCACGGGCTGCCCGACCATTGCACTTGTTCGTCGGTCGCCTGGAGTCGCCCATCAGCGGTGCGCTTGATCACGAAGTAGAACCCGCCGTGCTGGTTGCCGGTGGCGAGGCGGAATCCGCCGTCGTGACTGCTGCCGATCAGGAATACACACGGGAAATCGTCGAACTCCACCGCCGGATCGACGACCGGGCGCGCGGCGTCGATCAGCGCGGCCAGGTCATCATCGCTCATCTCAAGCGACGTCCCGTCGCGGTCCTCCGGGGGCGGGAACGGCAAGTCAACGGCCGGCGGCACGGTGAGGGCGTCGCCCTTGCGGAAGGGGGCACCGCGGCGCGAGACCTGCACATACTCCGCGATGGCGGCGGACGGGTTGATGGGGCTCGACGCCCACCAATAGAAGACAAGGCAGAGGCCCCGCCGCACGCGCGGCGAGGTCGAGTCGGGGGCGTAGTATACGATCTGACGGTAATGGTCGGGGTGATTCGAGAAGGCCGCGACGAACCAGATCTTCCGCCCGCCGATCGCCGCGGGCTCGCGCGCCTCGGCGATTCGAATGAGCGCGTCGAGCCGTGCTTGTGGGAGCGGGCGCTGGCGGTCGAGGTTGAGGACCGGGATGTTCGGCGTTTCCACGCGCACCGTCGGCAATGTCGCTTCCTGCCCACCCACACCGCCCGCGCGCGATGAGCACGCGGCGCACGCGCCGAGGCTGATGATTAGCGCCAACCACCGCAGGTTCGGCGCAAGCACCTTGTCATACATGGTCATCGCTCCCGCGGCCAGCGCATTTCAAGCCCGTAGGCTGGGAAAGTCTTCGCGGCCGACTATCGCATCCGTCGGCTCCTGATCCCTGCTATTATTGTGCTGCTCTTGGAGCATCGCCATGGCCGTCACGTTTCAATTGCCCCGCCGGATTGAGGATGAGCTTCGCGGCAAGCTCGCCGATCTGGATCGCGCCGCGAAAGAGGCGGCGCTCGTGGACCTTTATCGCCGCCATCTGCTCACCCACCACGAACTCGCCGAAGCCTTGGACCTGCCGCGCCTGCAAGTGGACGGGGTGCTCAAGGAGCACGGCGTGATGCACGAGTGGTCGCTGGACGACATCGCGCGGGAATCCGCATCCATCTCCGCCGAGCGATAATGATTTCGCGGACGGGGAAACCGGGCAGGTGCAATTAATCTTCGAATATATTGGACCTGTCCCGTTTCCTTCTCGTTTCCTTCTCCCGCTCGCGGCGCCCACCAATCTGCAATGATATGTACTTATCCGCTTTTCAACCGTCGTGCTTTTCAACAGAGCATACTTATTCCCTTTTCCACCTTCATTCAAACCTAGGAGCTGGTCGGCGAAGCCCTACAATCCACTTCTTGGTGGCGAGATATCGAGCGTCTTTCGTGCCTGAAAAGTATGGGGCCCATCCTGCGACCTGGGGGTGTGGACGATCTGCGAGCCATTGAGGCAATCCAAACTGGAGTAGCAGCGACTTATCCGTGAAGTCCCGATCGATCATCTGCCATTCGGCAATCGAAGTCTTGTTAAGGCGCACAAAATTCCCAAAGGCTCCTTGTTCGTCTGCTTCAGCCTGAAGTACAAACGATGCGTTGGCATGATGACATTTCGCGCAATACTCGACGACATACCTCTCGTGAATGGTCTTTCGGTAGAGCTCGGAGTCAAGCGAACAGAAAGGTTGTCCGGGAATCTCTAAAGCCATGTCAGTAATCTCTCGACGACGAATGGCTTCTACATCAATCATTTCGCCGTCGCCATTAGCCCTGTCATCCGGGATCGGTACAGCTTTCGCCGAGCCCTTGGGGGCGTCAGCGGGAGTCGGCGACGGCTGCACCTTGCAGCCTGCCATGGCCGACATCAGCGCAGCCGCAGCAAGCAAGTGGGTTAAGTGCTGTTGCATCGGATGGGGCTTTCAATTCGCAGTGTTGGGGCTAGCAGGGCGCGTTGTAGGCGGACCTTTTGGCCTTTCCTTTATCGCCTTTAAGTTGAATTGTTCCGTGTATAGAGTTAGATGAACAAGGGAATCCCAAGTCTCCAGACGCCTCTCTGGCATCATGCCGGAGACTGCATTCAGCATATTACACCAGCCAAGAGATCGTAAATATTCCCCGACTGGCTCGAACGTTCCATGAACACCATTTTGGGGATCAATGGTGGAGCGAACGTCCCAGCGACGCCCGTCATACCGACTGGCAAAAGCAAGGTAAGAGTCGGGTACCCGATGACGACTCCCTTGCATCCTCTCCGCCGGAAGGGCAATAAACTGATTGATTAGATATGCCCATTCAGGTTTCGATACATACTGAATAGGTTGCTGCGAGGCGATCCACCGGGTTTGGATTCCGCGTAAATCCGCGTCAGTGAAAAATAGCACGGCGTTGTAGTCACTGGCGACTTCGGGCCCACCGGCCCACAGTACCTCAATCAAGAGGTATTCGGTGGGTGAAATGCCGTTGGAGGTGCAGAAGCTTCGGAGTGTATTGAACAACTCATGCCGATAACGGTCGGGATTTATCTTTTCGACCGCGAGATATTCTATTACGCTCGAACCCGTGGGGATATCCGTTCGGCCGAGGGACGCATAAACAGACTGAAAGGACGGAAGCCTGTCCTCAGGCGACGGCGAAATTGACGACGTCGTACAGCCAAGCATATTGGTTGTCGTAACTAAGAAGAAGATAAGCGTGCCAATGTGCGACATTTTCAGCCTCCAGAGTCAACTCACAGGCCGGGGTCCGGGCCCCCGCTTTTGGAGCGCCTACCACTTCGTCAATCCCCCGACTTTGAATAATAGCGCCACCAATTCTGGTGGCGCAGCGCCGTGTCCTGGTGCAAGATCGAAGACGTAATCCTTTTGGTCTATGCGAATCTGGAGTCGGCATTCATCGTAGTCGTCGCTATTGTATGTTCCGGGCTTCGTCTGAGAGGACACCGTTTCCGTCAACGACCAGATGGATCGAATCTGATCTTCCGTTAACTGTTGAGCGTTATGACGGCTAGTAGACATCTGCTCTGGCTGTCCAGACCAGACACGAACCAAGCCGTCTCTGAAAACGGCGATGTTGTACGCACCGGAAGCATCTTCGAGCGGATGCACTCCGGGCCGAAAGAGTAAGAAATCGTGACTTGCTGTGGCGCATCCAGGGAAGACCAGTAATGGGATCAGAAGTGAAGCTAATAGGGACGCCCTGATCATAAAGAGTCCTCAAGCGACGGAAAGGGCATAGTACATGTAGCCTGCGCTCACTCGCTTTCTACAGCAGCGCCTTAATCGCATTCCCACCGCTCGCCGGCATGGTGAAACCGTCGGGGCTGATGCGGGTCGCGGGGTGAATGTCCATCGCGGCGAAGAGGGTGGCGGTGAAGTCTTCGAGGGTGACGGGGTTGGATTTGACGTAGGCCGCCTGCCGGTCCGATTCGCCGTAGACCGCGCCGCCGCGGATGCCTCCGCCGGCGAGCATGGCGGAATAGCACTGCGGCCAGTGGTCGCGGCCGATGCGCTTGGCGCCCTTGCTGATGCGCGGCGTTCGGCCGAACTCGCCGACGAACACGACGAGCGTCGAGTCGAGCAGCCGGCGGTCGCGCAGGTCTTGAAGCAGGGCGGCCACCGCCTGATCGGCGCGGGGGAGTGCGAAGGGCAGGCCGTTCCAGCCGTCCTCGAAGATGCCCACGTCGGCGTTGCCGTGCATGTCCCAGGTCTCGACGCTCACGAACGGTTCCCCGGGCGCAAGGCCGGTCCACGCGACGACGTTGACGAGCCGGACACCGGCCTCGACGAGCCGGCGGGCGAGCAGCAGGTTCTGCCCCATCGGGTGCCGGCCGTAGCGGTCGCGCGTCGCGGCCGGCTCCTGGTCGATGTCGAACGCCGCGCGGGCGGCGCCGCCCTGGAGCAGATCGAAGGAGCGCCGCTGATAGACGTCGAGCGCCTCGAACTCGCGGGTCGTGCCGATCGAAGCGCCGCGCTCAAGCTCATCGAGCAGGCCGCGCCTCGCGAGCAACCGCTGCGGCGAGACCTCCGCCGGCCGGTCGAACGCCCGCACCCGGAAGCCGGCGGCGGCGGGGTTGTCGTCGTGCTTCTCGCCGATGAGCATCGGGGCGTGGGCCATGCCCAGCCGCCCGCCGGTGAGATAGGTGTGGTCGGGCGGCGCCGCGCCGCCGCCGAACTTCTGGAGCCACACATGTCCCGGCAGGTCGCGCGAGGCGGGGCGCAGCTTGTGGACAATGGCGCCGAAGGAGGGATCGTCGGCGGCGGGCTGGTCGCGGCCGGCGAGCAGCATCGCGTTGGCCTTGTCGTGCTGCGCCATCTCGTGAGTCATCGAGCGGATCACGGCATACTCATTCGACAGCCGGGCCAGCCGCGGCATGAGCTCGCAGACGTGGAACCCGGGCGTGGCGGTCTTGATGGCCTGATACGGCCCGCGGATCTCCGCCGGCGCGTCCGGCTTCATGTCCCACGAATCCAACTGGCTCAGCCCGCCGTACTGATGAATAAAGATGCACGACTTTCCCCCGCCCGTGTCCTCCCGGCCCGCCTCGGCGCGCAGAAACGCGGGCAGCGTAAACCCGGCCAGCCCGATGCCCCCGGCCTGGAGCAGCCGCCGGCGAGAGAATGGGCGTGATGCGCGATCGGGTTCGGTCATGACGGTGCGCTCGCAATCGAAACCCGCTGGACGGGGGGTGCACTGCGTTCATTGTAACCTGCGCGGGTGGCGCAAGTGAAGGGGCTGTGATTGCCGGCCAAGCTAAAAAAGCCGGCTTGCCCACCGCGAGGGCGACCAAGATCACCGTCCGTGGTGACTTCGAGGAGCGGTTCATGATTTGCGGGTCATCGGGAAATGGCAGCGGTTATGATGAATTCGGCGGTTTGCGACAGAGCAGACTTATCCCCTTTCCCGTCCCTCCCCTTTTCCGTCCCGCGTTGAGAGAGGACATTTCTATTGAGATAACGGAGGGGACACTTCGATTGAGCGTACACATTCACAAGCGATGTCATTGCTTCCCGAGGATGCGATTCCTAAACTGAAAGGCATGGTCTATCACGGTCACATCAAGGAAGGCCGCGTGGTGCTCGACGAACCTGTCACCCTGCCTGAGGGCGCGGCAGTGAGTGTGGAGGTGGTTGTGACGCGGTCGAATGGGTCGGAAAGTGGTGACACGTCCACCACGCTGGGTGAGCGACTGTTGAAGCTGTCGGGCATCCTTGAAGGAATGCCCGAAGATGGTTCGCGCAACCACGATCATTACATCTACGGCAAGCCGAAATGAGTCACAGCACATTCGCTGACACATCATTCTTCATCGCATTGGTCGATGTCAATGATGAGTCTCACAGGATGGCGGAGCGAATCGCGGATCGGCTGCAAGGCGAGCTTGTGACGACGACGGGAGTCCTGCTGGAACTTGGGGCATTCTTCTCCGCACCCCCGGCTCGTCCCGCGTTCGCCACTCAGTTCACTCTATTGCTACTGGCTCAACGCTGCCTGATTAGGCGATTATCAATCAAAGAATATAAGTCAGAGTTGCGAATCGCTACGAGATCAAGCAACTCAGTCGTCATAGTCACAGTAGAAATCCTTATTGTCGGGTCACCTACTGCGAAAAATTGAAATGGACCTGACAAATTAGCAGCATCGAATGTAGCTAAGTACAGACGTTCGAATTGCTCATCACGACCGGCCGGATCATTTCGGCCCGTAAAAAGCTTAAGACGCGTATGCGCGTTAATAAACGTACTCTGTCGTCTGCTGGTTCCGTCACTTGTCGCAGCAATATCTAAAAACATAATCCCGCATAGCACCGCATATGGAAAGCGTCGGTGGAGCGTGACCGCTTCCATTAGCATATCACCCCGACGATTTATTAAATTCTTCTGGAAATTTCCGGTTCGCTGGTCTCGAGAATTAATCGTTTTAATTGAGATTGCAAGAATTAAACCTGATTCTGGAGTTGCCCATGTAACATCAACTTTCTTTGCCCCGATCCCTCCAGAAACCCGTCGTTCCACACCAGATCCGCCTAAAACGCCAGGCGGAGCTGGCCGAGCGTCTTCCAAACCACAATTCCGCAAATGCTCTGCAAATGCCATTGCGAGCTTAGCCGACAGAGACTCGGAATATGCCTTCTTCGCTGCTTGGGAGGCATCGTCCGCAGGACGCGGAGACATCGTCTGAATCGCCCCAACCAGTAATTCATCAAGACTTGCCATGTTTGGTTGCCCTAATGCGCCGACGACCGCGCAGGAACTCTCTCGTCTGACGAATCTGTGTCAATCGCTGGCCATTAATCCTTGGGTTATCGTGGAAAAGAATACTGTCCACGACCGCGCATGCGGCCATGAGTTTTCCCTGAGCGACGAGACGAGCGACCTGAGGCGACACGGATTCCAATTGCGTCGATCTGGAACGTATCAGATCAGGAGAGGGAATCGGAAGATTGTCCGCTTCGCGCGGCTCTAGTTTTAAAATACCCCCGCCATAGCTCCGTCCAATTATTTCCGCTCCAAGCGTTGTTAACGAATTAATGCTAGCGAGAGGAATGAGCTTCTTAAAGGCCCAATAATGACTCTTAAGCCGCACACCGTACAACGAGTTCAAATGGTATACACTTGACATATTGTGGACCAAGCGAGGGCGTTCGGCATCCATATACGTCAAAAACAGGTCAGCAGTTTCAACGAGCGGCACGCGCCACCAGGGATCGCGGACCGAGCATTTATAGCCATCCTGGACTTTTTGCAATTCGCCCGATTTAATATATTTAGCTGCTGCTGCCGACGGCCTCGCCGAAGGATAGAACAAGAAACATTTCGCGTCTGCTCGTGCCAGTTGAGCCCATGCCTTCTCCGAGAAGGTGGTGGATCGCAAGTGTTTACTGCCGGGCGGCGAAATCTTACGAAGTTCCTCTTCCTTAAGGCCCAAACTATCTACCTCGCTGGCGCGAAGCGCGAAGTAATCGTTATTTCCTGTTACCGTGCCGAGATAAGTTGTCCCCCAACCAGCCAGGGTACTGAAATCTGAGTCATTGTTAAATTCGCCGTAAGATGCCAAAAATCCGCTCGGCATTAGGGCCGCAAACCATCGCTCGGTCGAAGAAATTTCTAAACGTCGCCATGATGTCGATGTAATTGCTGACAAACACGCATCAGATGTCGCCGGGAACACTTCGAACTTCGTGGTAGGGCCAGCGCCCTCGGCCAAAAGAAGGACAACCTCCTCTTGGACTCCCGCAAACACACGTTCCTCGAATGTAATCATCTGGATCCGTGCAAAACGCCGCAGCAGATAGTCGCGGACGGGTGCTGCGTACTTCACGGTTAGAAGTTCAGCGGGCAGGACGAGCGCCAACCTGCCGCTTGGAACCAGAAGCTTTGCACTATGTATGACGAAAGCGGCCCACGAACTGGCGAGCCCGTTCAGCGACACTCCAACCGTTAATGCGGATCGAAGTGCTTTAGCACGGGCTGCGCCACTGAACTGTTGATACCTGATGTATGGCGGGTTGCCAATCACAGCGTCATAACGTTCATCGCTTTCTAGATCAAAAAAGTCTCCGACCTTGATCGTCGCTGAGACCCCCGCATTCGCCAGTCGCTTCGATGCTAGGGCTGCCGCATCCGGATTCAACTCCACAGCGGTGAGCGACAATGGCACATTAAACAGTGAAGCGGGCAGTCTGGCCCCACTTCGACCAGCGGCTAAAAGGAACTCCGCGTCGCCGCAAGAGGGCTCAAGAACGCGGTCCAGTCTGCTCCTAATCGCCCAATCACAGAGGTACTGTGCGATAGCGGGTGGGGTGTAGAAAGCGCCGCGTGCTTTTCGTTCGGCTAGTTCCATCGACTGGTTCCCCAGATATGCATCAGTATGACACGACATCAGACGCAAGTCAAGCTATTGTGCCTACCATATTCCAAACACCACTACAAGAAGTGGCCATAGAAGGAAATGGGATAAGTGCATCTGATTTTTTAACGAGTAGGGCAGGCTGCCGGGGCGCGACGTGGGCGCGCAGAAATCGGTACGGGTTGAACAGGGATTTTTTTTGTAAACCCCCTGTTTTGCCGGGTCAGACGCTGCCCGGCGCGCACAAAAGCAGACATCGGCCCTTGATGGAGAGGGTGTGTATCTGGGTCTGGGAAAGCCCGCGCGGTCGATGCGCGCCGGCGTTGGCTTTGGGGCGGGCAAGGCCCTTGCGAGGCCTCAAGAGGCGAAAGGGTTGAAGACGGGTTTTTAAATCGCGCGGCGGGGGCACAAAATGCGTAAAACACGGGAAAAAACGCGGTTTCGGCAAAAAGGACGGGGGTGCCGAGGGG
>Ga0163152_10006680_pt1 | contig 12922 bp, 7 predicted proteins | sample OliLakLV19MP8IB2_FD_148635 | JGI IMG/M metagenome (GOLD analysis project Ga0163152, IMG submission 148635) | Freshwater microbial mat bacterial communities from Lake Vanda, McMurdo Dry Valleys, Antarctica - Oligotrophic Lake LV.19.MP8.IB-2 | ecosystem: Environmental > Aquatic > Freshwater > Lake... | reverse complement strand
GTCTGGGGCGCATCGAGGTCCAGGAGCGACTTGGCGGGCTGCTGAACTACTATCATCGGCGGGCGGCGTGATCTCGGGCCGCGTCGTTCGAGTTTTCGGACACTACGGGATGCGGTGGTTCGCAACGTCCGCGATGAAGACATTCCCATTCGAATCCGCGCAGATCCCGACGGGTGAGCCGAATTGCCCAGCCGTGGCCGGACCGCCGTCGCCGCTGAATCCGGCGGTGCCGTTGCCGGCTATCGTCGTGATGATTCCAGAAGTGGCGTCCACGCGGCGAATGACGAAGTTCTGGTTGTCGGCGATATACAGGTTTCCGGCGCCGTCCAACGCGATGCCCTGGGGAGCCCTGAGCTGTGCGCTCGTGGCGGGTCCGCCGTCGCCGGAATAGCCGCCGAACGCCGGCGGGGTTCCGACAACGGAAGTGACATCCTGGGCGAAGGATGGCGTGGAAAGAAGGAGCAGTAACGCGGCGGCCAATTTCATAAAATCTCCTGTCGGTGTCATTGCTTATTGGTTGTTGCGCCATCCGGCGCGTCCCAGACGCGCACGGTGCCGTCATAGCCGGCGGATAACAGGGTGTTGCCATCGGGTGTGAATTCGACGGACGTGACTCGCGCCGTGTGGCCGTGGAGCCGGAAGAGAGGGGCGCGGCGCTTCACGTCGAAAATATAGATCATCGAGTCATGGTTGCCGATCACGACGCGATCGCCGTCCTTGCTGAACGTGATGGAAAGAGCTCCAGCTCCGGCAGGGAAGAGCGTGTCGGGTGCTCCGTCGGACTTGAGATTCCAGAGGTACGCGGCGCCATTCTCTTTCGTGCACGCCACAAGGTTGCCGTTGGGGTGGAGTGCCAGGCCGGCGACTCCCGAGTCGTCCGGTCTGAAGCTGGCCATCGAATCCCCCGTTGAAGTCCATAGCCTGATGTATCCATCCTGGCCGCCGGTGGCCAGAGTATTGCCGGCGCTGTTGAATTTCACACACGTGATGATTCCTTTGTGTGCATTCCACAACGAGATCATCTCGAAGGCTTGAGTGCTCCAGAGCCGGACCATGCCATCCTTGTCGCCAGTGGCGAGAACAGACGTATTTATCTGTGCCGCAACTGATGTAATAGAACTCTGCAGGTGTCTCTCGCTGTGCATATGTCCCATATTCAGAATTGGATGTCCCTTAAAGGAAAAAAGACCTCCATTTTCAGAGGCGGCCATGAGTGTTGTGGAATCAACAAAGGCAATGGACGACACTGCGCTCGCATAGCTTCGCAGCATTGAGTCTCCATCGATACCGCACCACATCACCTCCCTCCCAGGCGCCCACCGGGGTGACACGGCCACGGCGATCCGGAGTCCGGCGGGATCGACAACGAGACCACTGAACGGATGGAGGTCGCCCGATGGAGGCAGCTCGATTACGCGAATGTCGTCCGTTCCCCATTTCCAGAATCGAATCGTCCCGTCCATTTCTCCCGTGGCAACGATTTCGCCATCCGCCGCAATATCCAGCGCCGAAACATCCGTCCTGAAACCATGGTATTCCGCGACGCGACCGGCGGTGGCAGCATCCCATGCGATGGCCCGCCCCTCGCTGCCGGCGGAAATAACATTCCTGTCGTCGGGGTGGAAAGCCAGCGGCCGGGGATTTCCGCGGTGCTCGGAAAAAGTCGATATCGCCTGTCCGGAGTCGAGATTCCACACCGTAACCGTGCGATCCCGTGACCCCGACAATAGTCTGTGTCCATCGCGACTCCAGGCCATCGAAAAGACGCGAGCCCGGTGACCGCTGAGAGTGCTGCGCAGGGCGCCGGTTCCGACATTCCAGATTCGGATGGTGCTGTCGGAACCACCCGTGGCCAGGAGCGTTCCGTCCGGAGAGAACGCGGGAACGGCCAGACGGTAGTGAGCCTTCCACCGTCGAATCTCACTACGGGCGGCAACATCGAAAAGTACGATCTCTCCATTTTCAAAACCGCCGGCAACTGTTCGGCCGTCATGAGTCGCGTCGATGATGGCATACCAGCTTCCGCGCCCCAGCAATTCAGGTTTCGGACTATCGTTGGAAACCGTCATAAGGCGTCCGTCGCCGAGGCCAACGACGACCCGATCCTGGCCGTCGAGGAAGGCACCGCTTTCAACCTGATAATCGAAGGACCAGGCGGCGAGCATGTCGCGGCTGTCACGGCTCCAGACACGGGCGGTACTATCAAGGGACGTCGTGAGAAACCGGCTGCCGTCGCGTGAGAATCTGAGCCGCGTAATGCCGGCATCGTGACCTTTCCAGTTCGCCTCGCTGCGGTCGAGGCGGGCCGACAGGTGACGATACTCCCAGCCCTTGAATTCATCGGCTATCGTGCCGAGCAGATCCCGTGCCTCCTCCACGTTGTGGTTCGTGATCGCGGCTTCGGTGGCGGCCAGGGTGCTGGCGTAGGCATACCATCTTGCGGAACCGGCGCTCTGCTGTGCGTCGTGGTAGAAGGAGTAGGTGACCAGGAGAGAGCCGAGAAGGACCAGGAAGACCGCGAAAAGTCCGGTTACAAGTCCCCTGTAGCGCCTGGCAAATTGCCCCAGCCGGTAACCGGCGGAATCGCCGCGGGCCAGTACCGGTTCGCCGTCCAGGTGTCGCTGGATGTCCGCGGCAAAGTCGGCGGCACTCGGATATCGCCGGGCCGGTTCCTTGGCGAGGGCCTTGAGCAGAATCGTGTCGAGATTTCCGGAGAACCGCCGGGGTTCGGAAATTCCGCGGAGGCGACTCGGGGGAATGGCCGGAGCCAGGCAGATCGCCTGGCTCATCTCCCCCATGGAGTCGCCGCTGAAGTCGTAGGGGAGACGGCCGGTCAGAAGCTCGTAGAGAACAACCCCAAGGCTATAGATGTCAGTGGCCGTCGTGACGCGCTCTCCCCGGATCTGCTCCGGACTGGCATAGCGGGGCGTCAAGGCCCAGGCTGTTCCTACAACGGTCTCGGAGCCACCCGCTGATCCCGGCGGCCGAAACACCTTGGCAATGCCGAAGTCGAGAAGCTTGGGGCGGCCATCGCTCCGCAGAACAATATTGCCGGGCTTCAGATCGCGATGGATGACGAGGTTGGCATGGGCGTACTGCACCGCATCAGCCACCTCGACGAAGAGCCGGAGCCGGCCCTCAAAGGAAAAGTTGGCATCGCGAGCGGCCTCGCGGAGCGGGATTCCGTCGACGTATTCCATCACGAGGTAGGGCGCCCCCTCCTCGGTAGCCCCGCCGTCCAGAAGACGCGCGATTCCCGGATGATCGAGATCGGCCAGGACCTGCCGCTCGGTACGGAATTTAGCGAGAAGGCCGGGATGGTATGAGCCCATGGCGAGGATCTTGATGGCGACGTTCATGCGAAAAGAGTCATCCACCCGTTCGCCGAGATAGACGGCGCCCATCCCCCCGGCGGCGATCAATCGGACGATTCGCCAGGGACCGAGAACCCGACCGGCCAGGGAGTCGAAATCCACTACCGAGTCGCCGTCCATCCAGCCCGGGAGCATGGAGCGGTTCATGATCTGTGGCGCCAGAGCATAGGCCATGAGCAGGGATTGCAACTCCGCCAGAAGTTCGCGATCGCTGCGGCAGGCCTTTTCCAGCCATGCGGGCTGTTCCGCCTCCGGAATCTCGAGGGCGCCCGCGAACAGATCCTCAATTTCCTGATCCCTGTTCACGTCCAATGGCATGTAGACCCCTCGAACCCGTGTGTCAGTTCTCCGACAGTGCCCGGGCGAGCCACGCCTGGGCAAAAGCCCAGTGGCGGCTCACCGTTCGGAGCGAAATGCCGAGGACCTCCGCGCATTCCTCGAGCTTGAAGCCCGCGAAGAAATGCATCTCGACAATGCGCGCTTTTTCCGGGTGACGCGCCAAAAGACGTTCGAGGGCCTCATTCAAGGCCATGATCGTGGTGTCATCGTCTCTCTTCCCGGCCAACCGAAACTCGTCCAGGGGAATGCGCGTCCAGCCGCCCCCCCGCTTGTCGCGGTTTCTTCGGCGGGCATGATCGACGAGCACCTGGCGCATGGCGCGGCAGGCCAGTCCCAGGAAGTGCTTCCTGTCCTCGACCCGGCACCGGGTCTGGTCCACCAGGCGAAAAAACACCTCGTGCACGAGATCGGTAGGCTGGAGCGTGTGTTCAGGCCGCTCCCGGCGTAACTCGCGTTCGGCCATGGCCCTAAGCTCGGTATAGACGAGCTGAAAGAGATGTTCGGCGTCGCTTTGCGATCCGTCGGTGGCCCGGATCAGCGTCTCGGTGGGGGATTCGTGGGTCAGCGCGGCCTCCGGTAAACGATTCCTGTGGCGAGAGCCGGCGTGGAGGCCCGGCGGGATGGGAAATTAATTATCGCTGATTTTCGGCCGGAATGCAATCATTCAAAGGTCGCTATTAACGTGCTGACAAGGGTTTGCACGTTTTATAAGTAAATCTGACATGTTCGCCGCGGCTTCAGCGCATTGCCTGCTGAGTCAACGGACTCTCGTCGTCAACTGATTTTACCCCGGCCGCCTACCAACCGCCTCCTCCCAGTGGCAGTCCCGCGGTCTGTGCTTCCAGGACCCGGAGACCCACCACATGAAACGCGTAACGGGAACCATTGCCGCAAGCCTGGCCCTTATCACCTTGTTTGCGATATTTCCCGGCGCCGCCCAGGCCGTGACGATCACCTGGGTCGGAAGCGTCGACAACTCGTGGCACACAGCCGGAAATTGGGATCTCAACCGCGTTCCGGGAGCCGGTGATGACGTTGTCCTGCCGAACATCGCGGAGACACCTTCCGTGGCGTTCGCTGGGGGAACGACGGTCATCAACAGCCTGGTAACCAGCGAAGTCCTGAGTTTCAACGGCGGGATTCTGAGCATCGCCGCCACATCCTCATCGAGCAACAGTTTGACTCTGAACGGCGGCACGCTGACCGGGGCCGGCACTTTCCTCAACGAGGCCGGGGCTCTTGTTCGCCAGGCCGGTGTCAGTTCGACGATAAGCTGCCCCTTCACGAACAATGGCGCGGTCCGGGTCGACCCGAACTGTTTTCTGGCTCTCAACAACCTGACAAACCTGAACGCGGGAACCCTGAACGGAGGCACCTATGAGCTCGACGGAGGTCTCCAGGTTCAGGAGGATGTCATTCAGAATGGCGCTTTCATTTCACTTCGCGGGGTCGCGGCGAACCTCTTGACACCGACCGGTGACGCGCTTCGAAATCTGACTCAAATTGGCACAGGCTGCACTCTCGCAATTAGGGTCGGCAAGGTTCAGACGTTCGAATCGCGGCTCACAAACGCTCAGGGCCTGCTGTTCATCGACTCGAGTGCCGTCGTTAATGTCAATGGCGGATACCTCAATTATGGAGAAACGCGCATCCGCGGTTCGCTGCTGTCATCGCCCACAGGCGTGTTCAATGACGGGATTCTGATCGGAACCGGAGACATCGAAGGAAAAGTCACCAACCACGCCTCATTGCTTCTCGGGTATTACGACTTCACCGGCGGACTTCGTATCGATGGAGACTATATTCAGAACGAGGATGGAGCACTGTATTTCGACGTTGCCGGAACCACGGCGCTAACTCAGTTCGACCAGATCGAGATCACCGGCACCGCGTCGCTCGACGGAGGCATCCAGGTAGTGATGGTGGACAATTTCGTTCCTGCCGTGGGATCCGAATTCGCAATCCTCAAGGCGGCTTCCGTAAGCGGCACATTTTCCTATTATCGCAATCCGGACGTGGAGCCGAACTGTTCGGACCTGTACTATCAGCCGGATGCCGTTAACTTCCGGGTGAGTCGTAGCGTGACCATCGCCACGCAGCCTCAGCCCCAAGCCGTCTGTGGGAACGCTCCTGTCACACTCTCGGTGACGGCTACGGGCGACAGCCTGACGTACCAGTGGCGCCGGAACTCCACGTCCATCCCGGGGGCCACGTCCAGCAGCTACGCCATCGCTGGAATGACACCAGCAGATGCCGCTTCCTACGACGTCATTGTAACCGGAGTCTGCAACAGCATTACCAGCGCCGCAACCGTTCTTTCCTATCTGAATTGTACCGAGATGGAATGGACATCTGTCTGGAACGCCAGCACGAACGAGTTCCCAAATCAAAACTGTCCGTGGAGCCTGGGCGACACGGCTACTCCGGAACAGCCGGTGCTCTCCGGAGGGGTCCTCACGATCGCGACCTCCGATAATGCGGAGCAGCTCTACTACGAGCAGACAGGCTTTCTCGACATTCCCGATACTCTGAAAGTTCTAGCCCGGCTCAAGGTCGTCAGTGAGTCGCACCAGGCCGGCAATACACGGCGCGGCGTCACGGTGGCTTTCACGGTCGCTCCGGATAAGGCCAATTTTCTGGCTTTCGGCCGCGATGAGATCTCTCTGTTGAGCGGTTTCAGCCTTCAGGGTCCCACGGCGTCTGTGGATACGGACGACCAATTCCATGACTACCTGATCGAAGTTCAGAACGAGACGACCGTTCTCGTCTACCAGGACGACATCCTGGTTTTGACCGGCGCGATTATCTCATCTCCCAACTTTGACAACGTCCCTGGATTCTACTGGGGAGATGGCACGGGTAACGCCCGCGGTGTTTCCGAATGGCAAACCTTCCGGCACAACGCCAATACGCTGAGGTGCGGTCAGGACATCGAGATCGTGACTCAGCCCGAGAGCCAGGAGATCTGCGGGGGCCAGGCTGCCTCGTTGACGGTGACGGCCACTGGCGAAGGCCTGTTTTACCAGTGGCGAAAGGATGGAGCCCCGGTCGGAGGGGCCACATCCAGCATCTTGACGATTGCGGCCCTGGCACCCTCGGATCGCGGAAACTACGACGTCATCGTGTCCAGCGGATTCGATTCGATCACCAGCGCCGTGGCCGTTCTCTCGTACATGAACTGCATCGCGCCGATCTTCAATTACACCTGGGACGCCGGCACGCTCCAGTTTCCGGACAAGGAATGTCAGTTCTACCTGGGAGATACGGCCACTCCGGAAAATCCGGTTCTGTCGGGAGGAGTCCTGACATTGGCAACTTCCGAGAATGCCGAGGACCTCTTCTACGAACAGGTCGACTCTCTCGCCATTCCGGACACTCTAAGAATATTGGCTCGCCTCAAGGTTGTGAGCGAGTCGCACACGGCCGGCAATTCGCGCCACGGAGTCACGGTGGCCTTCACCGTGGCTCCGGACAAGGCCAATTACCTCGCGTTTGGGGTCGACTCCCTCAGCCTCCTCAGTGGCTTTTCGGTGCAGGGTCCAACGGCATACGTGGACACCGACAGCCAATTTCATGATTACCTGATCGAGGTCCAGCACCAGTCAACCGTACTGGTCTACCAGGACAACATCCTGGTTCTCGTGGGCTCCATTCTACAGTCACCCAATTTTGCCAATGTCCCCGAGTTCTACTGGGGAGATGGCACGGGAAACGCACACGGTATCTCCCAGTGGATGACCTACCGCCACAATGCCAACGTGACTCCGTGCTCAATTCGCACCAGCGCGGTGGAGCCCGGGCCGGCGGGGTTAAAACCCGGAATCGCCTTGCTGACATCCCCCAATCCATCCCGTGGTCCGCTGACTCTGACTGTCCAGTCCGACCGCGACCTCAATGAAACCACCTCGGTCGCGATCTACGACGTGGCGGGACGCATCGTCACCCAGATAGACACTGGCTCGATTCCGAGAGGCGAGTTCCGAATTCCCTGGGATGGCCAGGACTCGCAAGGCCTTGCGGTGTCGAACGGAGTGTATTTTCTGCGACTCCAGTCGGAAGGGAAATCGATTGCCTCAGGCCGAGTGATGATCCTGAGGTAACAGGCAACACTCCATAATTCTGCTTCGCGGCCAATTACTCGAGGAGAAACCGATCATGTCATATCGTTACAATGGCACCGCGATTGCCGCTCTCCTGTGCGGCATGCTTGCCTTCCTTTCGTTCGATGTGTCCGCCGGCGAAATCAGGGGAATTCTGCGAGATCACGGGGGAGCGGCTATGCCCTCGGGATGGCGGGTGATGGCTCATGGTGTCGACCATGGCGGGGGAGCTATGGCCCTCACGGACGACTCCGGGTCGTTTTCACTGATCGGCCTCCCGGAGGGACGAACCGCCGTGCTGTTCTATCCGCCGTATGCCGGCGAAGCCGTCCTCGACCCGAAGGCAGGACGGATGATCCGAGTTTCGGCGGCCGGCGTCGCCGAGATGGAACTCTGGCTCGATCCGCGGGAGACAGCAGTATCGACTTTTGACTTCACCTACTACCACGGAGAGTTCTACGACAACAAGGCAACGGCCGAGACGGCCACTCCCGTGCTGTTGCCCGACCACGGATCGGTCACCGTCGATATGGAACTGTCCCCCGGCGGTGGATCGATTTCCGGGCGCGTGACACGCGAGGTCGACGGGTCCAGCGTCGCCGGGATTATCGTCTGGGCAGGAAGTGACTCAGCCTTCTCGTTCGACCGAACGGACGAGGATGGTTCGTACCGGATCACTGGTTTGGCCGCTGGAAGCAACATCGTGGTTGCGGGCGTTTTGTTTGGTCCCACTCAAAGTGATGTGGTCGGCGAACATTACTTGAACAACTCGGAGTGGATGCCCACGCCTGTAGAAGTCAGCCAGGGCGCCGACACGCACATCGACTTCGAACTGGCCCAAGCGGGCTCTATTTCCGGACGTGTCACGTCCGAGGTGGATGGCCTGGGAGTGCCAGATATGTTGATTGAACTTCAACATAACACCCTTAATAACAATGCCATTCTTGTCTTCGGGAGGACCGATGCCTCGGGCTTTTATCAGGTGGGCGGTCTGATACCAGGATCGTGGTGGGTCGGCGCACGGGGCGGCAACTGGCTGCCGGAAAACTGGAACAATCATCCCCATGATGGTCGGGATCCCGATTTCGTTTTGGTAACAGCGGGAGAGAACACGTCTAACCCTAGAACTAGCGCGATACAAATAGGTGTCGGTATTTAACGAGCAGACGGCCGCAATGCCTTGAACTGTCCCTCCCGAAAACTCGTACTTGCGTACCTGATTTGACTTAGCCCTCCTCGTCTGGCAGCCTCCCGCGCTTCGATTCGACACCCGTGACCCGCACCCAGAGAGTGATTTTCAATGACCCCAGTCCTCCGCGCGATCATGACTTTCATCGCCGGCCTGTTCCGGGCCCGCCTTTCCCTCCAGCTCGAAGTCATGGCCCTCCGGCATCAGCTCGGGGTTTATCAGCGCGGCAGGGAACGACCGAAACTTACACCTGCGGATCGCATGTTATGGGCGTGGCTGGCTCGGTCCTGGTCGGGGTGGCGAGACGCATTGATTTTCGTCAAGCCAGAGACCGTGATCTCATGGCAACGCAAACGGTTCCGGGACTATTGGACGAAGCTCTTCCGTGGAGGAAAGCCCGGTCGGCCGCGCATCCCTGTCGAGGTGCAGGACTTGATTCGCCGAATGTCGTTGGCCAATCGGCTGTGGGGCGCGGAGCGAGTCGTTGGCGAGTTGAAGAAGATCGGTATTGAGATCGCGAAGTCGACGGTAGAGAAGTACATGGCGCGACCGTCGAGGCCGGGAATCCCCAGTCAGTCGTGGAAGACATTCCTGCGAAACCACATGAAGGAGATCATCTCCATCGACTTCTTCGTTGTACCGACGATCCGAAATCAGGTCCTGTACGTGTTCCTGGTCCTCGAACTGGAGCGTCGGCGAGTCGTTCACTTTGACGTGACGACTAACCCGACGGCGGAATGGACGGGCCAGCAGATGCTGGAGGCATTTCCATGGGAGGCGCCACCCACGTACCTGTTGCGGGATCGGGACCGGATCTACGAGGGGGCCTTCCGGAAGCGCGTAACCGCCATCGGCTTCGAGGAGATCCTGATCGCGCCGCGTAGCCCGTGGCAGAACCCGTTCGTCGAGCGGCTAATTGGTACGATTCGGCGGGAATGCTTGGACCACGTCATTGTCCTCGACGAGCGGCACCTGAAGAGGCTGCTCCGAGCATATCTGGGCTATTATCATGGGTGGCGGACGCATCAGTCGCTCAAGATGGATGCACCTGATGGGCGACCGATTCAGGCGATCTCGTCATGCCACGTGGTCGAGATCCCGGAATGTGGCGGGCTTCATCATCACTATGAGCGGAAGGCGGCGTGACGAACGTGCGCGATGGAGTTTTCGGGAGGGACAGAACAGGAAAACGAGGCCGAGGCAAAAAAGCAGTCTCGGGAAAAGTGCCAGAGCGGTTCATTTGCATTGAGACGCTATCTCTGCTCAAAACGGGCGAGGTGAGACAGGCACGGCACGACGCGTGAGTCAGGCGAAGGTTGTCGCGTCAGCGCCCCAGAAAGACGAGACGACGCGTGAGGCGGGTCCAGGGGGTGCTCAGGCGGACGAAGTATATGCCCGACGGGACCACGTGATCGTGCCGGTCGCGGAATGTCCACAGAGTGGAATGAGATCCCGCCGGCAGGTTCTCGGATCTCCATCCCTGCACGAGGCCCCCGGCCACGTCGAAAATCTGGAGCTCCACAGAAGCGGTGACGGCCAGTTCGAAACTGAGTTGCACCCGGGCCCGGGCCGGATTTGGCTGTGGCTCTGCCAGACGGACCCGTGATCCGACTTCCACGATCACGCCGGAGACGTCCTCTTCGACGACGATTCCTCTGACGATCTTCTCCACGTAATCGTTCACGCGGATCTGGAGGTCATAGGTGGCGGCCGGAAGGTTCGCTATGCAGAAGGCTCCCGCCGCGTCTGTGACCGCCACGCGCCCCGCGTAAACGCCGCCGGCGAAAACAAAAACACCGGCTCCCGCCACCGGGCCGTGGGACGAGCCGTCCTTCACCGAACCGCAGAGAGTTCCGGCCATAGCGCTCTGCGGCGCCCCGGCGAGGGAACAGATCAGAAAAAAGACGTACCTTGAAAATTTCATGGCGCCTCAGATCTTGCAGTATGAACAGATTCAGTTGGAACGCCAATAATAGCAAATAATCTCGACTTCGGGTTGATATTGCTGTTAGGATATCACGTTATCATCCCGCCGGCCGCAAGCTCACCGATGGCAGGCCGCCATCCACCGAGACTATTCCGGACATCAAAAAGGGCATCATCATGAGACAGCCTCGTAATCTGATGGCATGCGGTCTCGTTCTTCTTATGGGTGCGTTCTTCTCCTGTCAGAATGACTCCAATCTGGCTCCCATCCCTCTCGAAAATTCCGGGACAACGTACCTCACCGGCACGGTCTTGACTTCCAGCGGCCCTTTCGCCGATGCCATCGTGACCCTCGAGCCAGTCGTGAACGATCTTCCTCTTCACATCCACCAAAGCATGACTGGCCTGCCCGCGCGCAGCAACCTTGCCGTGGTTTCCATGGAGGCGTCTGGCGTTCGGGCGGCCGTATCGGACGAGGCGGGACATTATTCGTTTCCGTTGGTCGAGCCTGGAAGCTATCAGCTCGAGGTCCGTGGGCGCGACCACCTGGGTGCCACTCGCCGCCTGACGATCGGTCCTTCGCTCGGCGCGCTCGCCGAAACGACTCTGGTCGATATACGCCTGTCGCCCACCGGTGACTATTACGGGACCGTCCTGCTCGAGACCGCGTCGAGTTACCAGGGAACTCTGGTCGCGATCGACGGCACGTCTCACGTGGCGGTTACGAATTCAGCTGGCGGTTATGTCATTGAAGCAGTTCCGGTCGGATCTCATCTCGTCCGGGCCGTGCACAGTGGGTACCTCGACCGGACGGTGAACGGAACGCTGGCCGCGGCGGGGGACAGCATCCCACTTCTGCCGTTCACGCTGCCGCGCGACTCCAATATCGCGCCTGTGGCGGTGGCGAGCGCGCCGGTCGACACGATAGGGGATCTGCCGACCCACTTCAGCGGCTCGGGAATGGACAAGGATGGCACCGTCGTGCGCTACGAATGGGATTTCCAGGACGACGGCACGTTTGATTACGGGAGTCCTACATCGGCTACTGCGGCGTTCACCTTCACGCAGGCCGGAACGTACCGGGCCCGACTCCGGGTGCTCGACGACGACGGGGCGATCGGGGTGGACATCATAACGTTCACTATCCTTGAACCTGTGATCTACGTTGCGACGTCAGGTTCCAATGCCAATCCGGGAACGAAGGTGGCTCCGGTGGCCACGATCGCGCGCGGAATCGAACTCGCCCAGGCCACCGGCCGTGATGTTCGCGTGGGCGGCGGAACGTACTCTGAAACGGTTACTCTGGTGAACACTGTGTCCATCCAGGGAGGCTACAATCCCTTAACGTGGATTCGTGACCTGCCGAACCAGATAACCCGCATCGTCGGTTCGGCCGTCGCTGTTCGGGGTACGTCGGTTCAGAATCTGGACCTTAATGGCCTGACCATCGAAAGCGCCAATGCCACCGCGCCGGGGGAGAGTTCCTACGGAATCTTTCTCACCTCCTGCCAGTCCATTACCGTTCGCGATTGCCGTGTGCTTGCCGGGCGCGGAGCGAATGGGACTTCCGGGATGAATGGGTCTAATGGCTCGTCAGGATCTGCGGGTGGTATCGGAACGCCCGGCTGCGAAAACAGTACCAGTTTCGCCTGCGTTACGTGTTCGCAACCCCAAGGGGGCTTTGGTGGAACGAGTATCGGTGGCGTCGGCGGTGGAAGGGGTGGCGTTCCGGGACTGGGCGCTCTGACCGGCTCCATCGGTCTGCCCGGCATGGGGCTCAATCCCGGGTCCGGAGGACCGGGCTCGAGCTGCGCGCCCGGGTGCAGCGGGGTGCCGGGTCAGCCGGGCCAATCGGGGCTGGCGGGAACGAATGGACCGGGAGGTGCCTCGTTCGGATCGGCGCTTTCCGGATACGGGGCGGCCAACGGCACTTCCGGCGGAGCCGGACAGTCCGGCAGTGGCGGGGGTGGCGGCGGCGGCGGCTCGGGTGGGAC